>Ga0335083_10004653_pt1 | contig 17440 bp, 18 predicted proteins | sample Lox_Sample_42_FD_206716 | JGI IMG/M metagenome (GOLD analysis project Ga0335083, IMG submission 206716) | Soil microbial communities from Loxahatchee National Wildlife Refuge, Florida, United States - Lox_Sample_4.2 | ecosystem: Environmental > Terrestrial > Soil > Wetlands | place: USA... | reverse complement strand
GCGATCGAGCCCGAACAGGTCGCCGACGCGCTCGCGAAGGCGATGGCCGAGGGGAAGTTCCTCGTCCTGCCGCACCCCGAAGTGCACGACTACTACGTGTACCGGGCCACGGACACCGACCGCTGGCTGCGCGGCATGTCCCGGCTGCAGCAGCGGATCGACGACCAGGCGCCGGAGGGGGCGCAGTGAAGGCCTGGCGGCTCAGCAGCTACGGCGAGCTGGCGGAAGTCCTCGAGTTCGCCGGCCTCCCGCGCCCGGTGCCCGGCCCCGGCCAGCTCCTGGTCCGGGTGCTCGCCGCGTCGGCCAACTTCCCCGACGTGCTGATGATCCAGGGCAACTATCAGGTCAAGCCGCCGCTGCCGTTCGTTCCCGGTGTCGAGCTGTGCGGCGAAGTCGCGGAGGCCGGCCCGGACGTGACCGGGTTCGCCGCGGGCGACCGGGTGCTCGGCAGCGCGGCACTGCCCCACGGGGCGTTCGCCGAGTACGCGCTGATGGATGCGGCGCGGGCGATGCCGGCGCCGGAGATACTCGACGACGCTGAGGCGGCGCCGTTCCACGTCACCTACCAGACCGGGTGGTTCGGGCTGCACCGCCGTGCCCGGCTTGCCGCGGGCGAGACCCTGCTCGTGCACGCCGCAGCGGGCGGTGTGGGCAGCGGCGCGATCCAGCTCGGCAAGGCCGCCGGCGCGACGGTTATCGGCGTGACGGGCGGCAAGGAGAAGGCGGCGATCGCCAGGGAACTGGGCGCGGACGTGGTGATCGACCGCCACACGGAAGATTTCGTCAGCGTCGTCAAGGAGGTCACCGGCGGCAAGGGCGCCGACGTCGTTTACGACCCGGTCGGCGGCGACTCGTTCCGCAAGTCGACGAAGTGCATCGCGTTCGAGGGCCGCATCGTGATCGTCGGCTTCGCGAGCGGTGAAATCCCGTCGGCCGCGCTCAACCACGCGCTCGTCAAGAACTACTCGATCCTCGGCCTGCACTGGGGCCTGTACGACCGGATGGACCCGGGCGCGATCCGCGACTGCCACACCGAGCTGACCAGGCTCGCCGACGCCGGCCTCATCAAGACGCTGGTCACCGAGCGGCTGCCGCTCGCCGCGGTACCCGACGGCCTGCGCCGCCTCGGCGCCGGCATGACAGCGGGACGGATCGTCTTCCAGCCGTGACGGCCTGCCCCGCCCAGGCGGTCACCGGCTGAGGGTGTGCGCGCAGTGCCGCACTCGTTCGGGATAAAAGTCTTGGCTCATCCCGAACGAGTGCGTGGTTCCCGTGGCTCCCGTGCCCCGATGAGATTTCACCGCGGGGGACGGACCCCGCTGGGAGGTCTACCTCTCGGTCGACAGCGCGGACAAGGCCCTGAGGACCGCCGCCGAACTGGGCGGTACCGTCCTGCGCGAGCCCGAGGACACCCCGTACGGCAGGATCGGCTCGGCGGCCGACCCGATGGGCGCTCGCTTCAACGTCGTCAGCCGCGGGTAGCCCCCCGGTCCTTGCCGCCCTTGGCCAGGTCACGCCAGGAGGACTCGGATACCTCGATGTCGTAGCGCTTTGCGGCGGCCAGGATCCGCTGCCATGCCTGGTCCCGCTCGGCGTCGCTGACCCCTTCGACCTGGTCGAAGCGCGCGATCGCGTTGCGCACGTGCCGCGCGTCGGTCAGCGGTTCCTTGCGCTCCTCGGGGAAGGCGAACTCGCTGTCCTTGAGTTCGTCCTTCTCCGCGGTGCTCAGGCCCTGGCCCTGGCGTGGCACGTCCTTGCCCTGCGCGCGGGCGCTCTGCGCCTCCCTGGCCTTGGCGATGTTCCGGCGGGCGGCTTCCTTCTGCTTGGCGGTAGCCATGAGGGACCCCTTTCCGCTGCCCATCGTGGGTACAGCAGACGCCTACCCAGAGCCCTCATGGCTACACGCCTGGTGGCTACACGCCGCCGGTCAGCGTCACGCCGCCGTCGAGCACCAGGGTCTGGCCGGTGATCCAGCTCGCCTGGTCGGACAGCAGGAAGGCGACCGCGCCCGCGATGTCCTCGGGGACTCCGAGGCGCTTGAGCGGGTAGGCGGCGGACACCTTCTCCTCCTTGCCCTCGTAGAGCGCGGTGGCGAACTTGGTCTTCACCACGGCGGGCGCAATGGCGTTGACCCGGACGCGGGGGCCGAGTTCGACGGCGAGTTCTGTGGTCAGCCGGATCAGCGCGGCCTTGCTTATCCCGTACATGCCGATGCCGGGGCTCGGCCGCAGGCCGGCCACGGAGGAGACGTTCACGACCGAGCCGCCGTGCTCGCCCATCCAGGCGTCGACCGCAAGCCGGGTCCAGGCAAGCGGAGCGAGCACGTTGACCGCGAGGATCTTGGCGGCCGCCGCCGGATCGGTGTCGAGGACCGGGCCGTAGACAGGGTTGATGCCGGTGTTGTTGACAAGCATGTCGAGCCGGCCGAACGTCTCGATGGTCCTGGCCACCGCCTCGGCTTGGTGGGCGGCATCGTCGGCCTTGCCTGGCACCGCGATGGCGACTTCTGGGCCGCCGAGCTCGGCCACGGCCGCGGCGAGCGTGTCGGCGCCGCGTGCGGTGACGCACACCCGCGCACCCTGCCTGACGAGTTCCGCGGCGACGCCAAGGCCGATGCCCCGGCTCGCGCCGGTGACGATGGCCACCCGGTCCTTCAGCGATTCCATCTGCCTCTTTCCGTTCGCTTACGCCCTCGCGGCGCTCACGGCGACGGTACCAGGCGCGCGCCCTGGTGCCGAGGGGACAGCAGGTAGCCCTTCTGGCGCGACGATCACGGTAGTGACCGTCTCGAGTCCGGTTGACCGCGAGCCGCGCCCGGCGCTATCCCGCCCGCTGCGCGGTCCTGCTGGCGGCTAGCGCCGTCACGCCGGCCATGAACATCTCCACGCCGAACTGGTAATGCAGCTCGGGGTCGTCGCACGCGGTCATCGGGATGGCGCACTCGACGAGCCGCGGGTACCTGGCGGGCGGCAGCGTGGCCAGCGTCACCTGCTTCTTGCGCTGCAGCTCGACCCGCGCCTCCTCGTCGATCAGCTCGATGCCCGGCTCGCTCATCACCAGCATCAGGCCGGTCCACAGCGCGGAGCGGGCGATCGCGCTCGCGTCGAGCGGGCTGAATCCTGCGGTGCGCAGGAGGTCCAGCGTGATCTCAGTGGCGTTCAGTGCGGACTCGCCGTGCAGCTTCTCCGAGCGCACGATGAGCTGAGGGGCTGCCGGGTGCGCGCGCAGCACGGTGAGCAACGAGACGAGCAGCCCGCGCAGCTGATCAGTCCATGGCGCCGTGCGGTCGATGGCGGCCACGTCGATCTCGCTCCAGACGCGTTCGGCGAGGCCCTCGAGCAGCTCGTCCTTGCCGCGGAAGTGCCAGTAGAGCGCCATCGGCGTCACGCCGAGCTCGGTGGCGAGCTTGCGGATGGTCAGCGACTCCAGGCCCGACGCGTCGGCGAGCGCGAGCGCGCGGTCGACGACGGCGGCCCTGGTCAGGCGGGCCCGCTCGCCGTCGTCCGGCGCCTGGCCGTCTGCCGTGCCGGTCACTCGCGCCGGCTGCCTGGAAGAAGTCACTTGACAACTATACGACGTACAAGGCAGGATCGGCAATGAGCACTTGTACGACGTATATGAACGTCATACAGGTACAGACTACAGGTACGTCGTATACGAACGAGGGAAGGGCCGAAGCAATGGCCGGACGGGCACGATGGTGGGCGCTGACCGCGGTCAGCCTCGCCACCCTGATGAGTTACCTAGACAACAACGTGGTCAACGTGGCGCTCCCGACGATCGAGCGCAGCCTGCACCTGTCGGTGAGCGGGCTTGAGTGGATCGTCAGCAGCTACCTGCTTGTCCTTGGCGGACTGCTCCTGGTCGGCGGCCGCGTCGCCGACGTCTTTGGCAGGCGCCGGATGTTCCTGATCGGCCTGGTCATCTTCACGCTCTCCTCGCTCGCCGCGGGCCTGGCCGGAAGCGCGGGCGTGCTCATCGCCGCGCGGGCGGTCCAGGGGCTCGGCGCCGCGCTCGTGATGCCTGCCAGCCTCGCGATCATCGCGGCGACGTTCACCAACGCGCGGGAGCGCACCGCGGCGATCGGCATCTGGAGTGCGGTGGGCGCACTCGGGCTCGCGCTTGGCCCGGCCATCGGCGGCCTGATCAGCCAGCACCTGCACTGGGGCTGGATCTTCCTGATCAACGTGCCGCTCGGCGCGGTCACCATCGCGATCGCGCTCCCGTTCGTCGGCGAGTCGCACGGCCGGGTGACGGAAGACGGCGCGCAGGCCGCCCGTGCCCACGCGATGCTCGACATCCCTGGCCTGATCACCTCGGCAATCGCGCTGTTCTCGCTGACCTACGCGCTGATCGAGGGCGGCGACAGGGGCTGGACCTCGCCGCTGATCGTCGCCTCGTTCGCGGTCGCGGCTGTCGCGACGGCGGTCTTCCTGGCGGTCGAGTCGCGCAGCGCGCACCCGATGATCCCGCTGCCCATCTTCAGGTCGGCTGCCTTCAGCGGCGGTCTCGGCACGATGATGATCTGGTCGTTCGGCGTGCTCGGCATCTACTTCTTCACGTCGCTGTACCTGCAGGCCAACCTCGGCTTCTCGCCGACCAAGGCGGGCCTGGCGTTCGTGCCGATGGCGCTGTGCCTGGCCATCGCCGCCACCCTCTCGCCGCGCGTCACCGCGGTCATCGGCGGGCACCGCACCGTGGCGCTCGGCATGGCGATCATGACCGTCGGCCTGGTGCTATTCGCCGGGCTGGGCGCCGGCGCGACGTTCAACGCGCTGCTGCCCGGGTTCGTGCTGTTCGGCCTCGGCGCCGGCCTGATGAACGTGCCGCTCGCCAACGCGGTGCTCGGCGGCGCGCCCACGACGCAGGCGGGCGTCGCCTCCGCGCTGCTCAACGCCTCCCGCGAGGTCGCGGGCCTGCTCGGCGTGACGGTGATCGGCGCGGTCCTCAGGTCGAGCGAGTCAAGCTCGCTGCGGTCGGGCGTCGGCCAGGCGCAGGCCTTCATCGACGGCTACCACTCAGGACTGTGGCTGACGATCGGCCTGCTTGCCGCCGGCGTCGTGCTCAGCTACGTCACCCTGCGGCCGCGGCGCACCGCGGAGCTGACGATTGACGAGGCGCTCGCCGCGCTCGACGACGCGGCTCCGGAGTCGGCGTCAGGCGCGGCTTCCGGCGCTGCCGGGGTGCCCGCGCCTGTCCCGGCACAGTCGCCCGCCGGCTTCAGGAACACCGCGCGGGGCAGCGCCCAAGCGGACGGCCGCTGAGACCCCCGGGGGCCGGACGGGCACGCCACCCGACCCGGCTCACGCCCCCCGGCCCCCGGGTTTCCCCGCCGCCTGAACCGCCCCGGCCCAGGCCCACCACACAGCCACTCCGGCCCAGGCCCACCACGCGGCAAGGAAGTCGCGGGGGAGCGCGAGTAAGCCGCATCCGTTCGGGATAGGACGAAATCCCCAGCGGATGCGGCTTCGCGTTTTCTTGCTGGGCGGCGCGCCTCAGCGCGCCGGAGTCAGCTCACGCCCCACAGCTTCGCGAACTGGGACTCGAAGGAGTTGTCGCCGAACCAGGCGCCCGAGGCCTGTGCGTCGGTGGTGACCTGGATGGAGCCGATGTTGTTCTTGGTGAACAGCCGGGTCGGGATCGTCTCGTTCACCGGCGCCGTCTTGGTTGCCATCCGGAGGATCTCGTCGGTGAGCGCCCAGCCCTCGTACACCTCGTCAGCCACGACGACGGCCTTGACCAGTGAGCCGGTCTTCAACAGGCCGAGCCCGCCCACGGTGCCTGCCGCGACCGACAGTGAGATGCCGCTCCTCCCGGACTGCTGGATGCCTTGGACCGTCGGCTGGAGGCTGTCCTCGAACTCCGTGTAGAAATAGGTGGCGCTCGGGTCCGCGAGGAGGTCGGCACTCGCCGCGGAGGCCTCCAGGTTGGTGGTGGTCGCGCTGATCTTCTTGACGGTCATCACGCAGGCGGGGCAGTTCTGCTTGTAGATCGCCAGAGAGTCGGTTACCGCGGCGATGGACGAGGGATTGTCGATCTCCTCGGCGATGATGCCGTTGGCCTTGCCGCCGGAGTCGGCGATTGTCCACCAGGCGATCTGGCTTGCCATATCCTGCGCGCCGGGCAGGTAGCTGACCTTGTCGGTGTTGGGCGTGCTCGCCGGGTCGGGGACCTGGTCGGCGATGAGGATCGGTATGCCCTTGGCCGCGGCCGCATTCAGGGCGCTGTATGCCATGCCGTAGGGGATGGCGTCGAGGACGATGCCGGCCGCGCCGGCGGTTGTGGCCAGCTGGACGCACGCGGCGACCGCGGTGGGCTGGGCCTGGCCGTTGCAGACCTGGAGTTTGAGTCCCGCCGCGGCGAGCGCCTGCTTCATGGCGTCGGCGGCGACCGTGAAGGTCGGCGCATCCTGGATCACCGGTACGTAGTAAACGGTCTTGCCCTTGAGCTTGGACACTCCGGCCACACTTGAGGCGGGCACCGGGTAGCTGCTCGTTGCCGCCTCGAGCTTGGCCACGGTCTGCTGCGCCAAGGCCAGGCCAGAAGCCGGGGCGCTGCTGCCCGCCGACGCGGAGCTTGCCGGGGCAGAACTGGCGGGAGCGCTGCTCGCGGCGGTGCTGCTCGCTGGGGTGCTGCTCGCGGCGGCGCTGCTCGCCGGGGTGCTGCTCGCCGGGGTGCTCGGAGTCGAAGAGCTACCGGAACTGCAGGCCGCGAGCAGCGCGGCCGCGGTCACCGCCATTCCGGATGTCAGCCAGTATTTCCGGTTAAGCGTCATTGCCATTTACCTCCGCCGAATCCCCTCATTGGGCTAGATCGGTCTAATAGACCGATCTAGCCGCGACTGTAACGGGCTGCCTTTCGGCGCGGGAACCTGCCGATGCGGAACGCTTAGCTTTCCGTTTGCTCACCGTTGCCTGAACGCCCGCACGCCGGTGACGTCCGGGCGTTCCGTGGCCTGGCCGCGTCCGGCCTGACGTGCCGGAGCGGAACTCGGGGACCGGCCGGTATCGTCGAGGAAAAACCGGAGCCGGAGCGTGCTGATGGTCGACAAGCGGGTGACGCTGCGGGACGTGGCCGCGGCGGCCGGGGTGTCCCGTGCCACCGCCGGATTCGTGCTCAGCGACGCTCCAGGCATCGCGCTATCGGAGGCGACGCGGCAGCGGGTCAGGGAGGCGGCACGGGATCTCGGCTACGTCCCGCACTCGATCGCGCGCGCCCTGCGCGAGGGCTCGTCGCGGATCATCGTGCTCAGCATCGACTCCGGTTACGAGGGCAACTACACGCGCAGCTTCACCAAGGGCCTCGACGAGGAACTCGCCGCGCATGACTACGTGCTGCTTGTCAGGCAACGGCACTCGACCGGCGCTGGCTCGGGGGAGCGCCTGATCGAGGCGATCGCGCCGCGCGCCGAGCTCCGCATGCCCAGCTACCTGGAGCCGGGCCACGAGTATGACGACGGCGGCTGGTCAGGCGGCCTGGCGGGCAACGTCGGCGTCCAACTGCGTTACCTCGCGGATCGCGGTCACCAGCGCGTCGCGGTCGCGCTGCCCGACGGCGCCCCCCCGCTCGGCCCGGTCCGGCTGCGCTTCGCCCGCGAGGCGGCCGCGATGATCGGACTTGCCCCGCCGCTGGATCTGACGGTGCCGCGTGAGCGTGCGGACGCTGCCGCCACCCTTGCGGACTTCCTCGGCGCTCACCCGGGGATGACGGCATTCGCCGCCTTCGACGACGACGTGGCGCTGCGCATCCTGGCCGCCGCACGCGATCTCGGGCTGAGAGTCCCCGCCGACGTCGCCGTCATCGGTTTCGACGACACTGACCACGGCGCCCTGTTCACCCCCTCTCTCACCACCGTGCACATCGACGCGGCAGACCACGGCCGCCACGCCGCCCGCGCCGTCCTCGGCCTGGACACGGTCCCCTTCAAGGCCACCCCCGCCCGGGTGATCCCCCGAGAGTCCGCCTAGTCCTTTTCCCAGCAGCCCCATCCCGCAGGGCTTCCGCTGCGCGCATCTGCCTGCTACAGTCGCCGCTAGATCGTTCAAATAGATCGATCTAGCAATTGGCTCTCCTGAACCCGTGCCGGCGATGGCCTCCCGGGCCTCCATCCCAGGCCATCGCCGGCACGGCCGCGACTTTCCAGGCGACCCGCCCTTCCGAAGAGGCCTCCCGCCACGCGCGTCAAACGCGCTTCCCGCCACGCGCGTCAAAGACCCACCCACCTCGCGCATCAAAGGCGCCTTCCGCCCCGCGCGCCGCAGGAATAAAAGATCGGGTGTATTTGGTGTCCAAATGCGGCCGTAAATACCCCCGATCATTGGACGCGACCCAGCAGTCATCGCATCGTGCAAGGATGACCGCCGGTATGCGGCCCCCGTCGCGGGGATGCCCATCCTGGTCGCCGGGATGCCGCTGCCCTTCCTGCTCGCTGACCTCACAGTTCCGCGGAATCACATCCAACCGCGTCGTGGCGGCGATGATCACGGAAACTCGGATTATGACGGAAATAAAGTACCGAAATCGGGTACCAAATTTCCGTCAGGATAAAAGTTTCCGTGATCATCGTGCCCTCATGGGCACTCGTGGCACTCGTAACAGGATCAGCGCAGTAATCACGTCCGATTCGCGGCAAATGTCGCCCAGTCGGGTAAGCAAAGACGCGGAGCGCTCCCAGCCCGGCACGCCATGGTGCAGTGCGCCGCTAGGCGGGATTCGCCGGCTGGTCGGGGCGGATCAGCAGGCAGCTGCTTGTGGCCGTGACGTAGACCTTGCCCGCGACGTCGGTGATGCGGGCTTCGGCGAGTGCGGTGCGCCTGCCGAGGTGGACAACGGTGCCTTCGGCGGTGATCGGGCCGGTCTCGACCGTGACCGGCCGGAGGAACTTCACCGAAAGGTCAAGGCTGGTGTAGAAGACGCCCGCCGGGAGCGTGGTATGCACGGCGCAGCCGCAGGCCGAGTCGAGCATGGTGGCGAACACGCCGCCGTGCACGGTGCCGAGCGGGTTGTAATGGAATTCCTTCGGTGTCATCCGGAAGCTGGCGTGTCCCTCGCCGAAGGCCACGCCGTCGAAGTCGAGTGCCCGCATGACCGGCGGCGGCGGGATCCTGCCCTCCCCGATCGCGGCGAAGAACTCGGCACCACTGAGGCCGGCGCCGGCGGTGGCGATCGCCACCGGGTCGGACCAGGTGAAGGTGCGCTGCCGCGTCTGCTCGGTATCCGGCGTATCCGGCGCTATCGTCATGGCCACCTCGCTCTTGCATCTGAGTTTCAAAAAACAACCTAGCACGCGTAGCATGCCGGTCATGAGGCCGTATAGCGCGTACGACAGTGACACCTGCTCGATCGCCAGGACGCTCGCCCTGATCGGCGATCGCTGGACGCTGCTGGTGCTGCGCGACGTGGCCAACGGCGTCCGGCGCTTCGACGAACTGGCCGGCCACCTGTGCGTGGCGCGCAACGTACTGTCGGCAAGGCTCGCCCGCCTGGCGGAAGCCGGCCTTGTCGAGCGCACCGCCTACCGCGAGCCGGGCGCGCGCGAACGGCACGAATACCGGCTGAGCACCGCGGGCCGCGACCTGATGCCGGTCCTGCTGGCCTTCATGGCCTGGGGCGACACGCACCTGGCCGGCCCGGAGGGCCCGCCGGCCATCGTCACGCACGCCGGCTGCGGCGCGCCGATCAGGGTTGCGGTGACCTGTGCGGACGGCCATGACCTGGGAGCGCGGCCACGGGTCCTGGTGGAGCCCGGACCGGGGAGCCGGATGCGGGCCTGACTTCCCGGCCTTCGGCGCGGCGAATGAAGCTAGGCGCTCGCCCGGCGGAGCCCGCCCAGCCAGGCCAGTGACGGCTTCGGCCGGCGCTCGAACGTGCGCCGGTCCACGCCGATAAGGTCGAAGGTGGGCCGGTAGTCACCTCTGGTGACCGGAGGTTGACGCACCACAGAGGAAGTCCGGCGGGACGGTGAATGACACGCACGCCTCCTGCTAGCGGTACGGTCTCGCGCGCAGCCTATTATGCGGTGCCGCACCGCAAAAATTCCCGGCAGGGGAATGCCCTGGCGTTCGCCGGCGTTTCAGGGTACAGTTCGAGTATCGGCCAGGTGCCCATCTGAGCGGCCCGGCCACGCTCCCAAGCGCCCCGCCTGAGAAAACGACAGCGCAGGCGCGGACGAAGATCCCGAATCTTCAGGGGAATGCTCGCTCATCACACATAGCGCGGCTCAGCAGCCGTTTCACGCTTGCCTTCCACGCATGCCAACGGCTCTATTTGCCATGCGCTTCTTCACTCTCCTCGAGAGGAGATCCCATGACCGCAATTGCGGAAGAAATCAAAGCAGAAACCAAATCAGAACCTCAAGCAGAAACCAGGGAACTAGCAAAGACGGCTATCAGGGAAAAGCAGGAAAACACGATCGCGGCCGCTGGCATCGCCGATCTCAGCGACGGGCGCGGTTTCCTGCGGACCGACGGCTACCGGAGATCGAGGAACGACATCCCGCTCAGCGCCGCCCAGGTCCGCAGGTTCGGACTGCGCGCAGGCGACCAGATCGAGGGCACGGCCGCCGGGAACGGCCGCGACGGCAGGACCCTGATCGGCGTCGCGACCGTCAACGGCCTGCCCGCTAACCAGGCGGAAAACAGGCCACGGTTCGACAGCCTCACTCCGGTCTATCCACGGGAGCGGCTGCGGCTCGAAGACGGTGACCCGTCGCCTGCCGCCCGGATCATCGACCTTGTCTCGCCCATCGGCAAGGGGCAGCGCGGTCTCATCGTCGCCCCGCCGAAGGCAGGCAAGACCACCGTGCTCAAGACCATTGCGCACGCGATCGCCGAAGGTCACCCGGAAGTGCACCTCATGCTCGTCCTCGTCGGCGAGCGCCCGGAAGAGGTGACCGACCTGCGCCGCCTGGTGCACGGCGAGGTGATCTCCTCGACGTTCGACCAGTCGCCCGCCGACCACATTCACGCCGCGGAACTCGCGATCGAGCGGGCCAAGCGGCTCGCCGAACTCGGCCGCGACGTGGTTGTCATGCTCGACTCGCTTACCAGGCTCGGCCGCGCCTACAACCTGGCCGCCCCCGCGAGCAGCCGTATCCTCAGCGGCGGCGTGGCCGCGTCCGCGCTCGAACCGCCAAGAAGGTTCCTCGGCGCGGCCCGCTGCCTCGAAGAGGGCGGCTCGCTGACCATCCTGTCCACCGCGCTGATTGAGACTGGCTCTCAGCTGGACAGCGTGCTGTTCGAGGAATTCAAGGGAACCGGCAACATGGAACTGCGCCTCCGCCGCGACCTGGCAGAGAAGCGCCTGTTCCCCGCGATTGACCCGCTGCCGTCTGGCACTCGCCGCGAGGAACTCCTGATGGGCCCGGACGAGCACGCCGCCGTGGTGAGCCTGCGACGGGCGCTCGCCGCCCTCGACAGCCAGCACGCCATCGAGTTGCTCCTCGAGAAGACCACTCTCCCGAACGAGATCCTGCTACGCCAGATCAGCGCCACGCGATAATCCGCGGGGCGCGAGGCGCCGCGGTCACTGGACCGCGGTCGCGGTGCGCACGTTGGTGCCGACACTGGTGTCGTAGCCGGTCACGACGGACGCAGCCGGCCGGACCCAGTATCTCGGTGGCCGACGCGCGGGCCGCCATGACAAGGTGGCTGTATGACTGAGCCCAACAGCACAGAACAACTTCCGGAGCGTTGGAACGCGCTTGGGCCGGACTCCGACATGTGGATGGACATGAAGGAGGACCCGCGGTTCACCGAGGGCACTGACGTCGAAGGCGAGCGGGACACGATGCTCGGCTACCTGCGCGGTTACCGGCTGACACTCGAGATGAAGTGCGAGGGCCTCGACGCGGAACAGCTGGCCAGGAGATCGGTGCCGCCCTCGACCATGTCGCTGCTCGGCCTCGTCCGGCACATGGCCGACGTGGAGCGCAACTGGTTCCGCCGGGTGATGGCACAGAACGACGCGCCGCCGCTCTACTGGTCCGACGAGGTCCCCGACGCCGACTGGGCGGGCGCGACCGCCGACCCGGCCGTAGTGGCCGAGGCCTGGCTGGCCTGGCGTGAAGAGATCGCCTTCGCCGACGAGTACATCGCAGGAACGGACGACCTGGGCGTCCGCAGCCCGATGAAGGACGGCAGCACCGTGGCGCTGCGCGACGTGATCATCCACATGATCGAGGAGTACGCCAGGCACTGCGGCCATGCCGACCTGCTGCGCGAGCGAATCGACGGCCGCGTCGGCCAGTAACCCCCGGCCTGAACGCAACCCCGCCCGTTAAGAATGTGAGCGCCGAGCCCCAGCGGCGATGCGCTAACGAATGTACACGGAAAGTAACCGGACTGCGGCGGGAGGCGGGAACGGTCAGTCGTCGGGCTGTTCGACGAGCTGTGCCAGGTAGAGCGGCTCGCCGAGCTGTGTGATCAGCCCGAGCTGCGTCTCGAGGTAGTCGATGTGCTCCTCCTCGTCCTCGAGGATGTCCTCGAAGATGTTGGCGCTCGTGACGTCGCCCAGGCCGCGCATGTGCTCGATGCCGCGCCGCAGCCGGTCGACCGCCTCGAGTTCCACGGCCATGTCGGCCTCGAGCATCTGGGTGATCGTCTGGCCGATGCGGAGCGGGAACAGGCGCTGGTAGTTGGGCAGCCCGTCGAGGAACAGAATGCGGTCGGTCAGCTTCTCCGCGTGCCGCATCTCGTCGTACGACTCGTGCTTGGTGTGCTTGGCGATCTTCACCCAGCCGAGGTTCTCCTGCATCTTGGCGTGCAGGAAATACTGGTTGATCGCCGTAAGCTCGGCGGTGAGCTGCTCGTTCAGGAATTCGATTACCCGGTCGTCTCCGCGCATCTGCCCACCATAGCCCGCTACGCACTGTCATGACTACGACACGCTGAAGTTAAGTCGCCAGGAGTAATCCGGCAAACACGATCTTCCGGGGCAGAATTCAGGCGATGGCGGGCAGCGCGTGGACCGGGCATTCCGGGGACCGCTCGGCGAGCATGGCCGAGATGCGGACCCGGCACATTCCGCACAGGGTGCAAGCGCGGGTGGCCTTGGCCACCGCCTTCACTGTGGCGGCGCCCTCGTCGATGGCCGCGCTGACCTCATCGGAGGTCACGGCTCGGCAGATGCACGCGTACACTACGTCGCCGCTCCTTCCGGGCTGGTCGGTATGGTTAGGCTACCCTAACTGGTGGTTAGGTTACCCTAACTGACCCGCCGACGTAAAGGAGGGAAGGAAATCATAACGGGCAGCCGGCAGCCTGCGACTTAACGTGATATCCGCACCCGGCGCAGGTTAGAGCGAGCCGATGTTCGCGTCGGACAGCAGCGCGGAGATGTCCGCGCAGGCCGCGAGCACGGCAGGCGTGAGCTCGCGGACGATCCGCTGCGAGGACCAGTCCTGCGCCTGGACCGCCAGGTTGACGCCTGCCAGCACGCGGCCATCCGGGCTGGTGATCGGTGCGGCGACCGAGCGGAGCCCGTACGCGAGCTCCTCGTCCTGCATCGCCCAGCCCTGGCCGCGGATGGCGGCCAGTTCCTCGCGCAGCCCGGCGAGTGACAGCTTCGCGTTCGGGCCCGAGTTGGCCGCGAACGACGCGTCGGTGATGCGCGCGGTGAGGTCCGCCTCGTCCAGGTGGGCGAGGAGCAGCTTGCCGATCGAGGTGTGCACCGCGGGCAGTGTCGATCCCACCTGGATGTTGGCCGTCACCAGGTCGGAATTGCGCAGCCTGATCAGGTACAGGACGCGGTCGCCGCTGAGCACGGCCAGGTTCACCGTCTCCCCGGTGCGGTCGCCGAGTTCCCTGAGCCGCGGCGTGGCGATGGCGACCAGGTCCAGGCTGCGCAGCGCCGCGGTGCCGAGGGTCAGCGTGCGGACGCCCGGCCGGTAGTCGCCGTTCGGCAGGTGGTCGAGGTAGCCCTCGGCCGCGAGCGTCATGACCACCCGGTACACGGTCGGCATCGGCAGCTGCGTCGCCGCGGCCAGGTCGCTCACCCGCCACGTCGGCCGCTTCTCGTCGAACAGGGACAGGATGCGCAGCCCCTTGGCGAGCGCCTCGACCCGGTAGTCGGGACGTTCTGCCGCCTCTGCCGTCCCGGCGGCGGCTCGCGGTCCGGCGGCCCGCGACCCGGCGGGGGAGGAGGTGGCGGTACGGCGGGGCATTGGGTGCTTCCTCCTCGGTGCTCTGACCACCGACAGCTTACGTGGAACCGGCGAAGCGGAGCCTGGACAGCCGTGCGGCGGGTCCGCTACGGTGCATCAAGGACTAGCTTTGAAAGCTACTTTCACCATACGAGAATAAGCGACAGAAAGACAGAGGCTCATGCAGGACTGGCTCACGCTCGACCGACGGCCGACTCTGGTAACCGGAGCCGGAGGGCTCGGCGGGGCCAGCGCGCTCAGCCTCGCCGCGTGCGGGGCGCACGTCGCCCTCGTTGACGTGAATCAGGACAACTTGGACGCGGTCACGCGAGCGGCGAAGGAGGCCGGCCATGAGATCAGGCCGCTACTCGCCGACCTGCGCACGGCCGACGCCTGCCGGGCCGCGGTCGACGAGGCTGCCGGGCTGGTCGGCTCGCCGCAGGTCTTCCTGCACGCCGTCGGGCGCAACGTGCGCAAGCCGATCCTCGATCTCGGCGACGACGACTGGGCGGACACCGTCAACCTGAACCTGTCGTCGGCGTACTGGCTCGGCCAGGCCGTCGGCCGGCTCATGGTCGAGCAGCGGTACGGCCGGATGATCTTCGTCTCCTCGGTTTCCGGCCTGCTCGCCCACCCCCATCACGCGCCGTACGCGGCGACCAAGGGCGGAATGAACCAGCTGCTCCGGGTCATGGCACGGGAGTGGGGCGGCTTCGGCGTCACGGTCAACGCGGTCGCGCCCGGCTACATCGAAACCAGCCTGACCAGGGATTACCTGGACAAGGACAACAACAGGGAGAGCCTCGAGGCGCTCGTGCCCGCCGAACGGCTCGGGCGGCCGGACGAGGTGGCCGACGCGGTGACGTTCCTCGCCTCCGACCGTGCGCGCTTCATCACCGGACAGGTGCTTTACGTGGACGGCGGACGCACCCTGGTCTAAGGCCAGCTTCAGATACGGCTAGCCGAGGAAAAGAAAGGCGTGAGACGCGATGAGTGGGGCAGTGCGGCCGCACCCGCGGGACATCGGCATCGCCGAGGCCCGCGCGCTCGCGAGGCGCGCGGTGGACAAGGCCGAGCAGCTTGGCCTGCGCGGCGCGATCGCGGTCGTGGGCGCATCGGGCAGCCTGATCACGGCATCCCGGATGGACGCGGGCGGACCTGGCGGCATGACGGTGACCGACGGCGGCCTGGTAGTCGCGGGCATCGCGGCCTCCGGCGCGACCGTGAGCCCGTTCTTCCCCGACGGCATCGACCCGCGGGCGGTGAGCGCGGATGGCAGGCCGGCCAACCCGGAGGACCTGCCGATCGCGTACGTCCTCGGCATCCCCTACGCCGGGCAGCACGGGGACGACGTGCTCCAGGAGGTCCTTGCCCGCAGGCCAACCGAGAGCGCGACCTCGCGGTCAGCGGCTCGTTCAACGCCGCATTCCTGGCGTCGGCAGGCCCTGCGGCCGAGGATCAGTGGCGCGGCCACGCGGAGCCGCAACCCGTTCGGGAAGATCAGGAGCCGCACGCGCGGACTGCGAACTGGTCCGGCCAGTTCTCGTCGGCGTGACTTTCGCCGTTGTCCACCACCAGGTCGGCGCGGCCCGCGGTGTCCGACGTCGCCTGGAGCGCGGTCTCCTGGCGGGCCCAGCGCTCCGTGAACGGCGCGTAGGCGGGCCAGTCCGACCGCAGTTCGAGCCGCCGCCATCGCTCGCCGGGCGGCGCGTCCAGCCAGATCAGGTAGGAGAGCAGGCGGCCAGCGGGCGGAACGCCCGCGCAGCACCCCTCGGCGATGAGCAGGTCGCCCGGTGCGAGATCCACCCAGTTCGCCAGCCGCCCGGCCAGCCAGTCGTAGCGCCGGTAGCGGCCGGGACGGCCCGCGGCGAGCGGCCGGAGCACCCCGTCGGCGAGCAGGCCCGGCGCCTGCGCGAGCCCGTCCCAGCCGGGAACCAGGTCGTCGACGGAGAGTACGGGAGCGTCCAGCTCGTCCGCGAGCCGGCGGGCGAACGATGACTTGCCCGAACCGGACAGGCCGTCGATGCCAACCACCCGGCAGCGGCGCCCGGGCAGCGGCCGCGGGCTCGCCGGATCCGACAGGTCCACGGCCCGGCCGTCGAGCGCGCGGATCCGCGCCGCCAGTTCCTTGAACATCATCGCGGTGAGCCTACCCGCGGCGCGCGCCTGCGTTCCGCTACGGGAGAATTGCCTCGCTAACGATGACTGAACCGGATCGGAGAGCCATGGAACTGACCAAGCACGCCCACGCCTGCGTCACCCTGGACAAGCCGGGCGGCCACCTCCTCGTGGACCCGGGTACCTTCGCGGGCAACGTGGCGGAGCTGCTTGCCGCCGCGAGCACGGTGCTGATCACCCATGAGCATTTCGATCACTTCGACGAGGCGGCGGTCACAGCGGCGCTCGACGCACGGCCCGAACTGCGGGTCTTCGCTCCCTCCGCGGTGACCAGCCGCTGGCCCGGCAGGGAGAGCCAGGTCACCGCCGTCGCACCGGGCGACCGGTTCAAGGCCGAGGGGTTCGAGATCGCCGTGTTCGGCGGGATTCACGCCCTGGTGCACGCGGACATCCCGCGGATAGCCAACGTCGGGTACCTGATCGACGATGCCGTCTACCACCCGGGTGACTCCTACGAGGTGCCGCCCGCCGCCGTGCACACCCTGCTGGTGCCGACGAGCGGCCCGTGGACCAAGATGGCCGAGACCGTGGACTTCGTGCGCGCGGTCCGCCCGGAGACGCTGGTGCAGATTCACGACATCATGCTGAGCGAGATCGGCCAGCAGAGCGCGGCGATGTTCCTCAGCCCGAAGATGCTGACTGAGGTCGCGCTGACGATCGTGCCCGCCGGCGAGTCCATGAGCCTCTAGACCCTGGCGCGTCTTCGGCGACGGTCACCACGCCGGACGGCGCGAGCATCAGCGGCGTCGTCAGGGCGGCGGCGTCGACGTGAATCCGCGGCTGCGGCGGCACTTCCGTCTCGTAGTAGGTGCCCGGACCGTACAGCCGCCCGCCGAGCGTACGCGCTCCGATGATGTTGCGCTGGATCTCGCTGGTGCCCGAGTAGATGGTGCCGGCCCGGCTGCTGAGGAACACCCCCTGCCACGGGGTGACCGGGTAGTTGTCGCCCTCCGGGCGCAGCAGGCCCTGGGTGCCCTCGATGCCCATCGCGATCTCGCCGAGCCGATCAGCGGGAAGTGGTCGATCTGGATGGGCAGCCGTGGTGGCGTGGTCTCACCGCGCAGGTCGACGAGCCGCTCGGCGCCCGCCGCGGCCATTGCCATGGCGAGCCCGGCGTCGGCG
>Ga0335083_10004652_pt1 | contig 17440 bp, 14 predicted proteins | sample Lox_Sample_42_FD_206716 | JGI IMG/M metagenome (GOLD analysis project Ga0335083, IMG submission 206716) | Soil microbial communities from Loxahatchee National Wildlife Refuge, Florida, United States - Lox_Sample_4.2 | ecosystem: Environmental > Terrestrial > Soil > Wetlands | place: USA... | reverse complement strand
AGCGGCAGGCCAAGGAAGCGGTGCGCAAATTCGGTCTCTGGGAGGGCATGTTCAATCCGAAAGTCCTGCTTCTGGCGCTCAACTATTTCGGGATCGTGACCGCCAGCCTCGGCATGCTGTTCTTCATCCCGCAGATCATCAAGTCGATCGGCGTCACCAACAACATGACGGTGGGCTGGCTGACCATGCTGCCCTACATCTGCGGCGGCATCTCGCTCGTCGTCTGGGGCCGGATCTCCGACCGGATGCACGAGCGGCGCTGGAACCTGCTGGCTGCATGCATCGTGTCCACAGTGGGCCTGGTGATCGCCGGCATGACGATGGGAACCTGGTGGGCGCTGGTCGGAATGTCGGTCGCCGCGATCGGGTTCTATGGTTCCAAGGGTCCGTTCTGGGCGATGCCGCCCATGTTCCTCACCGGCACGGCCGCTGCGGCGTCGCTCGCCTGGATCAACTCCCTCGGCAATCTCGGCGGCTTCTTCGGTCCCTGGTATGTCGGGGTAATCAAGGACCTCACCGGCAGCTTTGCCGGGGGGCTATTCGGGCTCGCGCTGCTGGGCTTGATCGCCGCGACGGTCGCGGCGTTCTACCTGCATATCCCCGATGCGACGAAGGACGCGAAGCTCGCCCCTGCCCAGTCCGACGATCGACCGTTTCCGCTTTCCGAAGCGCGGTGAACGACCGTTGCGCTGTCGATCGGGAGCGGATGACGCGGCGGACTCACTCGAAACGGCCCGAACCGCTATTGGGCAGCGGTCGAATCCGCAGCCAGCCGACGGCGAGGAGCCGCTAGTGCACCGCCTTCGATCGCTTCGGTTCCGCCGGGATCGCTAGAGGCCAGACTCGAGCGCCGCCTCGAGCACAACAGGACACCCACGCGATGCGCCGCGTCTATCTCGATTGGCTGCGCGTGCTGGCCATCCTCACGATCTTCTTGTTTCACAGCGCCCGCTTCTTCGATCGGGGCGACTGGCACGTCAAGAACGCGATCACCTACCTTGCGGTCCAGATCTGGACGGATTTTCTTGCGAGTTGGGGGATGCCGTTGATCTTCGTGATCTCCGGAGCAAGCTCGTTCTTTGCACTCGGCAAGCGCAGCCCAACCGAGTTCGTCAGGGAACGGGCACGGCGACTGCTCGTCCCGCTCGCAGTCGGAGTCTTCACCCATTGCGCGGTGCAGGTGTATCTCGACCGAACCACGCACGGTGTTTTTCGGGGCTCCTTCTGGGCCTTCTACCCGCACTACCTCAATGGTCCGATGGGCCACGACGGCAACTTCGCCTGGCAACCAATGCACCTGTGGTACCTGGAAGTACTGTTTGTCTTCAGTGTGCTTCTGCTACCGGTCATGGCTTGGTTGAAGCGGGGCAGCGGCGCGCGCTGGCTGGCCAAGACCACCGCGCTGCTCGCCGTGCCCGGGATGCCCTACGCGCTTGCACTGCCCGTCATGCTTGCCGTCGTCACGCTCGATCCGAGCACGTTCTTGGGCAGACGCGGGTGGGCGGGCTGGTGCCTCGTCGCGCATGCGCTCTTCTTCCTGAACGGCTTCGTGCTCGCTTCGAATGACTCTTTGCAGGCGCGCGTCGAGCAAGCGCGCTGGGTGTCGCTCGCGCTGGGAGTGGTGACGGTGGGGGGGCTAGTCGTCATCACAACGCGTGGCGGCCGGTTCGATTTTGCCGCCTCACGCGATCCGCTTTTCTTTTCTGTCATGGGGCTGAACGCCTGGTGCTGGATCCTGACGATCTGGGGCTTCGGGCGGAGGCATCTCAACGCGGTGACGCCGTTTCTCGCCTATGCCGGCGAGGCCGTCTTGCCCTTCTACGTCCTGCACCAGACGGTACTGCTCGTCGTCGGCTACTTCGTCGTCCAATGGGCGATCCCCGACGTGCTCAAGTGGGCGATCATCAGCTCGAGCTCGCTCGCTCTCATCCTGCTGATCTACGACCGCCTGATCCGGCCGAACAATGTTCTTCGTTTCCTGTTCGGCATGCGACCGCTGCCTCGCAAACCGCCGGTGGCTGAGCTACCAGCCACGTAGGCTCGCTGGCCAGCGCAGGTGTTCTCGCTCACCAGGGCCATGTACAGCGTCGCCTCAACTGCGCTATCTTCCTGCTTGCGGGGCGCTGGGTTCGTGCTTTGGTTTGGTTCTCTCGCAGACGAAAGAGCCACCAGAGCGTAACGCACCAGGCCCTACATCCGATCGATCAGTCGGCCGCCGCGATAGCAGCACGGTCATACGCGCGCTGCGGCGGGTGGAGTGCAGCGAAACCATCGCTTCCCGGGAGGTGCCATGACGTACACCGACGTGCTCTACGAGAAGAAGGACGGCATCGCGTGGATCACCATCAACCGTCCCGAGGTGCGCAACGCCTTCCGCGCGCGCACGGTGCACGAGCTGACCGATGCGTTCGACGATGCGCGCTTCGATCCCGCCGTCGGCGTCGTCGTGCTCACCGGGGCCGGGGACAAGGCATTCTGCTCCGGCGGCGACCAGAAGGAGCGCGGCGCGGGCGGCTACTCGCAGGAAGGGCAGCGGCCGATGAACGTCGATGCGCTGCACTCCGCCATCCGCCACTGTCCCAAGCCCGTGATCGCGATGGTGAACGGGTTCGCGATCGGTGGCGGGCATGTGCTGCACGTGCTGTGCGATCTCTCCATCGCCGCCGACACCGCGATCTTCGGGCAGACGGGCCCGCGCGTGGGCAGCGTGGACGCGGGACATGGCACCGGATACCTGGCTCGCGTGGTCGGCGAGAAGAAGGCGCGGGAGATCTGGTACCTATGCCGGCAGTACTCCGCGCAGGACGCTCTGGCGATGGGGCTGGTGAACAAGGTGGTGCCGGCGAAAGATTTGAGAGCCGAGGTCGAGCAATGGTGCCGAGAGCTGCTCGACAAGAGCCCGACGGCGCTCGCGCTCGCCAAGCAGTCGTTCAACATCGACTCCGAGGCGCGCGCCGGTGTGGCCGAGTTCGCCAGCACCGCGCTCAACCTCTACTACAAGACCGACGAGGCGATGGAAGGCCGCAACGCGTTCGTCGAGAAGCGGCCCGTCGACTTCAAGAAATTCCGGAAGTAACTGTGGCCACGTTCGACACGGATGTGACCGGGGAGCGCGTGCGCGACTGCACCGCGCGCGGCCTCTGGCGCAACGAGACGGTCGAGACCTATCTCGACCGGTGGGCGACCGGACGGGCCGACCGCACGGCGATGGTGGACGGCGCCGGCCGCTGCACCTGGGCCGAGCTGGCGCGCATGGTCGAGCGCGTCGCGCACGGGCTCGCCGCCCATGGTGTCGAGCGTGGGCGCGTGATCGCCTGCCAGCTTCCGAACTGGAGCGAGTTCATCGTCACGCTGCTCGCGGCAGGGCGGCTGGGCGCGATCGTCAACCCGATCCCGCCGATCTATCGCGCCAGCGAGCTGCGCTTCATGCTGAATCGCCTCGAAGCGTGTGCCGTCGTCATCCCGGGCGTGTTTCGCGGTTTCGACCATGCGGCCATGCTGGCAGCGCTGCGTCCCGAGATCCCAAGTGTGGAGCGAGTCTTCGTTGCGCGCGGCGCGCCCGGTGAGGGAACGTTGCCGTTCACGGCGCTCACGGACACGGCGTGGGAGGCGCGAGCGGGCCGCCGCAGCCTGCCGGGCACCGATCCCAACGCGGTGCACGAGGTGATCTTCACCTCGGGGACCACGGGCGAGCCCAAAGGCGTGATGCACACGCCGAACACGGCGCTTGCCAACGTACTGCCGGTGATCGAGCGCCTCGGCCTCTCCGAGCGCGACGTCGTGCTGATGGCGTCCACCTTCGCGCACCAGACGGGCTTTCTGTTCGGCTTTTGCGCCACGCTGGCGCTCGGTGCCACCGGCGTCTGGATGGACGTCTGGAACGCGGGGACGGCAGCGGCTCTGGTCGAGCGCGAACGCGTCACGTTCACGATGGGCGCCACACCGTTCCTGCGCGATCTCACCTACGTCACCGGCCGCCACGACTTCTCCTCTCTTCGCGTCTTCATCTCGGCGGGCGCGCCCATCCCACGGCCGCTCGTCGCGGACGCACGCGCGCGACTCGGCTGCGCGATCTCCCCGGGCTGGGGCATGACCGAGAACGGCCTGGTGACCTGCGTCGGGCCGCGCGATCCCGAGGACAAGGTCCTCGCTACGGACGGCTCGCCGGCGCGCGGCATGGAGCTCGCGATCGTGGATGCCGACGGCCGGCCGGCACCGCCGAACGCCGAAGGAGACCTGCTCGTGCGCGGCGCGTCGCAGTTCGTCGGCTACTTCAAGCGGCCCGACTTCACGCGCGACTCGTACACCGCCGACGGTTGGTTCCGCACCGGCGATCGCGGACGCATCGACGCCGACGGCTATCTCTCGATCACCGGGCGCACGAAGGACCTGATCATCCGCGGCGGCGAGAACATCCCGGTGGCCGAGGTGGAAGGCGTGCTCTTTACCCACCCCAAGGTCGCCGGTGTCGCCATCGTCGGCATGCCGGACGCGCGGCTCGGCGAGCGCGCCTGCGCCTTCGTGGTCCCGAAGAGTGGCGAGGCGCCCACGCTCGCCGAGCTCACGGCATGGCTCGACCGCCATCAGTTGGCGCGGCAAAAATTCCCCGAGCGACTCGAGATCGTGGACGAGTTCCCGATGACGCCCAGCGGGAAGGTGCAGAAGTTCCGCCTGCGCCAGGCGATCGCCGAGCGACTGGCCAGCGAAGCCGGAAACCAGAAGGCGGTTTGACACGCGCGTCGTGCGTGACGCGCGGCAGGAGAGGACGCGATGAACCTGGAGCTGGCGGGAAAGAATGTGATCGTCACCGGCGGCGGCTCGAACATCGGCCGCGCCATCAGCCTGGCCTTCGCGCGCGAGGGCAGCCGCGTCGCGATCGCCGACGTGGACGAGGGGCAGGCGCGCAAGGCCGCGGCGGAGGCCGAACACCTCGGCGCCACGGCGGTGGCCGTCCCCACCGACGTAACCGACTGGAATTCCGTGCAGGCGATGGTCAAGGAAGTCGAGACCCGCTTCGGCGGCGTCGACGTCCTGGTGAACAACGTAGGCTGGACCCTCGACCGCCTCTTCGTCGAGAAGACGCGCGACGAGTGGGAGAAGGAGATCCGGCTCAACCTCTGGGGGATGATCAACTGCACGCGCGCGGTGCTCGACGGCATGATCGCGCGCAAGGCGGGCGCGATCGTCAGCATGGGCTCCGATGCCGGACGCATGGGCGAGTTCCGTGAAGGCGTCTACGCCGCGTGCAAGGCCGGCGTGATCGCGCTGTCCAAGAGCCTCGCGCGCGAGGTCGGCCGCTACGGCATCCGCCTCAACGTCGTCTGCCCCGGCATGACCATGCCGGACTCGGACGAGGACATCGGCACGCTCAGCATGTGGGCGGCCGAAGTCAACAAGCAGTGGCAAACCCCCGAGATGAAGGAGCGCATCGCCAAGGCGTACCCGCTGCGCCGCGTCGCGCGGCCCGACGACATCACGGGCGCCGTCGTCTTCCTCGCCTCCGCCGCAGCCGGCTTCATCACGGGCCAGACGCTGTCCGTGAGCGGCGGCTACACCATGATGTGAGCAGTTCACGGCAGCCTAGGCAAACGTCATGGACTTCGATCTCACACCCGAGCACCAAGAGCTGAGCCGCGCGCTGCGCAAGTTCACCGAGAAGGAGCTTGCCCCGCGCTCGGCGGCGTGGGACAAGAGCGGGGAGTTTCCGTGGGATGCCTGGCGGCAGATGGGCGAACTGGGCCTGCTGGGGTTGCGCACGCCGGCCGCGTACGGCGGGCAGGAGGCGGACTATCTCACGTTCGGCATCGCGATGGAGGAGATCGCGCGCGGCGACTTCGGCTGCACGTACGGCATCCAGCTCGCGGGGCTAGCCGGAGAGATCCTGGGCAAGAACGCCTCCGAGGAAATCAAGCGGCAGTGGCTGCCTTCGACGGCGCGCGGCGAGACGGTCATTGCGCTCGCATTGACCGAACCCAGCGTGGGCTCCGACGCCGCCAAGCTCCTATGCCGCGCCGAGCGCGACAGCGACGCATACGTGCTCACGGGCGAGAAATCCGGCATCAGCCTGGCCATGGTGGCACAGGCAGCGATCGTCTTCGCGCGCACGGAACCCGGCGGCGCGCGCGGCGTCAGCGCGTTTCTCGTTCCGCTCGATCTGCCCGGAGTGTCGCGCAGCCCGCTCCGTGACATGGGCACGCGCGTGGTCGGCCGCGCGGTGCTGGCTTTCGATCACGTGCGCGTGCCCGCGTCCCACCGCATCGGCGAGGAGGGCAGCGGCTTCTACCAGGTCATGCAGGGCTTCGATTACAACCGCGTCGGCATCGCGCTCGCCTGCCTCGGCGTTGCCCAGGTGTCGCTCGAGGAAACGATGGCCTATGCGAAGCAGCGCAGCGCGTTCGGCCGCGCGCTCGCCGGCTTCGAGGGCGTGTCGTTCGCGATCGCGGAGGCCGCGACGCACGTCGACGCGTGCCGCTGGCTTTGTTATCGCGCGCTCTGGCTCGCCGATGCGGGGAGGCCCTACACGAAGGAGTCGGCGATGACCAAGTGGTGGGCGCCGCGTCTGGCCGTGGATACGATCCACCAGTGCCTGCTGCTGCACGGCCACTACGGCTACACCGACGAGCTACCCTTCGAGCAGCGCATGCGCGATGTGATCGGGCTCGAGATCGGTGACGGAACGGCCGAGGTGATGAAGCTGATCGTGGCCCGCCAGCTCATGGGCCGCGAAGTCGTCGGTTAGGCTGGGCGCATTCGGCGCTCGGCTCCGAACCGGGGCACCGACTCGAGTCTAGCCTTCCTGTCACTGCGACGTACTCACCTGAATGAGCTCGATGCTCACGCCATCCGGGGCGGCGACATAGCACAGGACCATCCCGGGTTTGAATTCCCACGGCTCCACCGCCATGCGGACGCCTTTTCGCTTCAACTCCGCGCAGAACGCGCGCAGGTCCCCGCGATAAGTGAACCCGAAGTGATCGGTCCCCCACTCGTCGTGGCTGGAGTAGCCGTCGAAATGGTGCATGGGCTTGGTTTGGGCGGGCTGTTCCCCCGGACGCTGCCCGCGAATGACGATCGTCATGCCACCGACCCGGACGTCGATCTGCGGCGCACCGCGCAGATTCTCCTGTACGGCGGTGACCTCGCCCCCGAACATCTCTCGATACCAGTCCGCTGCCGCTCTCGGATCGCGGCTGATCAAATGGATGTGGTCGAACGCCATCACTCCGTCCATACACCTTCTCCCTCGGTCGGTTCTCCCGTGCGCACGATGATGCCTCTCGCGGGCATCACCTTCCCGCTCATCCTACCACCGCTGCTCGGAGCCCCGTGCGGTGCGACGCGCGCGGGCTTCGAGCCGTCTCCTCCATCCGCGCACGCGGGAGAGGCGACTTGAAAGATCCCGCTGAACGGCTAGCACCGACCCGTCCTCGGTGGGAGCAGACGGGCGGAGCAAGAATCGGCCTGCGGGGAGATCGACTGACGCTGAAGGTACAATCTCCGGAGCCGCCCGCTGCGGGGCGAACAGGCAAGGGAGTGCGCGCATGAGACTCGGACTATTGCTTCGATATGCGGGAGAGCCCGGCGGCCCGCACATGGACCCGGTGCTCGAGGCGGAGCGGTTGGGCTACGCGTCGGTGTGGGCGGGAGAGTCCTACGGAACGGATGCCGTGACGCCGATCGCCTGGGTGCTGGCGCGTACGCACCGGATCAAGGCCGGCACCGGCATCATGCAGATCCCGGCGCGCACCCCGGCCTGCGCCGCCATGACGGCGGCAACCCTGCAGGCGATGTCGAACGACCGCTTCTTGTTCGGCATCGGCCCGTCGGGGCCGCAGGTGATCGAGGGTTGGCACGGCGTGCCGTACGGCAAGCCGCTCACCCGCACGAAAGAGTACATCGAGATCGTGCGCAAAGTGTTCGCTCGCGAGGCTCCGCTGCAGCACCGGGGCGAGCACTACCAGATCCCCTACGCAGGCCCGGACGCGAGCGGTCTCGGCAAGCCGCTGAAGAGCATTCTGCACGCCATCCCCGTCCTGCAGATCTACACGGCCGCGATCTCGCCTGCCGGCCTGCGCACCGCAGGCGAGGTCGCGGATGGCGTGTTGCCGTTCCTGATGAGTCCGGAGCACGCTGGCCTCGTCACGGAGCCAGTACTCGAAGGGCGCGTCACGGCGGGAAAAGGCGCGACGCTGACCGGATTCGACATCGCCCCGTTCGTACCTGTCGCCATGGGCAAGGACCTGCAGGCCTGCCGCGACGCCATCAAACCGCAGATGGCGCTTTACATCGGCGGGATGGGCGCGCGCGGCAAGAACTTCTACAACGACTATGTCGGGCGCATGGGCTACGAAGCTGCGGCCGCAAGGATCCAAGACGCCTATCTAGCTGGGCGGCGCGACGAAGCGATCGCCGCTGTCCCGGATCCCCTCATCGACGAGACGGCGCTGGTCGGTCCGCCCGAACGCATCAAGGACAGGCTGCAGGCGTGGAAAGAGAGCTCCAAGGACGGCAAGATCGGCACCATGCTCTTGGGCGGAGCCAGCATCGACGCACTCCGTGTGGCCGCCGAAGCCGTTCTCTAGCCGCTGACCTCGGAGCCAGCACTCGGGCTCACGTAGAGCCATTGGGGTCAAGCCATTGGGGTCAGGTCAAGCCATTGGGGTCAGATCTCACAAGCCATTGGGGTCACCATTGGGGTCAGATCTTGAATCTTGAATGCCGGGGACCTACCCCGCGAGCCCAATAGCTGATTATGCAATTATGCAGGCCTGATCCCCATGGGGTTTGACGAGCCTGACGCACACCATTGGGGTCACCATTGGGGTCAGATCTTGAATCTTGAATGCCGGGGAGCTACTCCGCGAGGCCAATAGCTGATTATGCAATTATGCAGGCCTGACCCCATGGGGTTTGACGAGCCTGACGGGTCGAGATCTGGAAGTGGATACCGGCGGCTGCCGCTAGGTCGGATCGATCGGCGGCGAAGGCCTGCCTCCGGCTTGCTCTTGCGCGCCGGCCGAGGAAAGCCGGCTATTGCACGGTCGCGTGCTTGCGGTGGATGGAAGCTTCGATCTGCACGCGCCGGTCTTTCTGCAGGCAGGCGATGAGATCCTCGCGCACCAGCTCGCGGCATTCGTCGTCCCGGGTCAACGGATCGCTGGCACCGCGCCCTTCGTAGCGAATCTTGTTCTCAGGCACCCCTTTGCGCACGAGGTATTGAGCCACGGCGTAGGCCCGCAGCTCGGACAGGCGCTGGTTGTGCTCGACCGACCCGATGCGGTCGGTATAACCGACGATGTCGAGGCGATCGTATTCGGCCGCCTTCAGCGTCTCCGCCAGAGCGTCCAGGATGGCCTTCACTTCATCGCGCAGAGCATACTGATCGAAATCGAAGCGCCCCTCCTCGTTCACCCCGAGTACGAGCGGCAGCGCTCCGCCCAGAGTCACGCGCTGGTAGTCCTCGTCGATCTCGACCTTGTTGCTCGGCACTTCCACAGCGGCGATCAGGGTCCTGGAACCCTCGCCAGCCCCATCGCCAACGCTGTCGTCCGAACCCTCCACGCTGCCTCCGCCGCGCCCAGTGGCCGCACCGCGCGCGCCGCTGGCCGCGCCTGCCCCAGTGCCATCCGCAGCTGAATCGACCCCGTCGGTGTCATCGCCGCCTGTACCGCCGCCCGCGGCCATTCCGTGTCTTGCGCTCCGTGCACCGCGCCGGCCGGTGCCCCGCCCGCCAAGCCTCCCGCCCCCTGACGCGCTGTCGGTGAGCGACGACTCTTGATCGGCATCGACGCCCTCACCCCCTGCCATCGCCGTATCGGATTGGTTCATTGCATCGGGCGTATCCCCGGCTCCGCCAACGCCCGCGTGACCTGTCTTTCCCCTCCCGGTGGCACCGCCCTGCATCGACGACGCACCGGATGAATCTGCAGACACGCCACTCGAGTCGTCGGCCTGCCCCGCGTGAGCCCCATATCCACGCTCCCCACCGGGGCCATGGCCCGAAGCGGACGCGGACTTCCCCGTCGAAGCACAGCCGGCCAGCGCCGCGACCAACAGGATCGGTGTGAGTCTGAACAGCAGCGAAGTGCGGAACGCCGCGCCCCGATTTCCCTCTGAAAGGCGCCCCTGCGTCGTATTGACGTTTGACATTTGAACCCTGCTCCTGACGATTGCACGACTGCGCAAACGGTCTTCTATCGGCAGGAAAACGAGGCGACTTGAGCGGTCGTGGCGGACCCCAACGCCAGCGACCGCGTCCGCCGTCGGTCGTCCCTACGCGGGTCTTTCGCCGCCCGCGCCCTCCTCTGATGACATCTGCATTGGGCGCCATGCACATCTTTCGATGCTCTGTCCGCTGCACTGCGCCTCGACGGGCCGCGGGTTCAGACCGGCGTTTGGGGGGCGCCGTGCTTTCGGTCCGCTGGCCCCAACGCTTGAGATCGGAGGGTTCCTGCGCTACGCTAGGCATCCCGCCACCGGTGCACGAACGAGAGGGCCCCATCATGAGCGACAAGAAGCAGAAGTTCTCCGCGAGTTACGCCAAGGACGCCGTCTACAAGACGGGCCTGCGCGAGTTCATGGAATACCGCGACCTCGGCATCGCCGACGCCACGCACGGCCAGTTCCGCGCCCACGTGATCCGGGTGAAGCAGGACCACACAGGCGACCAGGACATGCATACCACCGGCCTGCACCAGCACCTGTGCGACTTCCAGATGTTCTACGTGCTGAAGGGCTGGATCAAATTCGTCTACGAAGGCCAGAAGGGCGAGCACATCTTCCGTGCGGGAGACTGCGTGCTGCAGCCGGCGGGCATCGTCCACAACGAGATCGCCTGCTCGGACGATGTGGAGGTGCTGGAGATCTACTCGCCGGCGATCCACGAGACCCGCGTGGTCGAGGCCATGCCGGAAGAGGCCGTCCAGTAGCCGGGCCCGAGCGCGGCGCGCCGGGGGAGGTTGTCTAGGTCCTCAGCTTCGCACCGCGCTCTCTTCCGCGAGCTCGAGCTCGAAAGCAGCCGAGATCAGAGCGCGCGTGTAGGGTTCGCGGGGACTGTCGAAGATCTGCGCGGCCGGCCCGTGCTCCACCAGGTGACCGTCGCGCAGGACCAGGACCTCGTCGCTCAGCGCACGAATCACCTTGAGGTCGTGGCTGATGAACAGATAGGCGAGCCGGTGCTGCACCTGTAGCTCACGCAGCAGATCCACGATCTGCGCCTGCACCGACATGTCGAGCGCCGAGGTCGGCTCGTCGAGCACGAGGAAGCGCGGCTTGAGCACCATGGCGCGCGCGATCGCGATGCGCTGGCGCTGCCCTCCCGAGAACTCGTGCGGATAGCGGTGTCGCGACTCGGGATCGAGCCCCACCTCCTGCAGCGCCTGCACGATAAGCCGCGCGTGCTCCTCCGGTGCGCCGCCGGGGTCATGCACGCGCAACCCCTCGCCGATGATTTGAGCCACCGACATGCGCGGGCTCAGGCTGCCGAACGGGTCCTGGAATACGATCTGCATCTCCCGGCGTAGAGGCCGCAACTGCTTCGAGCGCAGCGCCTGGATCTCGCGGCCTGCAAACTCGATCGTGCCGCGGCTTCGCTCCAGGCGCAGCAGCGCGAGACCCAGCGTCGTCTTGCCCGAGCCGCTCTCTCCGACTACGCCCAGCGTATGGCCCTCGCGCACGGTCAGGCTGATCCCGTCGACGGCCTTGACATGACCGACCGTGCGCCGCAGCACTCCGCGCTTGATCGGGAACCACACTCTGAGATCGTTGCCGCCCATCACGGCGGGCGCGCGAGGATCGGCTGCGACCGGCCGGCCCTTGGGCTGTGCGGCGAGCAGACGCTGCGTATACGTGTGCCGCGGCCGGTCGAATACCTGATCCACCGGGCCGGACTCGACCACTTGTCCGCGGTACATCACGTACACGCGGCTCGCCATCTTGCGCACGATCCTCAGGTCGTGCGTGATGAGCAGCATCGCCATCCGTAGCCGGGTCTGCAGCTGCTTGAGCAGCTTCAGGATCTGCGCCTGCACGGTGACGTCGACCGCGGTCGTCGGCTCGTCTGCGATGAGCAGATCGGGCTCGTTGGCGAGCGCCATCGCGATCATCACGCGCTGGCGCTGCCCGCCCGAGAGCTGATGCGGGTAGGCGCTGAGGCGCTGTTCCGCCTCGGGGATGTCGACCAACCTCAGCAGCTCGAGTACGCGCGCACGAGCGGCCGCCCGCGACAGGCCCTTGTGCACCATCAGCACTTCGGCGATCTGCTTCTCCACCACGTGCAGCGGATTAAGCGAGGTCATCGGCTCCTGGAAGATCATCGAGACGCGGTCGCCCCGCACCTGGCGCAGCGTGCGCTCATCGGCGCCCACCAACTCGCGCCCGCGGAAGCGGATCGAGCTCCCCGGCGAGTGCACGGCCACTGGATAAGGCAGAAGCTGCAGCACCGAGAGCGCGGTGACCGACTTGCCGGAGCCGCTCTCGCCCACCAGCGCCACGGTTTCGGCCTCGTTCACGTCGAGCGAGACCTCCTTCGCCGCCACGACCGTGCTGTCTTGCTGGCGGAACTCGACGCCGAGCCGCGCAATCTCGAGCAGTTTGTCGGCCATCTAACCCGCCTGCGCAGCCGGTTGGACAGGCGCCGTCGGCTCGCCGGTCGCTTCGGGCGGCCGCGCACCGCCGAACAGCTTGCGCGGATCGAATGCGTCGCGAACCGCCTCGCCGATGAAGATCAGCAGGCTCAGCATGAGCGCCATGATGAAAAACCCCGTGAAGCCCAGCCAGGGCGCTTGCAGGTTCGCCTTGCCCTGCGCCAGCAGCTCGCCCAGCGATGCCGAGCCGGGCGGCAAGCCGATCCCCAAGAAATCGAGCGAGGTCAGCACGGTGACCGAACCGGCCAAAGTGAAGGGCAAGAAGGTGATGGTGGACACCACCGCGTTGGGCAGAACGTGGCGCAGCATGATGGCAACATCGCTCAGGCCGAGCGCGCGCGCCGCGCGGATGTAGTCGAAGTTGCGGGCGCGCAGAAACTCCGCCCGCACCACACCCACGAAGCCCATCCAGCTGAACAGCAGCATCAGAAGGAGCAGCCACCAGAAGTTGGGCTCGAACACGTTGGTCAGGATGATCAGCAGATACAGGATCGGCATCCCCGACCAGATCTCGATGAAGCGCTGGAACGTGAGGTCGGTCCACCCGCCGAAGTAGCCCTGCAGAGCGCCGGCGAGCACGCCGACCAGCGCGCTCACCACCGTCAGCGTGAACCCGAACAGCACCGAGATGCGAAAGCCGTAGATCAGGCGCGCGACCACATCGCGCGCCTGATCGTCGGTGCCGAGCCAATGCTGTGCGGAGGGCGGAGAAGGTGCAGGCACGGGAAGATCCCACGCCACCGTGCGGTAGTTGTAGGGCACGATCGGCCACAGCATCCACCCGTCGCGGCGGATCAACCCGGCGACGTAGGGATCGCGGTAATCGGCCTCGGTCTTGAACTCGCCGCCGAATGTCGTTTCCGGATAGGCGTGAAAGATCGGCATGTAGAACGCGCCGTGGTAGTACAAGAGGAAAGGCTTGTCGTTCGCGACGAACTCCGCCGGGAGCGTGATCGCGAGCAGCGCTAAGAAGATCCAGAGCGACCAGAAGCCGCGCTTATTCGCGCGGAAGTTGCGCAGTCGCCGCTGGGTGATGGGCGAGAGGCGCAGCCACCAGGATGCTCGCGTGCGAACCGTCTCGCTCATCTCAGGCCTCCCGGCGCTCGAAGTCGATCCGCGGGTCGACGATCGTGTACATCAGATCCCCGGCGAGATTCATCAGCAGCCCGAGCAGCGAGAAGAAGTAGAGCGTGCCGAACATCACCGGATAGTCCCGGCTGAACGCGGCCTCGAACCCGAGCAGGCCCAGGCCGTCGATCGAGAAAATGATCTCGATCAGCACCGAGCCGGTGAACAGCACGCTGACGAACGCCCCCGGAAAACCGGCGATGACGATCAGCATCGCGTTGCGGAACACATGGCCGTACAGCACGCGGCGCTCGGTCAGCCCCTTGGCGCGCGCCGTCAACACGTACTGGTGGTGCAGCTGATCGAGAAAGGAGTTCTTGGTGAGCATGGCGAGCCCGGCGAACCCGCCGATCACCATGGCGAACACCGGCAGGGTGACATGCCAAAAGTAGTCGGCGACGCAGGCCGGAGTCGCGATGCAGCCCATGAAGCCGAGCCCGAGATACTGTTCCGAGAGCAGCCCGCGCAGGGGAAACCAGTGGAGGTAGCTGCCGCCGGCGAAGACCACCAGCAGAAACACCGCGAACAGGAAGCTCGGGATCGCGGTGCCCACCACCAACGCGAAGCTGGTCGCCATGTCGAAGCGGCTTCCGTCGCGCACGGCTTTCGCGATCCCGAGCGGAATCGAGATCAGGTACACGAGCAGGGTCGTCCAGATGCCGAGCGAGATCGAGACCGGCATCTTCTCGATCACCAGGTCGATCACCTTGCGATCGCGGAAGAAGCTCTGGCCGAAGTCGAACGAGAGATAGCTGCGCATCATGCGCAGGAAACGCTCGTGCATGGGCCGATCGAAACCGAAGCGCTTCTCCAGCTCCTTGATGAACTCCGGATCCAGACCCTGTGCGCCCCGATAGCGGCTCTTGCCGGGTTCGCCCTGGGCCTGTGGCGCGATCTGCTCGCCAGCGCCCCCGCGCGTGATGCGCTCCGTGATCGGAGCGCCGGCCCCGGTCAACTGGGCGATCGCCTGCTCGACCGGGCCGCCGGGTGCGACCTGAATGATGATGAAGTTGATCAGCATGATCCCGAGCAGCGTCGGAATCATGAGCAGCAGCCGTCGGATGATGTATGCGGTCATCGTCTGCCTATGCGTCTCCAGAGGCGCCGGAACACGTAGAAGCCGATCAGCCCCCCGCCCAGGACCACTGCCACCGCGGTACCCGCGCCCGGCACGGCGCGACCGTTGCGCTCGGCCGCCAGGGGCTGCGACTTGCGCTCTTGCTCCAAGCGAGCGGCCTTGGCTGGGTCGAACCACCAGTAGGCGATCGAGGTCCCGGTCTTGGGCGTAATCTGCGGCCGAGCGAATTTGTCCCAATAGAGGATGCGCTGGACGCGCAGATGCCAGTTCGGGATGACGTAGTAACCGGCGAGCAGCACGCGGTCGAGCGCGCGCGTGCGTGCCACCAGGCTTTCGCGATCGGGGGCGCTGATCACCAGTTCGACCAGTTCGTCGACGACCGGATCCTTGATCCCGGCGTAATTGGCTGCCGCCGGCGAATCTGCTGCCGCGCTGGTCCAGGATTCGCGCTGCTCGTTGCCCGGGGATTCGGACGCGGGCCAGCTCGCGACGATCATGTCGTAGTCGAAGCTGCGCAGGCGGTTGATGTACTGCGACTGATCGACCACCCGCACGCGTGCGTCGATCCCGAGGCGCGTCAGGTTGCGCACGAAAGGCAGAACGATGCGCTCGAAATTCTCGTTCGCGAGCAGGATCTCGAACTCGAACGGTTGGCCCGTGCGCGCGCTGGTGAGACGCAGATCCCGCACGACCCAGCCGGCTTCCTCGAGCAGCGCGAACGCCTTGCGCAGATTCGCTCGCGGCCAGCCGCTCCCGTCGGTGGACGGCGGCTCGTACTCCTGCGTGAACACCTCGTCGGGGATGCGCCCCCGATAGCGCTCGAGGATCGCGCGCTCGGCGGCGCTCGGCAGCCCGGTCGCGGCCAGCTCCGAGTTCGAGAAGTAGCTACGCGTGCGCACGTACTGGCTGAAGAACAGGTTCTTGTTGGTCCACTCGAAATCGAAGGCGTATCCGAGCGCCTGCCTGACCCGGCGGTCCTTGAAGAGGTCGCGGCGGGTGTTGTAGACGAATGCCTGCATGCCGGCGGGGCTGAATTGCCGGATCTCCTCTTTCTTCAGCCAGCCTGCACGCACCGCCGGCACGTCGTAGTCCAGCGCCCAGGCTTTGGCCTGGTTCTCGAGGCGGAAGTCGAGCTCGCCGCTCTTGAGCGCCTCCCGGATGACGGTGTCGTCGCGGTAATAGTCGTAGCGGATGCGATCGAAGTTGTCCTGCCCGACATTGACCGGCAGATTCGCGCCCCAGTAGTCCTTCACGCGTTCGGTGACCACATACCGCCCCGGCTCGAACTTTGTGATGCGGTACGGCCCGCTGCCGAGCGGCGGCTCGAGCGTGGTGGCCTGGAAGTTACGCGTTTCCCAGTAGTGCTTCGGCAGGATGGGCATCTGGCCCACGATCAGCGGCAGCTCGCGGTTGCCCTTCTCGGAGAAGGTGAACTTGACTCGGCGCGGGCCGACCTGCTCGGCGCCGGCCACACTGCGGTAGTAGAAGCGGAAGAACGGCTGGCCCTTGGTCTTCAGCGTATTGAGCGACCAGATCACGTCCTCCACCGTGATCGGCTTACCGTCGTGCCAGCGCGCTTCCGGCCGCAGCGTGAAGATGATCCAGGAACGGTCGTCCGGAACCTCGATCGTGCCGGCGATCAATCCGTACTCGCTGAACGGCTCGTCGGCGCTGCTGGCGAGCAGCGTCTCGAACGATGCGCCTGCGCCGGCGTTGCCCTTGGCGATGAAGGAATTGAAGCTGTCGAACGTCCCCGGAACGCCCAAGCGGATCGTCCCGCCCTTGGGCGCGTCCGGGTTGACGTAGTCGTAGTGCCGGAAGTCCGGGCCATATTTCGGCGTCCCGTGCATCGCCATGCCGTGCATGACCCTCGGCTGCGCCGCGCACAGGCCGGAGCCGCTCGCCGAGAGGGCGAGCAACGCGGTCAGCAAGAGGATGGAGGATCGCCGCATCTGAGTTCGAATAAGACGAAGAATACCCGAGGCCGACGCACCACGCGTCAGATGCAGGACGCCCGGCATGGCAGGCACTCACCACCACCTGTTCACGGCAGGTGTGCAATCGGCTGTCGAGCCGTGGTGAACCGCGCCGCCCGAGCGCTCGCAGACGCGCTTCTTCGCTTCGGCGCCCGAAGAGCTCGATCCGTTGCCCAGCGCCGTGCCGGTCTGCGCAGCTGAGGCGATGGACGCTTTCAACAGGGTTACATTCGGGCAACGTCGACATCCCTATGACTGCATGCCGCGAGCACGACGACCGCGTTGGACCGAGGGAACGGCTCAATATTGGGGAGATATTTTCGGGAAAGTGGTCTAGAGTGGGATGTAAGGCTCCGGGATCAGGAGCCATTCGGAGGAGGAGGTGACCCATGACGACGCAGATCGGCATCGCGAAGCCCATCCCGTGGTGGAAAGAACCCACCAAGGATCAATGGATGGCGTGGTGGGCAGCTTGGCTGGGTTGGACGCTCGACGCTTTCGACTTCACTGTGTTCCTGCTGATCATGGTGCCGATCTCGAAGGAGTTCGGTGTCCCCCTGACGGCAGTGGCTGTGGTCTTCACCATCACCCTGTGGATGCGGTTGGTCGGTGCT
>Ga0335083_10004651_pt1 | contig 17448 bp, 13 predicted proteins | sample Lox_Sample_42_FD_206716 | JGI IMG/M metagenome (GOLD analysis project Ga0335083, IMG submission 206716) | Soil microbial communities from Loxahatchee National Wildlife Refuge, Florida, United States - Lox_Sample_4.2 | ecosystem: Environmental > Terrestrial > Soil > Wetlands | place: USA... | reverse complement strand
TCGATGCATGCCGACATGAGCGACGGATCGCCATCAATGCGCAACCTGGAGGAAAGGGTCAATGCAATCTGGCATGTTGTCTCCAAGCAGGTTAGGGGCCGTCGCGCAGCGCGCGAAGAGCGTCTTCGTGCCGCTGCTTTCACTGCTGCTGGTGTGCTCAAGCATCGCTGCGTTCGCGCAGGATGCATTGCCGTCGTGGAACGATACGGCGAGCAAGCAGCAGATCGTGACCTTCGTGAAAAAAGTCACCACGCAGGGTTCGGCCGACTTCGTGCCGCCAGAGCAACGCATCGCCGTGTTCGACAACGACGGCACGCTGTGGGCCGAGCAGCCCATCTATTTCCAGTTCTTCTTCGTCATCGACCAGCTCAAGGCGCAGGCGCCGCAGCATCCGGAATGGAAGACCACCGAACCATTCAAGTCGGCGCTGGCGGGTGATTTCAAGGGTGTCGCCGCGTCGGGAGAGAAAGGCATCGCGCAGCTGCTGGCAGCGACGCACGCGGGCATGACCACGGACGAGTTTTCCCGCAACGTCAACCAGTGGGTGTCCACCGCGCGCCATCCCAAGACGCAGCGCGTGTTCACCGAGATGGTCTACCAACCCATGCTGGAGTTGCTGCATTACCTTCGCGACAACGGCTTCAAGACATACATCGTCTCCGGCGGCGGGCAGGATTTCATGCGCGCCTGGGCGCAGGCCACGTACGGCATTCCGCCGGAACAGGTCATCGGCAGCCAGGGTGACCTGAAGTTCGAGATGCGCGACGGCAAGCCGGTGCTCGTAAAGCAAGCGAAAGTGGCGCTCGTCGATGACGGTCCGGGTAAGCCCGTGGGCATCGAGCGTTTCCTCGGCGTCAAACCCATCTTCGCTTTCGGCAATTCCGACGGCGACCAGCAGATGCTGGAGTGGACGATGTCGGGCGATGGCGCGCGCTTCGCTGGCCTGGTGCATCACACCGATGCGGCACGCGAGTGGGCCTACGACCGCCAGTCATCGATCGGCAAGCTCGACAAGGCACTCGATGAGGCTACGGCCAAGGGTTGGACCGTGGTCGACATGAAGAAGGACTGGAAGCAGATCTTTCCACCGCAGAAGTAACGCAGGGCAGTGACGCAGCGGCACCAGCCAAGGTGTCGTCATGGAATGGCTGGTGTGACCCCACAGGCTGCGTGGCGCAGCCGCGCTTATTGAAGGAGGTATCCCATGTTTGCCCCGAGGCAGCGCAGTACCTGGTTGAAGTCAATGACGACGGTGGTCGCGACAGCGCTGCTCGTTGTCGGTGCCATCACCCTGCAGCCGACCGCCGTCAAGGCGAAACCGGCGCAGGATCAGCAACAAGCACAAGGCGACAACGGCAAGCCGAACATTCTGGTGATCTTCGGTGACGACGTAGGCCAGTCCAACATCAGTGCCTATTCGATGGGCCTGGTGGGCTACCGAACGCCGAATATCGATCGCATTGCGCGTGAGGGCATGCTCTTCACTGACTACTATGCCGAGAACAGCTGCACGGCGGGCCGCTCGACCTTCATCACGGGTCAGAACGTGCTGCGTACCGGCATGTCCAAGGTGGGTGTGCCCGGTGCACCGGTGGGTATTCAAGATCGTGACGTTACGATTGCCCAGGCGCTCAAGGGCCTTGGCTACGCAACGGCACAGTTCGGCAAGAACCATCTGGGTGACCAGGATCGCTTCCTTCCGACCAAGCATGGTTTCGATGAGTTCTTTGGCAATCTGTACCATCTCAATGCCGAAGAGGAGCCGGAGCGTCCGTACTGGCCGAAGAACAATCCGGCGTTCCTCAAGGATTACAACCCGCGAGGCGTCATGCATTCATTCTCGGACGGCAAGATCGAGGATACGGGGCCGCTTACCGTCAAGCGCATGCAGACCATTGACGACGAGACCACAGGTGCCGCCATTTCCTATATCCAGAAGCAGGCGCAGGCCAAGCAACCGTTCTTTGTCTGGATGAACTTCACGCGCATGCATATCTTTACGCACGTGCGCCCTGAGTTCCGCGGAAAGGCTGGACTTGGGGACGGCAATGAGTATGCCGATGGCATGTGGGAGATGGACCAGAATGTCGGCAAGCTCCTCAAGACATTGGACGACGCTGGCATTACCAAGAACACCATCGTCATCTTTACCACGGACAACGGCCCGAATTTCTTCACCTGGCCGGATGCCGCCAATACGCCGTTCCGCAGCGAGAAGGATTCCAACTGGGAAGGCGCATTCCGCGTGCCGGCCATGATCCGCTGGCCGGGCCATATCCGCCCCAGCACGGTCAGCAACACGCTGATTTCAGGCCTCGACTGGTTCCCGACCCTCGTTGCAGCGGCCGGGGACGGCGACATCACCAGCAAACTCTTGAAGGGTTCCAGCATTGGCGGCAAGAGCTTCAAGGTTCATCTGGATGGCTACAATTTCCTGCCCTACCTGACTGGACAAACCAACGAGGGCCCTCGAAAGGAATTCTTCTACTTCAATGACGACGCTGAAGTGGTGGCTGTGCGTTTTGACATGATGGGTAATGGTGCCAGGGTACCTACTGCGTGGAAGGTCGTCTTCTGCGAGCAGCGTGCCAAGGGAGGGTTTGCCATTTGGGAAGAACCCTTCACCTGCTTGCGCACGCCGAAGCTTTACAACCTGAGGATGGATCCTTATGAGCGCGCAGACATAGGACCAACCAACGGATATAACTCCTGGCAGCTGGACAATGTTTACCTGGTGTTTGAGGGTAACCGTCGTGTGTTCGAAATGCTGAGCACGTTCAAGGACTATCCTCCGAGCCAACGTCCCGCTTCGTTCTCGATTGACCAGGCGGAGCAGCAACTCAAGCAGCAGCTTGAGAAGCAAGGCAAGTAGAGAGGGTGGCCTGCGCGACATGGAAGTTGCGCGTCCATCGAATACATCGTCGGCCGTCAGCACTTGCGCTGCCGGCCGGCGATCCCTTCATGCTCATAGGGAGTCCAGCCTCGCGTGAGTTCCATGCCCAGTGCCGTGCAGCACCGCCGCGTTGGAAAGCTGGCTTCGGCGGCCACTCCCTTTGCGTCGGCTGCCCGCTTCTGGCCCGCGCTGCTGTTGTTCGGTTCCGGCGCCGCGTCGCTGGTCTACCAACTTCTTTGGATCAAGCAGCTCTCACTGGTGGTGGGCGTGGAGGTCTACGCCGTCACCATTGGCGTGAGCGCCTTTTTCGCAGGCCTCGCCGTCGGTGGCGCATGGCTGGGCCGCGTGGCCGATGGCCTGCACCATCCCTTGCGCTTGTATGCCTGGCTGGAGTGCGCCGTGGCGATTCTTGCCGTGGCGTCGACTGTCTTGCTGGCGCACAGCGCCGCTGCATTCGCATGGCTTGAACTGCACACGGGCTGGCTCGCCTGGTTGTTGCCCTTTGTGCTGGTCGGCGCGCCCGCCGTTGCCATGGGTGGCACGCTTCCCGTGCTGGTGCGCGCGAGTGCGCGCGGCAGCGTGGCGCGCACCGGTGGTCGGCTGTATGCGGCCAATACCGCGGGCGCGATCTCCGGCGCGTTGCTTGCCCCTTTTCTGCTGCTTCCCGCCGTCGGCGTGCAGGGTTCGGCGCTGATGGCGGCGGTCGTCAACCTGTTGGCGGCCGTCGTTGCGGTGGTGCTGGACCGCAACGCGCTGTTCTCGCCACCGCAGGTTGAGGGAAAGGAAACGACGGCAGCACCCTCGGCACGGCTCGCGCTGACGTTGTACGCCATCGCGGGAGGCATCGCGCTGGGTTACGAAGTGGTGTGGTCGCAGACCGTGGTGCAGTTCATGAGCACGCGCGCCTTCGCCTTCGCCATGATGCTGGCCGTCTATCTGCTGGGCCTGATGGCGGGCAGCGCGATTTACGCGCGCTTTGCCGATCGCGTGCGCGATGCGTGGACGGCATTCGGCGTGCTCATCGCCCTCGCCGGTCTGATGGCGCTGCTTCAGGTGAGCTGGCTGGGGCCATGGCTGGGCGATGCTCAAGTGACACTGGCGGCCATGGTGAGCCAGGTCACGGACAGCCGGCTTGTGGCGATGTGCGCGCGCTTCGCCCTGGCAGCGGCTGCCATCGTGCTTTCGCCCACACTGCTGCTGGGCGCGGCGTTTCCCGCGGTGCTCCGGCTGTGCACGCAACCGGGTAGAAGCGGGCAGGGTGTGGGCAGCGCCGTGGCGCTGAATACGCTGGGTGGCATCGTGGGCACGACGCTGACGGGTTTCGTGCTGGTACCCGCCTTCGGTCTGGTGCGCACGCTGGGCCTGCTGGCGGTTGCTGCGGCAGTCGTCGGACTGGTGGCGGTGTTCGGTGGCGGCGCGGTGCGCCGTGGCAACCGATGGCTGGTGCCGTTGGTCGGTGCGTGCTCGCTCGCCCTAGCCTTGCTGACGCCGGTCGACAAGATGGCGAGCCTGCTGGCACAGGCGCGTGGCGGCGACGTCACCTATTACGAGGAAAGCCGCGGCGGCACGGTCGCCGTGCTCGCGCAGGGCGGGGAAGGCGCCGCGTTTCATCGCCTGTATATCCAGGGCGTATCCAATTCCGGGGATACCTTGCCATCGCAGCGGTACATGCGCCTGCAATCGCTGCTTCCGCTCATCATCCACCAGGGCGAACCGAAGTCGGCGCTGGTCATCGGCTTCGGTACGGGCATCACCGCGGGCGCCTTGTCCCAATATCCCGGACTCACCTCGCGCGTGGTGGCGGAGTTGTTGCCCGCCGTGGTGCGCGCGGCACCGCAGTTCCAGGGCAACTACGGCGCAGGCACCACTGACAAGGGCCTGGACATCCGCTTGCGCGATGGCCGGCGCGAATTGCTGCGCAGCGCCGAACGCTACGACATGATCACGCTGGAGCCACCACCGCCTTCCGCCTCCGGCGTGGTGAATCTGTATTCGCGCGACTTCTACCAGCTGGCCGCATCGCGACTCAATCAACACGGCCTGCTGGCGCAGTGGTGGCCCATCGCCACGCAGAACGATGAGGACTCGCGCGCCATGGTGCGCGCCTTCCTCGACGCCTTTCCGCACGCCACCTTGTGGACGACCGAGCTGCACGAAATGCTGCTGGTGGGTTCGAACGATCCCATCGAGCTGGACGGCACGCAGATCGAGCGCCGCTTCAACCAGCCATCGGTCGCCGCGTCCCTGCACGACGTGGGCATCGCCTCGCCGGGCGCGCTGCTGGGCACCTGGGTGGCCGATCGCGCGGCGCTGGAACGCTATGCCGGCGACACGCCCGCGGTGACGGACGACCGGCCGAGCATCGAGTACGCCACCTGGGTGCGACGCGACGAGATCGTCCGCGTGCTACCCGAACTGATGGCGCTGCAGACGCCGCCGCCGCTGCGCAACGCCGATGCCGACCTGCAGGCGGAGACGCGGCTGCAGCACGACGTGTTGTTCACCTTTTACGCCTCAGGCTTGGCCGCGTACCAGGGCGACCGCGAACGCTGGGGCAGCGCATTGGAGCAGGTGATGCGCGTGGACAGCGGCAATCCGTATTACCGGTGGATTGCGCAGGGAAGTCCGTAAGCCGGTGCAGGCACGCCGGCAAATGACGGCATGGGCGAAGGCGAGTCCGGAGGCAGCGAGGCATCATGAGCGCACGAGACGCGATCACGGCACTGCAGACGCAGATGGAAACCTCGATCATCGGCCAGAACGAGCTGATCCGTCAGATGATCGTGGGCCTGCTGGCCAATGGCCACCTGTTGCTGGAAAGCCTGCCGGGCCTGGCCAAGACGCGTGCCGTCAAGAGCATGGCGAAGAACCTCGATGCGCAGATGCGACGCATCCAGTTCACGCCTGATCTGCTGCCGTCGGATATCACCGGTACCGAGGTGCTGCACCAGCAGGACGGGCAGAACGTGTTCCAGTTCCAGCCGGGCCCGATCTTCGGCAACGTGATCCTGGCCGACGAAATCAATCGTGCGCCAGCCAAGGTGCAAGCGGCGCTGCTGGAGGCGATGGAGGAACGGCAGATCACCGTGGCCGGCGCCACGCACAAGGTGCCTGACCTGTTCATCGTGATGGCAACGCAGAATCCGATCGAACAGGAAGGCACCTACCCGCTGCCCGAAGCGCAGCTGGATCGCTTCCTGATGAAGGTGCTGGTGGACTATCCCGATCGCGACAGTGAGATCGGCGTGCTTGAGCTGGTGCGCAGCGAAGAGGTAGCCACGGCGTCCAGTGGGACGACGACGGATGATGCGGGCCTCATCGAACCCGAGCGCGTGTTCGAGGCGCGCAAGGAGATCCACGGCATCCATGTGGCGCCTGCGGTCGAGCAGTACATCATGGCGCTCATCGACGCCACGCGGCACCCGGATCGCTATGACAAGACGCTGGGCACCTGGATCCAGATCGGCGCCAGCCCGCGCGGCGGTATCGCGCTGGAGCGCACCTCGCGCGTCAATGCGTGGCTGGAAGGGCGGCCGCACGTGACGCCGGACGATGTGCGCGCGATGGCGCACGGCGTGCTGCGCCACCGGATCATCCTCACCTATGACGCCAGCGCGGAGGGCATCCACGCGGACCAGGTGATCGACAAGATCCTGGAGCTGGTCGCTGTGCCGGCTTAGTGCGCTCTCCTTCTCCCCTTTGGGGAGAAGGCTGGGACATTGCCACCTTTACGGTGGTGAGGGGGCGGGTGCTCGAGAAAACCCATCAGGAAAGCCCGCTTTTTTTAGATCAGTCGCAAGCGTGCCCCCTCACCCTAACCCTCTCCCCGCAGGGGAGAGGGGACTAACTCGCAGGGAGCTGGTTCAACGCGGACTCAACATGGCCGACATACAACCCAGCGACATCGGCACCGTCTACGTCACGCCCGCGCATCTGGCGCGGCTGGAATACGACGCGCGTCGCCTGGCCGCCACGCCGCACCGGCCGCATCACAGCATCCTCGCCGGGCGCCATGCCTCGCGCCTGCGCGGGCGCGGGCTCAACTTCGAGGAAATCCGCGCGTACGTGCCGGGCGATGATCTTCGCCACCTCGACTGGAAGGCGTCCTCACGCGTAGGCCATGCGCTGGTGCGCTCTTACACCGAGGAACGTGATCGTCCCGCGCTGTTCGTGGTGGATCAGCGCATCTCGATGTTCTATGGCACGCGCCGCGCCATGAAGTCGGTGGTTGCGGTGGAAACGGCGGCACTTGGTGCGTGGATGTCGTTCCAGGCGGGTGATCGCGCGGGCGCGGTGGTATTCGACGACACCCGCATCGACACCGTGCGTCCACATCGCAGCCGCGCGCGCGTGATCGCCACGCTGGGCCTGATGGCGCGCAGCAACCAGGCATTGCACGCAGACACGTCCACCCGCGCCAATCCCGCGCAACTGAACGCCGCGTTGCGCGCAGCGCTGCATCTGGCCACGCACGATTACCTGGTGTTCGTCATCAGCGATTTCCTGGGTGCGGACGAGCAGACGCTGCAGCTGATGCGCGAACTGGCCTCTCACAACGACGTGGTGGCGGGGCTGGTCTACGACCCTTCGGCGCGCTCGATGCCCAACAAGGGCAAGATCGTGGTGACGGAAGGCGAGCTGCAGGTAGAGCTGGACTTCGGCCGCAAGACGGTACGCGAGCCGCTGGGCAGTATGTTCGACACGCGCCTGGCGGAGACGGTCGATCGCCTGAAGCGCTGCGGCGTGCCCCTGCTGGTGATCGATACCGAGCAACCCACCGTGCAGCAGGTGGCGCGCCTGCTCGGCCACTTTTCGCAGCGGAGGGTCTAGCGATGTTCGTGCTGCCCGCCCAGACAGCCCAGCCGCCCGCCGCGTCGATTGCGGATCTCAAGGAGATCCCGCTGCCGCCGCCGATTCCCTACACGCCGCAGACGGCGGGCTGGTGGGTGCTGGGTGGCATCGTGTTGCTCGCGGTGCTGGTTTATGTCGCGCTGCGATTGCGTCGCTGGTGGCGAAACCGCTATCGCCGGGCAGCGCAAAAGGAGCTCTCGGCGATCGAGCAGGCCGCCGCCGATCCCGCACAACGCCAGCGCGCATTGGCAGCGCTGCCCGCACTGGTCAAGCGCACCGTGCTCACCTGGGCACCGCGCGATACGGTGGCGCCGTTAAGCGGCGAAGCATGGCTGGGCTATCTCGATCACACCTTCAGCGGAGAGAACTTCACGCGCGGACCGGGGCGCCACCTGCAGACGCTCGCCTATGGCGACGGCGATCTGGCCGGCACCGACGCAAGCGACCTGATGGCCTTGTTGCATCGCTGGATCGACGACCATGTTCCAGCTTGAGTATCCCTGGCTGCTGCTCGTGTTGCCGCTGCCGCTGCTGGTGTGGTGGCTGCTGCCGCCGTATGGCGAACGCACGCGTGCGGTGCGCGTGCCGTTCTTCGACGAGTTGGCGCGCATCACCGGACAGACGCCTTCGCGCGGTGCGGTGATCCTGCGCGGCAACTGGTTGCGCCGCATCCTGGCGCCGGTGTGCTGGGCGCTGCTGGTGTTGGCGCTGGCAGGCCCGCAGCATCTGGAGCCGCCGGTGGAGCGCACCGAGTCGGCACGCGACCTGCTGCTGGCCATCGACCTCTCCGGTTCGATGGCAACGCCGGATTTCGTCGATGATCGCGCCGAACGCATCGATCGGCTTACCGCGGTGAAGAGCGTGGTGGACGACTTCATCCGCCGCCGTACCACCGATCGCATCGGCCTGATCGTGTTCGGCACCAATGCGTTTCCGCAGACCTCGCTGACACTCGACCACACCGCGGTGCGCGACCTGCTGCAGGAATTGCGCGTGGGTATGGCCGGTCCGCAGACGGCCATAGGCGACGCCATCGGCATGGCGGTGAAGATGACCGAGCATTCCAAACAGCGCGAGCGCGTACTCATCCTGCTCACCGATGGCAACGACACCGCGAGCCGCCTGCCGGCGGAGAAGGCGGCCGCCATCGCCAAGGCACATCACATCATCATCCACACCATCGGCATCGGCGATCCCAACGCGGTGGGCGAGAACCGGGTGGACCTGGACGCGCTCAAGCGCATCGCGCAGGCCACCGGCGGGCGCAGCTATCGCGGCGAGAACCGGCAGCAGCTGGCGGACATCTACGCGCTGCTCGACCGCATCACGCCCAGCAAGGTAAAGCACTCGGTCTATCGGCCGAAGGTGAAGCTGTACTACCTGCCGCTGGGCACGGCACTGTTGCTGATGCTCGGTTATCACCTGCTGATGCTCGGGCTTGTGGCGCCGGCGAAGCGTCGTCGCGCGACGCCAGATGAACCATTGCCCGGCACGGCGGAGCTGTGAGCATGGACCAGGGCTTCCATTTCATCCGACCGATGTGGCTGCTGCTGGTGCCGCTGGGCCCGTTGCTGCTTTGGTGGTGGCAGCGACGCAACGATCCGCTGCAGCGCTGGAAGGGCATGATTGCGGCACACCTGCTGCCGCATCTGGTGGTGGGCGATCATGGCCATTGGCGCGTGCGGCCGATTCATCTGGTGTGTGCGGTGCTGGTGATGGGTGGCATTGCCTGTGCGGGGCCGACCTGGGAACTCGATCCACCGCCATTCGCCGAAGACCGCGCGCCCATGGTCGTCGCCATCGACCTGTCGCCGGCGATGAATGCGATGGACGTGTCGCCCACGCGGCTGGAACGCACCAAGCAGAAGGTGCGTGACCTCATGGCATTGCGCGCGGGTGGACGCGTCGGCCTGATCGTCTACACCAGTACGGCGCACATGGTGCTGCCACCCACGGACGATCCCGGGCTGATGGACCTGTTCCTCTCGGCGCTCGCCACCGATCTGCTGCCGGCGAAGGGGCAAAACGCGGCCGCTGCGTTGACGCTGGCCGACCGCATGCTCAATGCGGAAACCGATCCCGGCACCATCGTGTTCTTCACCAGCGGCTTCGACGACACGCAGATCCAGGCCTTCATGCAGCACCGCCAGGATTCGCGCCAGCAGGTGCTGATGCTGGCCGTGGGCACGACCAAGGGTGGGGCCTTGCGTGCGCCATCGGGTTCGCTGGTGCTGGGCCCCGACGGTTCGCCGGTGGAGGCGAAGCTCGATGACGATGCGCTGGAGCGGCTCGCGTCCAAGGCGCACATACCATTGGCCAGCATCACCACTAACGACGACGACATGCGCTGGGTACAGCGCGAGGCCATCCACCACCTGGCCATCATGAAGGACACCACGTCCACCGTGCGCTGGAAGGAGTACGGCTACTACCTGTGCTATCCGCTGGTGCTGCTGGCGCTGCTGTGGTTCCGGCGTGGCTGGGTGGTGCGCTGGGTGTTCGTGATCGGCGCGCTGGGCCTGGCTGGCATGCCGGCACCGGCGCAGGCCGCCGACTGGAAGGTGGTGGACTGGTTCTTTACACCCGACCAGCAGGGGCGCTGGTACTACGAGCACCGCGATTTCGCCAAGGCGTCGGAACTATTCCAGGACCCTTACTGGAAAGGCCTCGCGCTGTACGAGCATGCGCGCTATGAGGATGCGCAGAAGATGTTCGCGGGGCTCACTACGGCCGACGCGAAGTTCATGGAAGGCAACAGCTTCGCGCGCATGACCCAGTACGAGGAAGCCAAGGATGCCTACGACCAGGCGTTGCGCATGCGCCATCCGTTCCCGCAGGCGCAGGCCAACCTGCAGCTGATGGATCGCCTGATCAAGCAGCGCGAAAAAGTGCCGCCGGAAGACGAGGATGACGAATACAAGCCGGACAAGGTGAAGTTCGACAAGGAAGGCAAGAAGGGCAGTGGGCAAACCAAGGTGATGGCAAAGATCCCGCAGCAGGTGCCGGCGGACGTCTGGATGCGCAATCTCAGCGTGTCACCTGCCGACTTCCTGCGCACCAAGTTCAACATTGAAAACCAGGCACCACCGCCGGGCCAGCCCACGCAACCGGCCAAGCCAGTGATCAAGGAGCCCGGCACATGAAGGGCTGGCTGATCCTGCTGCTGATGCTGTTCGCGAATGCCGCGTTCGCCGAACAGGCCGCCCCAGCACAGCCTGCCACCGACGCACCGCGCATGCTGGTGCGCGTGCACCAGGAACCGGCGGGGCCGCTGGTGGAGGGCGAAACTGCGCGCATCGTGGTCGACATGCTCACGCCCGACTTCTTCACCGATGCACCCGTGCTGCCGGTGCCCCATGTGGAAGGCGTGTATCTGGCACTGTCCGACGAAACGCCCGGGCATATCGTGGACACCGTGGACGGCGCGACCTGGTCGGGCGTCTCGCGCACGTATCTGGTGACGCCGCTGATATCGGGCGCCGTCGAGATTCCTGCGTTCGACGTGGTGGCGCATATCGGCGCACAGGCGACGACGGTCACGACGAAGACCACGCCGGTGACGCTGGACGTGCAGCCGCTGGTGTTGCCGGCGGGCGTCACCGAGGCGCTGATTGCCAGCTCGGTGAAGATCACCCAGACCATTCTTCCGCAAGACAGCGGATTGCACGTGGGCGACAGCGTCACGCGGCGCGTGGAGATATCCGCCGAGGGCGCGCCGGCCATGATGCTGCCGCCGGTCACCTTCGCGCCGGTGCGCGGCCTGGGGCTGTATCCGACGCCGGGAGTCACGCGCGATGTCGTCGGCAACCAGGGCGGTTTCGTGGGCGGCAGCCGCGTGGATGCCGCCAGCTATGTGATCCAGAAGCGTGGCAGCTACACCTTGCCGCCGCTGGCCGTGCGCTGGCTGGACACCCGCACGCACACCTGGCGCACCAGCGACGTGCCGGCCGTGCACTTCCACGCCTGGTGGGGCGCGCCGGCGCGGCCGCGCTTTGCCTTGCCGGGGCAGGGCGTGATGCCACGGTTGATCGGTTTCTTCTCCAGCGATCTTGGCATCGCCATCCTGCTGCTGGCCGTGCTCGGCTGGCTGGCCTGGTATTTCCGCGGGCGATTGGAGCAGTGGGCGCGGCGTTACAAGGCTTGGCGTTACCGCCGGCGCCATTCCGAAGCCGTGGCCTTCGCGGCATTGCATCGCCAGCGCCACACCAGTTCGGCCAGGGCACTGCATACAGCCGCCGATGCATGGGCGCGTCGAAGCGCGCAGGACGGCGCACCCGCCACGGTGGAAGGCTGGTGTCAGCGCTATGGCGATGCCGCGTTGCAGGCGCAATGGAGCGCGCTCGATGCCTCGCTGTATGGACAGGCTGGCGCATCGTGGTCCGCCGGCGCGCTGGTCGATGGACTGGCGGCAGCGCGCAAACGCTGGAAGCGCGAGCGACGCGATCGCCGACACGGCACCCTGCTGCCTCCGCTCAATCCCGCCTGAGCGCGTCGTCTTCACGATCTCATCGCAGGCGCCCGCTACCATGCCTTGCACGCGGTACAGGCGGCGCTGGACGGATCCCTAACGCGCCCAACTCAGATGCGGATTTTCAGGGGAGAGAGGCATGGGCCGTTCCAGGAAGCGCCAGCAACGACGCTCTGTGCCCGCGCCTCCTGCACCGCCTTCATCGCCACAAGGTTCCATGGGCCGATGGTGGTGGCTGCCTTTCGTGGTCGGCGTGCTGGTCATCATCGGGCTGGGCGCCTGGTGGTTGCGCAAACCCGTCGGCCAACCTGCGCCATCGCCCGTCGCTGCCTCCATCGTCGCGTCGTCAACGCCAGCTGCACCACCCGTCCATTACGTCGGCGCGCAGGCCTGTGCGTCCTGCCATGCGAAGGAAACCCAGGCCTGGCAGCAGTCGCATCACGCGCTCGCCATGCAGGTGGCCAACGACACGACCGTACTCGGCCACTTCGACAACGCCAGCCTGAAGCAGGACGGCTCGCAGGCCAGTTTCTTCAAGCGCGACCACGCCTTTTTCGTCAAGACCGACGGTCCGGACGGCAAGCCCGGCGAGTTCGAGGTGAAGTACACCTTCGGCGTGTATCCGCTGCAGCAATACCTGGTGGCTTTTCCTGACGGGCGCATGCAGGCGCTGCGCGCATCGTGGGATTCGAGGCCGGCGCAGGAAGGCGGACAACGCTGGTTCAACCAGTATCCGGGCGAGCACATCGACGCGCATGACACGCTGCACTGGACGCGCCTCAACCAGAACTGGAACTACATGTGCGCGGACTGCCATTCCACCAATCTGCAGCGCAACTACGACGTGGCCAGTGACACGTTCAAGACCACCTGGAGCGACATCAACGTGGCATGCGAGGCCTGCCACGGCCCGGGTTCGCGTCACATCGAGTGGGCCAGATGGAGTGACGATCGCCGTCAGGCCGATGCCGGCAAGGGTTTGTCGATCCCGCTCGACGAACGCAAGGGCGTGCAATGGATACCCAACCCTGCCACCGGCAATCCGGTGCGCAGCACGCCGCTTGCCTCGCATCGCGAAGTAGAGACCTGCGCAGTCTGCCATTCGCGTCGCAACATCATCGCCAAGGACAGCGCGCCGACCGGCCGTTTGATGGATACGCATGATCCGGTGCTTCTGGTGGCGGGGCGCTATCACGCCGATGGCCAACAGCTGGACGAGGTCTACGTATACGCCTCGTTCCTGCAGAGCCGCATGTATGCCAAGGGCGTGACGTGCAGCGATTGCCACGATCCGCATACGTCAAAAGTGCGCGCGCAGGGCAACGCGCTGTGCGAAAGCTGCCACTCGCCCAAGGTGTACGACACCACCGCGCACCACATGCACCAGGCGGGCAGCGCCGGCACCCAGTGCGTGGCCTGCCACATGCCCGCCAAGAACTACATGGTGATCAACGCGCGGCCGGATCATTCCATCCGCGTACCGCGGCCCGACCTCACCGTGAAATTCGGCGTGCCCAATGCCTGCGCCAGCTGCCATGCCGACAAGGGCGCGCAATGGGCCGCCGATGCCATAGAGAAGGCGCATGGGCCCGAACGCAAGGGCTACCAGCATTTCGTCGAGGCGCTGGATGCGGCGCGCAAGGGCAAGCCCGATGCCTCCGCACTGCTCACCACGCTGGCGGCGGATGCCACTTCGCCGATGATTGCGCGCGCCACCGCGGTGAGTGAGCTGGAGCACTATGCGAGCCCGGCCACCGTACCCACCCTGCAGGCTGCGCTGTCCGATGCCGATCCGTTGATGCGCATCGCTGCACTGAAGGCGCTCGTGGCGTTTCCCCCCAATCTGCGCGCGCTACTGGCCTTGCCGCTGGCGGACGATCCCGTGCTCAACGTGCGCATCAAGGCCGGCCGCGTGCTCGCCGCAGTGCCCGATGCACAGCTCGGCGCTCGCCAGCGCGCCGCACGCGATCGCGCCTTCGCCGCCTACGTGACCTCGCAGGAGGCGATCGCCGAGCGCCCCGAAGCCCACTACGACCTGGGTCTGGTCTATGCCGAGCGCGGCGAGACCGACAAGGCCGAACAGGCATTCCGCCAGGCGTTGAAACTGCAACCTGATTTCGTGCCGGCCTATGCCAACCTTGCCGACATGTACCGGTCGCTGGGTCGCGAAGACGACGCCGAAAAAGCCATCGACGATGGCCTGAAAGCCGCGCCCGGGAATGCCAGCCTGCTGCATGCCAAAGGCCTGGCGCTGGTGCGGCAGAACCGGCAGCAGGAGGCGCTTGGCTGGCTTGATCGCGCACATCGTGCCGACCCGACGAATCCGCGCTTCGCCTACGTGTATGGCGTGGCCCTGCATTCGGCCGGCCAGGACGAACGTGCCCGCAAGGTGCTGGAAGAAGCCGTGCAGGCATCGCCGTACAATCCGTCCCTGCTGTTCACCCTGGCCAGCCTGGAGCGCGACGCGGGGCACATGGACAAGGCGCGGGGCTATGCGCAGCGCGTGCTTGCGGTGGCGCCGCAGTCGAATGAGGCGCAGCAGCTGTTGCAGAGCCTTGGCGGTCCGCCGAAGTAGACGAAATCCGGCATCGAGCGTTTTGATGCCTGGATTTCCACACGGGCGGGGTTGGCATGATTCGCTGGCGCTGGCTGTTTTCCCTGGTATGCCTGGTTTGTTGCATGGCGCAGGCCAACGCGGCCGACGTGCTGCGCGACGTGTCATACGGCAGTGCCGCGTCCCAGCGCATGGACGTCTATCCGCCTGATGGCGCGCACGATGCGCCCATCATCGTGATGGTGCACGGTGGCGCCTGGATGTTCGGCGACAAGCGCAACGGTGGCGTAGTGCAGCCCAAGGCATCGCACTGGCAGGCCGCCGGCTACGTGTTTGTCTCCATCGACTACCGCATGGTGCCGCAGGCCGATCCGCTGCAACAGGCGAAGGACGTGGCCGCCGCGCTGGCTTACGTGCAGCGGCATGCGGGCGAGTGGGGCGGTGATCCATCACGCGTCGTGCTGATGGGGCACTCGGCTGGCGCGCACCTGGTGGCGCTGCTGTCGTCCGCGCCCGCACTGGCACGGCAACAGGGTGCGCAACGGTGGCTGGGTACGGTATCGCTTGACGCGGGCGCCATCGACGTGCCTGCGCTGATGACGATGCCGCATGCCGGCTTCTACGATCGCGTGTTCGGCAGCGATGCAGCCTACTGGCAGAGCGTCTCGCCGCTGGCGCAACTGGGTCGGGAAGCGTTGCCCATTCTGCTGGTGTGTTCCAGCAAGCGCGTGCTGTCGTGTCCCAACAATCGCTCGTATGCGCAGCGCGCCCGGTCGCTGGGCGCAAAGGCGAGCGTGCTGGAAGTGCCGCTGACCCACGGCGAGATCAACGGCACGCTCGGTGCGCCAAGTGCCTACACCGGCAGTGTCGATGCGTTCCTTCGCAGCCTCGGCTTGCCGTGAAGCGCTAACGCCGGTCGATGGAATAGCGTCCCGGGCCGGTGACGCTCAGCAGCAGCAGGCCGCCGGAGATGCTCACGTTCTTGTAGAAATTGATCATGGCGCCGATGCGGTCCGGATCGATCATGTGCCAGAACTGGTGGCCGATCACCGCGGCGGCAAGCGTATAGAGCCCGAGCAGCAACGCCAGCGGGCGTGTGTAGAAGCCGACCACGATGGCCAGTCCCACGATGAGTTCCATGATCACTGCAATCGCGGCGGTCGCCGTCGGCATCGGTACGTCGACCGAGGCCATATAGGCGGCCGTGGCCGCGAATCCGATCAGCTTGCCCCAGCCGAAGATGATGAAGAGCACCATCAGCAGCACGCGTGCGAGAAGGATCAGGCCGTCCCTGCTGCCATCCAGTAACGTGTATCGCATGGTTGTTCTCCCATGACGTGACGTGGCTTATGCGGGCGGTCCGCCCGCGTCGGCCGTCGCCGCTGGCGGCGGTCATGGACACTATAGTCCTCCCGCGCCGCGAGGGAGTCGTTTGTGCTGCAGCTCAGGCGTCTTCGGGAATGTCGCTCTTGTAACGATCGGCGGCATGGTTGCGCGAAAGATCCGGTGCCAGCTGCAGTCGCGCCGATTCGTAGCGATTCCACGCGTCCATGTCGGGCAGCGCGGGAATGGTCACCAGCTCGCCGAGCTCGTAGCCGGCCAGCGCGGCATCCACCATTTCATCCACTTCCATGATGACGTGCTCGGGGAACGCATCGACGTCCTTGCCCGCGCGCTCCCAGATGGCGGTGCGCGTCACGCCGGGCAGCACCACCTGCACGCGAATGCCACGGTGGCCGACTTCCCTGTGCAGGGATTGCGAATAGCTGAGCAGGTAGCTCTTGGTAGCCGCATACGCGCCGGTCGAAAGTTCCGGCGCCACGGCCAGCGCGGATGCGATGTTGATGATGCTGCCCTGTCCGCGCTCGATCAGGCGCGCAAGCGCTGCGCCAGCGAGGCGCGTGGGCGCAGTGATGTTCAACTGGATCATCGCGTCGATGTCGTCCAGACGTCCATCGGCAAGCGCGCCGGGTGCGGAGAATCCCGCATTGTTCACCAGCCAGCCGATCGAATCGTCTTCCTGCAGGCGGTATTCCACCCTGGCGCGCTCATCGGGAAGGGTGAGGTCGGCGGCCAGCACCTGAATCTTTACGCCATGCTTGCGCATCAGCCTGTCGGCGAGCGCATGCAGCCTGTCCTGGCTGCGCGCCACCAGCACCAGGTCGTGGCCACGTTGCGCGAGCCTGTCGGCGTAGGTTGCGCCGATGCCGCTGGAGGCGCCGGTTACCAGGGCGGTATCGAGAGTTCCGGTAAGCGACATGGCAGCTTTCTCCTTGAGGAAAAGGACGTCCGGACGTCGTCAGCCAAAGCAGGCAGCGTAGTGGCGGGCTGCGGCGATGTCATGCTCCGTTGCGTCAAGGAGCAGAGCGCGCCGACGGCTGCGGGCAATCCTTGGCTTGGGCCAATTCGGTAGAACTACGTAGCGCGGCTGGGTGATTTTACGCTCGTTAACGGGCGTGCACTGGCGGAACATGGAGGGGCATGTATCACTCGCCGTCGCGTCATTGCGATGGTCGACCGACCCCAGAGGAGACAGCAACATGAGCAAGCTGCACCTTTCCCAGTCTCACCTGTTCGCCGTAGCCCTGGCTGTGGTGGCATTGCCCGTGTCAGGCATGGCCCAGCAAACGACGGAAGAACCGGCCGTCCACAGTACGGCGGCAGAGCTGCAACGCGAAAAGG
>Ga0335083_10004650_pt1 | contig 17453 bp, 16 predicted proteins | sample Lox_Sample_42_FD_206716 | JGI IMG/M metagenome (GOLD analysis project Ga0335083, IMG submission 206716) | Soil microbial communities from Loxahatchee National Wildlife Refuge, Florida, United States - Lox_Sample_4.2 | ecosystem: Environmental > Terrestrial > Soil > Wetlands | place: USA... | reverse complement strand
GCTTGAGAGCGTCATAAGCCGGCAGAATCGCGCCTCCGGGGTATCCGAAGACGACTTTCACGCCCTCGCGTTCCAGGCATTCCCAGAGAATGCCGGCGCCGGTCATGCTCTTTCCATGCATCGATGCTTTATCGTTCATACCGCCCTTCCTGCGTTCCTAAAAAGCAAAACCCACCAAGCCAGCATTTCTGGCGGGGCGGGGATTCGGGAGCCTTCAAGATTTCGTGTTTCTCAGCTCGCTGGTTCCCTCCACACCGGAGAGGGTATAAAAACTCCTGCCCCCAAGACTACGACACGAATTCGGTGTAAACAGAGGTTTTTCATCACAGGTGCACAGATGGTATCGAAGCCCGGAAGCCGCCGCAAGGGCAAAGTCAGGCGAGAAGCCTAGAAAAGGTAGACCCGAGCCAACTCTGCAGGAGGCTACAGAGACAGCATCTGCTGCTTCACATCGTGCGCCGCCTGCGCCACGTTCTCCGGCTTTCCGAGATCCCGCCAGTAAAATTCATCTGCACGGAATGCCAGAATCTTTTCCCCTTGGCCGGCCAGCCGAAGATAGGAATTGATGATGGAAAAGACCCCATCCTCAGACATCAGCGAAAAAATGCGAGGTGAAATTACATGCACGCCAGAAAATGCTAGTGCCTGCGTTTCCTTCGACGGCCGGACGATTTCTGGTTCCTGACCGCATCCGGAGCGCCGTCCACAAAGTTGATTGCCTTTATCGAACAGCAGGTGGCGCGATGTTTCGCGCTTCTGCACCGCCAGCGTCGCGAGCGCTTGATTCTGCTTATGAAATCCCGCCATGAGGCGAAGATCGATCGTGCTCAGCACGTCGACGTTGTGCAGAAGAAAGGGCTCCTCCGATCGGCCCTCCTCCAGAAAAAACCACGCGGCTTTTTTCAACCCACCACCAGTGTCGAGCAACGTCTCTTCGCGCGAAATTTCAATCCGCATGCCGAAGTTGTTGTTCTTTTGCAGATAATCGACAACCATTTCGGCAAAGTGATGCACGTTGACGATGACTTCGCGGATCCCAAACTGCTGCAGGCGACGAAGCGCAATCTCCAGGAGCGTGCGTCCATCCACCTCGACCAAAGCCTTGGGACGATCGTCGGTAAGTGGGCGCAAGCGAGTTCCGAGCCCGGCTGCCAGGATCATCGCTCTCATCGGAATATCGCGATGGCGCAAGACCACTTCAACGCCGCTCCGGCCTCGTAGGCGCTTCGCCACATGCTCCGCCAGATAGACGGAGCGGTGCTGGCCGCCAGTACAGCCGAAAGCAACCATTAGATTCTTGAAACGGCGTCGCTGCCACTCGGTCACGTGATCATCGACGAGCGCATTCGCATGAGATAGGAACCGGTGCACGCTCTCTTGCTGGTTGAGATATTCGATTACCGGCGCATCCCTGCCGGTAAACAGTTTGAAGCGTTCTTCGCGACCCGGATTCGGCAGGCTTCGCCCATCGAACACGAATCCTCCGCCATTCCCGCTTTCATCTTTCGGCAGTCCACGATGGAATGAGAAGCTCTCAACCCGCACGACCACATTGTCAGCGTCCGAAGCCAGGCCCTGCAATTTCTCGGACGCCAGCATGCTATGAAAAGCGTCCATCAGCGTGGGCAGCGCGATTGGCAACGTGACATTGTGCAGCAGCCAGCGCAGGTTCTTCAGCGCATAGGGCACGCTCTGCAGAAAATGCACCTTCCGTTCATAGAATCCGCGAAATCCATAAGCCCCTAGCGCCTGCATGATGCGGATGTAAACGTACGCGTAGTAGTGATGCATGAACTCTTCGAGCTTCACATCGACGAAACCAGATAGTGTCTCGAGATAATGATCGAGCAGTTTCTGCCTTAATTCCGGGGGTAGATCGGCCTTGGCGTCATACAAAAGTGAAGCGACGTCATACTGCAGCGCGCCCTTGCGCCCACCCTGATAGTCCAGAAAATAGGGCTGCCCGTTGCGCAACATGATGTTTCGCGACTGAAAATCGCGATACAGAAAGTAGTCGCGTCCCGCACTCAGCAGAAACTTCGTCAGGCGGCTGAAATCATCTTCCAGCGCCTGTTCGCTGAACGGAATCCCCGCCAGCCGCAGAAAGTAGTATTTGAAATAGTTCAGGTCCCACGCGATCGACTGCCGGTCAAAACTCCCGCGCGGGTAGCACACTTTGTAGTTCAGATCGCGCCCGGCCTCGATCTGGAATCGGGGTAGGGTAGCGATGACCTTCCGATAGGCGTCAACTACCGGAGAGCCGACGTGCTCTCCGGAGCGATGCTTGGAAAGAAATTCAAATAGCGACGTATTGCCCAGATCCTCTTCGAGGTAAGCGCCATGATTCAGGTCTTCGCCATAGATCTGCGGTACGGGCAGACCATGTTTGCGGAAATGCCGGGAAAATTCGAGGAACGCCGCATTCTCTTCGCGCACATCGTACAGAATGCCGATGGCACTATTCTTCCCGCCGGTAAGCCGGATAATCTTGCGTCCCGAGCCGCCGAGTTGCCCCTGCAACGGCTGCACCTGCTCGACGGGCGCGTGGAAGTGCTGCTCAAAGAGATTTTTGAGAATATCCATCGAGTGCGTCGCGGCTCACGGCTGATGATTCAATCACCAAGATATCATCGAAGAGCCACGCGGGCTTCCGGGGGGCATCCCCAAGGAAAACATCGAGGGCAGCGGACCGATAAGAACTAGAAATGACGGGAGGCTAAGACTCCTGCTTGCGGGCGACGATGTCGAACGTACACTTCACCTCATCCTTGAGACGGATGGTTCCCGCCGCGGCGGAAACAGGCCTAATCTCGTATTCACTCTGCTTTACCGAGAACTCACCCGAAGCTCGCATCGAGTTGCCGTTGATCACCGCTCGCGCCGAAACCGGCACCGGCCGCGTCACTCCGTGAAGCGTTAGCTCGCCATTCAAGGCCACCCAGAAGCGATCGCCACTGCCACTGGCCGAGATTCGAGAACAGTCGTAGACAATCTCAGGGAAGCGATCGGCCTCCAGTACTTCCTCGCGCATCTTGCGATGGAGTTCCTGCCGATCTTTCTCGCTGATGTCATCCATCACTTCTAATGAATCGGTTCGAATCGTGAGACTCAGACTGGCATTTTCAAGGGTCGCAGCGGTCAGGGTAAAACTTAGCTCACCCTGAAAATCCCGGATCGCGATCTTAGGATTGTGTCCAAAGGAACCTAGCAGGCCCGTGGCAAATGCTTGCGCCACGAACGCGCTTTCCTTGGCGCTGATTACGTAGCGAACGGTAGCATCCTCCAGCAGCGGTCCAGTCGCATGCACAGTCCAATCCCCCTCGTAGATAAGGTTCGGCCCATCCCGATTCTCCATCTCAACTCTGTTTACGGCCGACCACGTAAAACGAGAACTTGAGTTCGTCCTGCAGTTTCAGCGTTCCGCCGGCAACCGAAGCGATGCGGATTCCATAATCGCTCTGCAGCAGCGAAAACTCGCCGTAAGCGCGAAACGAATCCACGCCAAAGGCAACTTGGGAAAAGAACGATTGCCCGTTCCTCACTCCGTGAAGAGCCAGGTGCCCCTCTACATTCACCCGGTTCAAATTGTCCTTGAGCCGGTCCGAGCTAATGGTGGAACTTTCAAAGACCACCTCCGGAAATTTCCTGGTCTCCAGCACTTCGTCAAACATCACGCGGTGAATTTCCCTTCGATCCGCCTCTCGCAACTCGTCCAGAACTTCCAGTTTTGCCGCATCAATCACAACTTTCAATGTCGCCTCGGAGAGCGTAGCGGGGATGAAACTCACATCGCCTTTATATCCGCGAATCGCGATCTTCGGGCTGTGGGCCACGGCCGAGATTAACCCGCTGGCGAACGCCTGCACTGTGAATTGACTTGCCTTGGGATCGATTACGTAGCGAACCATTCCTTCATTCTGCGGTGTCATGCGCCGTTCACACCGTCAAAACAGTCCGCGACAGTCGACGGTGAAAGTCCCCCTTTCTCGCCCGGAAAATGGGTCCCCACCTGGATTGCGAACGCTACATCGATCGCAACTTGATATACCGGTCCAAGTCGGGCAACGCGCCTTGTACCAGGCTGCCGACCCCCATCTGCCCCAGGTAACGACGGATGATCGGGTTGGAAAGAATCAACCCAGCGCCAAACACGATGAAGGCCACGCCACCCAGCATGAACAGGGTGTCCTTGTCTGTCCCAGCATCCGAGTGATTGTTGTTTTCCGCCACGATAGTCTCCTTTCGAGATGACTTCTGAGTTCTTACTGCGGTTTCGCCAGAATCTTCTCGACCACTGACGCAACCAGTTGCACCGCTTCGTCCACCGCCGCCTCGACCTCTTCGCTTAATCCCATCCGGCCTTCTTCGCCGCCGAAAGTAGCCGGCTCGCAGCCAACCAGCCAAACCTTCTTCAGGCCGCCGTTCATCGCCGACGCCATCCGCAAGACGTTCATCGGGTTCATGCTGTGCGTTTCGACTATGGCTTGCTGAGGTTCATCCAGCTTGCTCAAGTCGGGTTCAACCAGAGACACCGTCCCAGGCGTCTGACCATGCGGATACGTGTCGACCAGGATGGTCGTTTCGTATCCATCCTGCAGAGCATACGCCAGATCAAATCCACGAATGCCAAAGTCGACCACTCGGACACCAGCGGGGAGTTCGTGCGCGGCCAAGCGCTTCGCCACCTCGACCCCAAATCCGTCGTCGCCCAAGAAAATGTTGCCGATCCCAGCCACGAGGATGCGCGCTGGTTGCGTCGTGGTGACCGGGCGCGCTTCGTCAGCCGGCAGCGCTTCGATTTCTCTGGCATCAAAGAAGAAACGATGCCCCGGCTGTCTCAGCAATCCCAAGTCTCTTCCCGGATCGTCATCCAGCACCACACAAACATGACTCTTGCCTTCATAGTCTTGCTCAATGCTCTCGATGAGCGCGATTTGTCCGGCCAGCGCAATATCGAGCACGTCACCACCCTGCCGCGGACGTAACCGAACCCGATCTCCCACGCGAACCTCCGCGCCGTCGATGGTCAACTGCTCGACCTTCGTTGTTTCCTCCAGTATCTGCCACTCCCACTCGTTCATGGAGTCTCCTCCTTTAGTGGGCGCAAGCCCCGGACGGCGCCATGGAGTTTCATGAATTGTTCCGCTGGCATCGCTTCGGTCCGGTCCAGAATTTGGCGCGCGCGGTTGTCGGATTGCCGTATCTCTCGCTTTTCCTCGTCGGTCAGGGTCAAGATGCGCAGCGACAGGATCTCGTCGATCTCCGTGCCGTCGAACAAATCGCCGGCGCTCTCCGGCGCGATCTGCGGGTAGTCGTAAAGGATGATGGGTGAAGCCAGCAGCGTATCCCGTTGTCCCGGATCGCCCACGAGTACCGGCCACGCGCCAACGTTCTGGCACTGCGCGACCAGGTTCTGCAATTCCACGGGCGGCTCGAGCAGCGAAACGAACTCACCTTCTTTCACGCCAAGAACCGTATGAGTGGAAACCAGAGCATGCATCAGCGCAGCGTTGCGATTTGCGACAGCACTTTCCAGCGGCGTCAGATTTCGCACATGAACGCAGACTTTGAACACCTCTTCGCCGACCTTCTGCGCCGAGAGATCAATGCGCCCTTCAATCGCTTCTTGCCGATGCCAAATAGTGGCAACCCTTTCTCCATTAGCGCTATGGTCAGAGTCAACCTGAGTCTGGTAGGGAAAACGAAATGCGTGACTCAGACTCTCGCGGCAGAGCATCTCTACCGTGTACTCGGGCAAGTTTATTTCCCGCTCCACTGCTTCTTGCCATCCGTCGGGAAGAGCGTTGTCCGCCTCGGTGGAGGAATGCGTCGAGCGCGTCTGCAGCTGGAGAAACCGCATCGCTACCTCGACAACGCTGCTCGAGTTCCCGGAGATGAGGCACTCGGTCTGCATGCTACAAGGTTCCTCATTCCCTTGCGCCTCGCTGTAGGCACATGGGTAGAGCACACCAAAATTCCAGCGCTGCCGGTTCTTCACCGAAGAGGGCCGGTAGGGATAGAGCATGTATCCCTCGTAGAGCACGGCCTTCGCGATCTGATCTGCGCGTGCGAGATTCATGACCGCACCGCTTCTTCCGCCTGCAGCATGCTCTCGAGCGCCTGTTCCCAGGTTGGAATCCCATGCCGCACCTTATATTCATAAAGCCGCTCGAAGACATCCCGTCGCAGGCTCAGCCATGCGGTGTTCGGATAATACGAATCCATCATGTCTCGCCAAAGCTTTACCGGCATGCTGTACCGCGCTTCCTTTTCCCAGGGAATTGGCGATACCTGCATGCGTTGGCCTTCGCCCTCATAGAAAACCGTCCCACTGAACATCACGCAGAAGGGCACCTCCCCGTTTCCGAGGCCGTGGAAATACTTGGTGGCGCCTACGTTGAAATCGAACGTGCACGGCACCACCATATCCACCATCGTGGATCCCTGAAATGAAGGGACATTGACGTTAACGTGCGTCCACAGCAGGTTGCGCAGAGTCTGGCTCCAGCGGTCCGGTTCTCCAAAAAGATCCCGCAATTTGTCTTGATCTTCTGCCGTATATCGCCGGCGCGTAACTTCGATTTGAATCTGGCAGCGGAGTGCGACGGAATGAATCGTCTCTGTGCGATTCGCATTGGTCACCCCCAGTTTGAAGACGATCTGCGGAGAGGCCGCGAACTTGATGACCTCCGTTCCTTCGATCCTGAAACTGAGATCAGGCATGCGTCCCCTCAGTTACGACTTGAGCTTTCGTGCGGAGATCGGCGAAGAAGTCGCCGATCTCCTGCCACACTTCGGTGCCTCCCGACAATCCCCTCCAGTGGATGCGGATCAGTCCTACCAGCTGATAGCAGGCGTCGATCGGGACGATGTAATACTCCGCCGGAGCCGACCCACGCGCCTGCCCGACGCGATTCACCAGTAGAGCCTCAACATCCGGCTCCAGATGGTTCAGCGCAGGATTCGCTTGCACGATGCTCGTCCACGCTTCCAGCGGCAGCAGAGACTCGGTTGCCCCGGCCGGACTCGGGTATAACGCGCTCACGCGCGCAGCGACGCTATTCTGGAAAAAGAAGGCAAGATTGATGGGAATCAGCAAGCCGTCCCACTCGGCGTCACTCATTCGGAAGTTTTTCAGCAGTCGAATGTCGCGCGGCACGCGTCGGTACTTTGTGCCCACGCTGCCGCTGAACAGCATGGCGCAGGCGTCACACGTGCAATGCAGCCTGCGTTGCGTCAACTCAATCAGATGCGAATGTTCGGAGCGGAGCTCGGCGCTGCACATCTCGCACCTCTCAGCCTGCCGCTGCTGAGGTTTGCGGGCGAACTGGCGCAACGCTTCGAAGGCCTGCGATGTTTCTCGAAACTGTTCCGTCTTCGTCATGGTTCACGGCGGTAACTCTCAGTTCATGCCTTCGCTGCTGAGTGAAAGAGTTGGCTCAAGCGAGGACGACTCCGGAACTGGCGAACTGGCGTGCGGCTTCGATCCCAGCAATTTCTCCACAGCGATGAATCCCGATTCCGCAGGTTCGTCCAGTCCTTCGACCGTAAGCGACGTCAAGTCGGGAGCTGCTTCGTACACCGCTTCCTCGATTACCGCCTGTACGGTCCGGGTCGTCGAACCGCAGGTGTGCCCATCCACTCGCAGCCGCACGCGCACATCGTCGCCGCTGACACTGACTAATTTCGCATCGGCTCCCATCTTGTGGAGCGTCGAACCGATCTGCTGCAGTTTCCGCTCGAGTCGCGTCTGAAGGTCGTCAGGATGAAGTCCGTACAGAATTAACAAGCTGCTCACAAGTGGGTCCTGGGCCAGGTCATCCATGATCCGGGAGCCCGCGCCCCCGGACTCGAACACAACTTCCAGAATGCGCTCCAGTCCCGCGCCATGAAGGTCCATCAGAAGTTGCACGAGTTCCTTCGCGGCAGCACGCGACGCAGGGTCCGCGATGGTTTCCAGGTCATGCACCAGACCGCCGATTTTCTGCACCCGCTTCTGAAAGTCCTTTTCGTCGGCCACAAGCCTCCTCAAACAAGAAGGGCGGAAGCGGCCCCCTCTTCGTTCAACAAGCCCATCATCGGGCTGGACGCTTCCGCTCCTTCAACAGGGCAACCACTTCACGGCTGCAGACCGAACATAGGCGAATGTCGCGTCTCCAGCACTTTCCCGTTGCCCAGATACATATGCACACCGCAGGGCAAGCAAGGATCAAAACTCCGTACCGCTCGCATGATGTCGATCCCTTTGAACTTTTCGGGACCGTTCTCTTCGAAGATCGGAGTGTTCTGCACCGCATCCTCGTACGGTCCCGGCGTGCCATAGACATCTCTAGGGTTGGCATTCCAGGGCGTCGGAGGATACGGATGGTAGTTCGCGATCTTGCCCTTGCGGATGACCACGTGATGCGACAGGACGCCGCGCACCGCTTCGTGGAAGCCGCAGCCAATCGCCTCATCGGGCACCTTGAACTCATTCCAGGTTTTCGTCCGGCCCGAGTGCAAGTCTTCCATCGCCCTCTCCGCGAAGAAAAGTGCTGCGCATGCGGCATAGACCTGAAAATATGTTCGAGCACGGTCGCGCTCAATTGCATTGCTCCACTTCGGAATTTTCCATTCGAATTCAACTTCGGGCAGCGACGTGGTCTTGGGCAGATACATCTTCACGCTGCTTCCGGTGGCCTTGATGTAGCCGATATCCACCAGTCCGGCCAGCGCCGTGGCCCACAGACGCGCAATCGGTCCTCCCCCGGTGTCGAGCGCGAGGTGGTCGCCGGTTCGCTTGTCGAGCCACCGCGGCGACATCACCCAGGTGTACTTCCCGCCGAAGTCTCGTTTCTGCGGGCGTGGAATCGTCGTCTGGTTCCAGGGATGATTCTTATCCACGGGATTTCCCAACGGATCCATCTTCACGAACGTTTCTGAATTCTTCCAGTCGTCGTAGTAGGAACTTCCCAGCAGGATGCGGATATTCAGGTTGATGTCCACCAGATCTGTGGTCACCAGTTTGCCGTCGACCACCACTCCCGGCGTGACGTACATCTTGCGGCCCCACTCCGTCATGTTCTTATAGGTGTAGTCGCAATGTTCGGGGTCGTTGAATGATCCCCAGCATGCCAGAAGCACGCGGCGCCGGCCGACTTCTTCATACCCCGGCAACGCCTCATAGAAAAAGTCGAACAGATCATCGTGCAGAGGAACAACTTTCTTCATGAACTCGACGTACTTCATAAGCCGCACAATGTAGTCGGTAAAGAGTTGGATCGTGGGAACCGTGCCCACGCCTCCCGGATATAGCGTGGAAGGATGCACGTGGCGGCCTTCCATCAGGCAGAACATCTCACGAGTCATGCGGCTCATCTGCAGCGCTTCACGATAGAACGATCCCGTAAACGGATTCAGCGCGGTCATGATGTCGGCGATCGTCCGGAATCCGTGCAGATGAGAATGTGGCGCTGCCGTCGTTTGCGCTTTCGCCCAGACCTTGGGATTCGTCTCCTTCACCATCTGCTCGCAGAAGTCCACGCCGACCAGGTTGTCCTGAAAAATATTGTGATCGAACATGTATTCGGCGGCTTCGCCAAGATTCACGATCCATTCGGCGATCGACGGCGGGCGAACCCCGAAGGCCATGTTCTGAGCGTAGGTCGCGCAGGTGGCATGGTTGTCTCCGCAGATCCCGCAGATGCGGCTGGTGATGAAGTGGGCGTCGCGTGGATCTTTCCCCTTCATGAAAATGCTGTAGCCGCGAAAGATCGACGACGTGCTGTGGCACTCGGCCACTTGCTTGTTGGCGAAATCGATCTTGGTGAAAATGCCCAGGCTCCCCACGATTCGCGTGATCGGGTCCCAGTTCATCTCGACGAGGTTCCTGCCCTTGGTGGCGACTTCTTTGGTCGGCGCAGTAATTGTGCTCATATCGAATCGCTCCTTGTTCGCGGGTCTGATTGGATCTCGCGTCTGATCTAATAGGACCTTGGGTGGTAGCCGGTAGTAAGTTCGGCGCGCGGATGACGCCACTTCGGTTCCTTATTCACCGTGGCCTGGGTCAGCGTGCGCAAGGCAGAAATTGCGCGTCCGTAAGCTCCGACGGCGGCCGAGGAGATCTTGGCCCCTGGTGGTTCATCCATGAAGGGCATGAACTTGTCGGGAAAGCCCGGCATCGTGCAGCCAATGCAGATGCCGCCGACGTTCGGGCATCCGCCGATTCCCGCCATCCAGCCGCGCTTGGGCACATTGCAATTGACTACCGGTCCCCAGCAGCCCAGTTTGACAATGCACTTTGGGGAGCCGTAACTCTCCGCGAAATCACCCTGCTCGTAATAGCCGGCGCGGTCGCAGCCCTCGTGCACGGTCTTGCCGAACAACCATGTGGGCCGCAGTTGGTCATCCAGTGGAATCATCGGTGCGCGCCCGGCCACCTGGTAAAGCAGGTAGAGAACCGTCTCCATGAAGTTGTCGGGCTGCACTGGGCATCCAGGCACGTTCACAATGGGGAGGCCGGCCTTCGAACTCCATTGCCATCCCAGATAATCCGCGAGGCCCATAGCACCGGTAGGGTTGCCCTCCATCGCGTGAATGCCGCCGTAAGTAGCGCATGTGCCACACGCGATGACCGCCGTCGCCTTGGGAGCGAGGCGGTCGATCCATTCGTTTGTCGTAATCGGCTGATTGGTCTTGGGGTCCGTTCCGAGTGCCGCCCAGTATCCTTCTTTCTTGATCTTCTCGTTCGGAATCGATCCTTCCACGACCAGAACGAACGGTTCGAGTTTCCCCTGCTCCGCGAGATACCAGTACTTCAGGAAATCGTCGCCGTTTTCGAAAGCCAGCACGGGATTATGCAGGTGGACTTTGGGCAGACCTGGAATGGCTCCCAGCAGAACATCCTCGACGCTGGGCTGAGTCGCTGCAGTGATTGAGACGGAATCTCCGTCACAGCCCAGGCCGGCCGTGATCCAGACGATGTGCACCTCCGAGACCGCCGGAGGGTGCTGCGTGACGCGACCATACGGAACTGCTTCCGTTGCCATAGCTCGGTCTCCTCTCAAATTTCAGTAGCTTCGCAAACCCCGTTCCCTTAGGTGCGTCGCGTGATCTCCGAATGAGCGGGGCCGGTGCACGCGGCGAAAACACTACGAGTTCTCACGTCCAATCAGAGAAACGATGGACTCGCATTTCACAGCTGTGTCGATACCAAGGATTAATAAAAGTGATGATTCCGTACAAGCGGGTGCCGCCTCGTTTATGGCCGCGTCAAACCCTTACAAAGAAACACAGGGATTCCCCTACAGTCGGAGGAAATTCGTCTGGAACCGCGCTTTTGAAGAGCTAGATTTTAAGGGAGACTCAGGAGCTTCTTTCCGTCGTGCTCCATTGAATGGCGTGCTGCACGAGTTCACGGGCGCTGCGGAGCGATAGCTTTTCCTTGATGTGCGCCTGGTACGATTCGACGGTCTTCACGCTGATGTGCAGCTCTTCCGCAATCTGGCGCGTGGAATGCCCTTCGCCGATCAAACGGAATACTTCGAGCTCGCGGTCCGTGAGGCCGGCAATTGTGGAAGGCCTGCCCGGGCTGTGTCCGCCGATGTAGCGTTGCAGCATGCGGTTGGCGACGTGCTCGCTCACATAGATTTCGTGGCTCAGAATCCGGCGTAAAGCAACCAGCACCTTCTCGGTCGCCTCCTGCTTCATAATGTAACCCTGCGCCCCCGCGCGCAGAGCCCGCTCCGCGTAAATGGATTCGTCGTGCATGGAGAGAATGAGAACAGGCAACTCCGGATACCTCGTTCGCACGTCCTTCAGCAGGTCCAAACCGTCCGGCCCGTTCAAGGAAATGTCCACAACCATGATGTCTGGCTTCGCAGTCGCAATTGCCTGCATCGCCGTGTGTGCGTCTTCTGCTTCACCACAAACCACGAGGTCCAACTCACGGTTGATCAGCAATGCCAGTCCCTGGCGCACAATAGGATGATCGTCAACCACGAAAACCCTGCTCTTTTTCATTGCGGTGCCGGCCTGGTTCATTCCCTGCCTCTCGAATCAGTTGCTGGAATAGGGAATCGGCAGGTGACCAGTGTGCCTCGTGGCGGCTCCCGCTGAATATCCAGGTTCCCGCCAATCATGCCAGCACGATAGTTCATGATGTGCAGTCCGACGCCTGCGTGCGGTGCCAGGGGACGCTCGATCCCGACGCCATCATCTCTCACGCTCAACGTTCCCTGGTGTTCACCGGCAAAAAGTCGAATCATAATATTCTTGGCCCGCCCGTGTTTGATGGCGTTGTTCACCGCTTCTTGCGCGATGTGGTACAGGTGAGTTGCCATCGGGACATCATGAATTAAAACCGCGTCTTCACACTGGAAGCGGCACGCGATCCCGAACAGGTCTTCGATTTCCGCCGCATAGAGCCGCAGAGCCGACATCAGTCCATGGGCGTCCGAGACTACAGGAAGCAAGCCCCGCGATAATTCCCTCGTCTTGCGAATCGCGTCGTTGACCAGTTCGACGATCTTGGCGGCGTCCGCAGCTTCCGGAATCCCTCGCTCCGCCAGCCTCTGCTCTTGCACCTTCGTCATGAACGCGATTCCGGTGAGGTGTTGTCCCAGTCCGTCGTGCAAATCCTGCCCGATTCTACGCTGCTCCCGCTCGCTGATTTCAAGCACCGTTTTCTCCAGCCGTTTGCGCTCGCTGATGTCCCGAATTGCGCTTGAGACCAGCACGCCTTCTTCCGTCTCGAGAGGACTCAGGCTGATCTCGACGGGAAATTCGTGGCCATCTTTGTGCATCCCGTACAATTCCACGCCGGCGCCCATCGGGCGCACGCGAGGCTCGGCGAAAAACTTCCTTCGGTGCGATGGGTGGTTTCCCCGCAATCGCTGCGGCACCAGCTTTTCGATTTCTTTCCCCAAGAGCTCCTGACGGGGATAGCCAAACAGCTTCTCGACCTGCGCATTCACCAGAACGATTCTTCCCTTCTGGTCCACTACGACGACGGCATCGGGCGCGGCTTCCAATAATCCTCGAAATCGCGCTTGGGCGCGCTTCTGTGCGGTGACATCGATCCCGGAAGCAATGATGCACATCGGCATCTGCTTGGCCGCGGGCTGTACGGCAGCCGACCATGCGATCGTTCGATGGCTTCCATCTCGAGCAATCCATGAACTCTCGTATTCCGTCCGCGATGAGTTTTCGCAAATCTCCGCGAACATAGTCTGAAATTGTTCCTTTTCTTCCGGTGCCACGAACAAATCCCAGATGGGCTGTCCCCGGACTTCATCCAGAGACTTCCCAGTCATCTGTTCACATGCTCGATTCAAGCGGACAACCCGTCCTTCCCGGTCCAGAACGACGACCAAAGCCCCAACCGTGTCGAGGATGGCCGAGACCACATTGCGCTCGTCCTGCAAGGCTTCCTCAGTGCGCTTGAGATCGGTGATGTCGAAGGCAACGCCGTGGATAAACCACGGTCGGCCATCCGGATGCCGGATCATCCTCGCTTCGCAGTGAAACCAGACGACCTGGCCGTTGCGCGCGATCACGCGGTAGGCGGACCGCAGCGCCTTGCCCGAGAGAAACATTTCGGAGGCTTCCACGCTCCAGCGATCTTTGTCGTCGGGATGGACCTGCCGGTACCAGAGCACCGGATCCTCGAGCCATTCGGCCTGCGAGTATCCCAGGGTCGCTTCGATCTGCGGACTTACGTAGGCCTCCCCGATCCCACGATCGAGGTAAGCCATGAACACGACGGCGGGAAGTTGCTCTACAAGAGCCCGGTACTTGGCTTCAAGGTTCGGAAGTTGTCCGTCGGAAATCGGCGTTTGATCAAGCCTCTCGAAGAAGTGATGGACTGCGCCGAGAGACTCAACAATATTTTTGTCCTTTAGATAAGTGCCAGCGAGCTCGCTCAAAATCGATTCGGCGTCCTCCGGGCTGAGCGTTCCTTCTTCCGGTCGCTGCGAGACCCTGTTGCCGATCGCGCTGTCGCCTATTTTCCAGAACGTGCTCATCGAAAGACACTCCAACCTCATCCGCGCATCAGAGGAGCCGCGGGTCCTTTGATCGGCTTCTCCAACTCGGCTCCTTATTGAGCGACGCCTGCGTGAACCGGCGCAGAGCGTGAATGGCCCGGCCATAGGTCTGCACTGCTTGGGACGACAGCAGCGACCCCGGGGGTTGGTTCATAAACGGCATGAATTTGTCCGGAAAGCCCGGCATGGTGCACCCAATGCAGATGCCTCCCACGTTCGGGCATCCGCCAATCCCGCCCATCCATCCCCGCTTTCCAACATTGCATTGCACCACCGGGCCCCAGCACCCGAGCTTCACAATACACAGGGGACTTCCATACTCCTCCGCAAACTCGCCCTGCTCGTAGTACCCGCCGCGGTCGCACCCTTCATGTAGCGTGTTTCCGAACAACCACGTCGGGCGCAGCGCATCATCGAGCGGAATCATCGGTGCTCGCCCGCTGGTCATATAAAGAAGATAGAGAATCGTTTCCATCATGTTGTCGGGCTGCACCGGACAACCGGGAACACAGACGATCGGAATCTGCGCGGTCGATCTCCATTGCCAACCCAGGTAGTCCGGCAATCCCATGCAGCCTGTGGGATTTCCCTCCATCGCATGAATTCCACCGTAGGTTGCGCAGGTCCCCGTTGCAATGATGGCCCATGCCCTGGGTGCCAGCCGATCAATCCATTCGCACGTCGTGATCGGCTGGCCGGTCAGCCGATCGGTTCCGAACGAAGCCCAGTATCCTTCCGCCTTATTGCTTTCATTTGGAATGGAACCCTCGACGATGAGGATGAACGGCCTTTCCGATTTACCTTCGGCGGCGTCGCGGAAAACCTTGACGAACTCGTCCCCGTTTTCGTAGGCCAGGAAAGGATTGTAGAACTTGACTTTGGGGATCCAGGGCAGAGCGCCCTTCACAATGTCTTCGATGCTCGGCTGCGTGGCGCCGGTCATCGCGATGGTGTCTCCATCGCAGCCCAGGCCCGCGGTCAGCCAGAGAATGTCGATTGCCTCGATCGTCGTGGTATCGCTGACCGCTCCGGTTCGACTGGCCGCAGTGTCTCCCATCGACCATCTCCTCGACCGCTTACCGCCTGCGTATTCTAGCCTATTTCGAAGATCTCGTCGGGACCCGTTGCCGGCCATGCGCCCGTGTCGCGGGTTTATTTGGTAGAAGAGGCCGGCCGATTGGTCACTTCCGTAATAGCCCATCAGAGCCATTCCCAGACCGGACCATTCACGTTAGTCTGTTTGTGAGCAGACTTCGGGGGAGGGCTGTTCGACAGGCGTCCCAAGACTCAAATTGAGTCTGGGACGTTTTGTTTTGCGCGCTGGAATTCTGGCGGCGGTTGGACTCGAACTTGAGCCGCTTTGCGGGTGTGACCCTGAGCGAACGCGAGGGGGGGGGAACCGCAGGCGAAATCCTGAGCATAGCGAAGGACCTTGCAACCCTTTGGTGGCGGCGGTTGGACTCGAACCAACGACCTACGGATTATGAGACCGTCGCTCTAGCCACCTGAGCTACGCCGCCACTTGCCTGCAAATCGGGAAGGATACGCGAAAGGAACCTTGCCGCCGGTATGATCCCGGCTCTCGCCGTATGGAAGTAACAAACCTATCGCGAAGTTACATCCAATGTTTAATTCTAAGATCGCCTGCGAAATAGGTCAAACGCCACCGCACCAAGCCGGATATACTCCTCAAGCGACAGCTCAATCTTAATTCGCAATGTCCGGAACGCCATGAAAGCCATCGCTGTCATCCCTGCCCGCCTCGCCTCCACTCGTCTGCCTCGCAAGATGCTGCGCGACATCGGGGGCAAGCCGCTGATCGGCGTGGTCTACGAAGCGGTCCGGTCGTCGACGCTGCTGGCCGATGTCATCATCGCCACCGATTCGGAAGAGATCATCCAAGTGTGCCGCGAACGCGGCTGGAAAGCTTGGATGACTTCGCCCGATCACCGCAGCGGTACTGAGCGAGTGCACGAGATTGCCGGCCGGGAGGCCGCCGATGTCTACATCAACGTCCAGGGTGACGAACCTCTCGTGCGCCCCGAGCAAATCGCCACACTGCTGCAGGTCATGGAGAATCCCGCAGTGCAGGTCGGGACGCTCATGACTCCCGCCGCAGAGATCGACGTCTCCAACCCAAATGCGGTGAAGATGGTGACCGATCTCAGCGGACGCGCGCTCTATTTTTCCCGCGCTACGATCCCCTTCGATCGCGACGGCACGCGGCCGCGGTACTTCAAACATCTGGGGCTGTACGCCTATCGCAAACCAGCGCTGGACCGCTTCGTCACTTTGCCCGAGTCATCGCTCGAAAAGAGTGAACGCCTGGAGCAACTCCGCTTTCTCGAAAATGGGATCTCAATTCACGCCGGCGAGACACCTCACGACAGCATCGGGGTCGACACAGAAGAAGACTTGCAGCGTGTGATCAAGATTCTCGGGGCCCGCTGATCCGTTCCTGGATTTGTCTTAGACTTGCGGATTCATCTCATGCTTGCGGCCCCATTCTTTTGCGGCTGCCAGGCGCCTTGAGATCGCAGGGTGCGAATGAAAAAACCATTCCACCCACTTCGACGGAGTTCGCTCCGCCAGGTTCTGCTCCGCCAGCTTATTCATGGAGGACATGAAGGGCTCGACGCTCGAGATGGACTCGAACGCGTACCGGTCCGCTTGCCGCTCGTTGAAGCGCGAATACGCGTTGAGCGCCGGCATCAGCACAAAAGAAAGCACTACCGAAACCAACGCCAGCAAGGGCAAGTTGGCGAAGTCCGACATTTCCTCGAACATATGCCGGTCGACGGAGTAATGCAGTGCCCAGTTCGCGGCCCAGAACCCGAACAGCGTGATCCCTGCCTGCACGAATATGCTCTTCAGGATGTGGCGATGCACGTGGTGTCCGAGTTCATGTGCCAGGACCGCTTCAATCTCGTCGGGTGTGTAGTTGTCGAGCAACGTATCGGCGAGAATAATGCGACGGGTCGCGCCCAACCCGGTGAGGGCCGCATTCGCCTTCTTGCTTTTCTCTGAGAGCTTCCACCGATACACGCCGCGCACTCGCGTGCCCGCGCGTTCACTCAGTACGACCAGCCGCCGGCGCAGGTCTTCGTCGTCCAGCGGTTCGAATTTGTAGAAAATGGGGAAGAGCACAATGGGCGCCAGCTGGGCGAGAACGATGAACAACCCCATGAAAAGCGCCCATGCGAGCATCCACCAGTGCTGCGGCCATTGCCGCAGCGTGAAGTACAACACTTCCACCACTACGGCCCCCATCACCAGACCGACCAGAAAGCCCTTTCCTTCATCCCAAGCCCACGAGCGGAATCTCTGCGTTGAAAGTTTGAACCTGCGCTCGAGCGAGAAGCCGTAATAGTCGACGCCGATGCCCAACACTTTGCTGATCACCAGCAGCAGCAGCAGGTAGATGAAAAG
>Ga0335083_10004648_pt1 | contig 17456 bp, 16 predicted proteins | sample Lox_Sample_42_FD_206716 | JGI IMG/M metagenome (GOLD analysis project Ga0335083, IMG submission 206716) | Soil microbial communities from Loxahatchee National Wildlife Refuge, Florida, United States - Lox_Sample_4.2 | ecosystem: Environmental > Terrestrial > Soil > Wetlands | place: USA... | reverse complement strand
ATGCGCTCGGTCGTCGTGGTCTTGCCCGCGTCGATGTGAGCCATGATCCCGATGTTGCGGGTTTTCTCGAGGGGAAATTCGCGTGCCATCTCGTGCTTCCTTGGGGCGCTTCTCGTACGTACCGGGGGAAAGTCAGGGGCTTTCAGCACTCGACCGGGCGATCCCGATTGCTCGGGGCCCGGTCGGGAGACGCGGGCCTCAGCCCGCTCGGCGTCACGTCGCGGTCAGCGTCGTTCGGCCGTCTCCTCTGTCACTGCTCGGATCACCACGATCTGATCGTCCCTTTTGAGCGTTTCACCAACGGTAATGCGCAAAAGCTTTGTTTGATTCCGCCATTTTCTGGAGGTCCTCGCGGCGCTTGATCGAGGCGCCGATGCCGTTGCTGGCGTCGAGAAGCTCGGCGGCGAGCCGCTCGGCCATCGTCTTCTCCCGGCGCTGGCGGCAGTAGCCGACGATCCAGCGGATCGCGAGCGTCGTCGCCCGGCGGGGCCGGACCTCGACCGGAACCTGGTAGGTCGCTCCGCCGACCCGGCGGCTCTTGACCTCGAGCGGCGGGCGGACGTTCTCGACCGCACGCTTCAGCACCGCGACCGGATCGCCCTGCGTCTTGCGGCCGATCTCTTCGAGCGCGGCGTACACGATGTGCTCGGCGGTCGAGCGCTGCCCGCGCACGAGCACCTTGTTCACCAGCTGCGTGACGACCACCGACCGGTAGATCGGGTCGGGCATGAGCTCACGCCGCGGCGCGGGTCCCTTGCGAGGCACGGACTAGCCCTCCCTCTTCGCGCCGTAGCGGCTGCGCGCCTGCTTGCGGTTCGCGACGCCGGACGCGTCGAGCGCGCCGCGGATGATCTTGTAGCGGACGCCCGGCAGGTCCTTCACCCGACCGCCGCGCACGAGCACGATCGAGTGCTCCTGGAGGTTGTGCCCGATACCCGGGATGTACGCGGTGACCTCGATCCCGGAGGTGAGCCGGACGCGCGCGACCTTGCGCAGTGCGGAGTTCGGCTTCTTCGGGGTCGTGGTGAACACGCGCGTGCAGACGCCCCGGCGCTGCGGAGAGCCCTTGAGGGCCGGCGTCTTTGTCTTTTCGGCCTTCGACTCCCGTCCTTTGCGGACGAGCTGGGCAATCGTGGGCACGCGTTATCCCTCTGGAGAATTTCGGTTGGAACTCGAGAACGTCCGGGCTCGCGAGAGCGCGCCGACGCGCCCGGAGCCGACGGGTGAGCGTAGCAGGGCGAACGTCCGGCCCCCAAGCGGGGGCCGGAGTCGATTTTGATGGTCGCGTTCGCTGCTCGGCGGGATACCCGCCTCGCGGGCAGCTCGCGCTCCGAGCTGCGCTTGTCGACGTTGACGACGCCTCGGCCTCAGTCTCCCGCGGCGACGTCGCCGGATCCGTCGCGACCGAACTCGGCGTCGAGATCCTCGGCGATCGAAGCGGCCGCGTCCTCGCCGACCACCGAGAACGGCGACGACTCAGCGGCGTCCCCGTCGCCCGGCGCGGTTTCCGTCTGCCGGTTCGTGCTGGCCTCACGCAACCACGTCGCGAGGTCCATCTCCTCTTCGACCTCGGACGTGTAGAAGGGAAGCGGCTCGTACTCGGGTGCCTCGGTCTTGATGTTGCGGTACATCGGCATGCCCGTACCCGCCGGGATGAGCTTGCCGATGATCACGTTCTCCTTGAGACCCTCGAGACCGTCGGAACGGCCCTCGATCGCGGCCTCGGTGAGGACACGAGTGGTCTCCTGGAACGACGCCGCCGACAACCACGAGTCGGTCGCGAGCGACGCCTTCGTGATGCCCATGAGCTCGGGCCGGCCCTCGGCCGGACGCTTGCCCTGCTCGACGAGGTGCCGGTTCTCCTCCGCGTAACGCCGGGCGTCGACCTTCTCGCCGGGAAGGAACGCGCTGTCCCCCGGCTCGGAGACCGTCACCCGCCGCAGCATCTGGCGGACGATGACCTCGATGTGCTTGTCGTGGATCGACACACCCTGGTCGCGGTACACGCGCTGCACCTCGTCGACGAGGTACTGCTGGGTCTCGCGCACGCCCTTGATCTCGAGCAGCTTCTTCGGGTCGAGCGGGCTCTTCTCGTCGCCGACCAGACGATCACCGGCGGTGACCTCCTGGCCTTCGCGCACGGCCACGTGCGCCCGGCGCGACACCGCGTACTCGAGCTCGCTGCCGTCGTCGGAGACGATCGTGATGACGCGCTCACCCTTCTCGTTCTCGCCGATGCGCACGACACCCGACACGTCGGCCAGCAGCGAAGCCGCCTTCGGCGTCCGGGCCTCGAAGAGCTCGACCACGCGCGGCAGACCGTGCGTGATGTCCTCGCCCGCGACGCCACCGGTGTGGAACGTCCGCATCGTGAGCTGCGTGCCCGGCTCGCCGATCGACTGGGCGGCCACGATCCCGATCGCCTCACCGAGGTCGGAGATCTTGCCCGTCGCCAGCATGCGGCCGTAGCACTTCGAGCACACACCCGACACCGTCTCGCACGTGAGCACCGTGCGGACGCGCAGGCGCGTGATCCCCGGGTCCTCGGCGAGCAGCTTCATCGTGTCGTCGTCGATCTCGACGTTGCGCGGGATGACGGTGCCGTCGCTCAGGGTCGCGTCCTCGGTGAGGCAGCGACCGAGCAGGCTCGTCTCGAGCACCCGCCAGGCCTCCGCGCCCGGCAGGACGTTCTCGACCCAGATGCCACGGCTCGTCTCGCAGTCCCACTCGCGCACGATGAGCTCCTGCGCGACGTCGACGAGTCGACGCGTCAGGTAGCCGGAGTCGGCAGTACGGAGCGCCGTGTCGGCGAGACCCTTGCGGGCACCGTGCGTCGAGATGAAGTACTCGAGCACGGAAAGGCCTTCACGGAAGTTGCTCTTGATCGGGCGCGGGATGATCTCACCACGCGGGTTGGCGACGAGACCGCGCATACCGGCGATCTGACGCACCTGCATGATGTTCCCTCGGGCGCCCGAGCCGACCATCATGTCGATCGGGTTGAACGGCGTCGACTGCATGAGATCCTGCATGGCCTTCGTGACCTGGTTGGTCGCGTCGGTCCAGATCTCGATCTCCTGCTGGCGGCGCTCGTCGTCGGTGATGATGCCGCGCTCGTACTGACTCTCGACCTTGGCGGCCTCGCCCTCGAACTTCTCGAGCAGTCCGGCCTTCGCCGGCGGCGTCGTGACGTCGGCGATCGAGATCGTCAGCCCGGCCCGGGTCGACCACTCGTAACCGAGGGCCTTCATCCGGTCGAGGCTGTTCGCGACGACGGCCTTGTCGTGCTGCACGACGAGCTCGCCGACCACCTCGGTGATGTCGCGCTTTCGCATCGTGCGGTCGACGAACGGGAAGTCGTCGGGGAACGCCGTGTTGAGCAGCAGCCGCCCGAGCGAGGTCTCGACGAGCACCTCGGTGCCCCTCGCCGTCTCGTACTCGCGCAGCACGATGCTCTGCGGCGTGCCTTCCTCGGTCGGGCGCGGGAAACGGTCGGCCGGGAACTTGCCGACCGGCATGCGGACCTTGATCTTGGCGTGCAGTTCGATCGTCTGGCCCTCGCTGCCGTACCGCTCCTCATACGCGGCGAACGCCTCGTCGAGCGAACGGAACACGCGGCCCTCACCCTGCAGCCCGGGAAGCTCCTCGGACAGGTAGTAGAGACCGATGATCATGTCCTGACTCGGCACCGCGATCGGCCGACCGGACGCCGGCGACAAGATGTTGTGCGCCGCGAGCATGAGCATGCGCGCCTCGGCCTGCGCCTCCGCGGAGAGCGGCAGGTGCACGGCCATCTGGTCACCGTCGAAGTCGGCGTTGAACGCCGCGCACACGAGCGGGTGGATCTGGATCGCCTTGCCCTCGACGAGCACGGGCTCGAACGCCTGGATGCCGAGGCGGTGCAGCGTTGGCGCACGGTTCAAGAAGACCGGGTGCTCCTTGATGACCTCTTCGAGCACGTCCCACACCTGCGGACGCGCGCGCTCGACCATGCGCTTGGCCGACTTGATGTTCTGCGCATACTCGAGGTCGACGAGCCGCTTCATGACGAACGGCTTGAAGAGCTCCAGCGCCATCTGCTTCGGCAGCCCGCACTGCTGCAGGCGCAGCTGCGGACCGACGACGATGACCGAACGGCCCGAGTAGTCGACGCGCTTGCCGAGCAGGTTCTGGCGGAACCGGCCCTGCTTGCCCTTCAACATGTCGGACAGCGACTTCAACGCGCGGTTGCCGGGACCCGTGACCGGGCGGCCGCGGCGGCCGTTGTCGAACAGCGCGTCGACGGCCTCCTGCAGCATCCGCTTCTCGTTGTTGATGATGATCTCGGGCGCGCCGAGGTCGAGGAGGCGCTTCAGCCGGTTGTTGCGGTTGATCACCCGGCGGTAGAGGTCGTTCAGGTCGGAGGTCGCGAAGCGACCGCCGTCGAGCTGCACCATCGGCCGCAGGTCGGGCGGGATCACCGGTACGACGTCGAGGATCATGCCGAGCGGCGAGTTGATCGTGCGGCCGTTGTCGTCCTTGCGGTTGAACGCGGACACGACCTTCAGACGCTTGATCGCCTTCGCCTTGCGCTGACCCTTCGCGGTCGCGATGGTCTCTTTGAGCTCGAGCTCGACCTCGTCGAGGTCGAGCCGCGAGACGAGGTCCTTCACGGCCTCGGCGCCCATGCCGCCCGCGAAGAATTCGTGGTAGCGGTCGACGAGCTCGCGCCACACGCGCTCGTCGTCGATGAGCTGCTTGGGCTTCATCGACTTGAGCGTGTCCCATACGAGACGAAGCTGGCCGATCTCCTCCTCGTAGCGGAGGCGGATGTCCTCGAAGTCCTTGTTCTTGGCCTTCTCGGCGCGCTCGATCTCGTTCTTCTTGGCCCCGCGGCCCTCGAGCTCCTCGAGCTCGGCGATGTAGGTCTCGTCGCGCTCGCGCAGCTTCACCTCACGCTCGCGCTCGACGTCGCCGATCTCGGCCTGCATCTCGGCCTCGAGCGACGGCAGCTCCTTGTGCAGGCGCTCGGTGTCGACCCACGTGATGAGGTGCGCGGCGAAGTAGATCACCTTCTCGAGGCTCTTCGGCGCGATGTCGAGCAGGTAGCCGAGACGGCTCGGGACGCCCTTGAAGTACCAGATGTGCGTCACCGGCGCGGCGAGCTGGATGTGACCCATGCGCTCGCGACGCACCTTCGAGCGCGTGACCTCGACGCCGCAACGCTCGCAGATGATGCCCTTGAACCGCACGCGCTTGTACTTGCCGCAGTAGCACTCCCAGTCCTTCGTGGGACCGAAGATCTTCTCGCAGAAGAGCCCGTCCTTCTCCGGCTTGAGCGTGCGGTAGTTGATCGTCTCCGGCTTCTTCACCTCGCCGTTCGACCACGTGAGGATGTCGCCCGCGGTCGCGAGGTTGATGGTGAGCCGCCGGCTGGAGTTGACGTCGAAAACCGTTCCCATGCTTCTCCTTTTGGGTCGACTAGCGCTTCGCTCCCTTTCGGTCGCTGCGCTGTCGTCTCCCTAGAACCTCGCTCGCGCGCTGGCTGCGTCTTCCTCGTCCGTTCCGCGCTCCGGTCTCGACAAGTCGATGCCGAGCGATTCGGTGGTACGGAACGCGTCCTCGTCGAGCTCGCGGATCTCGATCTCCTGGCCGTTCTCGTCCATCACGCGGACGTTCAGGCACAGGGCCTGCATCTCCTTGATGAGCACCTTGAAGCTCTCGGGGATACCGGGCTCGGGGATGTTCTCGCCCTTGACGATGGCCTCGTAGACCTTCACGCGGCCGAGCACGTCGTCGGACTTGATCGTGAGGATCTCTTGCAGCGCGTACGCGGCGCCGTAGGCCTCGAGCGCCCAGACCTCCATCTCCCCGAAGCGCTGACCGCCGAACTGCGCCTTTCCACCCAGCGGCTGCTGCGTGATCATCGAGTACGGGCCGGTCGACCGGGCGTGGATCTTGTCGTCCACGAGGTGCGACAGCTTCAGGATGTACATGTAACCCACGGTGACGGGCCGGTCGAACTGCTCGCCGGTGCGGCCGTCGGTCAGCGTGACCTTGCCGTCGGTACCGATGAGCTTCTGACCGTCGGCGCCGTCGGCGTTGAGCCGCTCGAAGATCTCGCGGATCGTTCCCGTCGGGCCGGCCTGGTCGACCTCGTCCCAGTGCGCGCCGTCGAACACCGGCGTGGAGATCCATACCGCGGGCTCGGTACGCGTACGCGTCTTGTTCAGCTCGGCGGGGCGGCGGTGCTCGTCGTCCCAGCCGTGGCGCGCCGCGTACCCGAGGTGCGCCTCGAGCACCTGGCCGACGTTCATACGACTCGGGACACCGAGCGGGTTGAGCACGATGTCGACCGGCGTGCCGTCGGCCAGGTACGGCATGTCCTCGACCGGGAGGATCTTGGAGATCACGCCCTTGTTGCCGTGGCGGCCGGCGAGCTTGTCGCCCTCGCTGATCTTGCGCTTCTGCGCGACGTAGACGCGCACGAGCTGGTTCACACCCGGCGGCAGCTCGTGACCGTCGTCGCGGCTGAACACGCGCACGTCGATGACCTTGCCGGTCTCGCCGTGCGGCACCTTGAGGCTCGTGTCGCGGACCTCGCGTGCCTTCTCACCGAAGATGGCACGCAGGAGTCGCTCCTCGGGCGTGAGCTCGGTCTCGCCCTTGGGCGTGACCTTGCCGACGAGGATGTCGCCCGCGCCGACCTCGGCCCCGATGCGGATGATGCCGCGCTCGTCGAGGTCCTTCAGGATGTCCTCGCTGAGGTTCGGGATGTCACGCGTGATCTCCTCGGCGCCGAGCTTGGTGTCGCGGGCGTCGATCTCGTGCTCTTCGATGTGGATCGACGTGAGCACGTCGTCCTTCACGAGCCGCTCCGAGAGCACGATCGCGTCCTCGAAGTTGTGGCCCTTCCATGGCATGAACGCGACGAGCAGGTTCTTGCCCAGCGCGAGCTCGCCGTTGTGCGTCGACGGACCGTCGGCGAGCACGTCGCCCTTGCGCACCGTGTCGCCCGCGCTCACCAGCGGCTTCTGGTTGATGCAGGTGCCCTGGTTGGACCGGCGGAACTTGTAGAGACGGTGCGTCGTGCGGCCGTTCTTGTACTCGACGGTGATCGTGTCGCCGGCGACGTCGACGACGTTGCCGTCGTCGCTCGCGAGCAACGCGTCGCCCGCGTCGCGCGCGCAGCGGCCCTCGACGCCCGTACCGATGTACGGCGCGGTCGCCCGCAGGAGCGGGACGGCCTGACGCTGCATGTTGGCGCCCATGAGCGCGCGGTTGGCGTCGTCGTGCTCGAGGAACGGGATCAACGCGGTCGCGACCGACACCACCTGCTTCGGCGACACGTCCATGTACTGGACCTCGTCGGGCGCGAAGAACCCGATCTCGCCGCGGCCGGTGCGCACGAGGACGTGGTCGTCGAGGAAGTTGCCCTGCTCGTCGATACGCACGTTCGCCTGGGCGATGACGAACTCGTCCTCGTCGTCGGCCGCGAGGTACTCGATCTCGTCGGTGACGCGGCCCTTTTCGACCTTGCGGTACGGCGTCTCGATGAAACCGAAGCGGTTGATGCGGGCGAAGCTCGACAGGTAGCCGATGAGGCCGATGTTCGGGCCCTCAGGCGTTTCGATCGGGCACATGCGGCCGTAGTGGCTCGGGTGCACGTCGCGCACCTCGAACCCGGCGCGCTCACGCGAGAGACCGCCCGGACCGAGGGCCGAGAGACGGCGCTTGTGCGTGAGACCCGCGAGCGGGTTCGTCTGGTCCATGAACTGCGACAGCTGGGAGGAGCCGAAGAACTCCTTGATCGCGGCCACGACCGGACGGATGTTGATGAGCGTCTGCGGCGTGATCGCCTCGACGTCCTGGGTCGTCATGCGCTCACGCACGACGCGCTCCATGCGGCTGAGCCCGACCCGCAACTGGTTCTGGATCAGCTCGCCGACGGTGCGCACCCGGCGGTTGCCGAAGTGGTCGATGTCATCGGGGAAGTAACCCGCGTCGCGGTTGTGCAGCTTCACGATGTAGGAGACGACCGCGAGGATGTCGGAGCGGATCAGCGTGAAGTCCGCGCCGGCGCGGCCCGCGTCGACGTTCGCCTGCGGGACCGGCAGGTCGAAACGCTTGAGCCCGAGGAGCGGGTACTCCTTCGAGAGCTTCTTCGAGACCTTGTGGCGGCCGACCTTGGCGAGGTCGTAGCGCTTGGGGTTGAAGAAGAGGTTCTCGAGGAGGGCGCGCGCGGAGTCGGGCGTCGGCGGCTCGCCGGGACGCAGCTTGCGGTAGATGTCGATGAACGCCTCGTCAGCGCTCGTCGTGTGGTCCTTCTCGAGCGTGTTGCGCATCGACTCGTAGGGCCGGCCCTGCTCGTCGACGATGAGGTTCAACAGCTCCTCGTCGGTCTCGCCGAAGCCAAGCGCCTTGAGGAGAACCGTCACCGGCTGCTTACGCTTGCGGTCGATGCGGACGTAGACGACGTCCTTCTTGTCGACCTCGAACTCGAGCCACGCGCCGCGGCTCGGGATGATCTTGGCGTCGATGACCTCGCGCTCGGGCGCGGTCTTGTCCGGCGTCACGCCGAAGTACACGCCCGGCGAACGCACGAGTTGCGACACGACGATGCGCTCGGTGCCGTTGATGATGAATGTGCCGCGGTCGGTCATCATCGGGAAGTCGCCCATGAAGACCGTCTGCTCTTTGATCTCGCCCGTCTGCGCGTTCATGAAGCGCGCGGTGACGAAGAGCGGGCGCGCATACGTCATGTCGCGCTCGCGACACTCGTCTTCCGAGTGCTTCGGCGGGTCGAAGACGTGATCGGTCAGTTCGAGCTTGAGCTGGCCGGTGAAGTCCTCGATCGGCGAGATGTCGCGCAGAACCTCGGCGACGCCGTCTTCGAGGAACCAGCGGAACGAATCGGTCTGAACTTCGATGAGGTTGGGAAGCTCCTTGACCTCGCGGAGCTTCGAGAAGGAAAGACGCTCACGGGACGCGAGACGGGCCAACGTCACTCCAATCCGGAGAGATTCAATTTGCGGTGCTGAGTTGCGAGCCGAGCTGCGAGAGGTGCAACGGGCGTCGACGCGAAGCGGCCCGGGCAATCGGGCGCGCGTCGAAGGGAACCTGGAAGTTCGGAGAGCACGAACGGGCAGACACGGGCAGGCCAAGCATAGCCGTAAGCCATGCCGGCTGCCAATTACCGTGGCCCGGCACCGCCCGCCGGACGCAGACGGCGTCTGGATGTTCGGTGCAGGATAAGCCCGAAGCCCTTTGGGGGCAACGACTTTCGCGACGGAATTTTCCCGGCCCGTGCCCTCCGGTTACTTGAGCTCGACCGAGGCGCCCGATTCCTCGAGCTTGGCCTTGGCCTTCTCGGCGTCCTCCTTGGAGGCCTTCTCCAGGACGGGCTTGGGGGCGCCGTCCACCAGGTCCTTGGCCTCCTTGAGGCCCAGGCTCGTGAGCTCCCGTACGACCTTGATCACCTGGATCTTCTTGTCGCCGGCCGCCGTCAGGATGACGTCGAACTCGTCTTTTTCCTCGGCACCACCCGCGGCGGCCTCGCCGCCACCGGCGGCCGGAGCCGCGGCAACCGCAACCGGGGCGGCCGCGGTGACGCCGAACTCTTCTTCGAACGCCTTCAGGAACTCGTTCAGCTCGAGCACGGTCATGTTCTTGAAGACCTCGAGCAGATCGGTCGTGCTCATGGTGGCCATCGGTATTACTCCTTCGCTTCTGCTTCGGGTGCTTCTTCGGTCTCGGCCGCGGCCGCTTCGGGCTCGGCCGACTCGGCCGACTCTGCGGCCGGTGCCGTAGCTTCGGGTTCGGGCTTTGCTTCGGTTTCAGGCTCGGCTTCGGCCTCGGGCGGCGCTTCACCGGCCGCGATGCGCTGGTCGATCAGCGCCTTGACGCCGTACGCCATGTTGCGCGTGAAGGCCTGGAACAGGCCCGCCGCCTTCGTCATCGGGGCCTGGAAGCCGCCGGCCAGGCGGGCGAGGAGCTGCTCGCGCGGCGGGACCTCGGCCAGCGCCTCGACGTCTTGTGTCGTGAGGACGCGGGGTCCGAGGATCCCGCCCTTCACGATGAGATTGGGGTTGCCCCGGGCGAAGTCGCGCAACGCCTTGGCCGCGGTCACCGGATCGCCGCCGTCGCGGCGGACGAACGCGATCGCGACCGGGCCCTCGAGGCTGTCGACGAGGTCGTCGAGACCGGCGTCGCGGGCGGCCCGGCGGGCGAGCGTGTTCTTGAAGATCTTGTAGTCGGTGGCGGCCGGGCGCAGCGCGGCGCGCAGGTCGGCGATCTCGCTGACCGTCAGGCCGCGGTACTCGGTGAGGACAGCCGCGTCCGCGCCGTCGAGCCGGGCCTTGATGTCGTCGACGACCGCGGTCTTGCGGTGCATCTGCGCGCTGTCGGCGGGTGCCTTGGTGGGCATGCTGTTCTCCTCGGGGGCTCGGGCGGGACGCCTCGCGAGCGGCGCGCGGCACGGCCGTGCGCTCCCCGGGAGTCGCCTCACCCGGCGGGCTCTCCTTGCGGAGGCGGCCCATTACCTCGTTGCTTGATCGAGACCGGAGATCTTCGGCGTTCTTGGGACGGCCGGAGAGCGTAGCGCAACCGGCCCGATCCCGTCGCAGCGCCGACTCGCGCACCTCATCTCGCCGAGCTCTCTCGCGGGCCCCCTCGGAACGCGAAGATTCTGCGGACGAATCTTCGCGACCGAGGAAGTGCAGGTCAGAGCCTTTCCGAGAATTCGTCGGACGGACGCGTCGCCGTTCCGTGATTGGATCGTCGGGCCGTGAGCATCACTCCGACCATCCGCGACTTCCTGATCCAGCTCGAAGAGCTGCTCGATCGCCTCGAGCCCGCCGGGCTGCAGCGGGACGCGGTGACGATCGCACCCGCCGACACCTCGGCGCTCGTACGACTTCCGCACTGCACCGAGCACGAGCGGGACATCGAGATCGAGATCGACGACCGCCGGGTCCTCGTCGCATACCAGCCCGAGCGCATCGCGTTCACCAGCCAGGCCGAGGCGCTGCGGTTCGTCGAGATGCTGTGCGAGGGGCGGGTCGAACTCGAGGTCGCCCGCGGCCCGCTGTGGACCACCATGCGCAGTTACCGCGACGGCCAGACGATCCCGTTCCGACGCACCCGCATGCCCTGGCCGTCGATCCCGCCGCGCGTCGAGCGCCGGCGGGTCGGCTTCGGCGATTGAGCTACTACGCGTCGACCCGAGCGTCCGGCACGATCTTCACGCCGGGGCCCATCGTCGACGAGGTCGCGACACCCTTCAGGTAGCGGCCCTTCGCCGACGCGGGACGCGCCCGCTGCAGCTCGTCGAGCACCGCCGCGTAGTTCCTCACGAGGCTGTCGACGGGGAAGCTGGCCTTGCCGATCGGGACGTGCACGTTGCCGTTGCGGTCGGTGCGGTACTCCACCTTGCCGCCCTTGAACTCGGAGACGGCGCGGCCGACATCGGTCGTGACGGTTCCCGTCTTCGGGTTCGGCATGAGACCGCGCGGACCGAGTACCCGGCCGAGCCGCCCGACCTGGCCCATGAGGTCGGGCGTCGCGATCGCGACGTCGAAGTCCATGAAGCCATCGTTTTGGATGCGGTTCACGAGATCATCGGAACCCACGACGTCGGCGCCCGCGTCGCGCGCCTCCTGCGCGGCGTCGCCCGCGGCGAACACGGCCACGCGCACGTCCTTGCCGGTCCCGGCCGGTAGCGAGACCGTGCCCCGCAGCATCTGATCGGCCTTGCGGGGGTCGACGCCGAGGCGGAACGCCGCTTCGACGGTCTCGTCGAACTTCCGCGTCGCCATCGACTTCACGAGCTCGAACGCCTCGGCGGGTTCGTGCAGCTTCTGCTTGTCGTACCGGCGGACTGCGTCGACGTACTTCTTGGACTTGGCCATGGTTGCGCTCCCTTCGAAGCTCCCTCGTTCCGTCCCGATCGCTCCGCCGGCGAGGTGCTCCGGCGGCGGGAAACCGGCGGTGCGCGGCTAGCCCGCGACCTCGATGCCCATCGAGCGCGCCGTACCCTCGATCTGCTTCATCGCACCCTCGATGTCGATCGCGTTCAGATCGGGCATCTTCGTCTCTGCGATCTGACGCACCTGGTCGCGCGTCACCGACGCCACGGTTTCGCGGCGAGGTGTCGACGCGCCCTTCTCGACACCCGCGGCCTGCCGGAGCAGCACGGGCGCCGGCGGCGTCTTCGTCACGAACGTGAACGTGCGGTCCTCGTAGATCGTGATCTCGGCCGGCACGACGGTGCCGCGCTGCGCTTCGGTCGCGGCGTTGTACGCCTTGCAGAAGTCCATGATGTTGATGCCGTGCGGACCCAGCGCGGTACCGACCGGCGGCGCGGGGGTTGCCGCTCCGGCCTGGATCTGGATCTTCACGATCGCGGCTACACGTCGTTTCGCCACTTCTACTCGCTCACTCTCTGCAGGCCGGAATACCCGGCCCGCGGACGTTCGTTCGCCGGCGAGCTCGCCCGCCTTCGCTCGCTCACCGCTACAACTTGGCTACGTCGCCGAACTCGAGCTCGACGGGCGTCTCGCGACCGAAGATGTTCACGAGCACCTTGAGCTTCGATCGGTCGACGTCGATCTCGCTGATGACGCCGTTGAAGTCGGCGAACGGCCCCGTGACGACGCGCACCTGCTCGCCCGTCTCGTACTCGAGCCGCGGCCTGACCTTCTTCTCGGCCTGCGGGCCGACCTCGGTCGCGCCCGTGCCGAGGATGTCCTCGACCTCTTTGCGCGACAACGGCGTGGGCTTGGCGCCGCTACCGACGAAGCCGGTGACGCCGGGCGTGTTGCGCACGACGTACCACGCGTGGTCGTCGAGATCCATGCGCACGAGCAGGTAGCCCGGGAACACCTTCTTCTGCACGACGACCTTGCGGCCGTTCTTGAACTCGATGACGTCTTCCATCGGGATGACGACTTCGAAGATCCGATCCTCGACCGCCATTGAACGCACGCGGCTCGCGAGGTTCGACTTCACCTTGTTCTCGTAGCCGGCGTACGTATGCACGACGTACCAGCGTCCCGAACGGTCGAAGGGGCTCGGCTCGGCCACGGCGACGATGTCGTCGACCGCCTCGACGTCGACGAGCTCCGCGTCGCCGAGGTCGGGCTCCGGTACGAGCACCTCGCCCGCGGTCTCTTCGACGAACGTCTCCTCTACGAGCGTCTCTTCGACGAACGTCTCCTCGGGAGCCGTCTCGTCGGCCGCCGTTTCCTCGGCATCGAGGCCGGCGCCGCTTCCGGCTTGCGCCCCCACCGCGGCAGTGTCGTCCGCCGGCGGCTCCGGCGCGCTCGCGGGCGCTTCATCGATCTGGGTTTCGAATGAGGTCATGTCGTCGCTGTCGTCGGGGGAAGCCTTGAAGCTTTCGACCATCACTTGAAGATGAAGTTGACGATGTGCACCGACGCCCAGTCGAAGACGAAGATCAGCGACGTCATCACGACCAGTCCGACGAGGACGATCGCGGACGAGTTCATGATCTCGGAGCGCGGCGGCCAAGCCACCTTCTTCATCTCGCCCCGGACCTCGCTGAGGTACTGCTTCGGACCGGTGCGCTCGACTTGCGGGTTCGGCGCTCCTCGGCGTTCCGGCGCGCGCGGACGATCGGCTCCCTGACGCGCCATCTGTCGCTTGGTTTGTCGGTTCATGTCGCCTCGACGCGTGACTTCGAGTTCGGATGACGAGCAGGGCAGGAGGGACTCGAACCCCCAACCGCCGGTTTTGGAGACCGGAGCTCTACCAATTGAGCTACTGCCCTCCGGGCCGTGGGGGCCAGGCGCGAAAGGATAGCAGCGCGCCCTCCAGGCGCTGCAGGCGGTGTTCGCGCGTCGGACGCGGGTCGGCCTCAGCCCGCCAGGCTGAGGGCGCGCTTGCGGGACCGGGCGATGAGCACCGCGGCAGTGGCGCCGGCCGCGAGCGCGCTGCCCCCGATCGCGCCCGCGTAGGCGAGGCGACGCCCGGAAAGCAGGGTCCGGCGCGCACCGTGCTCGGCGGCGTCGGTGATCGCGGCGAGTGTCTCACCGAGCAGTCCCGGCGTGGGCTCGGCATAGCGGGTCCGCAGCAACGACAGCGTCCGCAACAACCGCCGGTAACGGGCGAGCTCGGCCTGACAGCGCAGACACGTCTCGATATGGCGCTCGGCCTCGAAGCCCACCGACTCACCGTCGACCAAGCCGGGCAGCAGCGCGGTCACCTCGTCACACCGCATCGGCGTGGGCTCCTTCTTCGTACAACACGTCGCGCAGCTTGCGGCGAGCCCGGTGCAACCGCACCTTGGCCGCCGAGACCGTGATCCCGAGCTCGTCCGCGATCGCTTCGTGCGACAGCCCGTACACGTCCTTCAACACCACGACGCTGCGGAGCTTGGCCGGGAGCTCGTCGAGGGCCGCGGAGATGCGATCGAGCGCTTCGGCCGATTCCGCGCCCCGGGAGATCGAGGCTTCGGCGCCCGAGTCGGCAGGCTCGAAGTCGTCGGCGAACGGCTCGGCCCGGTGGCGGCGCCGGCGCGACACGTTGCTCGCGGCCGCGTTGGCCGTGATGCGGTACAGCCAGGTCGAAAAGGCCGCCTCGCCGCGGAACTTCCCGATGCCCTTCCAGGCTCGGAGGTAGGCCTCCTGAACCACGTCGCGCGCGTCCTCCTCGTTACCGGTGAGGCGGCGCGCGAGCGTGAACGTGTCAACGAAGGTGCGGCGCACCAGTTCGTCGAACGCCTGACGGTCACCGCCGCGAGCGGCGCCGACCAGCTCGGCCTCGTCCAACCGGACCTCCTGATGGGTACGGGCTTCGACCTCGCGACCTCGTGAAAGGTTACGCGCCCGGCGACGCCGTCCCGGCGACAGGCCCGTTGGAGCTAGCGGGTCTCCTTGTGGAGGGTGTGGCGCTTGTCCCAGCGGCAGTACTTCTTCATCTCGATGCGCTCACGGTCGTTGACCTTGCTCTTCATCGTGATGTAGTTCCGCCGCTTGCAGTCCTCGCAAGCCAGCGTCACCTTCACGCGCTTCTCGTTCTTGGGCATCTCTCACTCGCTCACTCCCGGCCGGGATACCCGGCCGGCGGTCGTTCGCTCGCTGGCGAGTTCGCTCGCTTTCGCTCGCTCACCGCGCCGTGCGGACGTGGGAATCGGTCGAACTATTTCTCGATCTTGATGACTCGGCCGGAGCCGACGGTGCGGCCACCTTCACGGATGGCGAACCGCAGACCCTCATCCATGGCGATCGGCTTCCCGAGCTCGACCGTCATCTCCGTGTTGTCGCCGGGCATGACCATCTCGGTGCCCTCCGGCAACGTGACCGTGCCAGTCACGTCCGTGGTCCGGAAATAGAACTGCGGGTGGTAATTCGAAAAGAACGGCGTGTGCCGCCCACCCTCCTCCTTGGTGAGGATGTACACCTGCGCCGTGAAGTTCGTGTGCGGCGTGATCGAGCCAGGCTTCGCCAGCACCTGACCGCGCTCAACGTCTTCCTTCTTCGTACCGCGCAACAGAGCGCCGATGTTGTCGCCGGCGCGACCCTCGTCGAGCAGCTTGCGGAACATCTCCACACCAGTGCACGTGGTCTTCGTCGTCGGACGAAGACCAACGATCTCGATCTCCTCGCCGACCTTCACCATCCCGCGCTCAACACGACCGGTCACGACCGTACCGCGACCAGTGATCGTGAACACGTCCTCGATCGGCATCAAGAACGGCTTGTCGACATCGCGCGTCGGCTCCGGAAGGAAGCTGTCGACCGCCGCCATCAGCTCAAGGATCTTCGGCGTCCACTCGGCGTCACCCTCCAGCGCCTTCAGCGCCGAGACCCGCACAACCGGCGTGTCATCACCCGGGAACTCGTACTCGTTCAACAACTCACGGACCTCGAGCTCGACCAACTCGAGGATCTCCTCATCGTCGACCATGTCCGCCTTGTTCAGAGCAACCACAATCGACGGCACACCCACCTGACGGGCCAACAACACATGCTCACGAGTCTGCGGCATCGGACCATCAGTCGCCGCGACCACCAAGATCGCGCCATCCATCTGCGCAGCACCCGTAATCATGTTCTTGATGTAGTCAGCATGACCAGGACAATCCACATGCGCATAGTGACGATTCTCCGTCTCGTACTCCACATGCGCGATCGAGATCGTGATACCACGCGCCTTCTCCTCCGGCGCCTTATCAATCTGATCGAACGCCGTAAACGAGTTCTTCGGGTCCTGATCATGCAGCACCTTGGTAATCGCCGCCGTCAACGTCGTCTTACCATGGTCAATGTGACCAATCGTCCCAATGTTCAAGTGCGGCTTCGTGCGCTCGAACTTTTCCTTCGCCATTGTGGTCACCTTCGGTCTTGCGGAACGTTGCGGAACTGGGTAGCGGAGGCGGGACTCGAACCCGCGACCCCACGATTATGAGCCGTGTGCTCTTACCAACTGAGCTACTCCGCCGCGCGGAACCGGCCGCAACGACCGATTCCTGCGAGCCCCCTTACGGACTTGAACCGTAGACCCCTTCCTTACCATGGAAGTGCTCTGCCAACTGAGCTAAGGGGGCGAAGCCCGAAAAGCCTAGCCGAGCAGGCACGCGGCACCCCTCGTCGTTGCGTACCGTTGCGCTCCATGCCTGCGCCCGAGGAATCCCGCACCGACGTGTCCCGGGGCAAGTTCAGGATTCGCCTGGTCGAGCGCCGGGACGCCGAGGCGCTGCGCGCGATCTACAACGTCGAGGTCCTCGAGTCCACGGTGACGTTCGACCTCCGGCCGCGGAGCGCGGCCGAGCAGCTCGCGTGGATCGACGAACACTCGGGCGGCCACCCGGCGATCGTCGCCGTCGACGACCGGGACGTGCCGGTGGGATTCGCGTCGCTGACGCCTTACCGTCCGCGGCCGGCGTACGCCACCTCGGTCGAGGACTCGGTCTACGTGCACCGCGACCTGCGCGGCCGGGGCCTTGGCCGGCTGTTGCTCGGCGCCCTCGTCGACCTCGCCCGCGACCACGGCTTCCACTCCATCGTCGGACGAATCGTCGGCGACCACGATGCGTCGATCGCCCTTCACGCCGCCCTCGGCTTCGAACAGGTCGGCCGGGAACGCGAGATCGGCCGCAAGTTCAACCGCTGGCTCGACGTCGTCACGATGCAGAAGATGCTCTGACCCGGGCGGAGCGTGCCTCGCGCTCCCCGACGAATCCAGCGTGACGAAGATTCGTTCGAAGAATCGCTGCCTTCAGGGATCGCCGCGAACGGCACACGGCCATCCAAACCTCCGCCCGCGAAGAATCTTCCGAAGAATCGTCGCGAGTCGGCGATGCGGTGAGCGGAGCGGAAGCGCAGCGAACTCGCCGGAGTCCTGAGCGTGAAGCCGGCCGGGTATCCCGGCCGGTAGCGAAGGCGACAACGAAACGCGGTGAGCGGAGCGGAAGCGCAGCGAACTCGCCGGAGTCCTGAGCGTGAAGCCGGCCGGGT
>Ga0335083_10004647_pt1 | contig 17457 bp, 13 predicted proteins | sample Lox_Sample_42_FD_206716 | JGI IMG/M metagenome (GOLD analysis project Ga0335083, IMG submission 206716) | Soil microbial communities from Loxahatchee National Wildlife Refuge, Florida, United States - Lox_Sample_4.2 | ecosystem: Environmental > Terrestrial > Soil > Wetlands | place: USA... | reverse complement strand
ATGACTCGGGGTCAGGGTGGATCGCTACTCCTTTCCTGTGAGGCTCTTTCATCCTCAACTCCAGGTCGGTTTATCCCGGCGCTTTCTTTAGGTTCGTTTTCGAACGCCAATTTGGCCCCTTTTTGACGCTTATCCATATTTGAATCTGCGGGTTAAGGTTTTGGGTTCGTTTTTTCGACTCGTTTGGCAAATAGGCCGCCGGATCTCCATTAACATACGCTGCAACAACAAGATACAAGTTTGGGTTCGCTAGCGCGCATAGGGTGGGTACCCGGGGGGTCCTCCTTCTCGCACCCCAGGGGACCGGGGGGCTGGGGGTGGTTGCGGGCTCCGACTTCAGAAACTTGCTATATTTGTTCAGGTCCTGCTCCAATCACGCACCCCAGCCTGTTTAGATGCTTGAGGTTCAGGGAGTGGTGGACTGGCCCGGGGACCGTCCTGGCGAGCCATTCGCCGAGTAGGTACGGCCCTTCCAGCGCACTGAGCCGAGCCAACGGTGCGTGGCGAGAGATGCAAGCATCAGTGCCCAGAAAATAGCGGCTCCGGGAATGCCGTAGTTAGCGATCCCAGGCGCATAACCCAGGCGTGTCACGGCGTGGCCGTAAGTAACCCGGCGCGCGACTGTCAATGCCAGGCAGCCAGCGGCGATGAATGCGGCCTCCAAGCCACCGCCGCCTGCCAGGAGTCCGAGCCCAAGCAGGAAGCCCAATGGTGGCGCCAGGTCGAGCAGCCAAATGCGAGTAACGGCGAAGAGCGGAGGGAAGGGTGACCCACCCCACAACAGATACAGGTTCTTCTGCCACGCGCGCCACATGGCGCGGAAATGGCGGTACATGCGGGTGCTAACCCACTGCGCGCCGGGCAGAAAGAGAATCCGCCGCCCAAGGCTCTTGACGCGCCGCGCCAAGGCCACATCGTCGAGGATCTCTTCGTGGAGAGCTTCGTGTCCGCCTGCCAAATCGTACACAGTGCGGCGTATGAGCAGATACTGCCCGTTGGCTGCGGCGATTTTGGACTTGGGATTACTTACTTCGTCAAACCGGAACCGCCGCGCCAGTTCGACGAATACAAACGGGATGACGGCCTTCTCCCACCAGGTCGGCGTTTGCTGGCCGGGAGAGAGGGTAAGCAGATCAACATGGTCGCGTTGCGCCCGTTCGAGCAAGTGGCCGAGGCTGCCGGGCTGATGCACGGTGTCGGCATTGGTGAAGAGGAGCCAATTGCCGCTGGCTTCGCGGGAGGCAACCGTGAGGGCGTGCGACTTGCCCAGCCAACCCTTCGGCGGGTCGCCGACCTTCACCACCCGCAGATGGGGAACCTCTGACTGCAGATCGTCAAGAATCCCGGGTGTGCAGTCGCTCGAGTCGTCGTCGGCGACAATAATCTCTATGACTTCCGGCTGGGCCGCAAGGGAACGCACCGCCTGGGCGATGTCCTCCGCCTCATTACGTACCGGTATCAGGGCTGAGACCCGCTCCCGGATGGCGAGGCTCATGGCACAAGATCTGAGCTCTCTACCAGGCTGTCATCTTCAGGCAGGCTTGGCTCTTCGTTGGTGCGGTCCGCAGCCGAGCTTAGGGCCTTATCGGCGGCGCGCTGCTGGCGGCGTTCGCGCTTGAGTTGAGCTTTCTCGCGTAATTTCTGCTCGCGTTGGCGTTTCTTGAATGTCTGACTGGGCTTTGCGATGATAGCACCTCGGTTTTAATTAGGACAGGAGACTGAGCTGCGCAGATCAAAGAGACGCTTTACTAAGCTTCGTGTGGGCTTAAGGTCTCAGTTCCTAATCATCTTGGCCCGTCCAAAGCAGGGCCACATCCAGAGTAACACAAAGGCTGATCAATACGGTGAATTACGAACACTCAATCACGAGCGACTGTGAGCACAAGTAATAGATCGGGTATTACCGCGCTTTTCGCATACCCGCGCCTGGGCGGCGAGTCCGAGAACTGTTCAACTCATCCGATATAATGGGCCTAACATGATCAAGAAAACAGCAATCTACTTGGTACCGGCCATGATCCTGGCTGCCGTGGCGTGGCTCGTGTTGCGGCCGCACGAGGCCCGCGCGGTGGAGGTGGGTGATGAGGCGCCTGACTTCAGTCTGCCGCTAACCGCCAGTTCGCCTGATGGCGGCAACAGGAGCCTGGTGCGTCTCGCAGATTATCGGGGCCACGTGCTGGTACTCAATTTTTGGGGAACCTGGTGCCCGCCGTGCGTTGCCGAGGCCCCCAGTCTGGAACGATTCGCCGAGAAGGTAAAACCGTGGGGCGTCGTGGTGCTCGGCGCCAGCGAGCGTAAGGATCTGTCGCCCGCTGATGCCGACGAGGACGATCCCGGGCTGGCCGACTTCGTCAGCAAATTCCACCTGACCTACCCCATAGCAAGAGACCCGGTCGCGGGCGTGGCACATCGCTACGGGACTTTTCTCTTCCCGGAAACGTACATTATTGATCGCCAGGGGCGCCTGGCGGAGAAGATTATCAGCAACATTGATTGGGATGACCCGCGAATGCTGGCTTTTGTGCGCGAGCTTGCTCAACCCGGCCGGCAACCTTCAAGCTAACTCGGAGGCTGAGGGGCGGTCACCGCATCAAATGCCATAGGACCGCAAATGCATCAGCCCATCCAGGCCCGCAGCGAAAGCCAGAGCCACTCGAGCGCGGTGGACCCCGTGTGCGGGATGACAGTCGATCCCGATCACGCCGCAGGGCAATACGAATACGGGGGCCGTACCTATTACTTCTGCGGCGGGGGTTGCCTCGCCAAGTTTCAGTCTGATCCCCAGCGATATCTCCAAGCGAAGGCTGGGGCGTCACCCAAGTTGGTCACCCTGGAAAAGGCGCCCGCCTCTGCCCCGTTGCACACTCATCAAGCTCCGGGCGCCGCAGCCGTGGATAAGACTGCCGAAAGCGCGAGGCCGCCCGCGAGCGCCGCGATATACACCTGCCCGATGGACCCGGAGGTCCGCGCGCCCAAGCCTGGACCCTGCCCGAAGTGTGGCATGGCACTCGAACCTGTCTTGTCCCCCGCCCGCTCCCGCACCGAATGGGTGTGTCCGATGCACCCGGAAATCGTGCGTTCGGAGGCCGGCTCTTGCCCCGTCTGTGGCATGGCCCTGGAGCCTCGTTCCGTCTCTTTAGGGCAGGAAAAGAACCCTGAGCTTGCAGCCATGACGCTCCGGTTTTGGGTGAGTGTAGTGTTCACGGCGCCGGTTTTGGTTCTTGGCATGGCCGGCATGATGCCGGACGTCGCACGCTGGATTCCTGAAGCCGGTCGCAACTGGTTAGAGCTGGCGCTCGCAACTCCGGTGGTGTTGTGGGGAGGCTGGCCGTTTTTCGAGCGGGCCTGGGCATCGTTTCTCAACCGCAGTCCGAACATGTTCACTCTGATCGGGCTCGGCACCAGCGCGGCCTATCTCTACAGCCTCGCGGCCACCCTCGCGCCGGACGCGTTGCCGTCGGCATTTCGTGAAACCGGCGCAACCGTTCCCGTCTACTTCGAGGCCGCCGCGGGAATCACAACGCTGGTGTTGCTGGGTCAGGTGCTGGAGCTTCGCGCCCGGCAACACACGTCCAGCGCCATTCGCGCTCTGCTTGGCCTTGCGCCCAAGACGGCGCGCCGCCTGACCGAGAGCGGCAGTGACGCAGATGTTCCGCTCGAGGCAGTCCAGGTGGGCGACCGGCTGCGCGTGCGGCCGGGAGAGCGCGTACCGATGGATGGTGTCGTGCTGGAGGGTAGCAGCTCGGTGGATGAATCGATGCTGACCGGTGAGCCCATTCCGGTGGAAAAGGTGACCGGCGATCGAGTGGTGGGTGGCACCCTCAACGGCCACGGCAGCCTGATCATACAGGCCGAGCGCGTGGGCGCCGACACGCTGCTGGCACAGATCGTGTCCTTGGTAAGCGAGGCCCAACGAAGCCGTGCGCCTATTCAGCGCTTGGCCGATAAATTCGCCGCCTGGTTCGTGCCATGCGTCGTGCTGGCAGCGATCGTCACCTTTGCGGTTTGGGCGCTGGCGGGCCCCCAACCTCGCCTTGCGCATGCTCTCGTTAACGCTGTCGCTGTCCTGATCATCGCTTGCCCCTGCGCGCTGGGGTTAGCCACGCCCATGTCCGTCATGGTGGGCACAGGGCGCGGCGCGCACGCCGGTGTGCTGATCAAGGACGCCGAGGCGTTGGAAGAACTGGAGAAGGTGGAGACGCTGCTGGTCGACAAGACCGGCACACTCACCGAAGGTCGCCCGAAGCTCACCTCAATATCGCCGCTCGGAGGCTTTGGCGAGCGCGAGATCTTATATCTTGCGGCCAGCCTGGAACAGGCCAGCGAGCACCCGCTAGCGAAAGCCTTTGTCGAAGAGGCAAGCAACCAAGGCTTGAAACTTGCGCCGGTTGAGGAATTCCGCGCCTCGGCCGGCAAGGGCATCACCGGGCGCGTCGAAGGGCGTACGGTGGCACTGGGCAACCGGGAGTTGCTCGAAGAATCGAGTGTCGACTCTACAGAAGTGGAGATGCTAGCTTCCGGCGCCGAAGCCTTGCGGAATCGGGGCGCCACCGTGATGCTGGCCGCGGTCGACGGGCGCCGCGCGGGGCTGTTTGGCGTCACCGATCCCATCAAGCCGTCAACCCCTGGTGCTCTCCGACAACTTCGTGAGGAGGGTCTCAAGATTGTAATGCTGACGGGCGACAGCCCCACAACGGCACACGCAGTAGCCCGGCAACTTGGCATCAAGGAGCTTGAGGCCGGTGTGCTTCCCGAGAAGAAGATCGAAATCGTGAGACAGTTTCAAGCGCAAGGTCGCGTGGTGGCCATGGCGGGCGATGGCATCAATGACTCTCCGGCGCTCGCCCAGGCTGACGTGGGTATTGCCATGGGAACGGGGACTGACGTGGCCATGCAAAGCGCGGGCATTACGCTGGTAAAGGGCGACCTCACAGGTATCGTGCGCGCTCGCCGACTGAGCCGCGCCACTCTGCGCAACATTCGACAGAATCTGTTCTTTGCCTTCATCTACAATTCGCTCGGCATTCCGCTGGCCGCGGGAGTGCTCTATCCTGCTTTCGGGCTGCTCTTGAGTCCAATCATCGCCAGCGCCGCCATGACCTTCAGCTCGGTTTCGGTCATCACCAACGCTTTGCGGCTACGGCGGGTGAAGTTGTAGGCCGACTGACCAGCACGCCATTCAATTCGGCGGACCCGGTCGCGCAGGTTCTGCGGGTTTGATCTCGCTCTTGACGCTGAAAAGTTTGAAATTGAAGTAGAGATGCCGGTTCCGATACATCTGCCCGTTGTAGATGGACGTGACAGTAACCTCCCTGGGTAGCCAAAGCACAGCGGTCGCCTGTGGAGGTGGACCTCGCCGAATTGAATGTCGGTAGTAGACCTTTCCAACCCAATGTCAAGTCTCGGCTTCAAGAGATCCAGACGCATTCTCACGATTCGGTAGCTTATTGCGTCGATCCAGGCCAGGCCTTGATAGAGCAGGAGCGCTGACCTCCCTTCTGCGCTTACTTGCCCTTTCACCATGGCCTGTCTGGGCGCTCGGCAAAGGCGACGACGTACCGGTTGCGGCCGGCCGATGCCTGCTGTCCGAGATGACGAAAGTTAGTTCCGGACTGGTTGTCAGCGTAGAACAGCACCCACATAGACGCGAAGTTCTCGGTAAAGTTGAAACCTCGGCTGCTTCGGTGTCGAATTGACAATTACCCCCGTGCTATTTATCATCCAAGAAGTTCGTGAGGTTTGCGCAATGAGCGACAAGCGGGAGAAGGTTCGAGCACTGGTCGTCGATGACGAGGCGGCCGTGGTCACGCTGCTGTGTGCACGTCTCACCATGGAGGGCTACGAATCCAAAGGCGCCCCAAACGCCGAGGAGGCGCGGGCGCGGCTTGAGGAGGAACATTTTGACCTGGTGATCTGCGATTTGCGAATGCCCGGGATGACGGGGCTGGAACTTTTAAAGGAAGTCCGCGTCCGATTCCCTCACCTGGCGTTCATCATCTGCACGGGTGAAGACGATGTGCGAACCGGCATCGAAGCGATGAAGCAGGGCGCGGCGGACTATCTGGTGAAGCCGTTGCAGCTTGACGGAATGATGGCGAGCGTCGTGCGGGCGCTCGACAAGCAGCGGCTGACCATTGAACTTGAACAGTACCGCGGCCGCCTGGAAGATATGGTCGAGCAGCGCACGCGGCAGTTGAAATCAGCCATCGCGCGCATCGAACACACCTATGACGAGACACTGGCCGCCTTGGGCGGAGCGCTTGAGCTCCGCGACATTGAGACTCAAGGACACTCGCGGCGTGTCACGCATTACTGCCTTGAAATGGCGCGCGCCATGCAATGCTCGAATGAGGATCTGCGCACCATCGTCCGCGGCTCGTTTCTGCACGACATTGGCAAGATCGGGATTCCGGACGCGATCCTTCTAAAGCCTGACCGTCTCAGCGAAGCAGAGACCGCGGTGATGCAAACTCACGCGCGCATCGGATACGAACTGGTGTGCCGCATCGCCTTCCTGACGCCTGCGGCCCAAATTGTGCTGACGCACCAGGAGCGCTGGGACGGCACCGGCTATCCGCAGGGCTTGCGAGGGAAAGAGATTCCGCTGGGCGCGCGCATCTTCTCGGTGGCGGACACCCTCGACGCCATGACTTCAGACCGGCCGTACCGTTCAGCGTTGTCCTTTGCCGCGGCGCGCGAGGAAATCGCCCGCCAATCCGGCCGCCAGTTTGATCCCGACGTTGTAGCTGTGTTTGTGGCGATTCCTGAGGAGGTGTGGCGCAAGATCAGGCGCGAGGCCACTGAGCGCCCCCAGTTCGCGGTGGCGGCGCTCACCGGCACAAGCGGCAGGCTCGACACTGCCCTCGAAGGACTGGCGGTCGCGCGGTAACGGTCAGCATGAGCGGTGTAGCCCCGAAAGGCGCTCGCGTGATTTGACTTCTCGCTGAGTGGCGTTTCGCAACCGTTTCAGGTAGCCGCTTTTTTGAGGGATCGGCTTCTCGCCGCGCGCCACCCAGAAAGCCTCAGGACCATGACGAAAACGAAAGTACTGATTGCTGAGGATGACCCGATTTCTCTCCGCGTGGTGGAGACCATGCTGAAGAAATGGGGCTACGAGCCGGTATCGGCTCACGACGGAGAGGAGGCTTTGCAAGCTCTCCAGAGCGACGATCCGCCACGAATCGCTATCCTCGATTGGATGATGCCGCGCAAGGATGGTATTTCGGTGTGCCGCGAACTGCGGCAGCAGACGGATCGCGCTTATGTTTACATTCTGCTCCTCACAGCCCGATCGCAGCAGCGCGATCTGGTGGAAGGGCTGGGAGCAGGCGCCGATGACTACCTCACCAAGCCTTACAGCGGTGAGGAACTGCGCGCGCGCCTGTTTTCCGGCGAGCGCATTCTGGAGGTGCAGCAACAACTTGTAGCTGCCCGCGAGGCGCTGCGGGTGCAGGCCATCCGCGACCCGCTCACAGGACTGTTCAACCGGCGCTACATGGGGGAGGCGTTGGAGCGGGAGCTGCGGCGCGCCGAGCACGGCGGCCAGCCGCTGAGCATGATCATGTTGGACGTCGATCACTTCAAGCGTTTCAATGATACGTCAGGCCATCAGGCCGGCGATGACCTGCTGATCCACATCGGTTCCCTGCTCCAGGCGCGGACGCGCCGCGAAGACATCGCCTGCCGTTACGGCGGAGAAGAATTTCTCCTCATTCTTCCGGGCGCGCCGCTCGAGGCCGCCCTTCGGCGGGCCGAGGAACTACGCCGCCAGATCCGCGAGTCTACCGTGGAACATCGAGGTCAGTCGCTGGGCGGCATCAGTGTGTCGGCTGGCGTCGCCTGTTTTCCTGAGCACGGAACAAGCGCTGATGGGCTGCTGCGCGCCGCCGACATGACCCTTTACCGGGCCAAGGAGCTTGGCCGTGATCGTGTGGAGGCATGCGAGCGGCCGGCACCCATGACTGCGCCGGCGCCACTCGGGTAAGGCCGGAGACACGGCCGTCGCGCCAATCAGTTGCTTTCGACGGCCAGCGCCACCGCATTTCCGCCGCCGAGGCAAAGCGCTGCGATACCGCGAGCGGCATGGCGTCGCCTCATCTCGTGGAGAAGGGTAACCAACACTCGCGCGCCCGACGCGCCGATGGGATGGCCGAGCGCGACGGCGCCGCCATTCACGTTGGTCTTTTCTGGATCCAAACCGAGTTCCTGGATTACAGCCAGCGCCTGCACCGCGAAAGCTTCGTTGAGCTCCACAAGATCGACGTCGTCAAGCTTCCATCGCAGCTTTGCCAGGAGCTTTCTCACTGCCTCCACCGGAGCCATCATCACCCAGCGAGGCTCCACGCCGCTCACCGCTTGCCCCACAACTTTCGCAAGCGGGCTCTTGCCCCATTCGCGCGCCCTTTCTCGTGAGGTTAGGACCAGGGCCGCGGCGCCGTCATTAGTTCCCGGAGCGTTGGCTGCCGTCACGGTGCCATCGGGCTTGAACGCCGGCTTGAGCTTGCCGAGCGCTTCCAGAGTGCTATCGGCGCGCGGCGACTCATCAGTGGAAAACAGTACCGGGTCGCCCTTGCGCTGCGGAATGGGTACGGGAACAATCTCCTGGCTGAAGCGGCAGCTCTTGATGGCGTCTACGGCGCGGCGATGGCTTTCGAGCGCATACGCGTCCTGACGCTGCCGCGAAATCTTATATTTTTCCGCCACCAGTTCCGCCGTCATGCCCATGTGAAAATCTTCGTAAGCGTCCCAGAGGCCGTCCTGGATCATCGAGTCCAGGATCTTGCCGTGCCCGAGACGATATCCCTGGCGGAGCTGCGGCAACAGGTAGGGCGCATTGCTCATCGATTCCATTCCGCCCGCCACCACCGCTTCAACGTCTCCAAGCTGGATGCCTTGCGCCGCCAAGCCAACCGCCTTCAGCCCCGAGCCGCAGACCTTGTTGATGGTGAGTGCTGCCACGCGATTGTCGAGGCCGCCTTTGAGACCGGCCTGCCGGGCCGGATTCTGGCCGAGTCCGGCCGAAAGCACGTTGCCCATGATGATCTCATCGACTTGTGCGGGTTCGATTCCGGCACGCTTCACGGCCTCGCGCACCACAATCGAGCCCAAGTCGACGGCTGATAGAGGAGTGAGAGATCCCAGAAATTTGCCAATGGGGGTGCGGACTGCGGAGAGAATCACTGCTTCGCGCATCGTCGTACGGTGGACAACTTTTAGACGACTATAGGGCCGTCGCGGGGCTTGGGTCGGCGCCCTTTGGTTTCAGCGCAACCCGGCTGGAGACTCGGGTGCGGATCCCCCGACTCCTCAAAGGCCCGTTCCCGCGGGATGCCAAGCTTCCGGCCCAGCCCGCCTAGCTAACCTTCAGCCGGCACTTTTGCTGCAGGGTGGCGTGCAGCCGCTGGCGAACCGCAATCGGTAGCGGGAAAAGGCGTCCATCGCAATAAAGCTCGATGGTCTTGCGCGTACTATCCACCACGACTTCACAGTGGTGGCAGCCGCAAGCGTGCGCCTCAATGGCCCGTTTCAATTCCGGATCAAGGTCTCCGTCAAGGTAGTTCGATATTTCCCTAAAAACGTCCCTGCAATTCAAAGTCGAACCTCATCACTACTTGAAAACTTTACTCAACTCTTCTCGCAGCCGCAGGCGCGCCCGGAACAGGCGCGCCTTCACGGCGCTGATCGTTAGTCCCAGCATCTCCGCCGTTTCTTCAGTGGAAAGACCCTCCACATCCCGCAGCATAAAGACCGTCCGGAATGAAGGAGGCAGGTCTTGAATGGCTTTTTCTAACCTCTCGCGCGTTTCTGTGCGCCCCAGCAATTGCTCGGGATTGGGCTTCCAATCCGCGAAGTCGCGCGGGATCACTTCGCCGTCTTCCTCGATCGGATCGTCGAGCGAGACGGAACGGTCTGTGCGGCGCTTGCGCAGCTTCATCAGCGCCTGGTTCACCGCGATGCGCACGATCCAGGTGTAGAAACGGGAATCCTCCCGAAATTTCGGTAGGTTCTCGAAAGCCTTGAGGAAGGTCTCTTGCAGCACGTCCTCGGCGTCTTCGGGGTTGCCCGTGATGTTGAGGCCGAGGCGATAGATCTTGTGCTCGTACCGGTTCACCAGCGACTCGAACGCTTCGTAGTGGCCTGCCTTGGCCGCCGTCACCAGCGCTCCTTCGGTTTGTTCCACCACCTGTGGCACAGCTTCGCTCATCGTCATGGACCGTCGGCACAGACCGGCGCCTACCGTCGAGAGGTGAAATAAGACGCTCCCCCCTCTGCATCCAGCATACGGGAAGCAGCGCGGAGATTCCAGCCCCGATAGAGCCGCCCGAGCCGCCGCACCGCGTCTGCGTACTTGCAGGCGCGACCCGGCATCCGAAAGTCGCAGGAATCGATTGCCAGACCTTCACCATCAATTAGAGAATAGGGCAAGTGAAAGGATTCTGGCCTTACGTACTTGTGAGATGCCAGTTTCCAGACTGGGAGATCAACACCATGACCGGAGCTGTGGCAATCGCCGAAGAGCAGCATCGCGGGCTTCTCGATGGGATTGGGGCAGCCCGCGTGGGAACCGATCGCCTTTTCGACATTCTTCGGCAGGAGGCCCTCTATGACCGGCCGATCGCCGAGCGCCACCGGATCGTTTTCTACATTGGGCATCTCGAAGCCTTCGATCGCAACCTGTTGGCTCCCGGTCTCGGCCTCGAGCCCTTCCATCCGGAATTTGATAGGCTCTTCGCGTTTGGAATCGACCCGGTGGGTGGCGGCCTGCCGAGCGACCAGCCGTCGGACTGGCCGTCTGTTGAGGAGGTGCGCCGTTACGTGCGCACCGTGAGAGACCGGTTAGATGAGCGCCTCGCGCGGCAAGCCTCGCCTGACCAAATGCTCCACGTGGCCCTTGAACACCGATTGATGCACGCCGAGACTCTGGCCTATATGTTCCACCAGCTTCCTCTGGACCGGAAGCGGGTGCCGGCTCAGGCGCCGCAGCCGCAGACCCAGCCCGTGACTCCCCGCATGATTGACATTCCGGCCGGAATAGCGACGCTCGGGTTGCCGCATTCGAAGGCGTCTCAAGGGAGCCGTGAGGCGTTCGGATGGGACAACGAGTTCGAGGCGCAGCAGGTGAGGGTACCCGCCTTCGCCATCGATGCCTACAATGTGACCAACGGCCAGTTTCTCGAATTCATGCGCGCGGGTGGCTATGGCGAGCGGAGCCTGTGGAGCGAAGCCGGCTGGAACTGGATTCAATCGGAGCAAGTCCGCCACCCCCGGTTTTGGATTTCCTCTTCCAACAACGGCGGCGACGCCGGGCTCTACCGGACGATGTTCGACGAACGGCCCCTCCCGCTCGATTGGCCAGTTTACGTGAGCCACGCGGAAGCCTCGGCCTACGCACGTTGGGTGGGTAAGGCGCTGCCGACGGAAGCGCAATTCCATCGCGCCGCCTACGGAACCTCAAATGGCGAGCGCGATTACCCTTGGGACGCAGAGACGCCCGAGGCGCGGCATGGCAACTTCGATTTCCACCGTTGGGACCCGGTGCCCGTTGGCTCCTATCCCTCCGGCCGCAGCGCTTTCGGCGTCGAAGACCTCGTGGGCAATGGCTGGGAATGGACTTCCAGTGTATTCGGTCCGCTGCCGGGTTTCGAGGCGTTCACGTTTTATCCGGGCTATTCGGCAAACTTCTTCGACGGCCAGCACTACGTGATGAAAGGCGGTTCGTCCCGTACCGCGGCGCCGCTGCTCAGGCGCTCATTCCGTAACTGGTTCCAACCCCATTATCCGTTCGTCTACGCCGCCTTCCGCTGCGTCGAAAACTGACTCCCGGCGACGAGTGCCCGCGAAGGAACGTAGGATGGCAGAGTGAGCGAAATCTTGCCGCCGACGTCGAAGGCCCTGCCGCGCTCAATTTCACAATTGATGCAAGTCTGTCTCGCGATTCCTGAAAAAATCCTACGTCGGTGTCCCAATTTTTGAGCTAATCTTACACACGGATTCAGTGGACGGATACGTGCAATGGAACTATCCGTAAGTCCCCAATCTCTGGACCGAATTCGAACACAACTTCGCAGCGTGCTCGCGAGCGGCCCTTTTGCAAGTGCCGACCGGATGCGGCGCTTTTTGGAATTTGTTGTCGAACACAAACTCACCTCCCCGGACAAGCCCCTGAAGGAATTGACCATCGGTATGGAGCTTTACGCCGCGGACTTCGATCCGCGACTTACTGCGGTGGTTCGTGTGGACGCTGCACGTTTGCGTGCCAAGCTTCGGGAATACTATGGCTCCGAAGGCGCTGCAGACAAGTTAATCATCGAGCTTCCCAAGGGAAGCTATACACCCGTGTTTCGCGAAGGCTCGACGGGTCCGAATTCCCCCCTTGCTGCGACAGCCTCCTCCGAACCTTCCATTGCGGTTCTACCTTTCTCGAATCTTAGCCCCGAGCCTGAGGATTACTTCAGCGACGGTCTCACTGAGGAGATTATTCATGCGCTTTCGTCAGCAGAGGGGATACGTGTTGTGGCACGGACATCCACTTTCGCACTCAAATACAAGAATGCTGATGTTCGGGAGGTGGGCCGCGCGTTGAATGTCGGCTTTATTCTCGAGGGGTCGGTTCGCAAATCGAAAAATGCGCTGCGTGTGACCGCGCAGTTGGTCAGTACTTCAGATGGTTATCAGTTATGGTCTCGGCGTTACGACCGCCAAATCGACGATGTCTTTGCGGTACAAGACGAAATTGCGTCTTCGATTGCCGGAGCGCTGCGAGCAGCCAACACGCCGATCCTGGGCAAGGTGTCGCCGGTTAGCAGTACTGGGGATTTTGGGGCCTACGAATGGTACCTTCGAGGCCGGTACCATTTGAACCGGCAAACAAGAGAATCACTGCATAAGGCCATCGAGTGTTTTGAGCAGGCTTTGCGACGGAGTCCCAAGTATGCCCCCGCGTTCAGTGGAATGGCAGTCGCCTGGCTTTATCTTGGCATGTTTGCGATGGATCCTCCAGTTGACACGATGCCAAAGGCCCGACAGGCAGCGACCCGCGCACTCGAGATTAACGAGCATGAAGGGGAAGCGCTATCTATAGCGGCATCCTGTAAAGCGATGTTTGAATGGGACTGGAGTGGAGCCGAGGCATTGTTTTGGGAGGCGCTTCAATCCCCATCAGGAAGCGACATCTCGCATCATCTCTTTGCCATGTTCGTGCTTTTGCCTACGGCGAGGATCGAGGAGGCGCTCACAATGATCGACGAGGCCAAACGAATCGATCCTTTGTCCCTTTTTGTCTCTGCCAGTAACACTGCCATCCTGCTGATGGCGCGCCGAACCACCGAAGCGGAGGTCGAAATCCGTCGAGCCCTGGAGCTGGATCCATTCTTCTGGCGGGCGATTGTCGCCATGGGGCGCTGCCATGAAGCACAGGAGCGCTACGACGAGGCGATCGTCTGTTATGAACAAGCCAAAACATTTTCCGACAACGTTCCAAGCGCCATTGGAGCATTGGGGCGCGCCTATGCGCTCGCAGGAAGGACGAAGGATGCTCATCGACTTTTGGAGGAATTAGACGATCTGGCCAGGCGCCGTTATGTATCGCCGTACGGAAGGGCATTGATTTATCTTGGGCTAAACGATGATCGGGTCTTCGATTGGCTTGACTGCAGTTGCAATGAACGTGCCGGTTGGCTCATGTACCTGGCCACAGACCCGCGCTTCCACCCATTGCGAAGGGACCCTCGATTCCGGTCTCTTTTGCAAAGGCTCGGATTGCCGGTGATCGCTTATCCCACTTCTCCTCGAACCCGCAGATCCAGAGTTTGAAACCGTTTCAAACTTCACAAGAGCTGGCGGGTCCGGCATACTGATCCCTCGATTCAAACAGAAGCAGAGCGCCGGCGGCTTCGCCATCCGGAATGCTTTTAGATTAGAACCGCGAAGACAAGCAGGGTGTGGTTATACGAGACGTGGTCCCAGCCGTCGTCAGGCGACCTTGGCTGCGGGTAAATACCGATATTTGAATCGTAAAGACTGACGGGGGCACGATGCCTATAGTCGACGGTCTGCAGCGCTCTCGAAATCGGAATCCAGATAAGGTGGCAATCGCATTTGGCGGTCAGTCGTGGACTTACGCTGCCTTCGACGAAATCACTGACCATATAGCCGGCAATCTCCTCGCTGCGGGTCTGGAACCTGGGGATCGGGTTGTGTTTCACCTTCTGAACGGTCCGGAAATCGCGCTCGTTGGTGTTGGCTGTTTGAAAGCCGGTTGCATTGCAGTGCCTGTCAACCCGCGGTTGAAGGGGCCCGAGATCGATTATGTTCTTCGTCACAGCGGAGCCGCCTGTTACGTAGGCCAGCCGGATCTTTATGCTGAGACGACAAAGTCATGCCCAGCCATCTCTGCGTTAGATCTCAAATACATAACGGGCGATACGGCGGTGGTCCGAACTAGAAGTCTTGAAGAGCTTTTCCGATCAGCCGGTCGTCCCGTTTCACTTCCTGATGTTGCATCGCACCAAATCGCGGCCATTTTCTATACGTCAGGTACCACCACCCGGCCGAAAGGCGTCACCCATACGCATGAGACCCTGACGCAGACCGCCGACGCGATGCGCCATATGTTGCTGGACGAGAATCAGGTGGCCGTGGTGATGTCATCCATGGCACACCTGATCGGATTTGGCATGCTGTTTCTGTCGGGCCTGCTCAATGGAGCGACGATTGTCATCACGCGGCCCTTCGATTTCGATAGCATTTTGGAATCCTACGAGCGACGGCGTGCCACCTATGTCGTTGGTCTCCCCGTAATGTTCCGGGGGTTGCTCCAAGCTCAAGTTGAGACGCCGCATGATGTGGCTTCGGGGCGATTCTACTTCTGCGGCGGCGACAGTGTGCCCCCGGCCCTTCAAAGAGCTTTCCAGCCTGTTTGGGGCACTATTTGTGAGGTCTATGGTATGACTGAGATCACTCCCTTATCGTGGAACCGGCCGGGACGTGTTCGCGCTGGATCGATTGGCCAGCCCGGCGAAGGCATTGAATTCCGCCTGGTCGATACCAGCGGAGCGGAAGTCAAAACCGGCGAAGTGGGAGAGATTTGTGTTCGTGGGGCGCAACTGACGACCGGCTACTGGCAAGACCCAGACGCCACGGCCGAAGCCACGCGAGATGGCTGGTTTCACACCGGAGATCTGGCTACCCGCGACGCCGACGATTATTATTGGTTCGCCGGACGCAAAAAGGACATTATTATCCGCGGCGGTAGCAACATCTCTCCTCGCGAGGTCGAAGCCGCTCTTTATGAACATCCAGCGGTAGGCGAAGCGGCCGTGGTGGGCCGTCCGGACGACGTGTGGGGAGAGGCCGTCGTTGCCTATGTAGCTTTGCGGCCAGGGCAAATGGTGACCGAAGCCGGTTTGATCGCATTCGTTCGTGAACGGTTGGATGACTACAAGACCCCCGAGCGGATCATCTTCCAAACAGAACTGCCCAAGAATCCAACGGGGAAAATTCAACGGCGCGCCCTTCGCCAGACCGCACATTCAATGGTCTCTCAGCTTGAGCCCGTCTAAAGGCAAAACAAACTCGTTTGAAAAGGAGAATACAGATTATGGCAACCCTAGCGTCCCCCGTACTGGAGCAGAAGATTTCCCCGACAGCAACTAAACTTCTGATAAACAATAAATGGGTTTCCAGTGAGTCCGGCAAGACCTTCGCTACTTTCAACCCGGCCACAGGCCAAGAGATTGCCCAGATCGCCGAGGCCGACGCTGCGGATGTCGATAAGGCTGTTAAGGCAGCTCGGAACGCCTTCGAACGCGGCCCGTGGCGCAAGACATCGGCGGCGGAGCGCGGCCGCCTGTTGAACCGCCTCGCGGATTTGATGGAACAGAACGGCGACGAGCTTGCTTACCTGGAGAGCCTGGACAACGGGATGCCGCTTACGGTGGCGAGCTCCCTCGCGCTGCCTCTCACCCTGGGTGTCTTCAGATACTATGCTGGATGGGCCGACAAGAACCAGGGCAAGACCATCCCGATTACCGGTGACTATTTCTGCTACACCCGGCACGAGCCCGTGGGAGTTTGTGGTCAGATCACGCCGTGGAACTTCCCGCTGCTCATGTACGCCATGAAACTTGGGCCGGCCCTGGCCACGGGAAATACCGTCGTCCTCAAGCCTGCCGAGCAGACACCGCTGACGGCCTTGCGAATCGGAGAACTCGCCGTGGAGGCGGGCTATCCGCCTGGAGTCGTGAACATGCTGCCCGGCTACGGGCCTTCGGCAGGGGCCGCGCTGGCCAATCACATGGACGTCGACAAAATCGCGTTCACGGGTTCGGTTGAAGTGGGCCACCTCATTATGCAAGCGGTCGGCAAGTCTAATTTGAAGCGCGTGAGCCTGGAATTGGGTGGAAAGAGTCCGAACATTGTGTTCGCGGATGCCGACATGGAACAAACCATCGAAGGGTGTCACTTGGGGCTGTTTTTTAATCAGGGCCAGGTGTGTTGCGCAGGTTCACGGCTCTTTGTGGAAGAAAGTGTCTACGACGAATTCGTGGAGAAGAGTGTCGCTCGGGCTGCACGGCGCACTGTGGGCGATCCATTCAATGCGGGCACGGAACAGGGACCCCAAATCGACGACACCCAGTTTCAAAAGGTAATGTCTTATATCGACTCAGGCAAACGCGAGGGTGCCGAATTGCTGACCGGAGGAAAGCGAGTGGGAAGTCAGGGGTACTTCATTGAACCGACCGTCTTTGCCGGAGTGCGGGATGAAATGAAGATCGCGCGAGAGGAGATTTTTGGGCCCGTGATGAGCATCATGAAATTCCGGGATCTCGATGAAGTTATCGAGCGGGCAAACAACACCACGTATGGTCTGACGGCTGCGGTTTGGACCCGCGACATCGGCAAAGCCTTTGCGATAGCGGACAACGTAAAGGCTGGCACGGTTTGGGTCAACTGCTATGACGTGTTCGATGCCGCGGCGCCGTTCGGCGGCTACAAGCAGTCCGGAATCGGCCGGGAATTTGGCGAATATGGCCTTCATGAGTACACAGAAGTGAAAACCGTGACTGTTAAGCTCCAGTCTCCTAGCTCGACGAAAAGTGCACCGAACTAATGCGCTCGTTCCGCAACTGGTTCCAACCCCGTTATCCGCTGGATGGCGCAGACCCTTGCCTTGTAGGGTCTGCGATCTCGCGAAGCGAGTTCTTATTATAGGGCAGCGTAGCGGTGCCGAGGCTTACGCAGGGAGTATCCGGGATATCCGCAGACCTCAAAGAGCAGAGATGCGCCAGCCAGCGGCTCGTTGAGGGGGCGAGTGATCGGAGGGGACCTGCTACCGCCTGTCGAACGTCGGTTCGTCGCGTGCGCCGTGCCAGACGTGCAAAATCTCAACGCTCTTGGATTCCTCGCTAACGTCGTAGAAAATGCGATAGGGACGAACCACGATTTCGCGCAACGTAC
>Ga0335083_10004646_pt1 | contig 17464 bp, 16 predicted proteins | sample Lox_Sample_42_FD_206716 | JGI IMG/M metagenome (GOLD analysis project Ga0335083, IMG submission 206716) | Soil microbial communities from Loxahatchee National Wildlife Refuge, Florida, United States - Lox_Sample_4.2 | ecosystem: Environmental > Terrestrial > Soil > Wetlands | place: USA... | reverse complement strand
CTGTGGGATAGCGAAGCTCAGACCCGCCACCACGATCGCTGGCCAGATCTCGAAAGTCTTCCGAAATCCGCAGAACGTCACCAACAGCCAGAATGGGACGATCACGGAGAAGAATGGTAGCTGGCGCCCGACCATCGCCGACAGCTGCAGTAGGTCGAAGCCCGTTACGCCTTGAAGCACGACTATGGGTGTTCCTGAGCCTCCGTACGCGACCGGCGCAGTATTAGCGATGAGGGAAAGCCCCGACGCTGACAACGGATGAAACCCAAGACCGATCAAGATAGCCCCCGTCACCGCAACTGGAGTGCCGCCGCCAGCAGCTCCTTCGAAAAAGGCGCCGAAGCAAAAAGCGATCAACACCAGTTGGAGACGGCGATCATTCGTGATTCCGCCGATGCTGTCCTGGAGCACGGTGAATAGACCCGCTTTCAGCGTCATGCGGTACAAGAAGATAAGATTCAGGATAATCCAGCAGACCGTGGTCACAGCGAACAACGCGCCAAAGAATCCTGCGCGGAGAGCTAGACCAGCTGGCATCCCCAAGACAAACAGCGCGATTGCTGCAGCCGCCAGGAGGCCGCCAAGAGCGGCGTAGTGAGCGCGAATATGGAAGATGCCGAGACCGCCGAGTAACACCAGCACAGGAATCGCGCAGACCAACGTCGACAGGACAGTATTGCCCAGCGGGTCATAGACCTGGGACCAGAGTTCCATCTACTCCTCCTGATTGAGTTGTTGTGTGTTTGGAGGCCGCGCCGAGATGGACAGTGCACGCGACGGACCGGGGGGGAGTATATCCAAAACCGCGTTGCACGCCTTCAGATCGACGCGCAATGAAGCTAGGCGGGGCCGGAAGACTTAGAGGAGGCCGCAAAAGGGCCGCCTCGTCAACCAGCGGCGCTACAAAGTATGGCCAGCGCAGCGACAGCTACGACAGTTGCTTGCGAGTTCGGTGACCTGGCATTTCGACAATCAATCTGAAGATGAAGCGCCAAGTAGATACTGGTCTTGCGCCGCGGAGTCCCGGGTACGGTCGGCAGCGAGCACCCGGCGCAGTGCTAACGCATCGCCGGGCTCAGTTGGATGACTATTTGCAGAAGTCAGGTTGATCGTCGCAGGAGACAAACCGACCCAGTGGTCGTTTGAAGGTCCATTCGGCAGGGCTCACCACAAGCCCTTTGCCGGCAGAATCCGCACTGTGGCTTGGTAGACTGAAAGGCAGCGCAACGACGTAAGTGACCGCACCCAAGGCCAGCGCAAACAGTCCCAATGGTCGACCAATAAACATATCGACAAACTGCTCAGATCCGTTGGGTTGCCGCAGCGCCTGCTCCTGATCATACGAGACTGGGAGCGTCTGGCCGAGAGCCAGGGTCTGAGCTGCCAACATTACCACCGCAAGCAAGCCAATTTTGCCTAGTTTCCAAGACCGGACCATCATTTTGCCTCCAGTTGAGGGGGTTCCTTTCGGATTTTAGCCCTGCAAGTTTCGTTCCGACAAGGGGTTAGAGTCTCTTTTTCACAGTTCACCGCAGCGGCGGGCGAGGCGGAGAATTACGCGTGCGTGCGCCGGTGTATGCTTGCGAGGGTATCGGCACCAGGCCGCAGACATTGAGGAGAGCTACGCGCCATGCGAGTGGAATTGAGCTTCGGTAAGGGCAGCCTGGCGTTGGAGTTGCCCGACGACATCGACGCGACCGTTATCCGCAAACCGCTGATGCCATTGTTGTCGAATCCGATCTCGAGTGTACAGGCGGCCCTCAACGCTCCCATCTCCTCACGTTCGTTGATCGACGAGGCGCGGGGTGCGCGTTCGGCGTGCATTCTCATCTGTGACATTACCCGTCCGGTCCCGAATGAACTCCTCCTAGGTCCGCTGGTGCGGGCGCTGATGGAAGCCGGCCTTCAACCCGCCCAGATCTGCATCCTTGTAGCAACGGGTCTGCACCGTCCCAACGAGGGCGCGGAACTCGAGGAGTTGGTAGGCGATCCTTGGGTATTGCGCACAGTGCGGGTGGAGAACCACTTCGCTCGTAACGACGAAGATCACGCGCCGATCGGAACAACTCGCGCTGGAACCGCGGTCAGGCTCGACCGCCGTTTCGTGGAGGCGGATCTGAAAATCGTAACGGGTCTCGTAGAGCCACATTTCATGGCTGGGTATTCCGGCGGGCGCAAGGTGATTGCGCCGGGCGTAGCACATGCCGAGACCATCACCACTTTTCACAACGCACGGTTCATGGCGCACCCGCTCGCGGCGAACTGCGTGCTGGACGGAAACCCGCTGCATCGAGAGCAACTCGAGATCGTGCAAATGCTGGGCCGCGTGCTGGCAGTAAATGTCGTTATCGATGAGAACCGACAGCTGTCTTTCGTAAACTATGGAGAAATCGTAGCCAGCCACCTGCACGCCGTCGAATTCATTCGTGGCTTCGCTCAAGTGCCAGTGCATCGCCGCTTCAAGACTGTCGTTACCAGCGCAGCGGGGTATCCGCTGGACAAAACGTACTATCAAACCGTGAAGGGTATGGTAGCTCCGCTCGAGATCCTGGAGTCAGGCGGAAACCTTATCGTTGCATCGGAATGTTCAGAAGGAATCGGTTCGGTAGAGTATGCCGACGCTCAACGGCGGCTGCTCCAACTGGGTACCAAGGGCTTCCTTCGAGATATCGAACGCAAGGACCATGCGGACATTGACGAATGGCAGACTCAGATGCAGCTCAAGCCCATGCGTGTTGGCAGCGTCCATCTATACAGTACCGGCCTCTTGGGCGCCGATCGCACGCTCACCGGGGTGTCCATGGTGGATTCCGTGAGAGATGCGGTGTTGCACAGCGTTGAAGCAGCGGGCGATCCGCACGTCGCAATCATTCCTGAAGGTCCCTACGTGGTCCCGATCTATCGACCGGACGCCTAAAGCTACGCATCTCCGCCCTTCCGAGTAACAATGTTGCGCAGATGGGGACACTGGGCGATTCGAAAATCACGGGCGGAGTTGTTTCGGAGTAATTCCAAGCAGGCGCTTGAAGTGACGGGTCAGATGGCTTTGATCGGCGAAGCCCACCGCACTGGCTACTTCCGCCAAAGACCTTTCGCCTGCGCCGGCCTCAAGCAGAGCTTTAGCGCTGTTAACTCGAACCTGGATCAAGTATTGATGTGGCGAAACGCCCAGGGCCTGCTTAAACAGCCGGGCGACGTGAAACGGGCTCAAGTGCACGGCTTCCGCAATGTCGCCCAGGGAGACGTCGCGCGAATAGTTTTCTTGAATGAAGCGAACCGCTTCAGCAGCAGCGCGGGGATGGTGCCCTGAGCGGCCCGCCCCTTCGTCTTTGAAGGAGGCGCTGACCGCCTCCTCGGGCATCGCACAGGATTCAAGTATTCGCCCGTCTGCACACTGCGCGTAATTGCGGAGGAGATGCACGGACAGAATATTAGCCAGCGATTCCGCGTAAAGGCGGCCACCTGGCTCCCCGCGCATCACCTCGCGCGACAGCACACCCGCGATATTGGTGATGGCTGCGTCGTTCGAGCGTTCACTAAACGTTAGTCTGTAGTGGTTAGCCTCCAACCCGAAGACGTCCTTGGCGACGCGGTCCAGAAACGGCGGCTCCAGCATCATCACAGAAACGCTGATGTTCGTTGACCAGGTCCAATGGACAGGCGTGTGGCTAGGCACGACGACAACGCATCCGGGGCTCAGGTCGATCGGGGATCTCTGACCTCGGCTCTCGCGTACAACGTGGCCAACGCCGAGGCTGACGAAGATCAGATGCTCGGTGCTGCCGTGTGGAAGTGAACGCGATGACGGTGGACTGTCTCGGCGCTCGAAATTCAATACCGACCAACCCAGACCCCGGCTCGACACGCGGATGGACTCAGACCGTGTGTCTGAGAAATTGACTGCTTCGCCAGCGCTCGCTTCGGCGCGCACAGCGCTATCTGTTTGCAAGCTCACAACCAACTAGCTCCCCTGAGGTTGTTGACAACGTCTAGCATGCTTCTGGCATCATCGCACCCCGCTAGCCTCGCCGCTGAACGTCGTAGTGAGGCGACACGCATGCTCCACCTCTTTTAAGTGTTTTCTGAAGAAACATTAAAGCGTCTCTGTTGCGGTGCGAGAAGCCATTCGCGAGCATAACAACTATTCCGGATGCGCATGAGGCGGAAGATTCGGAGCTTTGGTCTTCCCGCGCTCGCTTGCACATTGCTCACAACGGAAGGGGTAAACTTGGGCTTGGGATATGCCAACTTTGGTCTTTTTAATCAAAAGGGTCTAGACCGTGATCGATTCCCGTATCGAAGTTAATGTGGCAGGAGGGCTCGACATCTCACTGCCAAAAATGGCGAGTGTTCGCCAGAAATTCGAGGCAACCCGCCTACACGACATCCCAGAGGCCGTAGCGCGCCAGTTCCGCCGGCCGGAAGTGCGCGCCCGGGTCAAGCCGGGCCAGATCATCGCCGTTGGCTGCGGCAGCCGGGGTGTCGCGAACATCGCTGAAATCGCACGGTGCGTAATCCAGGAGCTTCAAGTTCTGGGTGCTAGGCCTTTTGTATTTCCAGCGATGGGTAGCCATGGGGCCGCCACGGCGGAGGGGCAAAAGAAGGTGCTCGAGAGCTATGGGATCAGCGAAGTAGCGACCGGCGTCCCCATCAACGCCAGCATGGACACGGTGGTGGTCGGTAGTCTCCCTGATGGGACACCGGTACATGTAGACAGGAACGCGGCTGAGGCCGACGGGATTATCGTGATCAACCGCATCAAGCCGCACACCGGGTTCCGTGGCGCGACCGAGAGTGGATTGACCAAGATGCTATCGATCGGAATCGGCAAGATCGCCGGCGCGGCTACTTACCACAGTCACGGGATGGACCGGTTCCCGGAACTGCTGCCGGAAATCCGTGATGTAGTCATCGGAACCCGCAATGTGCTGTTTGGGGTCGGAATTGTCGAAAATGCCTACGACGAAACGGCGCTTGTGGAGGTCGTCCCTTCAGAGCAACTGAAGGAGCGCGAGCCGGAGCTGCAGAAGCTGGCAAAGCAATTCATGCCGCAGCTGTATTTCGACCAGATCGACGTGCTGGTTATCGATGAGATGGGCAAGAACATAAGCGGCGCCGGCTTTGACCCCAACATTACGGGCCGCAATAGGCGTGCAGTAAAGTGGGTGACGACGCCCTTGGTGAAAAAGATCGTGGTTTTGGGTCTCACGCGAGAAAGCATGGGCAATGCGACCGGCATCGGCTCTGCCGACGTAATCACGATGCGGCTATGGCGAGAGTTCGATGTGGCATCTACTTACGCCAATATCATAACGTCCGCCAATCTCGACGGTGCCGCCATTCCAATGGTCATGAACACAGACCGTGACGCTATCAGTTTGGCAGTCAAGACCGTGGTCCGGGTCAAGCCAGCGGAATGCCGCATCGTCCGAATCAAGAACACCCTGCATCTCTCCGAAATCCAGGTGTCCGAGTCGTTGCTGGAATCGGTCCGTCGTCATCCCGAGCGTTTCGAAGTGGCCTCCAATCCCGCTCCCTTCTCGTTTGACTCCAACGGCACATTGGCTCCTTTCGTACGGACGCCCCACGCCGCGGCGGCTTAGTCCCAAGTCAACGCACGCCCCCCGGGCACGTTAAAGCAACGGGGCCTGGTCCGGTGCGACCCGACTCTGCGCAACTGTCTCAGACGCGCGCGACACCAACCGTCTGACCTACGCAAAACGGGGAGAAAGTACGATGAGAAAGCTGATTTTGCTCGTTGCTCTCGCAACGCTGTCCGTACCAGTGCTGGCTGCAAATTCCCAGCAGGAGAAGATGAAGACGTGCAGTGCGGACGCCAAGGCAAAAGGCCTCAAGGGAGAGGAATACACCAAGTTCAAGAACGAGTGCTTGAAGGCCAAGCCCGATGCTGGCGCGACAGCAAGCAGCGAAAAGACCCTTACTCCGCAACAGGAGAAAATGAAGAAGTGCAGTGCCGAAGCCAAGGCCAAGGGTCTCAAGGGCGACGAGTACAAAAAATTCAATAGCACCTGCCTCAAAGGCTAGCAACCTCGCGTCTGATAAGCCCCACGCCCCGCGCAGACGGGGCGTCTGCATTTCCGCGCCGGCGCGAGCGCTCTGCCACGGGGGCACCGATGATGCGTCCGAGGCTGCGGCGAGCTGAGCAAAAAAGGGCGCACAGCCAAGCGCTGGCGCCCTTTCTGGGTTTTGGCTGAATCAACCAGCTGTCACTGGCACATACATTCTCATATCTCCACGCTGAATGAGCAGCGCCACGGGTTTGCCGTCGGGCGCCTTGTCGAGCAATGTTTTGAACTGCTTCGCGGAGCCGATCTGCTCGCCATTTACAGCAATGACAACGTCCCCCTGGCGCAGCCCGGCCCGAGCAGCGGGGCCGTCGACGCCCCCGACCACCACTCCACCGCTTACCTCGAGTTGCTGGCGCTGCGCTTCGGTCAGATCCTGGACGGCGAGACCGAGCTTCCCTGTTCCGCTCTGTTCGTCGTCGCCGAGCGCCACCTTCTCAGGCTGCAGTTCACCCACCGTAACGCTTAGCGTCTGCTCCTTACCGCCGCGCCATATCTTGGCAGCGGCGTCATGTCCAGGTTTGACCCCCGCGACAATCAGCGGCAGCTCACGAGAATCAGTTACTGGTTTCCCATCGAACTCCACGATCACATCCCCAGTTTTGAAACCCGCTTTGTCCGCCGGCCCATCTTTTTCCACTGAGGAAACCAACGCGCCCTTGGGCTCGGGTAGTCCGAAGGACTTGGCCAGGTCCGCCGACAGTTCCTGGATCTGGACTCCGATACGCCCGCGGGTCACCTTGCCGCGCTGCTGGAGCTGGCCCGCGACATCCATCGCGATGTCGATGGGTATCGCGAAAGCCAATCCCATGTATCCGCCTGTCCGACTGTAAATCTGGGAGTTGATTCCGATCACATTTCCGTCCAGATCGAACAGCGGGCCACCTGAGTTTCCGGGATTGACCGCAGTATCGGTCTGTATGAATGGCACGTAGGTTTCATCCGGTAGGGCGCGGCCCTTGGCGCTGACGATGCCGGCCGAGATGCTGTTCTCGAATCCGAACGGCGAGCCGATTGCCGCAACCCACTGGCCGACTTTGACCTTGCTGGGATCGCCGACATGCACGGTGGGTAGCCCGATGGCATCGATCTTCAATAGCGCAACATCGGTACGCGGATCAGCTCCGATGACTTTGGCTTTGAATTCACGCTTGTCCGTCAACTTGACCGTAACATCCCCGTTGCCTGAAACAACGTGGGCATTGGTCAAGATGTACCCGTCTGGTTTTATGATGAAGCCGGAACCCAGAGCGGCCTGAGGCGTCCCACGCGGCTGGTTGGGAAACGGCTGACCGAACGGGAACGGCCCGAAGTTCGGTCCTGGCCCTTGCCGCTTGGGGGAAGAGCGGTCCTCGGCCGGGGGCAAGCTACGACGGACGGTGATGTTGACCACGGCTGCTCCCTCCCTCTCCACCAGGGCGGAGAAATCGGGCATAGCAGGCTTCCCGGCGGCGGCCACCGTGTCGACCGCGGCGGCCGGTGCAGCCGACGCCAATGTCGGGAAATCGAGCTGGGAATACACGACGAAGGCAGAAGCCAACGCCACCATAAGCACTGAGAATGTAGCCTTGCGCGTCATATCTCAACTCCTCCGCGTGAAGTTCACCTGCGTCGAACAGTCCGAATATGGAGTTGAAGACTTAAGACATGCTTAAGAGTTCCCGGATGGGAATTCGACTGTAACGCGCAAGCCAGAACCGCCACGGCCGCTATCCAACGTAACTGTGGCCTCGTGCCGGTCGGCAACCCGCTTGACGATGGCCAACCCAAGCCCGCTACCCTCGTCGTTCGCCTTCTGGGCGGGCACCCGGTAAAAGCGGTCGAAGACTCGGGCCCGCTCGGCGGCAGGGATTCCTGTCCCCGTGTCCTCGACCTCGAGCACCGCGTGTTCTCCCTTAGCTCGGAGGTACACGACCACGCTTCCCTGACGGGTATAACGGATGGCGTTGTCGATCAGATTGCCTAGCATGACCCGCAAGCTCTCCCTGTCACCCCTGACCTGTAATAGCCCTTCGCTGTCCAGGGTCAGGGCCAGTCCGTCCCGTTGAGCCATGGGTTCGAAATCGGCGATGACGTCTCGGGCAAGGCGATCCAGGTCGATCGCTGAGAAGCCCGCCTCCGCGTCCTGCGGGTCCTGGCGCGCTAGTGTGAGCAGTTGCTGCACCAGACGGGTAGAGCGCTGTACGCCGCGTTCCAGCCGCTCTAACGCGACTGCGCGCTCCTCGATGCTATCCGCGCGCCTGACCAGTTGAAGTTGAAGTTGTACTGCCGTCAGCGGTGAGCGCAACTCGTGCGCGGCGTCTGCTACGAACTGGCGCTGCGCCTCTAAGGCTCGGTTGAGCCGCTGCAACAGATCATTCAACGACCCGACGAGCGGCACCAGTTCCTCGGGCAAATGCTGCTGCGGCAGCGGTTCCAGCGCCAGCGGTGTGCGGGCGCGAACCGCGGACGAGATGCTCGACAACGGTCGTAGGGCCTGGCCGACGATGATCCATATCCCTACGCCGAGAAGAGGCAGCAGCGCAACCAGGGGAAGTACGGCGCGCCGCGTCAGATCTGCAGCCATCTCCTTGCGCAGGCTGAGCGGATGGGCTAGCTGTGTGTATACGCGCCAGGACTGACGATCCCATTCCACGTTGCTGAAGCCCGGGCGGGGACGCATCGGGATACCCAAGTTGGGACGCGAGTAGAACATCCGCACCCCGTCCTTATCCCACACCTGGGTGATGAAATCCGGTTCGGGCAACAGCAGGCCGGGAGGGATGGGGGCGCTGCCGACGCTCTGATGTGAGAGCGAAAACGCCAGCTGCTTGAGTTGATAATCGAGGAGTTCGTCGATGTCCTCCTGCGCTCGGTGATAGGCGCTGTAGCCTATCAGCAGGCCGGCTATGAGCAACGCGCCGAGCAGCCAGGCCAGCAGCTGGCTGCGGATAGAAGTCGTCATGATGGCTTGGAGACCGTGTAACCGAGTCCACGCACGTTGCGAATGAACTCGGGACCAAGCTTCTTGCGCAGGTTGTGGATATGTACCTCGATTGCGTTGCTCTCGACCTCTTCACCCCATCCATAGAGGCGCTGTTCCAACTGGGCGCGGGACAAAATCGCACCTGGTCGCTCGAGCAAAGCCGCCAGCAAAGTAAACTCTCGCGCCGACAGATTGACGGTTTCTCCGCGAAAATTTGCTTCATGCGTGGCCGGATCGAGCGTGAGTTCACCGTGCCGGAGCAGTGGCTCGGCACGCCCGGCATCGCGCCGTAGCAAAGCTCGCACTCTGGCCGACAACTCGTCCAGGTCGAATGGCTTAACCAAATAGTCGTCGGCGCCACTGTCCAGTCCCGCGACGCGATCGGCCACTGCATCGCGCGCGGTGAGGATCAGTACAGGCGTCCGATTGCCGAGCCGACGCAGCTCACGCAGCCAATTCAGGCCGCTCTTTCGAGGCAGACCCAAGTCCAACAACAGCAGAGCGTATGCCTCCGCCCTGATCGCCGCATCGCCCGCCTCGGCCTCGCGCACCCAGTCAACAGTAAAGCCGTCCTGGCGCAGGCCGGTGCGTACCGCCTCTCCGATCATGGCGTCGTCTTCTACCAACAGGAGTCGCATAAGGGTCCGAAGTCTAGCCAATCCATGCAAACCTAGTGCGACCCGCTTAAGGGATGCTTAAGCGGGCGCGACGTCGGAACTCTCATTGGCGCCCGGTTGTCATGGCTCTGTCATGGTGCGCGAGTATCAGATGCATCGGCTAGCGACGTGAGACGAATTGACGCCTGCCACGGACCCCGGCTAGATTCCAGCGTAAGAGTCAATCGGCGTGCCCGGAGGTAAAGATGGGAAGGAAGGACGAGAAGCGGGTCGACACGGACGCCAAGATCAAGAAACGCGGCAAGAAGAAACGGGTAGGCGGGCCGAAGGGAATCGTCGAGGTCTTGGGCTGCCCCCCCTTGTCGCGCTTCTACTACGAACTGGTAGTGGGCAATGGCATCGGCGATGACGCGGTCGGGGATGCCTTGGCGGCTTTTGAGCGCGCCTGGGAGGTTCGTCGCCAAAAAGCACACGATTCTGCTACCAGAGGAGCGGAGACGCTCGGCAAGGAATGCGTCCCGGCGGAGCACTTGATCCTGGGGCCGTTCAGCAGCAAGCAGGACTGGAAGATCGACTGGGATACCGAGCCGATGACCGCAATGACGTGGTGCTGGGTCGGTTACGAATCGATCCGTTTCTGCAAGCCTCAGTAAGGCTGCGTTCGCGCAAGGGCGGGCTAGTCGTTTTCCCCGTGCCCGACAGCTGGTATCGTAAACTGAGGGGCACATCTGAGAGTCTGCAGGGCGAAACGACATGGCCTTGACCGATCAGGTTGACGACTATTGCGAGCGGCTTGGTCCCGGCCTGCTGGCGGAGCCTGCAAACGCGCTCAGCAATCTCGCGTTCGTGGCAGCTGCGCTCGCGTTATGGCGACTCGAAGTCGCCCTGAGCGCGCGCGGGCGCGACATCCCAAGGGACATACGGATTCTCCCGGCGTTGGTCCTTCTGGTCGCGGTCGGGAGCACCCTCTTTCATACATTGGCGTTACGTTGGGCTGGGTTGCTCGATAGTCTGTTCATTCTCTTGTACTGCTGCGTGTTCCTCTATGGATTCCTACGCCATGCAGTTCACGCTCCCAAGCGCGCTGCGCTGGCCACTGCAGTAGCCTTCTCGGTCATCAGTTACGCGTTTCCTCATTTGTTCCCGAGAGGAGCGCTCAACGGCTCAGCCGGCTATCTGCCAAACCTGATTGGACTGCTTGCGATCACGGCCTGGCTGGCCTGGCATCGTGCGCCAGCCGCTCGCGCTCTGGCGCTGGGGAGCGTCGTGTTCTCGATCTCATTGACTCTGCGTACAGTCGATCAAAAGATCTGCACGCAGTTTCCGTTGGGGAGCCACTTTCTGTGGCACCTCCTCAACGGGTTACTGCTCTGGATCATTAGCCGTGAGATGTTGCTCGGGCGCTACGTACCGCGCATGGCCTGAGCGGGGTCGAGCAATGGGACGAGCTAGCGCTACCTCGACCGACGCTCGGCGAGGCGAGCCAGCATCGCCTGCACCGCTTCGATCAGGGGCCCGCGGCGAGTGTGATACACGGGTCCCGTGTATCCCCACCAATCCCAACACGCGTTGGGATTGAACACGAAGCTCACTGGCCGGCCACCGAATCCGTAGCGCGCGATGCTCTGGCGGTACAGAACGATGATTCGATTGTTATCAGCCCATCGGTTGTAGCCAGCTTCGCGCACGAAAGCCATCCCCACCGTGTCGGCGTTCTGACGACAACCGTGAAACGCCACATGCACGCGACAAACCGTAGTCTCGCAACTGTGGAGCACATAGACGTAACCCTTGTTCGCCATACTGACGCGATAGGCATCCCCCGCGAACTCGTTCTGGTCAAACGCCAGAACCCGGCCCGCAGGCTGTGCGACCGGTGGGTCGAGGTGTCCATATATGTGCGACAGAAGCTGGCAGACCGCGTCGAAGTGGCAGTCGTTGATGTATGGCGACGCGGAAGATGCGCAGCTGGCGCCGTGGTCAGCCGTGACCATCGCGTGTCCTGCGTTGATCTCATCGACGTACGCGATCGCGGCAGGTTCAACGTAGTTCTCATAGTAGCTTTTTCAGCGCAGCGACCACGACGGGCTAGACGGTCGCATCACGCTTGCCAGTGAACAGCCGGACGCGCGCGCTGCTCAAGTTGTCGGTCGTATCGATCTGGCCCGAGCGCGCCAACACCTGGGTATCAGCTTCCAGCAGGCTCACTGATGGCAACGGTGCCCATATCCCTGGCTCATGCAGTTGTATGCGGCCGTCCACGCGCCTCCCTGTGCACAGTAGTACGGTCCTGCGGCCAGCACTCCAAGACCCCCATCACGCTGGCCGAGTGTGCGCGACATGAAATTGCACGGCCATAATATCCGCCCGAGGAGATCCCAGATACCGAGGTGTGGCTCAAGTCGCGCTGAGGCCAGCTAAGCCCTCGGCCTGGGTATGCTGCACCGCGCACGCAAGCATCCCGAACTGGAGCAACCTGAGGAGGATTAATGTGATTGCCGACGCATGCGCCATGGCTCGAGGTTCCAACTTGTAGCAAGTGTCTCTAGCGCGTACGCTTTGCTGTCCTATTCGCAAGAGACCCGGCAAGTGAATCAAGAACAGCAGTTGTATCCCTGCAGCTTCGTGATCTTCGGTGCGACCGGACATCTTGCCGCCACCAAGCTCCTCCCCGCGTTGTACAGTCTGGAGGCGCAAGGACTGCTACCCGACGTCACGAACTTCATCGCGTTCGCCCGGCGCAACTGGGACGACGGCGCCTGGTGCGCGCACATGGAGCAGGTTCTCAAGCTAAAGCTGGGGGATAAGCTTGATGCCGACCTGTTTCGCAAATTCGCCGCTCGCTTCAGTTATGTCGCCGGGGACTTGGGCGATCCCGAAGCCTACCGCCGTCTGGGGGAGGAGTTGGGAAAACCCAAGACGGGTGTGTGCTCCAACATCGTCTTCTATCTTGCCATCAAACCCTCCGACTTCGCTGCGGTTGCCAACAACCTTGCGGTAGCCGGATTGAACCGCCCCCGGGGCCTGCATCGCGTCGTGGTTGAAAAGCCCTTCGGAGAAGACCTGGAGAGTGCGCGCTTGCTCAATGAGGTTCTACATCGGCATTTCGACGAGCGGCAGATCTTTCGCATCGATCACTATCTCGGGAAGGAGACGGTGCAGAATCTTCTGGTATTCCGATTCGCAAATCTCCTTATCGAGCCGCTTTGGAACCGAAATCACGTCGACCACGTGCAAATCACCGTCAGTGAATCCGTCGGCATCGAGACTCGCGCTGACTACTATGACAAGACCGGGGCGCTGCGCGACATGCTGCAGAATCACATGATGCAACTGCTCACTCTGGTTGCGATGGAACCACCTCCCGCGTTGGAAGCGGACGCTCTTCGGGACGAAAAAGTGAAAGTGTTGCGTTCGATACGACCGATAACGCGCCAGGCACTGCACGCTCACGCGTTTCGCGCACAATATCGGGCCGGTATGGTTGCCGGAAAAGCAGTTCCGGGTTATCAGGATGAGCCTGGTGTCGCCTCGGGCTCGATCACCGAGACTTTCGTCGCAGCCAAGTTTCTGATCGACAACTGGCGGTGGCGCGGGGTGCCTTTCTATCTGCGCACTGGCAAGCGACTGCAACGCCAGATGTCGTCCATTGCCATCCGCTTTCGCCACCCACCTCAGCAACTGTTTCGAGAGACGCCGCTCGAGAACATGGATCCCAACTGGATTGTTCTAAACATCCAGCCTACTGAGAGCATGTACCTGGAGATACATGCCAAGCAACCCGGGCTTGGCATGCGCACGCACATGATTCAAATGAACGCCGGCTACCGTGGCGACGGTGAACGCCAGATCGATGCGTACGAAGCGTTACTGTTGGATATCGTACGTGGTGACGCTACGTTGTTCATCCGCTTCGACGAAGTGGAGTGGGCATGGCGAGTGGTCGATCCGATCCTCAAGTTGTGGGCACAGGAACGCGAGTTCATTGCGACTTATCCGGCGGGAACCTGGGGTCCGGAAGAGGCAAATCGCTTGTCCGAGTGGGACTACCAGACGTGGCGCAACGCCCCTTAGTTACCAGACACCAGTCGCCACGGGATCAAAAAGCCGCGCAGCAAGGCAGTGCTCGCCAGCCTGAGATTTGATCCGCGCCGCTATTTGGCCAGCACGGGCTCGACCAGGATCTCGACCCGACGGTTTTCTTGTCGACCAGGTTCGCCACCTGTCGCAGGATCGACAGTTGTCCTTCCAAGAGTTGCCAGCCGCATCGGATTGATTTCCTTCGACTCCAGATAGTGAGCGACAGAGAGTGCGCGCTGTCGCGACAGCTTGCGGTTGTGCTCGGCGGTGCCCTTGTTATCCGAAGGGCCCACTATGACGAGCGTTGTCTTGCCATAGCGAACCACGACATCCGCAACTTTGTCCATGGTTGTGCAGAAGCCCGGCTTGATGGAGGCGGAGTCAGTGTCGAACGCTGCCCGGGCGTGCATGCGGATGCGCACGACGTTATGTGGAAGCTTCTCGACGCTTGCGGCCCCGGATCGAAGCTCGTCTTGCAGAGTCTTCTGCAAGTCCTGCTTTTGGCTGTTCATGTAGGGACCGGCCGCGCGAGTACCCAGGCCACCGCCGACCGCCTCGGAGATGGCCCCCGTGGTGCGACCTTTTTGATACGGCATAGGACCGACTAGCGCTCCTGATGCCGCCCTGGGCGTCTTGGAGGCCGCGATGCCACCGCTCTTCGGTGGCGACGTTGCGACCGCGGGCGTATCGGGCGTTGTTTCCTTCGAGTCTACGTCCGCGCGTTGCGTTTCTCCGTTGCCGCCGTTAGCCTGATTCGCGATTGAACGCTGGTCAGTCCGGCTACCCTGACTCGCACAACCGGAGACCAACACCGCCAAGATAGCAACTGTCGCCAGGTAACATCGCATGCTCCCTCCGCGGATATTTTGAGCGCGCCAAGCTCCTGGGTAAGCAAACTCAATACCCAGGTAAATCGGCGTGCAGTTGCGTCAGCAGGTGCGGAGGTATTTAGCTTGCGCGAAAGCGCGCCTGCAGGTCAGAGCGGCGCACATCCATATTCAAGAACAGGAATTGACTGTCTTCGTCGTGCACTGGGCTGTGCGAGCTTTCGTACTTGTGATCGTCGGCACGCTTTCCTTCGTGAACCAGGCCATGTTTTCCCCGCGGATCGAGGAGGATGATCTCGCCGGCCCGATGAGGAGTGGCCACGGTGTCCGCGTCCACCAAGCCGAGGACTCCGGAGTGCGCCACTACCATCGCGAAGTAGTACTGCGGGTAGCGAAACGAGTCGTCGTGCAGACCAACGGGTCCGCAGCCATGAATGGAGAACCGGTCCAGGCTGAAAATTTCCGGCGGCAGCGAGAGCTTGTATGCGATCTCCTTGCGGAGTCCGTCTACGAAACTTAGCGGAACGTACTCGTACAGCGGATCGAAGGTGCGCGTTTCTTCCGCGACGAACAGATCAGGGCACAGTTCGCGAGCCCTGAGGTACAGATCGGCAAGGCGCTCCACCCCGCGCTCGATGCATTCACCGGTGCGGATAAAGCTAAGTGATATCCGGCGTTTCACGCGCGTTCCCGGTACGACGATGCGCCGGCAGCGGAGCAGCCACTGCGACGGTGTTCTGCCCTTCGCCTTCTATTGTTTCGGCTTCCAATCCCGCGCCAGCTGCTGGGCCTTGGCGAGTTGCGTCGAGTTCAGCTTGCTACCGATATAGTCGCGTTGCTTTTCCGCAGCACTGCGTTCTTCGCCAGACAGTTGGGCCGCAGCGAGATTGCTCCACATGTGCGCGAGCACGGGATCGGCGGTAACGCCTTTACCCTCGAAATACAGCCAGCCAAGGTGAAACTGCGAACGCGGATCACCTTTTTCGGCGGCCAGCGTGTACCACTTCGCCGCCTGCGCTGGATCGCCCTGGATCCCATTCTTACCCGACTCGTACATGTAGCCCATGAGGAATTGGGCGTAGATGTTGCCGCTCTCTGCTGGCTTCTGATACCACTTCGCCGCTTGCGCATAGTCAACAGGGATCCCCTCCCCTGCAAAATACAAGCGTCCCAAAGCCTCCATAGCTTCAGCGTTCCCCGCTTCGGCCGCCTTGCGATACCAGTTCACGGCTTCGGTTGGGTTCTTCGCACCGCCCTTCCCCAGCTCATTTAGATAGCCGACCATGAATTGCGCCTGGACATCGCCGTTGTCGGCTGCGCGCGAAAACCATTTGATTGCCTGCGCTCCGTCGGCTGGCGTCCCGCTCCCCTGATAGTAGGCCCAGCCAAGGGTGCTATAAACGGAGGTCTCGCCTTTGTCGGCGGCAGCAAGATACCACTTCAGGGCATCGGCATCGCTCTTGGGAACACCAGTGCCTTGGGAGTAGAGGTATCCCAGCGCGCCCATGGCACGCCCATCGCCCTGATCCGCCGCTTTTCGATACCAGACCGCCGCCTCGGTCGGGTTCTTTTCTACACCCTTACCGTAGTCATATGCGTAGCCCAGAAGAAATTGGGCGAAGGAGCGCCCCTGTTCGGCGGCCTTGCGATTCCATTTCGCCGCTTCTGCGTAGTCCTGCGTAGTCCCTTGGCCGAAGAAATACATCCTGCCTAAGGCTTCCTGTGCATCGACATTGCCCGCCTCGGCGGCTACCTTGTACAAGCTCGCGGCCTGAGCCAAATCGATCGCGACACCCTTCCCAAACTCGTACAAATACCCACCCAGATAAGCCGGGTAAGCCTTACCCTGCTTGCCGGCACTAGCACAAAACTTCGCTGCCGCTGAATAGTCCTGCTTCACCGTACCCTGGCCGAAAAAATACATCGTGCACTGCGTCTCTTGAGCCTCCGCGTTGTTCTGCTCGGCCGCCTTGCTGTACCAAATCATCGCCTCCGCGTAGTCCTGCACCACACCTCGTCCCTTGTTGTAGGCTTCGCCGAGATAAAACTGGGCGCGCGCGTCGCCCTTCTCAGCAGCTTGTCTGAACTCGTCGACTGCGGTCTTGTAATCACCGCCGTTCCAGGCATCGAGGCCTTTCTGGAAGTCGGCCTGAACGCTGCCCGCTAACGCAGCGAAAAAGACGAGCGTCGCAAGACGTCTCATTGCGCTCCTCCAAAAATCGGCTCTTGTTTGAATGACACGCACCGCGGCAACCCTGACGGCACCTTGGGTGAACCGGACCGCAAGAGCGGCCAATTGGCGCCGATGCTACACGAGATCGAGGCCAAACGGCGACGGCTCCTGAGTCCTGCCATGCTGAAGGTAGCCACGATAAGCGCAAATCCAGAACGCACCCAAGCCGAACAGCAGGATCAGGGACGCCAACGCGCAACCGACCCATGGAAGCTTGCAGATCAGCAGCAGTCCGAGCAGGGCGGCTCCGAGTGTCGCATAGCGCAAAGCAGGTTTGACCGGACCGCCGCGCCGTCTGGCGAAGCGCAGGGCCACGCCATCGCCGATGAAGAGCGCGCCGGTTATCAATCCGAGCAACAACATGACGGGGTAGAACAGAAGCACGCCGATGGCCAGCGGGGCTCCAACGACACTGATCACGAATAGAATCGAGGCAGCTGGCAGACAAAGAAACAAGGAAAATCCTAACCCCAGCGATTTCCACGGATCCGTCCGGACGGTGTGAGCCGCCTTGAGAGAGAAGCTCGGAAACGCAATGATCATGATCACGGCGACCACCAGCAGGCTGGACATCAGCAGAATGAGAGAGGTCCAGGTCGCCACGCGCGCAAGGGAACCGAGTCTTCTGCTCGGCCATTCCATCTGCATATAGGTCA
>Ga0335083_10004644_pt1 | contig 17467 bp, 16 predicted proteins | sample Lox_Sample_42_FD_206716 | JGI IMG/M metagenome (GOLD analysis project Ga0335083, IMG submission 206716) | Soil microbial communities from Loxahatchee National Wildlife Refuge, Florida, United States - Lox_Sample_4.2 | ecosystem: Environmental > Terrestrial > Soil > Wetlands | place: USA... | reverse complement strand
CAACGCCTGGTATCTCGATCTGTCGGCGAACTATCCGATCAACGAACAGTGGACGCTCAACGCCCACGTCGGGCGGCAGGAATACAACGGCAGCACCAACGGGGTTTCCAACAGCGTTCTCAACTACACCGATTACAAGCTCGGCGCGACCTATGCCGTGAACGGCTGGAACATCGGCGCCTACTGGAGCGACACCAACGCCAACGGCTCCGTATACACGATCGCCGGCAAGAACATCGGCAAGTCGACCGGAACGGTGTTCGTTCAAAAGACTTTCTGATTCGCGCAGCTTTGGTGCGCGCTTTGGAAGGGTAGCTGCAGGCAGAGCGGTTCTTGACTGCGGTCAAGCCTCGTCGTGGACGCAACGCGTAGGATGTCCCGGTTCCCGCAAGATCTTCCGCGCAACTTCTTTACGCCGCCTTTACGCGTCGGCGCCGGCGATTTTACGAAGTCTTGAGGTCTGGACACCTATTCTTGCATGTTTGCCGGGGATAGCCTCCAAAAGGAGCACAGGATGGACCTGCTGATGGATGTCGGATTCATCGCGCTGACCGTGGCCATGTTTGCCGCGTCGGCATGGCTCGTGAGGTTCTGCGCGGACCTTCTCGGGGACAAGGGAGGCCGGTCATGAACTGGGTCTATTGGCTGAGCGGGCTCGCCTCGCTCGGCATCTTCGTGTACCTGCTCATCGCCATGTTCAAGCCGGAGATCTTCGAATGAACGCCTCGGGTTGGCTGCAACTCGGCTTGTACGTCGTCGTTCTGTTGCTTCTCGCGAAGCCGCTCGGTGCATACATGGCCGCGGTTTACGAGGGGCGCGCGACGCGGGTCCAGCGGATCGGTGGCCCGCTCGAGCGCCTGATCTATCGCGGCGCCGGCATCGATCCGGAGCAGGACATGCACTGGACGCGCTATGCGCTGGCCGTGCTGTGGTTCAACCTGGTGGGCGGACTTCTAGTCTATGCGCTGCAGCGGCTGCAGCAATGGCTGCCGCTCAACCCGCAGGCGATGGGCGCCGTGTCGCCGGACTCTTCGTTCAACACGGCCGTGAGCTTCATCACCAACACCAACTGGCAAGGTTATGGTGGTGAATCCACGATGAGCTATCTCACCCAGATGCTCGGGCTCGCCGTCCAGAACTTTCTGTCGGCGGCAACCGGCATGGCGGTGCTGGTGGCGCTCGTTCGGGGCTTCGTGCGCAAGGAAGCCAAGGCGATCGGCAACTTCTGGGTCGATCTCGTCCGGACGACCGTCTACATCTTGATTCCGCTCTGCATCGTGCTCTCGCTCGCGTTGATCTGGCAGGGCATGCCGCAGACCTTCGACAAGTACGCGACTGTCACCCTGACGCAGCCGGTCACCTACGACAATCCGAAGACCGGCCCGGACGGACAGCCGCTCAAGGACGAGAAGGGCAACCCGGTCACCGAGAAAGCAACTGCGACCGAGCAGACGATCCCCCTCGGACCCGTCGCCTCGCAAATCGCGATGAAGCAGCTCGGGACCAACGGTGGCGGCTACTACAACGTCAACTCGGCGCACCCGCTGGAGAACCCGACGCCGCTTTCCAACTTCCTGGAAGTGCTGGCGATCCTGCTCATCCCGGCCGCGCTCTGCTACGCCTTCGGCAAGATGGTAGGAGACACGCGGCAGGGCTGGGCGATTCTCGCTGCGATGACGATCGTGTTCGTCGCGTTGCTCGTCTGCGTCTATGCCCTCGAGGCTCAGCCCAACCCGAATCTGGTCAAGCTGGGCGCAGACCAGGTCACGAGCGCGACGAACATCGGCGGCAACATGGAAGGCAAGGAGGTGCGCTTCGGCGTAGCGAACTCGGCGCTGTGGGCGACGGCGACGACCTCGGCATCGAACGGGTCGGTCAATTCGATGCACGACTCGTTCATGCCCCTCGCCGGCATGATCCCGATGTGGTTGCTGCAGCTCGGCGAAGTCATCTACGGCGGTGTGGGTTCGGGGCTGTACGGGATGATCATGTTCGCAGTGGTTGCGGTATTCGTCGCCGGGTTGATGATCGGGCGCACCCCGGAGTATCTCGGCAAGAAGATCGGCGCGTTCGAGATCAAGATGGCCTCGATCGCGATCCTGTTGCCTCCGCTGTTCGTTCTCTGCGGAACGGCGGTCGCGGTAATGCTCGACGCTGGCAAGGCCGGGGTCTCGAATCCGGCCGAGCACGGCTTCTCGGAAATCCTCTACGCCTTCTCTTCGGCGAGCAATAACAACGGCAGCGCGTTCGCTGGGATCTCGGCCAACACGCCGTTCTACAACACCGCGCTGGGCATCTGCATGTGGTTCGCCCGGTACTGGCTGATTATCGCCGTGCTGGCCCTCGCGGGTGCCCTGGCCGCCGGCAAGCGCGTGCCGCCGTCGGCGGGGACTTTGCCGACTCACACGCCGCTGTTCGTGTTCACGCTCATCGGGGTGGTGATCACCGTGGGCGCGCTGACCTTTATTCCGGCGCTGGCGCTGGGGCCGGTGGTCGAGCACCTGCTGCTCTTCGCCGGACAGTAACACACAGCCCTCATCTAAGGCCCCCATCATGTCGAGTGCAACTGCAAGACAATCTGTGCTGTCGTGGTTCCTGAGCGGCGATCTGCTGAAGACAGCGCTCGTCGACAGCTTCCGCCGGCTGACGCCGCGCTACCAGTGGCGCAATCCGGTGATGTTCGTGGTCTACGTCGGCAGCATCCTGACCACGATCCTTTGGCTGCAGGCGCTGTTCGGCCAGGGCGAGGCGCCGGCCGGCTTCATCCTCGCGGTCACGCTGTGGCTCTGGGTCACGCTGCTCTTCGCCAACTTCGCGGAAGCGATCGCGGAAGGCCGCAGCAAGGCGCAGGCCGCCTCGCTCAAAAGCGCGCGCCGGGAGACGACGGCGAAGAAACTGGCCAAACCCGAGCGCGGCGCTGCGCAGACGCCTGTGCCCTCCGCCAGCCTGCGCAAGGGCGACGTCGTGCTGGTCGTGCAGGGCGATCTGATCCCCGGTGATGGCGAGGTCATCGAGGGCGCGGCCTCGATCGACGAGTCGGCGATCACCGGGGAGAGCGCGCCCGTGATCCGCGCCGCGGGCAGTGACTTCGACACGGTCACCGGCGGCACCCGCGTGCTCTCCGACTGGCTGATCGTGCGAATCAACGTCAATCCGGGAGAAGCCTTTCTCGACCGGATGATCGGGATGGTCGAAGGCGCGAAGCGCCAGAAGACGCCCAACGAGATCGCGCTCACCATTCTGCTCGTCGCGATGACGCTGGTGTTCCTGCTCGCGACCGTGACGCTGCTGCCGTATTCCCTCTACAGCGTCGACGTCACGAAGGCGGGTACGCCGGTGACGATCACCGTGCTGGTCGCGCTGCTGGTGTGCCTGATTCCGACGACGATCGGCGGGCTGCTCTCGGCGATCGGTGTGGCAGGGATGGGCCGGATGATGCGCGCGAATGTGATCGCAACCTCGGGCCGCGCCGTCGAGGCTGCAGGCGACTGCGACGTGCTCCTGCTCGACAAGACCGGAACGATCACCTTCGGCAACCGCCAGGCTTCGGCGATCTACCCGCTGGCAGGCGTCGGCGCGCAACAGCTCGCCGAGGCGACGCTGCTCGCCTCGCTCGGCGACGAAACGCCGGAAGGCAAGAGCATCCTGGTCTACCTCAAGCGCGCGTGGGGCGTCATGCCGCCCGCCCTGGAGCCGGGCCAGTTCACGATCGTTCCTTTCTCGGCACAGACGCGCATGAGCGGCGTGAACTACCTCGGCCGCGAGATTCGCAAGGGAGCGCTCGATGCGGTCAAAGGCTGGATTGGATCTCAGGGAGGGACAGTCGACCCGGAGGTGACCGCGCGCATCGAAGAGATCGCCCGTCGCGGCTCGACGCCGCTCGCGGTCGCGGAAGGGCGCCACATCCTCGGAGTCCTGGAGCTCAAGGACATCGTCAAGACGCACATCAAGGAACGCTTCGCGGAGCTGCGCAAGATGGGCATCCGCACCATCATGATCACCGGCGACAACAAGCTCACCGCGGCGTCGATCGCAGCGGAGGCCGGCGTCGACGACTTCGTCGCCGAGATCAATCCGGAGGCGAAGCTCAAGTTGATCCGCAACATCCAGGCCGAAGGCAAGCTTGTCGCGATGACCGGCGACGGCACCAACGACGCGCCGGCGCTGGCGCAGGCCGACGTCGCGGTCGTGATGAACAGCGGCACGCAGGCAGCCAAGGAAGCCGGCAACATGGTCGATCTCGACTCGAACCCGACGAAGCTCATCGAAATCGTCGAGATCGGCAAGCAGCTCCTGATGACGCGCGGCGCGCTCACGACCTTCTCGATTGCCAACGACGTCGCCAAGTATTTCGCGATCATCCCAGCGGCCTTCGCGAGCACCTATCCGGTGCTGGAAGCGCTGAACGTCATGCACCTCACCACCCCGAACAGCGCCATCCTGTCCGCGGTGATCTTCAACGCGCTGATCATCCCGGCGCTCATCCCGCTCGCGCTGAAGGGCGTGAAGTATCGTGCCGTCGGCGCCGGAGCGGTGCTGCGGCGGAACATGCTGATCTACGGCGTCGGCGGTGTGCTCCTGCCCTTCGCGGGGATCAAGGTGATCGACATGCTGCTCGCCGCGGCGCATCTCGCTTAACGTGGAGAAGATCGATGTTCGCATTCTCTGAAATCGTACCGGCCCTGCGGATGCTCATCGTGCTGACCGCCTTGACGGGCGTCACCTATCCGCTGGTGATTACGGGCATCGCCCAGGTCGCCTTCCCACATGCGGCGAACGGCAGCTTGATCGTGGCGCGCGACAAGACGCTTGGCTCCGAGCTGATCGGCCAGCCGTTCGACGACCCGAAATATTTCTGGAGCCGCCCTTCGGCGACTTCGCCGCAACCGTACAACGGGGCCGCCTCCGGCGCTTCCAACCAGGGCGCGCGCAATCCCGCGCTCGCGGACGCCGTGAAGGATCGCATCAAGTCGTTGCGCGACGCGGACCCCGGCAACAACGCACCTGTACCGATCGATCTTGTCACTGCGTCGGGCAGCGGGCTCGATCCGCACATCAGCGTCGCCGCAGCCGAGTACCAAATCGGACGAGTGGCCAAAGCTCGCGCCTTGCCCGAACAACAAGTGCGTGCCTTGGTGGGCGAGTACACCGAGGGTCGGACATTCGGTGTCCTCGGCGAGCCCCGGGTCAATGTGCTTGCCCTGAACCTGGCGCTCGATCGCGCGGTTAGCCGCAGGTAAGGCGCGATTGCCCCTGAGCTTACCCAGGGGCGTTAGCAAAGCGGTGGCTCACGCCTCGCGCAAACGGAACCGATGTCGCTGGCAACGACCATAGCGGCCACCGCCTTGGTCGGCTTGTTCACGACCTCAGCGGTGATGATCGGTACCACGCTCGGCCTTTACGGGAACCTGTCGAAAAAGATGCTGGCCGTCATGCTCGCCTTCGCAGCGGGCATGCTGATCTCATCGCTTGGCCTCGAGCTTGCCTACGAGGGTGCGCGTGAGCTGCACAACAGAGGTCTTGCCAAGGAACTCGCCTGGGCCTTCATCAGCGGCGGTTTTGCCACCGGCGCGATCATCTATTACATCGCGTCGCGCTTTCTCGACCGACATGGCGCGGCCGTACGTTCGCCGACGAGATTTCGCGAATATGTCCTCGAGCGGCAGCAGGAGCACGTCCAACTGCTCGGCAAGTGTGATCTCCTGCGACACCTTCCGGCCGAGGGAATCCAGGACCTCCTCACCTATGTTCGCCCGCGCCAACTCGGCGCGGGCGAGATTCTCTTCCGCGCCGGCGATCCTGGTGACGCGCTCTACATCGTTGCGCGGGGACGAGTGGCGGTGCTGCAGGCGCCGCAAGGGGCTACCTCCGGCGAGCGCGAAATCGCCCAACTCGGCGAAGGCAAAGCGTTTGGCGAAATGGCGCTCCTCAGCGGCGCACCGCGGAGTGCCACGGTTCGCGCGGTCACCGACGCTGAGCTCCTGCAGATCGACAAGGATGACTTCGAGCAACTGCTGGCTACCGATCACCAGCTTGCCGCGGGCCTCCGGCGCCTAAGCCACGAGCGGGCGATCAACAACCTCACTGCCAGTGGCAGCGACCGTGCATTGTGGACCAAGATCGCCACCAGCAGCCTCGACCATCCCGGCCGCCGCCAAGCGGACGAGATCCTGAGCAAGGCCGGCCACGGCGCCGGACTCGCCATCATTCTCGGCGATCTCCTCGATACGATCCCGGGCCTCGTGGTAGTCGGCGCCAAATTCACAAGCCTCGCGACGCTGTCTGTTCCGGTGATGTTGGGAATCTTCCTCGGAGGTATCCCGGAATCGGCGGCGAGCGCTGCGTTGCTGCGCAAAGCAGGGTTCCGACCCCGGAGCATCTACGCCTTCTGGTCTATCACCTTGATTGCCGGCACATTATCGGCCGTGGCTGGAAAGGTCTTCATAGGCTCTTCAGATTCACTGTTAGCGGTGTTCGCCGAAGCGATGGCCGGCGGCTCACTGCTGGCGTTGGTCTCGCACGCGATGATCCCAGAGGCGCTGGACCAGGGAGGGTCCCTCGTTGTCCTGCCCACGGTTGCCGGCTTCCTCGCCGCGCTTTACCTGATCCTGAGCCATTCGCTTGTTTGACGGTTTCGTGGGGCGCCGATCAAGGCGCGCGCATTCCGGCACGGGCCGACGCTGTGAAACTTGCGCCGGACAGCGGCCGCTGACGGCAGGCGATCGCCCACACGCGGTACACTACGCGCCGTTGCCACGCTAACGGCGCGCGATGGAAGGCGAACGTCCCGACCCCGACCGATTGCTTGCCGAGGTGAAGGCGGCGGCCGCGCGCGAGCAACGCGGGCGGCTCAAGATCTTCTTCGGCGCTTCCGCCGGCGTAGGCAAGACCTTCGCCATGCTTGCCGCCGCGCGAGCCTTGCGCCGGGGCGGCACCGACGTCGTGGTCGGTCTGCTCGAGACGCACGGGCGCGCGGAGACCGCCGCGCTGCTCGAGGGCCTCGAGGAACTGCCGCCGTTGATGCTCGACGTCCAGGGCGCGCCGGTCAAGGAATTCGATCTCGACGGCGCGCTCAGGCGCCGGCCCACGCTCCTTCTCGTCGACGAGCTCGCGCACACCAACGCGCCGGGCGCACGACATCCCAAGCGATGGCAGGACGTCGACGAGCTGCTGGGCGCAGGCATCAATGTCTATACCACGCTCAACGTTCAGCACATCGAAAGTCTGAACGACGTCGTCGGCCAGATCACCGGCATCCGCGTCAGCGAGACGCTCCCCGACACCGTCTTTGAGACCGCCGATGAAGTCGAGCTGATCGATCTTGCCGCCGACGAGCTGCTCAAGCGGCTGAAGGAAGGCAAGGTCTACGTTCCGCAGCAGATCGAACGCGCGCTCGACAACTTCTTCAAGAAGGGGAATCTCATCGCGCTGCGCGAGCTGGCGCTTCGGCAGACGGCCGATCGCGTCGACGCGCAGATGCGCGAGTATCGCGAGGAAGAGGCGATCGCGCCGGTGTGGGCCGCGGGCGAGCGCATTGCCGTGTCGGTCGGCGCCGACGATCGCGGGGAGCAACTGATCCGTTCCGCGAAGCGACTTGCCGATGCGCTCGACTCCGAGTGGCACGCGGTCTACGTGGAGACTCCGGCGCTGTTGCGGCTCCCGCAGGCCGAGCGCAACCGCGTCCTCGGCTACCTGCGCCTGGCGGAGCAGCTCGGCGCCAAGACCGCGGTGCTTTCGGGCCCGAGCATGGCCGACGAGCTTCTCGCCTACGTCCACGACAACAACATCAGCCGGCTCATCATGGGCAAGCCGCGCCGCCGGGGCTTGAAGCGCTGGCTCTTCGGCTCGGTTGTCGATACCGTCGCCGACGGCTTGCGAGGGATCGAGCTGCAGCTCGTGGGCGAAGCAGACGTCGAGCGGCGCGCGGGCGCCTTCGCCGATCAGCTCGCCCGCACGAAATCCTATTTCGGCATCGACGAGAGCAAGCCGGCCTCCCACAAGCCGCGATGGCGCGGTTACGCCACCGCCGTTCTTATCACTGCGACCGCGACATTGCTGGCATGGCTCCTCTTCGGCCGTTTTTCGCAGACCAATCTGGTCATGGTGTATCTGGTTGGCGTGCTCCTGGTCGCGTACCGGTACGGCCGTGGCCCGGCGATCGTCGCCTCGATGCTATCCGTCGCGCTCTTCGACTTCCTGTTCGTGTCGCCTTTTTACAGCTTCCATGTCTCCGACACGGAGTACTTGCTGACCTTCGTCGTGATGCTGCTCGTCGGGCTCGTCATCAGCAATCTGACCGCGAGCATCCGGTTGCAGGCGCGCGTGGCGCAGCACCGGCAGGCGCGCGCCGAGGCGCTGTACAAGATGACGCGCGAGCTCTCGCGCGCCAACGATCTCGACGAAGTCGTGACCATCGCCGTCCAGCATGTTTCGAAGGTGTTCGAAGCGCAAGCGGTCGTGCTGCTGCCCGCAGCCAATGGAACGATCGCCTATCCGAAGGCGCAGGGGATCTATGGCTCCTACCACGGCGCCGACCTCGGCGTAGCGCGCTGGGTCTTCGCCAATCGCGTTCCCGCGGGACTCGGCACGCACACGCTTGCTGGCGCGGAAGCGCTGCACCTGCCGCTGCTCGCCGCGCACGAGATGGTCGGCGTGCTGGCGGTGCTGCCGGCGCGTCCCGATCGCCTGCTGATTCCCGAGCAACGGCATCTCCTGGAAACCTTCGGCGGACAGATGGCGGCCGCGATCGAGCGCATCCAGCTCGCGGCGGAGGCGGCCGAGATGGCGCGCAAAGCCGAGACCGAGAGCATGCGGAACTCACTGCTCAACGCCATCTCGCACGACCTGCGCACGCCGCTCGCGGTGCTCGTCGGCGCGTCGTCCAGCCTGGTCACCGACGCCGAACGCCTCTCCGATCCAGCGAAGCGTGAGCTCGCGGTCACCATCCACGAGGAAGCGAAGCGCATGTCCACCCTCGTGGGCAACCTGCTCGACATGGCGCGCCTCGAATCGGGAGCGGTCGAGCTGGCGCGGCAGTGGACGCCGCTCGAGGAAATCGTCGGCAGCGTGCTCTCGCGCCTCACGCCGATGCTGGCGGACCATCCCGTATCGGTCGCGCTCCCCGCCGATCTGCCGCTCATCAATGTCGATCCGGTGCTGATCGAGCAGGTCTTCGCAAATCTGCTCGAGAACGCGGTGAAGTACACGCCGCCCGGCACGCCGATCGAGATCTCCGCGCGGAGGCCCGCGGGCCGCATCGCCGTCGAAGTCGCCGATTCCGGGCCCGGCATTCCCCCGGGCGAGGAGACGAAGCTGTTCGACAAGTTTTATCGTTTGCAGCGTGAGGCGGCACAAAGCGGCGTCGGCCTCGGCCTCGCGATCTGCAAGGCGATCATCGCCGCCCACGGCGGCACGATCTCGGCGGCGAACCGAGCGACGGGCGGCGCAATATTCCGCTTCGAGTTGCCTGCCGGCGAGCCGCCGACGGTCGAAGCCGAACCGGTGCCGGCGGCGTCGGCGCAGACCGCATCGTGAGTTCCGGTGCAGCGACCACGCTGGTCGTAATCGAGGACGATCCGCAGATCCGGCGCTTCCTGCGCAGCGGCTTGTCGGCGCAGCCGATGCGCATCTTCGAAGCGGAGACCGGCAAGGACGGCCTGACTGAAGCGGCGACGCGCAAGCCGGATCTCGTCATCGTCGATCTGGGGTTGCCCGATCTCGACGGCGTGGACGTCGTGACGCAACTGCGCGAGTGGTACTCCGGGCCGATCGTCGTCCTCTCGGCGCGCAGCAGCGAGCAGGAGAAGATCAAGGCGCTCGACGCCGGCGCCGACGACTATCTCACCAAGCCCTTCGGCGTCGGCGAGCTGCTGGCGAGGATCCGCGCCGCTCTGCGCCGGTCGGCGCGCGATACGGGCGTGGCGGGCGAGACGACGTTCGAGTTCGGCGACGTGCGGGTGGATCTCGCGGCGCGTCGCGTGACGCGTGACGGAGCGGACGTTCACCTGCTCGCGACGCTGATCCGGCACGCGGGCAAGGTGTGCACGCATCGCCAGCTGCTCGCCGAGGTGTGGGGACCGTCGCACGTCGAGCAAGGTCATTATCTGCGCATCTACATGGCGCAGCTGCGGCACAAGCTCGAGGCCGATCCGACGAATCCGCGCTTCCTGCGCACCGAGCTCGGCGTCGGATATCGGCTGCTCGTCGACCAACCCTAAGACAGCAACAACCAGGACGGGTCGCCGCGACTATGACGCGGAAACCTGGTCGTCGCGATCATGCGCCGCTCTCGCCTCCTCCGGCGGCCGCACCGCGCGGAAAGTCGCGAGCAACGAGAGGTCGTACACGATCTTCGTCAAGCCCGCGAGGAGGAGCGGCCAGCCGAAGCTCGACACGGCGAGCATCGCGCCGGCGAGCAGCGGGCTCACCGCGGAGGCGAGGCTGCGCGGCACAGAAGTGATGCTGGCCGCGGCGGGCCGCTCCGCCGGCGTCACCACCGCCATGACGTACGACCCGCGCGCGGGCACGTCCATCTGCGAAAGAGCGCTCCGCGCGAGCAGCAGCACGATCACCCAGCCGAGCTGGGGCACGAAGGGCATCGCCACCAGCATGAGATTAGCCGGCAGATGCGTGAACACCATCGTGTTGACGAGCCCGATCCGCTTGGCGATCCGCACCGCGACGAGATAGGAGAACGCGGAGAACACGCCGCTCCAGAAGAAGATCGTCCCGGCCACTGCGGTGGAAAGCTCGAAGCGCTCGAATAGCCACAGCGCGAGCATCGACTGGACGACGAAGCCGCCGCCGAAGGCATCGAGGCTGAACAGCGCCGCCAGCGTGAATACGATGCGCCGCGACTTCCCGAGCGGCACCGCCGGCACGCGCGCTTCGCCCGCCGGACTTGCCGGCAGCTTGCGATAAATGGTCGCGCAGGCAAGTCCGCTCAGGCCGTAGAGCACGAACATCGCCTGCAGTGCCGACTTCGGCTCGACGTGCAGCCATTTCACCGCAAGATCCGGCGCACCGGCGAAGAGTGCGCCGAGCGCGCCGACCAGCGCCCCGACGAGGCTGTAGCGCGCGAAGAACGCGGTGCGCCGTTTGTCCTCGACGACGTGCGCGAGGAGCGACTGCTCGAGCGGCAGGAACACGCTGACGTCGCCGCTCGAGGGATTGAGCGTGCCGACCACCGCGATGATGAGTAGCGGCCAGAAGTCGCTCACCGCCGCGAAAGCGAAGCCCGTCGCCGCCATCAGAAGCGTCGCCGCGAGGAGCAGCGTTCGGTAACCCGCGCGATGGGCGTACAGACCTACGCCGAGCGAGAGCGCCGCCGATCCGAGCAGCGTCGCGGTGGCGATCACCCCGACTTCGAACACCGTGAGCCCCAGCGAAAGAAGATAGACCGGCAGCAGGAGGCTCACATAGCCGTCGGCGAATGCGCGCAGCGCGCGCACCCAAAGCACACGCCCGATCGTCGCCGCCATCATTTCGCCGCCGATGCGACGTAACGGAAATCGTCGAATGCGGTGACGCTGTCGGCCTTCGTCCACGCGCCGACCGCGCCCGCGCCGGCGATGTGCGAATCGAAGTTCGCGACGTCGCCGATCGCCGCGGTCGCGACACCGCACGCGAGTAAAGAGATTCCGATGGGGGTTGCTGCAGTCTTGTCCATGCACGCTCCCGTTTGGGCATTCACCCAATGTCAGGAGCAGAACTTGGACGTCGGAGACGTCTTGGGAAGGCAACTACGCGGGGAGTCTGCTCACGATCCCCGCGCAAGCCAGTGTAGCACAGGCTGCCGTAGAAGCGGGAGCGATCAACGGAATGAATGCGGGAGGAAGTCTTCAGCCGCTGTAACCGGCGCGGAGCGGCGTTTTCAGCTCCGCAACTCGGTGCTCGGCAAGAAGTTCTTCCGCTGCGTTAACCGGCGCGCAGCGGTTCAACGCGGCGAGTGCGTGTCACAGGACTCGAATGCTACTCAGTTCGGGGACGGGTGACCCTGTGACGCACTAACAGCTAGTAGCCGCTGCGCATGCCGGTCGAGCTGCTGCGCGCGGCCGGCGCTGCCCGTTGCGCGGGCGGCAGAGGCGAAGTCGCGCCTCCTACCGAAGTCGGACTCCCGCTCGGCGCGCCGGAAGCGAACGGGCGCATTCCGGAGACGATCTCTTCAACGCTGGCCGGACCGTACTTGCCGGTCGTCCAACGGCTGGCCGAAACCAGCAAACAGTCATCCACGTAGGAGATCATCATGTACTCGCCTCGACTGCGCATGGCCTCGCGAGCACCCGCTCCGGCGGCGCTCATGTCGACCGGCACGTCGTAGCCGCGATAGATGACAGCGTCGCTCTTGTCGAGGAGCGTGTAGCACACGACCGCCGACGCCGGACCGGCGAAGACCGCAGCCGCGGCAGTCAATGCGAGCGCAGTGATCGTGCTCTTGCTCATAACCGTCTCCTTCCCCGATACGGGGTCAGGTAAGTTCGTCATTCTGCCCCTCAAATGCCTCATACGTCAAAGATGCAGCCCGACCCCACTCACTTGCGCAGCAGCGCAATGCCGCGATTGAGTCCTTCCAGCGTCAATGGAAACATGCGTGGGCCGAGCAGATCGAGCACGATCTGGGTCGAGCGCGTATAGCTCCAGGACCGCTCCGGCTCGGGATTGAGCCAGACTGCGTGACGGTAGCCGTCGACCAGGCGCTTGAGCCATGTCGCGCCGGGCTCGTCATTCGTGTACTCCACGCTGCCGCCCGGCTGCACCAGCTCGTAGGGGCTCATCGCTGCGTCGCCCACGAAGATCAGCCGCCAGTCAGGACCGTACTTGTTCAGGATGTCGAAGGTGGCCACGCGCTCGTCGCGCCGCCGCCGGTTGTCGCGCCAGACATGGTCGTAGACGCAGTTGTGGAAGTAGAAATATTCGAGGTGGCGGAACTCGCTCTTTGCCGCCGAGAACAATTCCTCGCAGACCTTCACGTGCGGGTCCATCGAGCCGCCGATGTCGAGGAAGAGCAGCACCTTCACGCGGTTGCGGCGCTCCGGCACGAGATGCAGGTCGAGCCAGCCGGCGTTTCTCGCCGTGCCTTCGATCGTCGCGTCGAGGTCGAGCTCCTCGGGCACCCCTTCGCGCGCGAAGCGGCGCAATCGCCGCAGCGCGATCTTGATGTTGCGCGTGTTGAGCTCGACCGAGTCGTCGAGATTGCGAAATGTCCGTTCGTCCCAGACCTTGATCGCGCTGCGGCTGCGCCCGCTCTCCTGGCCGATGCGAATGCCCTCCGGGTTGTAGCCGTAGGCGCCGAACGGGCTCGTGCCGGCCGTGCCGATCCACTTCGAGCCGCCCTGATGGCGCGCGCGCTGCTCTTCGAGACGTTGCTTCAAGGTCTCCATCAGCTTGTCCCATCCGCCGAGCGCTTTCACGAGCGCCTTTTCTTCTTCAGTGAGCGTTCCCTCGATCATCTTGCGGATCCATTCCTCTGGAATCTCCGCGCGGATGTCGAAGATGCCCTCGATGCCGTGGAAATAGCTCCCGAAGGCGAGGTTGAAGCGATCGTACAGCGCTTCGTCTTTCACCAGGCAGGTGCGTGCGAGAAAGTAGAAATCGTCGATGCTCAGCGACACGACGTCGTGCTCGAGCGCTTCGAGGAGCGTCAGGAACTCGCGCGTCGAGACCGGGAGCTTCGCGGCCTTGAGATGGAGGAAGAAGTCGATGAGCATGGAGGGTGTCGTCCCCGCGAAAGCGGGGACCCAGAGTCGTTGTGTGAACGACACTGGATTCCCGGTTGCGCGGGAATGACGGCTAGTTACGTTCCAGCAGCCATTGCAGATGCCGCTTCACCGCCGGCCACTCGCTTTCGATGATGCTGAACACCACGGTGTCGCGATAGCTGCCGTCGGGTCCGACCTGGTGATTGCGCAACACGCCGTCCTGCTTCGCGCCGAGGCGCAGGATCGCCTCGCGCGACGCGTGATTGAACCAGTGCGTGCGGAATTCGACTGCGATGCACCGAAGCTTCTCGAACGCATGCGTGAGGAGCAGCAGCTTGCACTCGGTGTTGATCGCGGTGCGCTGCGCGCGCTTCGCGTACCAGGTGTGACCGATCTCGAGACGGCGGTTGACCGCATCGACGTTGAAGTAGCGCGTGCAGCCGACGATGTCGCCGCTCGCATTCTCCCGGACGACGAAGGGCATCGCGCCGAGCCTCTCGCGCATGTCGAGCGCGGACGCGATGTATTCGCCCATCCTCTCCTGCGGTGCGACCGACGTGTACCAAAGCCGCCACAGCTCGCCGTCGGCGGCCGCGCGCCGCAGCGCTTCCTCGTGCTCGCGGGCGAGGGGCTCGAGCGTGGCGTACCGGCCCCTCAGGGCGACCGGGGCGATAAAAGGGACCTGGCTCAATCGTAACCTACGTTCAGGCCGACGTAACCGGCAAGGAACAATTTGAGCCTGGCCGCATTTATCGTCCCGACCGCGCCATGAAGGCCACGCGCTCGAACAGATGCACGTCCTGCTCGTTCTTGAGCAGCGCTCCGTAGAGCGGCGGGATGATCACCTTCTTGTCCGAGCTCTTGAGCGCCTCCGGCGGAATGTCTTCGGCGAGCAGTAGCTTCAACCAGTCGAGAAGCTCGGAGGTCGAGGGCTTCTTCTTGAGCCCCGGCACCTCGCGCAATTCGAAGAAGACTTCCAGCGCCTCCTTGAGCAGCGCTTTCTTCAATCCCGGGAAATGGACGTCGACGATGCGCGTCATCGTCTCTTTATCGGGAAACCTGATGTAGTGGAAGAAGCAGCGGCGCAGGAACGCGTCGGGCAGCTCCTTCTCGTTGTTGCTGGTGATGACCACGAGCGGCCGGTGCTTCGCGTTGACCGTTCGCTGCGTCTCGTAGACGTAGAATTCCATGCGGTCCAGCTCGCGCAGCAGATCGTTCGGAAACTCGATGTCCGCCTTGTCGATCTCGTCGATCAGCACCACCGCCGGCACGGGCGACTCGAATGCCTCCCACAGCACGCCGCGCTTGATGTAGTGCGCGATGTCCCCAACGTGCTCGTCTCCCAGCTGCGAGTCGCGCAGGCGCGACACCGCGTCGTACTCGTAGAGACCCTGCTGCGCCTTGGTCGTCGACTTGATGTGCCATTGCGCCAGGGGCCGTTGCAGCGCGCGCGCCACTTCGATCGCGAGCATCGTCTTGCCGGTGCCGGGCTCGCCCTTGACGAGCAGCGGCCGCTCGAGCGTGACCGCGGCGTTGACCGCGAGCATCAGGTCGGGGGTGGCGACGTAGGTGTCGGTGCCTTCGAAGCGCATGAGTAGACCTCTGCGGCGAATCCTACCCCATGAGATAGCGCAGCGACCAGAGCACTACCATTCCCGCTACGATCGTCGCCACCGCGCTCTTCGTCCACCACGCCACCGCACCTGCGACGAGGGCCGCGATCAGCTTGGGATTCTCGAAGTCGAGTCGCAGGACTCCTGCCGGCAGGAACACGACCGCGGGCACGACGATCGCCGTCACCATCGCGGCGGGGACGTGCTTGAGCGCTTCGGCGAGGAGCGGCGGCATTTCGCGCCGCGCGAAGAGCGCGATGAAGGACATCCGCGCCGTGTAGGTGATCGCGCCGACCGCGAAGATCAGCAGCCAGATCGTAAGCTCTCTACTCATGTCCGAACCGTCCCGTCGATTTGTCGGCGGCCACACCCGCGGCGATCGCGAGCAAGCCCGCGCAGACCATCGAGAGCCGCAGCGGCATCGCGTCAAGCGCGACGACGGCGATCGCCGAGACTGCGAAGACCAGGAGCGAGACGCGGTCGCGCAGCAGGGGCACCAGCACCGCGATGAAGCACAGCGGCACCACGAACTCGAGTTGCCACGAGGCGGGAATCACCTGACCGGCGACGATGCCCACGACCGTTGACACCTGCCAGACGCTCCACAGCAGAACGCCGGTGCCGAGAAAGTACGATGCGTTCGCGGCGAGATCGTCGGAGGCGCGGAAGCGCTGGATCGCTCCCGCGAATGCCTGATCGGTGAGCACGTAGGAGAGCAGGTTGCGCCAGCGGTAGTCGAGGCGCCGGAGGTACGGCGCCATGGCCGCGCTGTACATCAGCAGCCGCAGGCTGACGACGAGGCAGGAGAGCACGATGACCGCGAACGGCGCGTCGGCGGCCAGAAGCTGCGTGGCAACGATTTGCGCCGCGCCGCTGAACATAATCATCGACATCGCGAGCGCGGCGATCGGGGAGGCTCCCGCCGCGATCGCGCCGACGCCGCACACGATGCCGAAGGGAACGATCCCGAGCAGCATCGGCGACATGTCGCGGACGCCTTCGAGGAACGCGGTGCGGGAAAAGTGCGCGCGCATCGATCAGCTTTCGGGATCGAGACCCGGCCACACTGCCGTCCCATCGATGCATTGCATGAGATAAATCGCGATTCCTGGATCCCCCGTATAAAGGGAGTAGCGGCGCATGCCATAGAGCGCGACGTCGCGCTCGCATTGTGCGATCGCATGCATCGCGAAGGCCCTTGCGCGATCGAGCCAACGCTCCTCAGCTGTTCGCACATAGAGCTTGAGGAATGCGTACCCGTTGCCGGCGGTGCCGTGACACAGCCCGCCGCCCTTCGCGAGCGGACCCGCCGCCCAGATCAACTCGCCCGCTGCGAGCAGGAGATCGTCGAGCCGCGGGTCGTCGAGCGTCGCGAGGCCCGTCACGAAGCCCGGTGCGCCGTGACACCACTGGAGGAGCATTTTCGAGTCCGAACCTGCACGAAGGTCTTCGGCCGGCCAGTTCGCGAACGGACCGTCGCGCAGTGCGGTCGCGCGAGCCGCGCTCACGATGCGTTCGATCCATGCGCCGCGCTCGGCCTCGGCAAGGAGCGCGATTCCGCGAAGGATCGCACCAGCGTTGCCTGCGTACCCGTGCGCGGCGCCGAGCATGACCAGGCGCCGGCGCCAGATGTCCTGCGTCCACAGCTCGCAATCCCCGTGTCGCTCGAGCGATGCGGCGAGGGATCTCGCTCCGGACCGGTACAGGTCAACCCAGCGCTCCTCGCCGGTCCATTCGTGCATCGCGAGCGCGGCATGCATCGTTCCCGGAGCGCCCCACATCAGCTCGCGCGTAGGATGATCTGTGTTGATACCGATCGAGCGCGCAAGACGGTCGGCTGTCTCATGCGAAGGTGCAAGGCGGTAACGCGTAAGTAAGACGCCGGAGCAGCCCGCTAGATACGATTCCCTGCCCCATCCCCCCGCTTCGCGCTCGCGCCGATTGCGCTCCTCGAGCACCGCGAGGACCGGCGCGAAGCGCGCGGTCGAGCCAGCCAGCCCGCGACGCGCAAGAAAATCAAGCCCGCAGATGACGCCCGCAGCGCCGACGTACAGCGAGGTGGACGGTTCACTTCGAGGCCCGTCGTCGCAGTCGAGCGGATGCACGGGCCACAATCCATCGGGTGAGAAGCGCACCTCGGCGTCGCGCACAATGGTG
>Ga0335083_10004642_pt1 | contig 17469 bp, 19 predicted proteins | sample Lox_Sample_42_FD_206716 | JGI IMG/M metagenome (GOLD analysis project Ga0335083, IMG submission 206716) | Soil microbial communities from Loxahatchee National Wildlife Refuge, Florida, United States - Lox_Sample_4.2 | ecosystem: Environmental > Terrestrial > Soil > Wetlands | place: USA... | reverse complement strand
CCGACCGGCACGCAGATGAAGTACGCCGCGTTCGTGCCGCGCAAGCTCGACAAGGGCAAGCCGGCACCGCTTGTCATCCTGCTGCATAGCTACAACGTGACGCCGGAATCCATGCTCGGCTCGTTTACCGCCGCCGCCGACAGGCACGGCTACATCATCGCGGCGCCGACGGGCTATACGCTCGGCGGCTGGTACGGATATTCGGGCCAGAACGGCTCGGCCACCGACCCCGAAACAGCGCGGCTCAGCGAGCTGGACGTCATGAACGTGCTCGGCATCATGCGCGCCGCGTACAACATCGATCCGCGGCGGATCTACATCGCCGGGCACTCCATGGGCGGCTTTGGCGCGGTGTACCTGGCGATCAGGCATCCCGACATCTGGGCCGCTGTCGGCGCGATGTCGCCTGGCTTCACGCCGGCTGCGATGGAAGTGATCAACACCTATGGCACGATTCCCGTCGTCGTCGAGCATGGCGACAAGGATGAAGTCATTCCGGTGAATCTGGTGCGCGGCTGGGTGGCGCGGCTGGCGCAGCGGAAGGTGCCGCTGAAGTACTACGAGTACACCGGCGGCACGCATACCGCGCCGCTGCAGGGCGGCGCCGACAAGGTGCTGGAATTCTTCGACAAATATTCGAAACCGGAGGCGGAGCCTGCTCCTTGACGGGCGAGGTGCAACCGCAACTCGTCCTGGAGCGGAAGTTCGTGACTTGGCAGATAGACGCAAGGCGAGATATGGACGGATCCAAGCACACATTACCGCGGCGCTTCGGGAAGGCGGCGGCCAGCGCAATAATCGCCACAACCGTCCTCGCATTTTCCCCACTTGGCGCGAGCGCGGCGTCTGCCATCGACCCGGCCAATATGGCATTCGGATACGCCGACAAGACCGGCATGAAACTTCTGGCGCTCGGCGACGATGACAACACTCCACTCGACGCGGCGCATGCGAATGCACTGGTCGAGGCCGTATGCGCGAACGGACAGGCTCTCCCGATCCGCTATCTGCGGATGCAACAGGCATCGCCGGCCAGCAATGGCCGGCAGAGCGATGGCAACTTCACCAACGAAGGCGGGCCGCTGTTTGAAGTAACGGCGGGTCGTGCAGAACCGGATGACACCTGCATGCTCGTTCCCGCGGACTACACGCAGGCGTTTCCCGTCATCCGCAATGATGTTCCGGAACCCGAGCGCCAGGCGCTGGAAAGTGCCTACTGGCGGGCAGTCGAAGCGGCAGACGAGCGCAATCAACCCGTCGACGTGTCACCTTTCCATGCGCCGACGGACTTCGCAAAGAAGAGTCTCGGAGCGCTCGAAAAGGCAAGAGACCGCGCCGTGAAGCTCTACTGGCCGCTGTTCCGCAGCGGCTCCTCGCAGGAAGTCGCGGCCATCGAGTTCGCCCCCGAGGGCGACAGCCTGCTGGGCACCCTGGTGCTGGTGGAAGCCGGGCGTCTTTCCTTCCCGGACATGCCGGCCAGCCTGAAGAAGGGGCTGGCGGATGGCGGATGCTGGAGCGTCGACGACGAGTGCCGCTTCGATGTGGCGGAAATGAACGTCCCGGCGGTGCTCGGCAAGCCCGGCGAACAGCTCATCTTCTTCACGACTGAGAGCACGGAGGGGCAGTTCATCAGGTTGCTGCAAGTGAACGCAGGCAAGCTCGTCGAGTTGAAACACGCCTATCGCTACCGGGCAACATGACTGCTCCCGTATCGCCGCTGCAACGTGCTTCGCGCTTCCTGATATTGCTGGCGCCGCTCGGCCTGCTGCTTTGTGCGCCGGCCACGTCCGCTCCGGGCTTCGATTGCACGCAGGCGCGCACCGCGGTGGAGAAGCTGATCTGCAGCGACGCGGGGCTCTCCGGGCTGGACGCAAAGCTCAATGCGGCCTATGAGACGGCGAGCGAAGCGGCGAGCGCTGACCAGAAGCAGAAATTGACGGCCGAGCAGCGCCAGTGGCTGAGCGGCGAGCGCAACAAGTGCACGGATACCGCCTGCCTCTCTCGCAGCTACAATTCCCGCCTCAATGCGCTCGATCCCTTCGCCGACGACAAACTGACCTGCAAGGAGATGCGCGAGCACCCGGAACGCATCTTCGGTTCCGACAGTATCGACCTGGGGTCGGGATTCGGTTCGCCTCTTGACGTCGACTACGACTGCCCGGAAAGCCTCCAGCAGCAGGGCTTCATGGCAGAGATCCTGGCCCTTGCCGAACGCATCCACGGCGATTACGAACCGCAGCAATGCTCCGGCTCGATCGTGTACGCCACAGGGAGGTACTACGACTTCAGTCTGACCGAAGCCGGGTTCGATCCACAGGGCCTGTTGAGCAGGAGCGCGGGCAGCGGCCGGGGGACGGACTGGAAAACCTTCGCGACGCGCGACGAAACCTCCGATGACTCGGCCGTGCCGCGCTACTTCCGCGACTGGTCGGAAAGCAGCCCCGTGAATTTCGATCTGTACCGGCGGTTCGCGGCCGCGTTCGACCGGGCTTTCCCGCAACTGGTGAAGCTCTACCGGGCCCGCGGCTTGTCGCAGTCCGACGCGCAGGCGGCCGCCCGGATTGCGCTCTCGCGGGTGCTGGACCGTGCCGCCGGCAGTTTTCCCCGTGATCTGCTGGGCCCGGTTCCTCCACTGGTTGCGCGCATCCGCGACGGCAGTTTCCGGCCGGAAGAAGTGAATGGCCAGGATTTCCACTACGGCAATCGGGAGATCTACGCGGCGCTGACCGTGGCGCTGCTCCGCGGCGCGCCGCCCACCGCCGTCGAGGCATTGGCCGGCAAGCTGGATCTGTCCAATCCGGCCGCGTTCGGCAAACACCTTGAACCGCTGCTCGCCTTTGCCACGGGTGATACGCGCAACCTGGAAATCCTGCTGCGCCGGAAATCTCCGGTCGACACGGCGAATGACTTCGGCAAGACCGCCCTGTTCTATGCCATCGGCTTCAGCCAGCACGAGGCCGTGCGGCTGCTGCTCGGCCACGGCGCCGACGCCAACCATGCCTACAAGTCGGCCCGGGAACTGCGGCCCGATGCCGATTCCATCGATGACGAGTGTTTCTACCCCGCCCTGCAACACACACGGCGCACACCGTTGATGCACGCCGCCCAGAACAGCGATCTCGCCATGGTGAAACTGCTGCTCGACGCGCACGCAGACCGCGCGGCCACCGATGATCTGGGCTTCAATGCCCTGGACTACGCGGCGCTGGGCCAGCATGCGGACATCGTGGCCTATCTGGAATCCCTGGGTATGGTGTATGGCGCGAGCAAGCCCCGAACTGCCAAAGCGGATGGATTGCCATGAAGGCAAATCCCGGGCTGCTGACGGTGCTGCTGTTGGGCGTTGCCCGGGCGGCATGCGTCGATGCGCAGGGCGCGAAGCAGGCTGCAGCATGGGGCACTGCCGTCGACGGCATTCAGCTCGGCCTGTCCGCCAGCGGATCTGCACTGCGGATGCAGCTCCGCAACCGCGGGCGCACCCCTGCGAGTTGCACCGACGAAGCGCTCGCTCATCCGGATATCGAGATCGATGGAACCTGCCAGGAATACACGGAGAGCGGCAATGAGAATCCCGATTCTGCTTGCAATGATGGTTCTGTCGTCGGGCGCCGCGGCAGCCAGCTTCGATTGCGCGAAGGCGGCCACGCTGGTCGAGCACGCAATCTGCGCCGACAGGAAGCTGTCCGACCTCGATGACCAGCTTGCGGCCGCGTACAGGAATGTCCTGGCCGCGGCGAGCGACGCGAATGCGATCCGCGCGCGTCAGCGGGAATGGCTCGCGAATGAAAGAAACAAGTGCCGGGATTCGACCTGCATTCAAGACGCGTATGCGAAGCGGCTGGCGGAGCTCTTCGTCAGGAACAGGCGTTCGATAGCGGAGCTTTTCGAGGACGCCGCCAGAACCCTGCCCGCCCGCATGCGCATTCCGGTGTATGTACCCGTGTCGCTGCAGAGCCTGGCCGCGGATGCCGATGGGTTGTGCGCCGTCGCGGACTCCGGGCCCGGCAATTTCAGCATCAACGTGTTTGTGCGCGAGAACGAGGACGGCAACGCCGAGCCGCCCTGCGGGGAAGGCCCGGCCTTCGTTGCCGAAATCCATGGCGAAAGACAGCCGATGCCGGACATGTCCTATCGTGCCGAGAAAGTCGCGCTGCGCAACGGTTCCCCCGGCTGGTTCCTCGAAGTTTCCTGCGGCGGCTCATGCGCGCCTGCGACGCTGTACTGGCAGGCTGCCAATGCAAGCTATTTCCTGCAGATGAAATTCGCATCGACGACACCGGTGGAAATGCAAAGGAAGGAAATGCTGGATGCGGCCAATTCACTGGTGCTTGTGCCGCGGGAAGCCGTGCGGGGCGATCGCTGAAATCAATTCCCGGGAGCTGTCTCCGCAAGGGCTGACGCAACTATCCGTGGCCATGAGGTCTCCATGAGAAAACTCGTCGGCGCATGTTTCGTTGCCTTGGCCATCATCGCCGGCATTGCCTCACCTTTCTCGACAATTGCAGCACAGCGCCTGTCGCCCGAGGAGATCATCCAGCGCGAGGGGCAGTTCGTCTTCACGGATGGCCGTCGTCTTGAAGATTGACGACAGCCTATCTGTCTCCACACTCCCGCATCATCGCTTTTCTGTCGGCAGATGGAAACGGAGACCTTGAAGTTCGCCCCAATCGTAGGAATCCAGAAATACCCCCAGACTGGGATAATTGTAGGTTGTGGACTTGTCCTCCAGGTGCTCCTTTTTGCTTGCCTCCGGACCAAGAAGTTTCGACCTCAGCTCGTTCGAATACTGATGAAACAGCTTCAATGTATTTCCTTTGAAGCGAAGTGAGACTTGGGTCTTTTTGTCGTACAGCGGAACTCCTTCGGGAACCAGTTCGATCGACAGTTCAACGACTTCCCGTCTTTCGCCGAAGGTCATCGTCATACCGATGTCGTCGCCCTCGGCGTTAAAGACCGAGCACAAACCGCTTCCAGCACAATCCAGGTCGTCGGCTGGCATATTCATGGCTTTCCAGAGTAGAAGCTTTTGCTCACGAGCTTTTGCGAGTGCGGCCGGCCAGCTCATGCCAAGGTGGAACCCCAGCACGCTCACTTGCGCGCTGTTCCAATTGCCTGAGGAGAACAGGTCGCTCTCCGTCAACTCTATTCTCGAAGCCGTCATCTTCCGTGCAGCCTGTTCTTCCGCCGAAGCAGAAGCACCAATATGGGCCCCCGCGAATATGAGCGAAAGAATCAGGCTGGTTCTTCTTGAGGATGGCATGGTTATATCCTGGTTTCGCAAGCAGACCGCGGTCGACACTGCAGACGTGACCGCAGGATAATCCTTTGTGCTTAATAAAATAGCATATCAAGGTGCCGGCCACGGATTCCGTAATGCCACGGCAGATGAACTGAGACGGAAGTTCTTCATCGAGCATCTGAATATGCCGGTCAGCGGCGCGGCGTCACGTGCACGGGAATGACAGCCGGGACGCCTGCTTTGACAATCATGGGACCGAACACTTCGTCAGCGATCTCGAACTCTGAGCCCCACGTCTGGATCCGGATCGTGCCGACGGGCACTTGGTCGAACAGCAGATCGACGTGAGTTGCATCCTTGACCTTCACGTGACGAGGCGAGAACACCGGCAGCCAGGTACCGGTGTCCGGATCGAGCCAGTCCATGAAAATTGTCGAACCGATATAGCCGCTACCAGCCCAGACACCCTCAACCAGATCAGGTTCTCTGGTCAAACTCAACTCGATCAGCCTCTTGTCCAGCGCGGCGAAGGCGGCGGCCACTTCGGCGCTCCGCTGGCCAGCAAGTCGCGGATCTTCGCGCAACCGCAGCCGCCCGGAGATCGCCAGCGTCACCGGCACGGCAGGGTCCAACGCGATGTCGATCGGTCTACTGCCGGCGGTGACGGTCCGTTCACCGTTTGCAGTCGACAGCTCATCTGTGCTGACGACCACGCGATATTTGCGACCGGCGCGCAGGCCGTGGAGAGCGAACGTGCCGGCGGCATCCGTGCTGGCCGTGCCCACGGCGGGATCCAGACAGAGGGGAAACAAGTCCGGAGTCGGGACGGCAACCGCTTTCAGCCGTGCATGGGCGAGCGGCCGTCCGCTGGTGTCCACGATCCGGCCAGTGAGCACGGACTCGCGCTCCAGGTCGATCACCTGCGTGGTCGTGCCTGGACCGATCGTGCCTTGGGAGTATTCGGTGGCAAAGCCCGCGGCGCGGACCATCATAGAGAAACCCTCCCGCGCGTTCGGGATCGGCGTCGTCATCCTTACGCTCCCGTACCGGAAGACCGAACCGGTCGCATCCGTCTGCTGCGGACCGTCGCGACCACACCAATCCACCTGTGCGCCCGCGATGGGTCTGCCGTCGGCCTGCACGATGGCGCTGAAATCGAACACCTGTGGCATCTGGCCGGTGCCGAGCGGCGCCGGCGTCGACGCGTCGGCGCCGGTCGCGAGTGCCGGGTCGTACAGCGTTGCAGCTGCGACCAGTATCCGGATCCAATGCATCCGGTCTTGCAATCTATTGGCCCGCCGTCTTCAATTCGTCGCATACGACTTCCAGGACGGTCCTCAGAAAATCCCTGCTGGCGGTCTTTTCGAGCAAGTCGATATTTATGACGTCGTTGTCGAGCCGGAAAAGAATTCGTGGAGAACCCATGGTGTTGTCCCACACGTATAACCGTGTTCCCCTGAAATCCTCCTGACGGGTCCACATGACAGATGTCTGCGTAATGCTCGTTTTTACGCCCTGCTCTGCAGCATCCACAGAGTCGTACGATTGCACTCGCACAGCAACCGAAGTTCTTTCAGGGAGTTCCTCTCCAGGATTCCGCCGCTTGTAATAGGCCGTCCAATCGGCCTTGTGCTGAGTCAATGTCACCAATGCAAGTTCATTGATCCGGAGTGGTATCCGCGCCAAGGCGACGGCTACATTCGTGCTCTCCGTTGTATCCCACTCAAACGCTCCGACTTGGGTGACCGCGGCCGGACTCTCTGCCAGAGCCAATCCGCCACTCAATAGAATGGCAATCGCAGATATGTAGATGTTCTTCATCTCAATCTCTCTGCAGCGGCCGCGAGACCAGGTACTCACGGTTCACGGATCGCTGCAATGAGTCGCCCCGCGCTCATATTTGAATGAGCCGGTAGCAAGCGTGAAAACGAAGCGTCCGCCGACAGCGTCCGTGACGGTTAGATCGTCTCCAACCGACAGTTCCCTTGACGGACTCAGTACCAGGGAAGACGCCGAATAGCAGCGCCAGATCGTTCCCTCTTCGTCCCACTCTTCGTCAAATCGCCGGATGTCCTCGTGGGAATACAGATCCTTCAAGGAGTATTTCTTCACGACATCCCCGCTTGGGGAATAGATCACCACGGCATTCTCCCGCCCAAGGCTGCACCGGTCGTCGAAGGTGACCAATGTTCCGTCGTTCGTGACGATGAAGTCGTTCGGAGCGATCGGGTTCAACAACGCAAGGATGCGGAACTGCTGCGGAGCGCCGCCGCCAAGCCGGTACCACTCCGCCTTGGCTGCCGCGGAATTGGCGAGCCCTCGGGAGACTACCCGCACCTCCAATTGACCGTTTGGGCTCCTGACATCTCGAACATCAGAGCCACTGCGCCTCATGCATTCCGCATGGGCAGATGTTGTCAGCACCAGGATGAGCAGCGGCGTCGCAACGTCAGGGCGTCTCATTCCGAAACCTCCAGGACACCATGGATTTCTCCATGGCGGTAGCTGCCGGGCCTGTCATTGACACTCTCCCGTCCCGAAAGAATAATCCCTATGTGCCTAAAAAAATAGCATTTCGTCACGACCGTCACCATCCATGAAGATCACTATCGGCTGGATGGCAAAGCATTCCCGCTGTCCATGCGTCTAACCGATGGCAAGGTGGTCAACGGATCGGCGACTGCGGCGCTCGATGGCGAAAGGATGATCGTGACAGTCAGGATCGAGGACGCAGCGAAAGAGACCGTGACGTACTACATCGAGGCATAACCCCCTGGTACAGGCACTGCGCATGAAAAAGCCGATTCTGATCACCCTGATCCTCGCCGCGCTGCCGGCCGCGACCGCGCTCCAGGCACAGCAGCCTGCCGGGTCTCCTCCCGACGACGACAACGGGGCTCCCACTGTGCAGAGCATCATGGCCGGCAATGACCTGAACGAGGATGGCATCATCACCAGGGAAGAGGCTGCCAGGGCCGACAAGGTGCTGATCAGGGTCTGGGGCAACTTCGACCTGGACAGGGACGGCAGGATCGATGCCGCGGAGGTAGCCAGGGCGCTGGCCGCACAGCGCGCTGCAGGTGCAAATGGTCGAAGCCGCATGCGCCCACCGCCTCGCGACGACCCCGACGATGACGCGGAGCTGGAAGAGGTGCCGGTATGCTGCGTTCGACGCCCCGCGCCCGCTGAATCCCCGGTCCCTGCCCCAGCGCTGCAGCAAGCCGGTCCGATTCCGGCGACTCCGATTACCGCGACAACGGCAACCAACACGTTCGCGCTCGATCTCTATCAGCGGCTCTCCAGCGACAAGGGCAATGCCGGCAGGAACCTGTGGTTCTCGCCCTATTCGATCACGAGCGCGCTGGCCATGACCGCCGAAGGCGCGCGCGGCAGCACGCTGGCCCAGATGGCGAAGACGCTGCGCTTCGGCGATGTGTCGCCGAACGTACAGCTCCTGCCCATACATGAGGGAATGGCGGCACTGAACCGCCAGCTCGCCACGGACGAATCGTCTCCGTATCAGCTCGTCGTCGCCAACGCTCTGTGGGGCGACCAGAAATATCCGTTCGACCAGAAATACGTGGACACCATCCACAAGTACTACGCCACTGCGGGAATCAGCCCCGTGGACTTTGCTCACGACCCCGAGGCCGCGCGTTCCAGGATCAACGCCCGGGTGGAGGAACAGACACGGAAGAAAATCACCGACCTGCTGCCACCGGGCTCCGTCGATCCAGTAACCCGGCTGGTGCTGACCAACGCGGTCTACTTCAAGGGCTCCTGGCTGTTTCCTTTCAGCGCCGGCGCCACCCGCCCCCAGCCTTTTCATCTGGATGCGGCCAGAACCACATCCGCGCCGCTGATGCGCCTGGGTGCGCGGCTGCAGTACACGGAGAACGATCAGTTACAGGCGGTCTCGCTGCCGTTCATCAGCAAGGCTCGCACGGGAGCGCAGGACATCAGCATGATCGTCATCCTGCCACGCAAGGTCGACGGCCTCGCCGAGTTGGAAAACTCACTGACCGGAGCCAGCCTGGACGCATTGTTCGGCGCGCTCTCCACTCGTCTCGTGCAGGCCTTCCTGCCGAAGTTCAGGATGACGGAGGCGGTGAGCCTCGGCGGTGAACTGGCGGCGATGGGCATGCCCGATGCGTTCAACTCCACCCGCGCGGATTTCAGCGGCATTTCGCCCTTGGCGCTCACGGATCGGCTGTACATCGGCCAGGTGCTGCACAAGGCTTACCTCGCCGTCGACGAGAACGGCGCCGAAGCGGCCGCCGCCACCGCAGTCGAAATGCTTGGCGGAGGACGGGCACCGCCGCCGGAAGAGCCCGCCATCTTCCGCGCCGATCATCCCTTCCTGATCCTGCTCCGGCACAACCCCAGCGGCACGATCCTGTTCATGGGGCGGATGATGAATCCCGCGCAATAAGGGCGTCCCATGACAAATCTGAAATCTGTCGTCATTGCGCAAGCCACTTTGATTCTGGCGGTCGCGTTTCATCCGGCAAGAGCCTTTGGTCTATCCGCATCCGCGCTTCCGGACTACGGGATTCCGCATGGACTGTGCGACAGAGTCGTCGGTCCAATGGAGAACAAGGCTGTGGCCGTCGCAGCGGCCGACGTGATCGTCGTGGTCACCGTCACTGCCATCCGTAACGAAACCGGCACTCTGCAGATCGATCGGTTGCTGAAGGTGCCACATGGCGTGGCGCTGCCTCCGACTCTGGAGGTACCCGACATTCCCGAAGATTCGATCAGTCGCCCCTGCCGTGGCAGTGCTGCGCAGGTGGGGTATCGGTACATCGCACTGCTGCGAAACCCGCCCGCTCCCGGAGGCAGCTATGGCCTGATTGCGGAAGACGGCGGGTTACCCGTCTGGAATGCCACTGACGAGCGGCTGCTGGCGGAACTCATCGCAGATCCTCACGCGGGGGACGCTTCCCGCCCAGACCAGTCCTACTCTCCTTCCAACGGCTTCGTTCCCGACGCTGCGACTGCAGCCCGCATCGCGGAAGCCGTGTGGATTCCGATCTACGGTCCGGTGCGGATCGAAGCGGAAAAGCCCTTCAAGGTCAGCCTCAGGGACGATGTCTGGACCGTGACAGGCAAGGACTTGCCGCCTTCCACGGTGGGCGGAGTGGCGGAGGCCGAGATCTCGAAGATCGACGGACGGATTCTTCGAGTAATTCACGGGCAATGAGCGTGCGCGTTTCAATGGCCTCATCGCTGCTGCTGCTGGCTATCGCTGGCATGGCATCCAGCGTCGGCGCCCAGGTCGCGCCGGATGAAGAACAGTGGGGCGAAGCCATCGACGGCGCGCAGCTGCATCTGGCGCTGGCAATGACCGGCCCACCCGCACTTCCGGGCGAGCTGCCAGCGCTCGCGGTTCAGATCCGGAATCAGAGCGCCACCGACCTCACGGCGAACCCAGAGGCACTCGACTACGCGGATATCGAATTCGACGACGTCTGGTATGTACAGAGTTTCGCCATTACCGCCAACGCCCACCCTGTTGTCATTGCGCCGGGCTCACAGAAGGATGTGGGTCTCCTGCGCCCCATCGCTTCCAACATGTATGGCGCGAATGCCAGATCCGTCCGTCCATTCGAGCTGCACCCGGGGCCGCACCGCGTCCGCATCCGGAACCTGAAGGGGCCCAATTTCGGCGTGTACACGGACGATGGAAAGGCGATGGTGCTCCTCAGCAATCGCATCACCATCAATGTTCCGGACTTATCCGCAACCGCGGAGCGCGAAGCGCTCGTCACACAGACGTCTGCGGGGGGGTTCAACGCACTCCAGCCCGCTCGACGCCTCATCGAGCGATACCCGGACACCGCATTGCCGGCCATCGAGAAGGCGATTGCCGCAACAGCCGATCCCGCCATGCGCGCGCAGTTCGTCGGCCTGGCGAGCAACCTTCCCGATGACTATGTGATTCCGTTCCTGCTGACGCAGATCGCGCCTGGTGTGGACCAGGCCGCGCGGATACGCGCCGCTGACGCGCTGCTCGCACGTGGCCGGGACGACGGGCTGTGGGCGCTGGTGGAAACCTGGCGGCAGATGAATCACGAGCGTCCCCCGCGATACGCCGACGAGGCGCGGCTTCTCGAGTTCCTCACGCGCAGCGGCAATCCCCAGGTCATCGACCTGCTGGGGCGCACGTCGGCGCTTCGAACAGAGCTGCGGTTTTCCATCGTCCAGGCGTACCTGCCACCAAGTGCTGCCGCCAGCAGCGTTCATCTGCTGGACCAAGGCCCAGGCGCGAGCCTCCCGGCTGCTCTCGGCATCATGCGGGAGCTGCCAGGTGGTAGCGCGGGCGCTGCGGCGGTGGAGCGGTTGCTGGGCCTCGCGCTTGACGACACTGGATCGGTACCGATGGAGGCAAGGTATGGCGGCGTAACCTGGATCCGCCCGCGCGTCTGCGACATGGCGGCGCTGGTCCTGTCGCTCCGCTGGCCCGGGAAATACCACTTCGCCTGGTCCGCCGATGCTGCGGATCGCGACCGACAGATCGCCGCCATCAAGGCCACATGGATGAAGCCATGACGCGAAGAGACACGATCCTGACAGTGCTCGTCGGCATACTCGGCTTTGCAGTCGCTTCTGTTGCGCAGCAGACCGAACCGGCTCCGCCAGCCAGGCCATTTCTTCTTGTCGAAGGCTGGTTCGACCGCAATTATGTATCGGACCTCTACTCCTTTCAGATGGACGGCAAGCTGATCAAACGACTCACCAGCGAACCGCTGCCGACCAACCAGCTGGTTGCCGTCGCGCCCGGCAGTGGCGATCCGTTCTTCATCGCCAATGCGTCGGCCTTGTATGGCCTTTCACTCCGCTACAACATCCTCGCGTCGATACATTCCGGGAATGTTCGCGTCCCCACCGTCTCGCCGGACGGAAACACGGTCGCCTTCGTCATCGGGCCCGACGCACCATCTGGCGGCGCCGCCGCCACACCGAACCGCGTTCGCGCCGGGGACGGCGCCGGCCGACCGCTGATCCTGCGGGTGATGCCGTATCTTGCCCGCTCACCCTGGCGCCCCACGCAGTTCGCGCTGCCCGCAGGCGTGGCCCCCTCCGAAATGACCTTCGCGCCGGATGGCGAGCACGTGCTGATCACGAGCTGGCCCGGCGGGCACACTGCCCAACTCCTTCTGGTGGACCTGAAAAGCGGCGCCACTCAGACCATCCTCGCCGATGACAGCCATTCCTACTACCAGCCGGTTTTTTCACCTGATGGCAAGTCACTGCTGGCCATCCGTGAAGACTTTCAGGCCGGCCGCTGGTCCATCCTCTCGCTCGCGTGGCCGGCCGCGAACGCACCCGCTGTCATCCTGACCAGTCCGCGCGGCGTTGCACTCTCGACACCGGTCTTCCTCGCCGACGGCAAGCGGTTTCTCTTCCAGCAAGGGAACGCCCTGGGGCGCGCCACGCTCGACGGCAAGACCGTCGATGCTCTGGTGGGCGATCTCAACCAGAAGGACGACGACGAGTGGTCCTCGGCACTCATCGACCGCGCCCGCCCGGCGCGGGCCGGCTGGATGCCGCGCGTCGTCACGCGCTACTTCGCCCGCATCGAGAGGCGCGAGCCTGAAAGTTCCACCGCTTCTGCGGTCTGGGACCTGGTCGTGATCGACCTGCAGACGAAGCAGCGCACGACAGTGCCGATGCCGTCCGGCCGGATCCTGGCCGCGCTGGTGGTGGAATAGGACCGCGCATGACCATCGCAGGTCGTATCGTTCTGCTCGCCGCGCCGCTCCTGCTGGTTCCTGCAGTACCTGCCGGTGCACAGGGAGCGGCCAATGTCCTGCCGGCCGACGCCGGACGCGCGGTCAGCACGGCCTTTCTCCTCGATCTCACCAACCCCACGAGGACGATGCCGCAGTACCGCGTCGGCGTCGTGGACGCGAACTTGGGGCTCGGCATGCTCGTCTCGCCCAAGGGAGCACCGCCGGCGGTGGAGCTCATCGCCGGTGCGGGCCAGGAGAACGCAGGCTGGTCGCGCGCGCTCGTCTCCGCCGCGGCAGACCATATCCGCGACCCGCAGACCAATGACTTCCGCTTCCACGTGGTGCGCAAGATCCTCACCGCGCAGAACTGCCCGAAGATGGTCCCCGGCGTCACGGATTTCTACGCGGGACTGGAAGCCGCCCTCTCCGCTCCGATCAATCTCGCGGACCGGCCGCCCCTGCAACGAGGTATTGCCGCCGATGCCGGCGACTATCGCATCCAGATCACGGTGGATAGCGCGGTCCTGACACTCAGCCGCCTCGGAGAAATGGAGCATCCCCTGTCGAACGTGCTCGGTCCGCTGGTATGGGTGCTGATGACCTGCGCCGCGAGTATTCCCGCTTCATCCGAACAGAGCTACTCGTTCAGCTACCAGCAGGCCATCGTCCGGAAGGACCTGCAGTGAGAATTCTCCATCCGCCGAATCCGCTGACCACCCCTCCCGTGAATGCGAGGCTCGGCTGGGCTGCGGCAGTCGCCGGCGCGGTGTTTCACGCGCCGCTGATGGCGGCCGAACCCGTGCTGGCAGGAACACCCGCGCCGGATACGCCGTGCGAATGGTCGAGACCTGTCAACGGACTCAGCGCCCGCATCTGCCTGTCGCGCATCGCTGTCTACAACGGCTCTCCGCTCATCCAGGCCACCGTGAGTTTCTGGAACGGCACCTACGAACCCAGGATGTCCATTGCCTGGCGGGTGGGTGCCATCGATTTCTCCATCGTCGACAGCCATGGCGCGCCGGTGACGGCCGGCATCAACGTGGATGGAATGCAGGGCGGCAGCATCATGTCCGGCCGGGACCCTCCGCTGATCCTGCCGCCGCACGGCGAGATCTCCATCCCGATCCCCGGCGGTGGAGGTGTCGCCCGCGACAAGGCGGCTGTGCTGCAGCTCGGCACATTTCCGGATATCTACGCATTCGAACCGACCGATCGCCCGCTGTTCCTGCACGCTGTCTTTGAACTCCATAAACAGGCGCCGGCAGAGCGCGGGGACTGGTCCGGCCGTATCGTGTTCCCCGATGTGCGGATTCCCCTCGGTCTCACGTCGGCGAATCCCGCCACATTCGCGGCCACACTGGCCGAGGCCGACGCGCTGATCGCCACGGGGGATCCGGAGAAAACTATAGCGGCCGTGGATCGCCTTTCGCTGCTGAACGATTTGCGCGTCGTGCCGCTGTACATGAAGGCATTCGCGCTGTCGGACTACTCCGTCAAGTTCCGGGTCATCGACAACCTCGGCGCTCTGCTGAGGCATTTCCCCAAAGCCAACCTGGACGCGGTGATGGCAGGTCTCACGCAGGCGTCCCGCATCGGGCCGGCGGATGCCGGGCGCGCAACCAACGAGAAGGTGGCCGCGGAGGTCGCCTCTGTTCTACGTCAGTCCGTTGTCCAGGTTCTTGCTGGAAGCAGCAACCCCGACGCCAGGAAGCTGCTGATGACGATGCAATCCGATCCGGATGAGAAGGTGCGCGACCTGGCCGGACGCTACCTCAAGGAGCACTGACGCCGGACAGCGTGCATAGACCGCCAGCATTTTTACCGTCGTAATGCCGGCGATGTTTACACGCCGCCTCACCCTGCCCTCCCGCTCCTTCCTGCTGCTCGGCCCCCGCGGCGTGGGCGAGACCACGTGGCTGCGCCAGGCGCTGCCCGGTGCGCACTGGTACAACCTGCTTGCTCGACCGCGAGCTGCTGCGCCTGATGCGCGACGCGGGTGCGTTCCGGCGCGAAATCGAGGCATTGCCGCGCGGGTCCTGGGTGGTGGTGGACGAGGTGCAGAAGCTGCCGGCATTGCTCAATGAAGTGCACGACCTGCTCTCCGCAGCCCCGCGACGCTGGCGCTTCGCGCTGACCGGCTCCTCCGCGCGACGCCTGCGGCGTGGCGACGCCAATCTGCTGGCCGGCCGCGCCATCAGCCGCGAGATGTATCCGCTGACGGCTGCGGAACTGGCCGCGATTCCGTCTGCCGACGACCTGCTGCGATTCGGAACGCTGCCGCTGGTGCGTGGCGAGCGCTCGGCGGCCACGCGCATCGATCTGCTCGAAGCCTACGTGAGCACCTACCTCGCGCAGGAGATTCGCGCCGAGGCATTGGTGCGCAGCCTGGAATCCTTCGCGCGCTTCCTCGAAGTGGCGGCGCTCGCCAACGGCCAGGTGACCAATGTGGCCTCGCTGGCGCGCGATTCGGCGGTGGCCCGGCCAACCGTGCAGGGCTACTTCGAGGTGCTCACGGATACCCTGCTCGGCGCCTGGCTGCCCGCGTGGCGGCCGCGCGCCAAGGTCAAGGAAGCGGCCCATCCGAAGTTCTACCTGTTCGACTGCGGCGTGGTGCGCGCGCTGGCGCACCGCCTGCGTGAACCGCTGGATGGCGCCGAGCGTGGCACGCTGCTCGAAACCCTGGTGTTCCAGGAACTGCGCGCGTACATCGCGTATTCGGGCTGCGGTGGCGCGCTCTCTTATTACCGCACGCCTTCCGGCACCGAAGTCGATTTCATCTGGAGCCGCGGCAAGACCAGCATTGGCATCGAGGTGAGGGCGAGCCGGCAGTGGCGGCCGGAGTTCGGCCGGCCGCTGCGCGAATTGCATCGCGGCAGGGTGGTGAACCATTGCCATGCGATCTATCTGGGCGAGACACTGCAGCAGGACGGGCCTGTCCGGGTGGCACCGCTGGCCGGGTTCCTGCAGCGGCTTTCCGAAGGAGCGGTATTGCCGGGACCGCGGAGCAAGTCCGGAACATAGCGCCGGTTCAGCGACACCGTTTCCGGATGTGTCAGGCGCGAAGAACCACTCAGGCGCGCGGCAGCAGCAGCTTGAACGCCTTGCCACCAGGCAGACGGTAGACCTCGAAGTCGGCGAAATCCGTGGTGGCAATGAGATTGGTGCGGCGCTTGCCGGCGAGCCACACGAGCGTGAAGTCGGCGAAATCGACTTCCCGATCCGCGTACACCGCGCGCCATGTCCGCATGGCGGGAACATCCTCCAAGGTGAAATCCACGATTTCGACGCCGCTGTCGATGAGCCACTCCCAGAACAGGGATTCATCGCGGCGCATCAGGAAGGCGCACTCGGTAACAACCGGCCAGGTCGTCAGCAACACGTCCGTAGGTCGCAGCGACTCGAAGAAGGCGATGGCCTGCGGATGATGGCGGTCGCCGGGACGCAGCAGCGCCGCGACAGCGCCGGTATCAAGCAGGATATTTCTCATCGAGGTGTCGCTTCAGCGCCCGGCTGGAGGCGTCGCCCGGGGGTTCCGGGGCCAGCCGGTCGTGCATCCGCACGAACGCGAGGAACGCGGGATGCCGGTTCTCGCGGGTTTCCTCCAGCAACAGCTGGATGCCGCGCTCGATAGCGGCCGTCTTGGTGATGCCATGGTTCCTGCAATAGCGCGCGAGCGCACTGCGTGTCCTGGGATTCAGGCGGGCGGAGACTGTCATGGAAGAATTCCGTAGTACATTGCTGTAATACTACAATGGCATTTGAGGCGGGCACAACCCGTCAGGCAGGAGAATCGGCCAGCACCAGCACGTCGAGATGCGGCACCTTGCGCCACCCGGCGTCATTGGTGACGGCCAGCGTGGCGCCAGCGTGCAATCCCGTGGCGAGCTGGATGGCGTCCGGAGTGCGCAGGCCGAAGCGGGCGCGCAGTGCCGCAGCGTCGAGCAGTATGTCCCTGCCGACAGGCACCAGCTCGAGATGGGGGAAATGGGTCAGCCGCAGCTCGCATTCGTCGGCCACGTCCTGCCGCCCCAGCCGCAGTGGCTTCACCGCCAGCTCAAGCAGCGTCAGCTCTGAAGCGACGCCCCGCCAACGACCCGATTCGACCGCGGCGATGACTTCACCGGCCGGTTTTGCCCACTGCGGATGCTGTTCGAAATGGCAGATCCAGACGCTGGTGTCGATGAGCACGCTGCGGTGACCGGCCGGCAGCCGCACGCGCATCTACCAATCCCCGCGCTCGTCCCGCAGATAGGCGGCCGCGCCCTGCCAGACATCGCGATGCAGGCCGGCCATGCTGCGTGTGAAATTCTTCGGCCGGGGCAGCATCACGATGCGATCGGATTTGCACAGCACGATGAGCTTGTCATTTACCAGGTGGACAGATCGGAAGACAGCTGCAAATCTGGCGCAACTGTGCCAAAAGACCAGCGGAGGCCCCAAAGGAAATCGTCGGGTGGCTCGTCTGATCATGCGGTGATGGCCGCCGGCTGTCCT
>Ga0335083_10004641_pt1 | contig 17471 bp, 16 predicted proteins | sample Lox_Sample_42_FD_206716 | JGI IMG/M metagenome (GOLD analysis project Ga0335083, IMG submission 206716) | Soil microbial communities from Loxahatchee National Wildlife Refuge, Florida, United States - Lox_Sample_4.2 | ecosystem: Environmental > Terrestrial > Soil > Wetlands | place: USA... | reverse complement strand
AACCCTCCGGTGCCCATCATCCCTCCGGCCACGCCCGCGCCCGCTCCAGCGCCCCCGGCGGCACCTCCTGGGGCTGCTCCTTTCCCACCGAAGCCTCCCACACCGATCGACCCGCCAGCAATTCCCCCCGCTCCAGCATCGGGATCGCCGACGAACCGAGTCGGACAACCTGCCAAGAAGACAGCCAACAGCAGGAATCTGGTTGTAGTCATATCGGACCCTTTTCGGTTACGCCCAACCCAAGTTGCGCCGCAAAATACTCCGTTCCGGATTGACCGGGTATTGGGCTCAGGGTGGGCCAGCCGAGCCCGGCAGCAGGGGCCGTCCCAGCACGGTCTGTGACCGAACGTAGCGTTCCAGCGCGTCGACCGCCTTCGAGTACATGGCGTTCGCGTAGTAGGCCCGCCCCAGGTAGTAGAGAGCCTCGGGGCGGCGAGCGGCGTAGGTGGCGTCATCGGCCAGCGCCTTCAGCTCGTCGATGGCGTCGCCGTAGAACTCGGCCTTGTAGTCGAGGAAGCCGCTCAGCAGCGAGAAGTCTTGCCCGAGCCCGGTCCAGATCTCCTCGGGCCACTTCTCCAGAATCTTGTAGCCGGTGGCGTAGCGGCGGTCGCGGTACTCGGCGATGACCGACGGATACTCTTCCTTCACCTGCTGGACGTATTCGGGGTGCGCGGCGGCGATCTTGGCCGGCACGACGGGCGGCGCCAGCTCCTCGCCCGGCGCCAGCGGGATCTCGGGGTCGCGGTCGAGCCGCGTCGAGACCAGGTTCAACAGAAGCCGCGCGTGCTGCGCTTCGGGCGAGTCGCCCGCCGCCTCGGCGCGCCGCGCCCACAGCTCGGACTCGCGCGCCTTGCCGTGCGCGAGCAGGCTGCGCGCCAGCAGCCCGGCGCGCGCCCCGCCCTGGGGACCGTCGTAACCCTTCACCAGCCCGGTCAGGCGGCCGTAGGGCCAGAGCGGGCCGTACACCTTGGCCAGGTACGGGTCGAACTTGGCGTAGCCCAGCAGGTCGCGCGGCGCCGCGAACTCGATGCGCGCGTTGTCGTCGGTGTTGCGCGGGGCCCCCGCCGTGAACGACTCCAGCTCCTCGGGGCCGAGCAGCAGGTACGCCAGCGCGTCGTGCGCCGAGTTGAGCCCGCCCCGCCGCGCCTCGGCCCGCACCGAGGGGATGCTGAACGCGCGCTCGAGCAGATCGATGTCCAGCGGCAGCGGCCGCATGCTGCCGACCAGGATGGTGTCCGAGGAGAGATCCTCGGCGGCGAACACGTAGACGTAGGGGAACTCGTCGCGCACGGTCCCGTAGATCGTCTTGATGTTCCAGGGCGCCATCTCGTAGAGCTGCGCCCACTGGCAGAAGATGCCGTTGGGCGCCAGCCGGCGCTTCACGGAGCGGAAGTACTCGCGCGTGAACAGGTTCGAGACGCCGGTCAGCCAGGGGTTGGACGGCTCGCTGACGATCACGTCGAACTTGTCGCTCCGCTGGGTCAAGAAGTTGCGCCCGTCGCCGGCGCGGGCCGTCACCTTGGGGTTCTCGAGCGGCCGGTTGTTGTCGTTCTCGAAGAAGCGCGACGCGCGGTAGATGGCCGGCTCCAGCTCGACCACCTCCAGTGAGCCGATCGGGTACTGCGTGATCGCGCCGGCGGTCACCCCCGACCCGAACCCGACCAGCGCGACCTTGGGCGGCGTCGGCTGGTCATAGAACAGCAGCGGCAGCAGGCCGACCATGATCTGCGTCGGCATGTCGGCGTCGTTGGAGGCGTCGACCTTGCCGTTGTTCTTCAGCGAGTAGGTCTTGGCGTCCCACTGGTCGACGGTGACGGTGGTGGCGATGCCGTCCTCGTAGAAGACCAGCTTGGGGTCCTTCCAGACGTGCTTGCGCAGCTTTCGGCTGATGTACTCGCGCGCGACCGACATGCGGAAGAACCCCGAAGAGAAGCTGACCAGGTTCCAGCGCGGCAACAGCAGCCCCAGCACCGCCAGCCCGACGGCGGCCGCTACCCCCGCGCGTCGCTTGCGCGCGGGGAGCTCGGGCGCCACCCAGAACAGCATCGCCGCCAGCGCCAGGTCGAACGCCACCGCCACGTAGATCCCGCGCTGCAACCCCAGCTTGGGGAGCACCACGAAGCCCGACATGAATGACCCGATGATGGCGCCGACGGTGTTGATCGCATAGGCGCGCCCCACGTCGCGCCCGACCGAGTCCAGCCCGCCCGCCGCGATCCGGATGGTCAGCGGGAAGACGCCGCCCATCAGGATCGTCGCCGGCAGCAGGATCATGCAGGCCATGACGAACTGGCAGACCAGGATGGTGTCGACGGCGAAGCTGGTCGATTGCAACAGCCAGGTGAACACGTAGGGCATGCGGTCGGTGAACAGGTAGGTCGCCCCCACCGCCACCGCGGTCCCCAGGTGCAGCATCGCCAGCCAACGCACCGGGTGCGCCGTCCGCTGGCTGGTTCGCCCGAACAGCGCGGCGCCGATCCCCAGCCCGATCAGGAACGCCAGCAGGATCAACGTGAACGAGAAGATCGACGAGCCCAGCAGGACCGCCAGCGCGCGCGTCCACAGCACCTGCAGCGTCATCGCGGTCGCGCCCGACACGGCGAAGGCGACCAGCGACGCCCGGCGCGCCCGGTCGTCGACGGCGGGTGGCGGTGGCAAGACCGGCCCCTCCAGGTTCGCCGCGGCTGCCGCGGCGTCCAGCCGCTCGTCGATCGAGATCCCCTCGCCGGCGGTCTCGGGCAGGACGCGCCGGGCCACCAGGATGGCCGCGGCCAGCAGCAGGTCGAACGACGCCGCGGTCACGTTCGTCCAGCGCAGCCCGATGGTCGGCAGGAAGACGAACCCCGCGAAGAACGCTCCGGCGACCGCCCCGAACAGGTTCACCGAGTAGAGCGTCCCGATCCGCAGCCCGATGCGGCGCAGCTCCCAGGGGCGCACGATGAAGTGGCGGGCCAGAAACGGCAGCGTGGCGCCCATCAGCGTCGTCGGGACCAAAAGGAGCCCCGCCGACGCGACGAATCGCAGCAGCGACAGCAGGGCATATCGGTCGCCGAACGCGCTCCAGAGCGCCCGGTTCAGCCCCGGATAGGCCAGCATGACCGCCGGCACGAGCAGCGCGTAAAGGCCGATGCCGGCCTCGGCCAGCGCGTAGGCGCGCACCGGGTTCTTCAGCAACCGCGAGAACCCTGGGAGGGTTCTCGCACTCTCCCGCGACGGACTCCGCCGGGCCGAGCCCGGCTCCGTCCACGCGACGCGGTCCGCGAAACGGCCGGCCAGGTAGGACCCCAGCCCCAGCCCGCCCATGAAGGCGGTCAGGACCGTCGAGACCGCCAGCGTCGTCGACCCGAAGACCAGGGTCAACATCCGGGTCCAGAGCATCTCCAGAATCAGACCCGAGGCGCCCGACAGGAAAAAACAGGCCAGAACGACGACCCGCATGGGGGCGGCAATTTACCACCTTTGTGACAACCGTCCTTTGACCTGGCGCCCGGCGTCGGCTTTAGTTACCGGGCCCAGGGCAACCTGGCCCGAGTCATGGCGGTCAAACCCCCTCAAACGGCGATGCTTGGCGTCACGGCGGTCAACGCGATCGAGGGTCTGCTTGCTCCGGTCGAGGCGCGCTCGCCGGCCGACGACGGCGCGCTGATCGCCTCGGTCAAGCGGGGTGACCCAGGCAGCCGAGAGGCCCTCTACCACCGGTACAAGCGGCGGGTGTACGGCCTGGCGCTGCGCATCGTGGGGGCCGGCGACGCCGAGGAGGTGGCGCAGGAGGCCTTCATCCGGATCTTCCGGGGTCTGCCCAAGTTCCGCGGTGACGCGGCGCTGTCGACCTGGATCTACCGCCTGGCGGTGAACGCGGCGCTGTCGCACCGGACCCGGCGGGCCGGCGCGCGGCTGCCCGTCGACGACAACCAGGCGGAAGCCGGCATCGATGGCCAGGCGGCGGCCGAGCCGGTCGGGGGCGACGCCGTGCTGCGGACACGGCTCGAGCGCGCCCTGGCCGAGCTGCCGGCCGGCTACCGGACGGTGGTCGTGCTGCACGACGTGGAAGGGCTCGAGCACGAAGAGATCGCCCAGATCCTCAACTGCCACGTGGGGACGTCCAAGTCGCAGCTGCACAAGGCGCGGGCGCGCCTGCGCGCGATCCTGGCGGCTGGCGGGATCACGGCCTCTGCGCTCGAAAACGATTAGGCATGGCGCAATCCGAGCTTCACCCCTGCGCGCGATGGCCGGGCGAGACGCTTTCGGCATACCTGGACGGCGACCTTCCGCCGGAGCAGTCGGCCGAGGTCCACGCCCACCTGGACGGCTGCGCTGCCTGCGCCGCCGTGCTGGCCCAGCTGGGGGCCCTGGCCGGGGCTGCCCGCCGGCTCGACCTCCCTGAGCCGCCCCCCACGCTCTGGATGGCGGTCGAAGGGGCCGCCGAGCGTCATGACCGCCCGTGGTGGAGGTCGCTGCGCCTGTTCGCCGTGGGGGCCACGGCAGGGGCTGCGGCCGTCTCCGTCGCCGCCCTGGGCCTCTCGTGGCACGCCCACCGGCTGAGCGCGGCATCGACGGCCGAGGTGGCGCCGCCACCCGCCCTCGCGGCGCAGGTCGCGCCCGATCCGCTGCTGGACGAGGCAGAGGCCGAGCTGGCCCACGCCGCCGCCGCCTACGAGAAGTCGATCGAGAAGCTGCGGTCGCTGCTCGAGCGCGAGGAGCCCCGCTGGAGCCCGGACGAGCGCGCCCGCTGCGCCGAGCGGCTGGCCCAGCTGGACGAGGCGATCGCTCACTCGCGCGAGCTGGCCCGGCGCAGCCCGGGCGACGCGACCGACAGCGACCAGCTGTTCGCCGCCTACCGGCAGAAGATCGAGTTCCTGGCCGAGGCGGTGCATCGCGGGGGGACATTCCGCGAGGCGGCGCCGGGGCGATGATGCGCGCGGGACTCCTGGTCGCGTTCGGGCTGCAGGTCATCGCCGGCACCGCGCTGGCCCAGGAGGGGACGAGCGCGACCGGCACGCCGAACGCCACGATTGTGGACCGCCGCGAGATCATCGTGCCGGCCCGCGGGGCAGAGATGGTGCGCATCGACAACCTGCTGGGCCGCGTGGGCATCCGCGGCAGCGCCCGCCCCGGCGAGATCCACATCGTGGCCGAGAAGCGCGCCGCCAGCCCCGAAGCGCTGGGCCGGCTGCGCGTCCATTACGCCGCCTTCGAGAGCGGCGAGGTCCAGATCGACACCCGGGTCGAGCTGGGTGGCCGCGAGCGCTCGCTCCCCCTGGCGGGCAGCGGGATCGACTTGTGGCTCGAGGTGCCGCCCAACGTGGCGGTCGAGGCCAAGACCTTCGGCGGCGACGTCTCCGCGTCTGGACTGCGCGCCGGCGCCAAGCTGGAGACCACCGGCGGCCGCATCGGCGTCTCGGACGTGCGCGGCGGCGTGGTCACCCACCAGCTGCGCGGCGGCCAGCGCGTCGCCGCCGTCGAGGGGGACGTCGACCTGGACGGGGTCGAGGGGGACATGGACCTGCGGGACGTGGCGGGGGCCCGCGTCGACGCGCGCCTGGTCGACGGCAGCATCCGGGCCCGGGACGTGCGGGCCGACTTCGTCCGCCTGGTCACGACCACCGGCGAGATCGTGCTGTTGGGGATGCTGCGCCCGGCGGCGCACTACGACCTGCGCAGCTACTCGGGCGACGTACGGGTGGCCGCCGGCGACACCCCGTTCGAGCTGCGGGCCCGCTCCGCCGTCCCGCTGCAGGCGGCGGCGGTGGCGCTGCGGGGCGCCCGGCGCGACGGGGAGTGGCTGCGGGCCCAGTACCTGGGGCACCGGGGGGCGCCCCGGCAGCGCCCGGCGTTGCTCGAGCTGTCGTCCACCCTGGCCCGCGTCGTGATCCAGCCGTTCAGCAGCGAGCTGCAGTAAGGCCGCGGAGATGTTAGAGTGTGCGATTCGGGATCGCGGATGCGGATCGGCGTCTTTTCTGACACACACGCTAACATCGAAGCGCTAGAGGCGGTGCAGAAGGCCCTCGACGACGAAAAGGTCGACAGGCGCGTCTGCCTGGGCGACACCGTCGGGTACGGGGCCAGCCCCAACGAATGCTGCGCGCTGATTCGCACCCGGGCGGCGCACACCATCCTGGGCAACCACGACGCCGCCGTGGCGGGCCGCATGGACTACTCGTACTACTACCACGCGGCCCGGCACGCGCTGGACATGCACGCGCGGCAGCTGACGCCCGAGAACATGACCTGGCTCAAGAACCTCCCGTACGAGGTCCGCGAGGGGGACGTTCACTACTGCCACGGGTCGCCGCTGAACATCGAGGAATTCGACTACATCTTCGCGCGCGACCAGGCGGCCCAGTGCCTGGAGATCTGGGATGACCTCGCGCCGCTGACGCTGATCGGACACTCCCACCTGTGCAAGGCGTTCGCGCTGTCGGCGGACAAGGTCAACGAAGTGGTCGCCGACCGGTTCGAGCTGCGCCCGGGCTGGAAATACATCATCAGCGTCGGGTCCGTGGGCCAACCGCGGGATTACGATCCCCGGGCCAGCTATGTCATCTACGACACCGAGCGGCGCCTGTTCGAGTTCCGGCGCGTCGAATACGACGTCAAGGCCTCGGCCGAGAAGATCTTCGGTTCCGACCTGGAGCCGAACTTCGGGCACCGGCTGTTCATCGGCGTCTAGCGTGATCCGCGGCCTCGCGATCGCGGCGGCGTTACTCGCCGGCCTGGCGGCACGGTCGGGCGTGGCGGCCCCGCTCAGCTCGACCTGCGTGGCCGACGAGCCGGTCCCCACGCCGCCGCGCGACGCCGGCTGGGAGCGCTCGCAGCAGGTCAGCTGGGAGGAGCTCGAACGGCGCGGCGGCATCGTCCCCGAGATCGAGGAGGACTACGCCCACGCGCCCCCGGCCTGGTGGCGCTACCCCAGCCCGCTTCGCTCTGCCGAGCTGCTGGCCGCCGAGGCCCGAAATCCCAAGGGACTCTACGAAACGGTGGCGTCGGCCGACCTGAAGCCGGGCGACGTCCTGGTCCGCCCGCGAGGCGCGGGGGCCTGCGGCAAAATGACGGTGGTGTCCGGCTCCCAGCACGACAGCTGGGTCACCCTGGTGCCGGGCGAAGGTCCGGATCCCGCCACGCGCGACGGCGATCCCACCTTCTTCGACGGCAAGGCGCTGCGCGACGGCGTCTCGGCCTATCGCATCCGGGTCAAGAAGGACAGCACGCTGGGGCACGTGCGCGAGATCGACCGCGACCTGCGCCACCTGGAGCGGACCATCTCGGAACGCCCGCCGCTGGTGGCCAAGAAGGGGGGCGCCGTCGTCGACGAGAAGGTCCACGATCTGATCGACGAGTCCTGGTCGCTGCAGGCCGACCCCGCGTTTCACGAGGACCAGCGCGCGCTGACCGGGCGGACCCTGGCGCTGGCCGCCGCCCTGGACTGGCCGGGCGCCACCGAGCAAGCCGGGGCCGTCCTGGACGACGTGCTTCGGCGGACGCCCCTGCGGGCCGACGCGGTCCTGGCGCGCGCGCAGGTCTTCCTGCTGGCCGGCGACGCGGACAAGGCGCTCACGCTGGCCGAAGCGGCCACCGCCATCCCCGAGGTCCCGGCGCGCGTGCACTACCTGATCGCGCGCGCCCTCTACGCGCAGGGCAAGAAGCCCGAGGCGGCCGCGGAGCTGCGAAAGTACCGCGACGTCGAGCCGTACGACGCGCTGGCCGCCCGGCTGGCCGACGCGGCGGCGCGGGCCCCGTCGGTCCCGCTGCCGCCGGCCCCGCTCCCCACGCCGGACGGGACCGGCTCGCGCCTGCGGTTCTCGGCCACGGCGGACAAGGGGGCGGTCGCCAGCGAGGCGTACGACTTCTCCGTCGCCTGGCCGCTGACCTGGCGGATCACCGGGGTCCAGGCCTCGCCGGAGAGCGGCCTGCTCATGGACTTCGAGACCGGCCGGGTGCTCCGGGAGGACGGCGACACCGAGCGCGGGACGGCGGTGATCCTGGTGCAGCGACCACCGGGCGGCGAAGCGGATGCGCTGGCCCGCAAAGGGGCGCGCAACATCTTTCCGGACGCCAAGCTCAAGTCGCTGCCGCCGCTGTTGCCGGGGACGCGGCGCGAGCAGTTCCGCGAAAAGGCCGAGGGGGCGACCCACCAGGGCGAGGTCAACACCGTCACCCGCGGCGGCAACGTCTACTTCCTGGTCCTGAACGCGACCACGGCCAGCTACCCGAAGCTGAAGGACGAGTACGCCGCGTTCGTGAAGAGCTTCGCGGCGGTGAAGCTCGCCAAGAAGTAGCGAGCCTCACCGCGACGGCGGCTTTACTTCTTCTGCTCGAACAGCCCGGTCAGCTTGGCCTCGCCCAGCTTGTTGGCGTTCACGTTGAAGCCGAGCATCGCCGGCGAAGCGCCGGGCGGCAGGTCGATCTTCTCGATCTTCAGCGCGACCAGCCTGAAGTTGTAGTGGTGCTTGCCGCTGCCGGGCGGCGGGCAAGGGCCGCCGTAGCCCGGCTTGCCGAAGTCGGTGTTTCCTTGAATCGCGCCCTTGGGCAGCGCCTTTCCGTCGGCGGCTCCGGCGCCCTCGGGCAGCGAGGTGGTGTCGGCGGGGATGTTGTAGACCAGCCAGTGCCACCAGCCCGAGCCGGTCGGCGCGTCGGGATCGTGGACCAGCAGCGCGAAGCTCTTGGTGCCCGCGGGCGGGTTCTTCCACTCCAGCGGCGGCGACACGTTCTCGCCCGTGCACCCCATCGCGTTGAACGAATACTTGGCCGGCATCGCGCCGTTGTTCTTGAACGCCGTGCTGGTCAGCGTGAACGCCGCCGCCTCGACCTGCGGAGCGCGCGCGAGGCCCACGGCCAAAGCCACGCCCGCACACAAGGCCGCCGCGCCCACCTTCTTGGAAATTGTCATTCGTGCTCCTCCCTTTGGGCGGGCACGTTAGCACCGCCAAGGGAGATCGCGTCCGGGGTGGCAAAAAAAACGGGGGGCTCCCCAAGGGCCCCCCGTATGAGTGTGACGTCAGCTGACCATTTCGGCGTCGCCCTGTCGTCCCGAGCACCCGAAGGGTCGGAATTCTTCGCCGTTCCCAACCACCATCTCGAACAACCCCCGGCGAAGAAGGCGAGCCGCACGGTCAGCTCATTGCATCACCAACCGGCAAGCTAATGCAGCCCGCTCGACCGTCAAGAGCGGGTCGCCATCCGGTTCGTTCTCCGGATCTGGATGATGCGGGCCAGGACCAGCGCAATCGATCCCGCGAGCAACAGGTGGACGAACCCGCCCATCGTCGTCGCGCTGACGATCGCCAGCGCCCAAATCAGGAACAACACCACCGCCGCCACCACCAACATCGGATCACCTCAGCCCGCACCCGTCGTTAAGTTCTAACAAAGGTCTTCTACCAAGGTTGAACGTGAGCCCACTTTCCGCGCGGTCAAGAAAAGCGCCGGTGCTCGGCGCCTCATGGCACGAAGCAATCAGTACACCACGGCAGCGTGGTGAAGCGCGTCGCTTCTTTCTGGCGAACCTGGTGGTCCTGGGCGTCGTCGCCTGCTTCGCGCTGATCTACCGGTTCGCCGGCGCGCTGTTCATCCTGTTCGTCGGCGTCGCGATCGGCATGGCGGTCAAGCCCGGCGTCGAGTGGCTGCGCCGCCGGGGCGTCCCGCGCGTGCTGGGCGCGCTGGCGATCTACGTCGCCCTCGGCGGGGTGTTCGCCGGCACCGCGCTGCTGGTGACGCCGGCCATCACCGAGGGGATGAGCTCGCTGGTCGTGCGCGGGCCCAAGCAGCTCGAGAGCCTGCGGAAGCGGATGGCCCAGTCCCAGAGCCCCACCCTCCGCCGCCTGGCCGGCGCACGCCTGGCCAGCCCCGAGCCGTCGCGGATCGCGCCGTCGACGGTGGTCAGCTACGGCGGCGCCGTGGGCCGGAATGTCGCCACGGTGCTGGCGGTCCTGCTGCTCGGGTTCTACTGGACGCTCGAAGGCGACCGGCGCGTGCGCGTCCTGGCGTTGCTGGCCCCTTACGAACGGCGCCGCGCCATCCAGGCCTTCATCCGCGAGGTGGAGCGGACCGTGGGCGCCTACCTGCGCGGCCAGTCCGTGCTCTGCCTGGTCGTGGGGCTGATGGCGTTTGGCATCTACCGGATCATGGGCCTGCCGCACGCGACCGCGCTGGGCCTGCTCTACGGCATCGGCGAGGCCATACCCGTCGTCGGGCCGATCATCGGCGCGGCCGCCGCGGCCGTGGTGGCGCTGTCGATCAAGCCGGCGATGGTCCTGTGGGTCGCGGGCGCCGCCGCCGGCATCCAGCTGGCCGAGAACTATGGCCTGGTGCCGCGCCTCATGGGCCGCATGGTGGGGGTCAGCCCGCTGGTCACGCTGCTGGCGATCGCCGCCTTCGGCTCGACGCTGGGGGTGGTGGGCGCGATCCTGGCCATCCCGATCGCCGCCATCGTGCAGCTGCTGCTGTACCGGTTCCTGCTCGGCTCGGAGGCGCGGGCCAGCGACCCACCCGCGGGCCGCGGGCCGGTCAGCGTCGTGCGCTACGAGATCCACGAGCTGACCCGGGACATCCGCAAGCGCCTGGCCCTGCACGAGGACGACGCCCCGGCCGAGCGGATCGAGGACGCCATCGAAGGGATCGCCTACGACCTGGACCGCCTGCTGGCGGAGCGGGAAGCCCGCCAATGAAGAGAGTCGCGCTGGCCGCGACCGTGTCGCTGGCGACCCTGATGGCGGTCGTCCTGCTCTGGAAGTTCGCGGGCGTCGCCGCGCTGTTCGTGATCTCGCTGGCGGTCGCGGCCACGCTGCGCCCATTCGTCGAGGCGCTGGAGCCGCGTCTGGGCCGCGGGTTCGCGCTGGCCGCCGTCTACGTTTCGGGGCTGACGGTGTTGACGGTGTTCCTGTACATCGCGCTCCACGGGATGCTGGGGGAGATCGAGACCGCGATCCAGCGCCTGAGCACAGCCTACACGCACCTGGCCAGCGGCCCCGCCACCGGCAGCCCGCTGCGCCGGCTGATTCACAACCGGCTCCCGCACCCACACGCCCTGTCCCAGGCGATCGCCGCTTCGCGACCGGCGGCGCTGCTGGACGCGGCGCTGGGGATGACGATCAACCTGATCGACGTGCTGGGGGCGTTCCTGATGGTGATCGCGCTGTCGGCTTACTGGAGCGCCAGCCATGAGTCGTTCGAGCGGCTCTGGCTGTCGCTGCTGCCGGCGCCACTGCGCCCGCGGGCCCGCGACATCTGGCGCGGCCTGGAGGGCGCCGTGGGCGCGCACCTGCGGGCCGAGCTGGCCGAGAGCGCGGTCGCCATGCTGCTGGTGGCGATCGCCTTCCGGCTGGTGTCGCTCCCCACCCCGATCCTGCCGGCGCTGGCGGTGGGCCTGCTGCGGATCGTCCCGTTCTTCGGGCCGGTGCTGGCGGCGGGAGCGGCGGCCCTTGCCGGCTGGGCCGTCGACGGCCAGACCGCCGCGGTGGCCGGCCTGGCCACACTGGCGCTGCTCATCGCGCTCGAGCGCGGGGTCACCCGTCGCGTCTTCCTGGTCAAGCGCGCCAGCCCCACGCTGACGATGGTCGTGTCGATCCTCTTCGTCGAGGCGTTCGGAACGCCCGGATTGCTGCTGGCGTCGACGGTGGCGGTGGCCGCCCAGGCGTACATCGAGCAGCTCATCGCCACCAACCCGCGCCGCGAGCGATCGACGCGCTCGCTCGCCCAGATCGAGCAGCGCATCGGCCGCCTGCGCCGCCGCCTGCAGTCGCTGTCAGAGGACGAGGCCGTGCAACTCGGGAACGTGGTCGCCCGCCTGGAGGCGCTGGCCACCACCGCCCGCTCGGCCTCCGCCGGCGAGCTGCACTGAGCAGGATCCGGGAGAGGCGCAGACAAGACCGATCTGCACCTCTCCGGCGAAGCCGGGGAGGTCGGCACCGCAGGTGCCGGGAGGGGTCAGAGGCTCTTGAAGTCCTGCACGCCCGTTGCGCGGGCCAGCGACGAGAGCGCGATGTCCAGGTCGTAGACGGCCTGCAGGTAACGGGTGCGCATGCCGAAGAACGCGATCAGCGCGTCCGAGAAGTCGCGCGTCTCGGCCAGCCCCAGCGCGAAGTTCTGGGCCACCGCCGAGATCCAGGCCTTGCCCGCCTTCTGCCCCTTCTCCATGCTGGCCACGCGGTCGCGCGCCTCGGACACCTCGCCGAAGGCCTTGTGCACCTCCAGCAGGATGCCGCTCATGGCGGCGCTCTGCTGATAGCCGACCTCGTCCGCCTCGCGGGCGGCGCGCTGGCTGCGGGCGATCCGCGGCCCCAGGTCCAGCGGGATGCGCAGCCCGGCCGCGACGCCCGCCGTCGTGCTGTTGTAGTAGTGGCTGTAGAACGCGTTGGTCGGGTTGTCGACGGTCTGCGCGCGGGCGATCACCGCGCCGGCGACGATGATCAGGTCCGGATACTCCTTGCGCCGCTCCAGATCGGCCAGCGCCTGCTTGGCCTTCACGCCGGCCGCCAGCAGCTTGACCTCGGGCCGGTAGACCTTGGCCAGGTCCTCGTAGTACGTGACGGGCCGGTTCACGACCTCCGGCGGCTCGAATTCTTCTTCGTCGACGTCGATGTCGCCCGGCGCCTGCGGGCCGATGATGGCGCGCAGGCTGTCGCGGGCCAGCGTCTGGAGGCGCTTGGTCTCCAGCGTGCGGGCGTCCAGATCGGCGTGGACCGTGCGCAGCCGCAGCCGGTCGGTGACCGTCGAGCTGCCGGTCCCCTTGGCCAGGTCCTTGTCGATGTGTTGCTGCGCGTCCTCGACGTACCCGGCCCCTTCGGCCAGCGTGTCCAGGACCTCGCGCGCCAGCTTGAGCCCGTAGTAGGCCTTGCGGACGTTCAGCTCCATGTCGGCGCGGGTCCCGGCTTCCTTCTGTCGCGACACCTCGACGCCGGCCTTGGCGGCCGCGACCCCCGCCGAGATCTTCCCGAAGTCCCAGATCGGCTGGATCAGCTGCACCTCGGTGTGCGTGAAGACGTGGGTCCAAGACACGTTGGACAGGGTTGCCTCGGGCGTGGAGGTGGTCACGCACTGGTTGACGTCGTGGACGCCCCACGAGTTGAAGCACTCCTGCTGGGGCGACGGCGCCAGGATCGACAGGATGCTCCCCTGGGGCAGCCAGTTCAGCCTGGCCTCGGTGACCTGCGCCTGCATCGCGGCGGTCGCGGCGGCCCCGGCTTGCAGCAACGGGTTGGCCCGCGACAGGTCGATCAGCTCCTGCAACGTGTACTTCTTCGCGGACGCGGGGGACGCCGCCAGAGCGACGAGCACGACCGGCCAGATCCGGAGGGCGCGCTTGAACATGGACCTCGACTATACAGGAGGCCCATCCGTCGGGGTTTGACCTCGAACACGGTGGGTGATACCGGGTTTCCAATGCCCAAATCGCCTGTTGCAGCCGCGGGCACCCCGCGGGCGTCGCGCGTCGAGACCGCACAGCTGGTGCTGCCCGGCCTCACCAACACCCACGGCACGATCTTCGGCGGAATCTTGATGCAGTGGATCGACATTGCGGCCGGCATCGCCGCCGGGCGCCACGCCGGGGGGCCGGTGGTGACCGCCTCGATGGACCGGCTGCACTTCCTCGAGCCCGTCCAGCTGGGGGCCGTCGTGATCCTGCAAGCGCAGGTCAATTTCGCGGCGCGCACGTCCATGGAGGTCGGCGTCCGCGTCCTGTGCGAGACCGAAGCGACGCTGGAGCGCCGGCAGACCACCCGCGCCTACCTGACCTTCGTCGCCCTCGACGAGGGCGGCCGCCCGCGCCCCGTGCCCCCGCTGCGACCCGAGACGGCCGAGGAGAAGCGGCGCTTCCAGGACGCCCTGCGCCGGCGGGCCGTGCGGCTGCGCGAGCGGCGCGCTATGCAAGAAGGGCGATGACGATCATCAACGACCCGGCCGCGCTGACCCGCGACGCCGTCGTGGCGCCGGACGCGGGACGCGAGCTGATCGTGGCGACGGGCGCCGACCGGATCCGGTTCCTGAACGGGCTCGTGACCAACGACGTCGCCGGCACACCCGTGGGGCGCGGTTGCCGGGCGGCCCTGCTGACGCCGAAGGGGCAGGTGGTCGCCGACATGCGGATCTGCGTGCGCCCCGACGACGTGCGCATCATCGTGGATCGCGGGCAGGCCCAGCCCGTGGCGGAGGCGCTGTCGCGCTACGCGATCATGGACGACTTCGCCGCGGCCCCGGTGCCGGATTTCAGGTTCCTGTCACTGCTGGGCCCTGGCGCCGGCGCGCTGCTGGCGGCCCAGCCGGAGGGCGAGCTGGCGCACGCCGAGGTCGGCGACGGCTGGATCGTTCGCACGCGCGAGCTGGGCGTGGACGGCTTCTGGGTGGGCGGCCCGCCCGACGCGATCGTGGCCTTGCGCGCCCGACTGGCGCTGCGGCACGTCCCCGAGCTGGCTCCCGCGGTGGCCGAGGCCGCTCGCATCGACGCGATGGAGCCCAAGTTCGGCGTGGAGATCACGTCCGACTACTTCCCGATGGAGGTCGGGTTGGCCGAGACCATCGACGAGAGCAAGGGCTGCTACCTGGGCCAGGAGCCGATCGTCCGCATCCGCGACCGCGGCCACATCAACTGGCGCCTGGCGGTGCTGGACCTGCTCACGCCGGGCGCCGACCCCCGTGCCGGCGACCCCCTGGAGAGCGACGTCAAACCGAAGGCCGGCCGCGTCACCAGCGCCGCCCGCTTCCCCGACGGCCGCGGCGTCGCGCTGGCCATGGCCCACGTCAGCATCCCCGTCGGCGCCACGGTCCGGATCCGCGGGGGCGATGGCGCAGCCACGATCGAAGCGCGTCTTCGCGCCGAGGTCCCCTCGCGTCCGCGCGGCCGTTAGCGTCGCGGGCGCCCTTCGTCCACCAGGCGCACTTCGGAGAAGGCGGGGTGGCCGGGGCAGCTCGGCGGGTTCAGCTTGCGCAGCGACAGCTTGATGCGCCCGACGGCCGGGAAGTGGTCGCGCACACCGTCGACCATCCGGCGGGCCAGCGACTCCAGCAGGCGGTGCGGCTCGCCCGTGCCGATGCCGATCACCACCTCGGCGACCTTGCTGTAGTCGACGGTGTCGGCCAGCCGGTCGGTGCGTTCGGCCGGGTTGGCCTCCAGGTCCAGCTCGATGTCGACCTCGAACTTGCGCGTGGCGCGCCGCTCGAGCGCCGTGGCACCGTGACGCCCCTCGAAGCCGAGCTGGACCAGCGCGATCGTCAACATCGGCGTCAAGGGCGGCGGATCAGCCGCCGGCGGCGCGGGCGGGCGGGCTCGAGCGCTGTTCGGCGGCTTCCTCGCGCTCGGCCTCGGCGTCCTTGCGCAGCTTGCGCTTGATCAGCTCGCGCTTCACCGGTCCCACCTGATCGATCAGCAGCCTGCCGTTCAGGTGGTCGGTCTCGTGCTGGATGGCGCGGGCGAACAGCGCCTCGCCCTCGGCCTCGAACGTCTGGCCGTCCAGGTCTTGCGCGCGCACGCGGGCCCGCATGCCGCGCTTGACCGGGACGAAGATGCCGGGGAAAGACAGGCACCCTTCGTCGCCGGTCTGCGCCTCTTCCGAGACCTCGACGATCTCGGGATTGATGAAGACCTTGGGGGGAGATCCCTCGGCGCCCCCGGCGACCGGCCCGTCCACGATGAACAGGCGAACCGGCGCGCCCACCTGGATGGCGGCCAGGCCGGCCCCCTCGGCCGCGACCATGGTCTCGGCCATGTCGGCCACCAGTTGACGCAGGTCGTCGTCCAGGTCCGTGACCTGGGCGGACCTCTGCCGCAGGCGCGGGTCGGGAAAACGCAGGATCGGACGCGTGGCCATGCGGGGTCTAAGATGACATCCTGGAAAAAAAGCCGCAACCGCGGCTGGTGCGGTAACGTCCGCCCGCCCTTCCCCATCTTACGAGCTGGTATGAGCCTCATCCGATACGCCGACGCCGAGCTCCCCACGGCTCATGGGCCGTTCCGCCTGGTGGTCTACCGTGACGCCGCGGACGCCCAGAGCGACGCCTCCAACGTCGAGGAGCACATGGCCATCGTCCGGGGGGACGTCGCGGGCGGGACGCACGTCCTCTGCCGGGTCCACTCCGAGTGCTGGACGTCCGAGGTCATCGGTTCCTTGAAGTGCGATTGCCGCGAGCAGCTCGACGCGGCGCTCGAGCGGATCGCCGCCGAGGGGACCGGCCTGGTCGTCTACCTGCGGCAAGAGGGGCGCGGCATCGGCCTCGGCAACAAGGTGCGGGCCTACGCGCTGCAGAACGGCGGCGCCGACACCGTCGAGGCGAACCTGGCGCTGGGGTTCGAGGCGGACGCCCGCCGTTACGACCTGGCGGCCACCATCCTGAAGGATCTGGACGTGCGCTCGGTGCGGCTCATGACCAACAACCCGCTGAAGATCGCCGGCCTGCGGGCCGCGGGCGTCAACGTGGCGTCGCGGCTGTCTCACTGGGTCGGCGAGAACCAGCACAACGCCGCCTACCTGGCCGTCAAGCGCCGCAAGATGGGCCACCATCCGGATCAGCCGGGCCACCTGTCAGCGCTCTCGACCGCGCGGGCCCGAAAGAGCTAGATTCCGCGCATTCCTACCGTCGGTGAAATAGAGGCTGCGCTGGCGCGAGCGCTGGATCCCGCACTGCAGGTCGATCTGGTCTCGGCCGGAATGATCGCCGGGGTCGAGCTGGCGGGCGACCGCGCGCTGGTGGCCGTCGAGCTCACGACCCCGGCCTGTCCTTCCAAGGACGCGATCGCCGCCGCCGTCACCGACGCCGTCGGCAAGGTGCCGGGGATCGCCGGTGTCGACGTCCGGTTCTCGGCGCGCGTGCGCGGCCGGCCCAACCGCCCCGACAACCCGCGGCTGCCCGGCGTGAAGAACATCATCGCCGTGGCGGCCGGCAAGGGGGGCGTCGGCAAGTCCACCGTCAGCACCAACCTGGCGGCGGCGCTGGCCCGGCAGGGCGCGACCGTCGGCATCCTGGACGCCGACGTCTACGGGCCGTCGATCCCGCAGATGATGGGCGAGCCCGAGCAGCCCTCCTCCGTCGAGACCGGGAACAAGATCGTGCCGGCCGTGCACCACGGCATGCGCGTGGTCTCGATCGGCTTCTTCGTCGAGCGCGGCGGCGCCGTGATCTGGCGCGGCCCCATGGTCCACAAGCTGCTGCAACAGTTCATCGAGGACGTGATGTGGGGCGAGCTGGACTACCTGGTCGTCGACCTGCCGCCCGGCACCGGCGACGCGCAGCTCTCGCTGTCGCAGCTGCTGCCCATCACCGGCGCGGTCATGGTCTCGACACCGCAGGAAGTGTCGGTGATCGACGTCGAGAAGGCGCTGTCGATGTGGCAGCGGGTCGAGGTCCCCGTGCTGGGGCTGGTCGAGAACATGAGCGGCTTCGTCTGCCCCAGCTGCGGCCACCACGAGGAGATCTTCCTGCGCGGCGGCGGCCGCAAGCTGGCCGAGCGCGCCGGGATCAAGTTCCTGGGCGAGATCCCGCTG
>Ga0335083_10004640_pt1 | contig 17472 bp, 16 predicted proteins | sample Lox_Sample_42_FD_206716 | JGI IMG/M metagenome (GOLD analysis project Ga0335083, IMG submission 206716) | Soil microbial communities from Loxahatchee National Wildlife Refuge, Florida, United States - Lox_Sample_4.2 | ecosystem: Environmental > Terrestrial > Soil > Wetlands | place: USA... | reverse complement strand
TCTTCGTGGCGTCCGGCTTCCTGCTCCGCGTGCTGGGCGGGGCCGCGGCCACCCACGTGCCGCCGTCCGGCTGGTTCCTGCTGGTATGCAGCCTGGGTGCGCTCGGCGTGGCGCTGGCCAAGCGCTACTCCGAGCTGACCAGCCTGGGCGCCGAGGCCATCGCGCACCGGCCGGTCATGCGCTGGTACCGGCCCGCGGCGCTGCGGCTGGGCCAGATCGCGGTGGGCGCCGGGATGATCGCGGAGTACCTGGCCTGGGCCGCCTCGGAGTACCCGGCGGAGGCCAGGTTCTGGCACCTGGCCAGCGCGCTGCCGCTCGCCGCGGCCCTGGTCAGGTTCGGCTACCTGACCGGCCGCCGCACCGCCGCTCCGGTCGAGGACCTGCTGACCAGGGACGGCCCGATGCTGGCCTGCGAGGCGGCCTGGCTGGTCTTGTTCGTGGCGGGCCTGTAAACGGAACGGGTAGACGAATGGATATTTTCCCGAACGAGCCTGGCTATTCGCCCCGGATCCTGCTTCTGGGCGGTACCAGCGAGATCGGCCTGGCCATCGTGAGCGCGCTCGGCGCGCCGGCGCAGACCCAGGTCATCCTGGCCGGCCGGGACGAGCAGCGGCTGGCCGCGGCGGGCAAGCAACTGCCCTACCAGGTGCGGACGCATGTCTACGACGCCATCGAGACGGACGGCCACCAGGCGTTCGCGGACGCCGTCTTCGCCGAAGGGCCGCTGGACATGGTCATCTCGGCGGCCGGCGTCCTGGTCCCGCAGGAGGAGGTCGAGCGGGACGTCCGGCGCGCCGCCGAGATGATCGAGACCAACTTCACCGGGCACGTCACCAGCCTGCTGGCCATCGCCGGCCGGATGCGCGCCCGGGGCCGCGGCACCATCGTGGTGCTGTCCTCGGTCGCCGCGGTCCGACCGCGCAAGGCCAACTTCGTCTACGGCTCGGCCAAGGCCGGGCTCGACGCGTTCGCCCGCGGGCTGGCGGACTCGCTGCACGGCACCGGGGTCCGGGTGGTCCTGGTCCGGCCCGGCTTCGTCACCGGCCGGATGACGGCGGGCATGAGCCCGGCGCCGCTGGCCTCCACGCCGGAGCAGGTGGGCGCGGCCACCGCCGCCGCGCTGCGCGGCGGCCGGGCGGCGGTCTGGATCCCGGCGCCGCTGGGCGGCCTCGCCCTGGCCCTGCGCCTCGTCCCGCGCCCGGCCTGGCGCCGGGTGTCCCGCTGAAAGGTACATTCTGAAGCTGTGAGGGTGCTGGTCGCGGAGGACGACGAAGGCCTGGGCGAAGTCCTGGCCCGCGGGCTGCGGGAACAGGGCTACGTCGTGGACCTGGTGCCCGACGGCGAGGCGGCAGCCGCCTACCTGCGCTTCTACCAGTACGAGGTGGCCGTGGTCGACTGGCGGATGCCCCGGCTGTCCGGGCTTGACCTGGTGCAACGGCTGCGCCGCAACGGCGCGACGACGCCGGTCCTGATGCTCACCGCGCGGGACACCCCGGCCGACCGGATCGCCGGGCTGGACGCGGGCGCGGACGACTACCTGGTCAAGCCGTTCGACTTCGGCGAGCTGCTGGCCCGGATCCGGGCGCTGCAGCGCAGGCCGCCGGTCAGCCGGGCGCCCCGGATCACGATCGGGGAGGTCGAGTTCGACCCGGCCGCACGGGAGGTGCTGGTCCGCGGCGAGCGGCCCGCCTTCACCAGCACCGAGCTCGGCATCCTGGAGATCCTGATGCGGCGCTCGCCCGGCGTCGCCAACCGCCGGTCGATCGCCCAGCATGTCTGGGACAACGAGGCCGACGCGTTCGGCTCGAACACCATCGACGTCCACCTGGCCCGGCTGCGCTCCAAGCTCGCGGGGGCCGGGGTGCGGATCGAGACCGTCCGCGGCGTCGGCTACCGGATCACCCCGGCATGAGAGTCAAGGGGCCGAGCCCCGCGGTCCGGGTCGCCGCCGTCGCGACGGCGGCCATCGCGGTCGTCTACGTGATCGGCGCCGTCGTGCTCAACCTGGTGGCCGCCGGGCACATGACCGCCCAGAACGACGACCAGCTCGGCGACCGCCTCAGGGTGACGCGGCACGATCCGGGCACGCTCCGGCAGCGGGTGGCCCGCGGCGACGCGAACAGCAGCGACCTCGACGCCGACGGCGCCCCGGTGTTCCTCTGGGCGGTGAACGAGCGGAGGGAGGTCGTCGCGTACAGCCCCGGCGCGCCCGCGCTGCCGCCGGCCCTGCTCACCGCGGCCGCCCTGCGCGACGGGAAGGCGGTCACCGCGGACCTGGGCGGGCCGGCTCCGTACCGGCTGAAGGTGGCCCAGGACCGCCGCGGCTGGCTCATCGCCGGCCAGAGCCTGGCCGGCAACCGGCACACCCAGAACCTGATGCTGGACGCCGAGATCATCGCCGGGCCGTTCCTGCTGCTCGCCATGTTCGGCGGCCTGCTGCTCGTGGGCCTGCGCGCGCTCGCCCCGGTCGAGCAGTCGCGCCGCCGGCAGGTCGAGTTCACCGCCGACGCCTCGCACGAGCTGCGCACCCCGCTGAGCGTGATCAGGGCCGAGGCGGACGTGGCCCTGTCCGCCCCGCGGGAGGCCGGCGAGTACCGCGACTCGCTGCGCCGGATCCAGGGCGAGAGCCAGCGGCTGCGGCAGCTGGTGGAGGACATGCTCTGGCTGGCCAGGTTCGACTCCAAGCCCCCGCCGCCCGGCAGCGAGCCGGTCGACCTGGCCACGCTGGCCCAGTCCTGCGCCGACCGGTTCCGTGCCGTCGGGCCCGCGGTCACCGCCGAGACCCCGGACGGCGCCGTGCTGATCAGCGCGCCGCCGGAGTGGATCGACCGGCTGGCCGGGGTCCTGGTCGACAACGCCTGCCGGTACGCGGGCCCGGACGGCACGGTGCGGATCCAGGTCCGCGCGCAGGGCAGCCGGGTCAGCCTGACCGTGGAGGACAGCGGGCCCGGTATCCCCGAAGCCGAACGACCGCGCCTGTTCGACCGGTTCCACCGGGCCACCGAGCACGGCTCGGGGGCCGGGCTCGGGCTGGCTATCGGCGATTCGATCGTGCGCTCCACCGGCGGCCGCTGGCACGTCGGCGACTCGCCCCTCGGCGGCGCGCTCATGTCGGTGTCCTGGCGGCACGCCCAGCCGGCCCGGGCCCCCGCATCCTTGGCAGGCCGGTCACCTCAGGCGTAAGCTGCGCGCGCTGATTCAGTCACAAAGGGGGAGTCACATGGCCGACTTCGCGCAGACGATCGCGACCGCCTACGCCACCGACGGGGCCGCGCTCGACCTCGGCCGCGGCGTGCACGACGGCGCGGTCGTCGCCGCGGCCACGGTCAAGCTGCCGCTGCGGATGGTCAACCGGCACGGCCTGATCGCCGGGGCGACCGGCACCGGCAAGACCAAGACGCTGCAGGGGATCGCCGAGCAGCTCTCGGCGGCCGGCGTGCCGGTGTTCGTGGCCGACGTCAAGGGCGACCTGTCCGGCGTGGCCGAGCCGGGCGACGCGGGCGGCGCGGCCGCCAAGCGCGCCGCCGAGCTGGGCCTGCAGTTCCAGGCGCGGGGTTTCCCGGTGGAGTTCTTCGCGCTCGGCGGCATCGGCCCGGGCGTCCCGATCCGGGCGACCGTCTCGGACTTCGGGCCGCAGCTGCTGGCCAAGGTGCTCGGCGCCAACGACACCCAGGAGCAGTCGCTGACCCTGGTGTTCCACTACGCCGACGCCAAGGGGCTGCCCCTGCTCGACCTGTCCGACCTGCGGGCGCTGCTCAGCTTCCTGGCCTCCGACGCCGGCAAGGCCGACCTGACCGGGATCGGCGGTCTCTCCCCGGCCACCGTCGGGGTGCTGCTCAGGTCGCTGACCGGGCTCGAGGACGGCGGCGGCACCGAGTTCTTCGGCGAGCCGATGCTCGACGTGCACGACCTGATGCGCACCGCCCCGGACGGCCGCGGGATCATCTCCTGCCTGGAGCTGCCGGCCGTCCAGGACAAGCCGACCCTGTTCTCCACCGCGCTGATGTGGCTGCTGGCCCAGCTGTTCGAGGAGCTGCCCGAGGCGGGCGACCTGGACAAGCCGAAGCTGGCGTTCTTCTTCGACGAGGCGCACCTGCTGTTCGACGACGCCACCAAGGCGTTCCTGACCTCGGTGGCGCAGACCGTCCGGCTGATCAGGTCCAAGGGCGTCGGCGTCTACTTCGTCACCCAGACCCCCAAGGATGTGCCCAGCGAGATCCTGGGCCAGCTCGGCAACCGGGTCCAGCACGCGCTGCGCGCGTTCACCCCGGAGGACGCCAAGGCGCTCAAGGCCACCGTCTCGACGTTCCCCAAATCCCCCTTCTACGACATGGAGGCGCTGCTCACCGGCATGGGCATCGGCGAGGCGGCGGTGACGATCCTGTCCGAGTCCGGGGTGCCGACCCCGGTCGTGCAGACCCGGATGACGCCGCCGGCCTCCCGGATGGGACCGGCCGACGACGTCGACGGCAAGGCCAAGGCGTCCCCGCTGTGGGCCAAGTACGGCCAGCGGGTGGACAACGAGAGCGCCCGGGAGATCCTGGCCGCCCGGATGGCACCGCCGCCCCCGGCCGAGCCCGCCCAGCAGGCGCCTGCCCAGAAGAGAGCAGAAGAAGAACACAAGGAGGCGGCGGGCGCCGTCTCCGGCGGGGTGGCGGCGGTGACCAAGTTCCTGCAGTCCAAGGAGGGAAAGAAGCTCCAGCAGGAGGTCGTGCGCGGGGTCTTCGGCTTGCTCAAGAAGAAGATGTAAGCGGCAGGCGGACGACGGCGCGCAGGCCCGGTCCGGCGTCGCCGAGCGACACAGAGCCCCCGTGGGCCTCCGCGGTCGACTTCACGATGGGCAGGCCCAGCCCGGCGCCTTCTTCCCCGGACCGGCTGCGTGCGTCGTCGAGCCGAGCGAAGCGACCGAAGGCCCGTTCGGCATCTTCGGGCGCGATCCCGGGCCCGTCATCGGCCACGGTCAGCACCGCCCACCCGCCGTCCTGGCGCACCGACACGCACACCCGGCTGGCCGCGTGCCTGACCGCGTTGTCCAGCAGGTTCACCAGCAGCCTGGCCAGCGCGTCCTGGTCGCCCGCCACCACGCACGGACCTCCCGCCTCGGCCCGCACCGGCACCCGGGCGGTGGCGTAGCGCGCCACGACCGATTCGCACAGCGCGGCCAGGTCGGTGGGCTTGCGCCGCAGGTGCTGCCCGTCCAGCCGGGCGAGCAGCAGCAGGTCCTCGGCCAGCCGGGCCAGCCGGAGCGTGTCGGCGTGCACGTCGCGCGCCATCTCCGCCCAGTCCAGCCCGTCCGGGTGGTCCAGGGCCACCTCGAGCTGGGCGCGGATGCTGGCGATCGGGCTGCGCAGCTCGTGCGCCGTGTCGGAGACCAGGTCCCGCTGCCGCTGCTGGGCCTCGGCCAGCCGGGAGAGCATGTCGTTCAGCGTGACGGCGAGGAGGTGTACCTCGTCCCGGGCGGGCGGCACCGGCAGGTCGCGCGGCACGCCGGTCTCGGTGACCTCGGCGGCGCCCCGGCGCAGCGCGGCGATCGGCCGCAGCGTGTACCCGGTCAGCAGCCAGGTGGCCAGGGCCAGCAAGGCGAACAGCAGCGGCGTCCCGACGGCCAGCACCTTGACCAGGGTGGCCAGGCTGTCCCTGACCTCGGCATAGGAGACCGCGGCGATGACGACGCGGTGGCCGGCCGCCGCGACGGCCACCACCCGGATCAGCGACGGCATGCCCAGCGGCGGTCCGGCCAGCGTGCGCGCCTGGCCGCTCCGCGCGGCCGCCTCGGCCTGGGCCGGCGGCAGTATCGGCACCAGACGGTCCGCTCCGGGCGAGACGTTGATGATCCGGCCGCTGGCGTCGAGCACCTGGATGGTCAGCGTCCCCGGCGCGACCGGCACCGGGCTGGGCAGCCGGTTCTGGTCGATCAGGGCGGCCACCTCGACCGCGCCCTGCCGGGCGGACAGGTCGAGCCCGCGGACCAGCGACGCCCGCAGCGCGTTGACCAGGAGCACCGCCGCCAGGGCGAGGGCCACCGCCAGCCCGGCCGAGGTGGCCAGCGTGAGCCGCGCCCGCAGGCTCCGCCGCCGCCACCACCCGGTCACTCCCGAGCTCATGATCAGCCGCCGTCGGCCGCGAGCCGGTAGCCGGCCCCGCGCACGGTCTGCAGCGCGTTCCGGCCGAACGGCGTGTCGATCTTGCGCCGCAGGTAGCCGGCGTAGACCTCGACCACGTTCAGGTCCGCCACCGCGTCCGCGTCCCAGACGTGCTCGAGCAGTTCGGCCTTCGCCACCACCTGGCCCGCCCGCCGCATCAGGTACTCGAGCAGCGCGAACTCCCTGGCGGTCAGCTCGATGTCCGCCTCGCCGCGGCGGACGGTCCGGGCGGCCGGGTCCAGGCCCAGGTCGCCGGCCGTGAGCACGGCCGGGCGGGGCCTGGCGCCGCGGCGCAGCAGGGCGCGCAGCCGGGCCGCGAGCACGACGTAGGAGAACGGCTTGGTCATGTAGTCGTCGGCGCCGAGGTCGAGCCCGTCGGCCTGGTCGTACTCGCCGTCCTTGGCCGACAGGATCAGCACCGGCACCCAGTTGCGTTCGGCGCGCAGCCGCTCGCACACCTGGTAGCCGGACAGGCCGGGCAGCATGAGGTCGAGCACCACGGCGTCGTACCCGCCCTCCCGGGCCAGGTGCAGGCCGTCCACGCCGTCATGGGCGACGTCGACCACGAACCCCTCCGCGGTCAGGCCGCGGCGCACGGCCGAGGCGAGGCGCCGTTCGTCTTCTACCACTAGCACCCGCACTGTCCCAGTGTGGCGCACTCACTGAGATGGCGTCGCCGGCCTCTCAGGGTGCTCACAGCGACCGCGAGGCAGTCTGCATACATGGCTCAGCTACCGAAGCTATCCCGGCGCGCCAGGTGGGCCATCCCGGCGGGCGCGCTGATCGTCACCGGCGGGCTGATGGCCGGGTCGCTGATCACGGCGGCTCAGGCCGCGCCCGGCCTGCCTCCCCGCACCGCGGCTCAGCTGCTCGCCGAGGTGGCCGATTCCACCACGCCGCCGCTGACCGGGACCGTGGTGGAGACCGCCTCGTTCGGCCTGCCCGCGCTGCCCGCCACCGGGAACCCGACCTCGCTGGCCTCGCTGCTCACCGGGTCGCACACGGTCCGGGTCTGGTACGCGAGCCCGCAGCACTTCCGGCTGGCCGTGCCCGAGTCGCTGAGCGAGAGCGACGTGATCAGGGACGGCCGCACCGCCTGGCTGTGGCAGAGCACCCTGAACAAGGTGACCAGGTTCACCCTCCCGGCGCACGCCGCCGGCCAGGTCGTGCCGCATCAGCCGCTGACGCCGCAGCAGGCGGCCAGCCAGGTGCTGGCCGCGGTCGGGCCGACCACCACGGTCCGGGTGGACAGCAACGTGACGGTGGCCGGGCAGGCGGCCTACGCGCTGGTCCTCGCGCCCAAGGACGCCAGGTCGCTGGTCGGCCAGGTGCAGATCGACGTGGACGGGAGCAACGGCGTGCCGCTCCGGCTGCAGGTCTTCGCCCGCGGCGCGAGCAGCCCCGCCTTCCAGGTGGGGTACACCGAGATCCACTTCGTGCGCCCGGCGCCGGCCGACCTCACGTTCGCCCCGCCTCCCGGCGCGACGGTCACCCGGGTGAACCTGTCCGGCGGCAAGCCCGGCGGAGCCGGGGATCACGCCAGGCCCGACGTCACCACGACCGGATCAGGCTGGCTGACCGTGCTCGAGCTGCCGTCAGCCGACCTGACCCCGAACGCTCCCGGCGCCGGCGCCACGTCGCCCGACCAGAGCGCGGCCGTGCTGCGCACCCTGCTCCTCGCGGCCAAGCCGGTCCAGGGCAGCTGGGGCAGCGGCCGGCTGCTGCGGACCAGCCTGGTCTCGGTGCTGATGACCGATCAGGGCACCACGTTCGCCGGCGCCGTGCAGCCCAGCGTCCTGTACGCCGCCGCGGCGGCGCACCCGCATTGACCGCGATCTCGACCAGCGGGCTGACCAAGCGATTCCGCGGCGGTCAGCTCGCGGTCGACCACATCGACCTGGCCGTCCCGCACGGTTCGGTCTACGGGTTCCTCGGGCCGAACGGCTCGGGCAAGACCACCACGATCCGGATGCTGCTCGGCCTGGCCTACCCGACCAGCGGCCACGCGACGCTCCTCGGCGTGCCGATGCCGGACGGCGCCACCCGGGTGCTGCACCGGGTCGGCTCGCTGGTCGAGGGGCCCGCCTTCTACCCGTTCCTGACCGGCGCCGGCAACCTGGCCCGCTACGACGCGGCGGACCGGACCGCCGACCCGGCCACGGCGCGGGCCAGGATCGACGATGCCCTGGACCGGGTGGGCCTGCTCGCGGCGGCGAAGAAGCGGTACCGGCACTACTCGCTGGGCATGAAGCAGCGGCTGGCCATCGCCGCGGGCCTGCTGCGGCCCCGGGAGCTGATCATCCTGGACGAGCCGACCAACGGGCTCGACCCGCAGGGGACCCGCGAGGTGCGCGCGCTGATCCGGCAGATCGCCGCCGACGGCACCACCGTGTTCGTCTCCTCGCACCTGCTGGCCGAGGTGGAGCAGATCTGCACGCACGTGGGCGTGATGCGCACCGGACGGCTGGTGTTCCAGGATTCCCTGCCCGAGCTGCGCCGGACCGGCGCCGCCCGGGTCACCGTGCAGACCGCCGACGCCGAGGCGGCGGTCAAGGTGCTGACCGCGCTGGGCCTGGCCGACGCGCTGGCGGCCGAGGCCGGCGCGTCGGCCATCCTGGGCGACGCGTCGCCGGAGCAGGTCTGCGCCGAGCTCGTCCAGGCCGGGATCGGCGTCCGCGGCTTCGCGGTCGCCTCGCCCAGCCTGGAAGACCTGTTCGTCGGGCTCACCGGGGAGGGCTTCGATGTCAGCGGGTAGGTTCTACGCCTCCGAGCTCCGGCTCGTCATGCTGCGCAGGCGCAACCTGCTGCTGCTGGCGGTGGCCGCCGTCTTCCCCCTGATCATCGGGATCGCGCTGCGGCTGGCGGCCCCCCGCCCGCAGGGCGGCAACGGGGCCGGCCTGGCGTTCTTCAACCAGCTGGCCGGCAACGGCGTGTTCCTGACCTTCATCGCGCTGTCCACCCTGCTCGTGCTGGTGCTGCCGGTGGTGGTCTCGGTGGTGGCCGGCGACTCGGTGGCCGGCGAGGCCGGCTACGGCACGCTGCGCTACCTGCTGGCGGTGCCGGCCGGGCGGACCCGGCTGCTCGCGGTCAAGTACGGCGTGATCGTGACGTTCGCGCTGTGCGCCACGTTCATCGTCTCGGCGGTCGCGCTGGCGGCCGGCGCGGTGCTGTTCCCGGTCGGGCCGGTCACGCTGCTGTCCGGCACCACGGTCTCGCTGGCGGCCGGCCTGCTCCGGCTGCTGTTCGTCACCTTGTACGTGGCGGCCGCGATGGCCGCCCTCGGCGCGATCGGCCTGGCCATCTCGACCCTGACCGAGCACGCGATCGGCGCCATCGCCGCCGTCATGATCCTGGTGGTCACCAGCGAGGTGGTCGACAACGTGCCGCAGCTCGCGGCGGCCGGCCCCTACCTGCCGACCCACTGGTGGCTCTCCTTCGACTCCCTGCTGCGCGTCCCCGTCGACACCTCGACCCTGCTCCGCGGGCTGGCTTCGTTCGCGGTCTACGCGCTGCTCTTCGGCTCCTTCGCCTGGGCCCGCTTCACCTCGGCCGACGTCACCAGCTGAAGGCTCCGGTCAGCTCGGCGCGGGCGGCGCCAGCTCGCTGAGCAGGTTCTTGTCCCAGGTCATGATCAGGTATTCCCGGTAGCGGTATTCGTGCTCCGCCGGACCGAACGCGGCCACCGCCTGCGCCCTGGTCATCGGGTCCAGCGCGTCCGGCTTGGCCAGCAGCACGACGAAGTTCGCGTCATGGGCGCGCGGGTCGTACCACGAGGCGTTGTATTCGTGCGGCCCGGGGGCTATCCGGGCGTGCTCGGTCACCACCGGCCGGACCGCGGCCGCGGCCCCGCTGGCCATCGTGGTGACGTTGGCCAGCCCGTAGTGGCTCAGGCCGTAGGTCAGGCCGTGCGCCCCCAGCCAGCCCGCGAGATCCTGGGTGACCGCGGGCGCCGGCGGCTTGGTCATCGCATAGCCGAGGGCCGCGACGTAGCCGGCCAGCACCACCGCGAGCGCGGCCGCCAGCGCGCGGCGGAGCCGCGCGGCCGGCCGCCCGTCCGCCAGCAGGTGCCGAGCCAGGACCCGGCCCGCCAGGACCGCGCCGAACGGCAGGATCCCGGCGATCTCCCGCACGCTCCAGTACACGGTCACCCGCACGCTGAACAGGTACGCCGCGACGTTGATGACGATGCCGACGACGAGGATCTGGCTGATGACGTCCTCGCAGCGGGAAAACCGCCACAACGTCAGCAGCACGGCCCAGAACACCAGCGCCACGCCCACCAGGTGCAGCACCGCGAACACTAGGTCCCACCCCGTCGGCGGGCCCTGGAAGTTGGCGCCGAATACCCCCAGCACCCCTTCCGCGGTCAGCCGGATGTGCCGCGGCAGCTGACTGATAGGGCTCGCGCCGAGGGGGAGCGGGAGCATGGTGTACCCGCCGAGCGCGTGGATCAGCTTGACCACGGCCTCGGCCAGCACCGCCGAGCCCAGGGCCGCGGCCACCAGCGACAGCTCGAACCAGACGGTACGCAGGGCGGCGCGACGCCACCCGAGCCGCCGCCAGGCCTGCACCGCCCGCACGCCGTAGACGATGACCAGCGGGATGACCCCGGTGAACCACACGACCTGGTCGCCGATGGCCGTCCAGGTCAGCAGCACCCCGATCGCCACCGGCGTGTACCAGCGCCGCGGCATCCACTCCAGCAGCAGCCAGCACACCAGCACCGGGATCTGGGTGGCGAGGTGATCCGGCTGGAAGAGCACGATGAACACGCCAGGGCCCGGCTCGGGCGCCAGCATGATCCCGGCCGCGATGAGCATGCGGACCACGGCCTCGCGGCCGGTGGTACGGCCGCGGGCGAGCAGCGCCGCCAGCACCACGAGCAGGGCGTAGTTCAGCGCCGCCACCACGTGCAGCGCATCGGCGTTCAGCCCGCGGATCGCCTCGACGACCAGGAACTCGGGCGTCTCGACGGTGTAGAAGAGCACGTCCGGGACGGTCCAGCCGTGCAGCAGCAGGTTGCCGTGCAGCACGTCCCAGCCCTGCAGGGCAATCGAGGCCCCGTCCGACTCAGCCCGCTGCGTCCGGGACACCCGCAGGTAGCAGAACCCCAGCGCGACGACGGCCAGGACGAACAGCGCCAGGCCCAGCACCCACGTCCGCCCGCGGCCCCGCGCCCGCCCCGGCGGGCCCGCCTGGTCGGCCCCGGCCTGGTCGGCGACCGCGCCCGGCTGCCCTGCCTCTGGCATCGCACTCCCAGCTCTCTACGGCTAGCAGCCGATCGTACCGTTACGCCCGGGCGCGGGCTGCCGTTTGCGCTCCGCGCCTCACCAGGTGAAGTCTTCCTCCCAGAACTCCGTGACGCCACGCGCAGACTCAGGCCGCGACGTCTCAAGCCCGCGCAGTTCCACCCGGCGGATCTTGCCGGAGATCGTCTTGGGCAGATCGCCGAACTCCACCCGCCGGATCCGCTTGTACGGCGCGACCCGCTCCCGGCAGAAAGCCATGATCGACTGCGCCAGCTCGCCAGAGGGCGTGCGCCCCGCCGCCAGCAGCACATACGCCTTCGGCACCGCCAGCCGGACCGGGTCCGGCGACGGGACCACGGCGGCCTCCGCCACCGCCTCGTGCTCGATCAGGACGGATTCCAGCTCGAACGGCGAGATCCGGTAGTCCGAGGCTTTGAACACGTCGTCCGTTCGGCCCACGTACGTGATGTAGCCGTCGTCGTCCGACGTGGCCACGTCGCCGGTGTGGTAGTAGCCGCCCGCCATGGCGCGGGCGTTCAGCTCATCGTCGTCCAGGTAGCCGGTCATCAGCCCGAGCGGGCGCCGCGACAGGTCCAGGCAGATCTCCCCGTCCCGCCCCGGCTCGCCGGTGACCGGGTCCACCAGCACGACGGCGTACCCGGGCAGCGGCCGGCCCATCGAGCCGGCCCGCACCGGCTGGCCCGGCGAGTTGCCGACCTGCGCGGTCGTCTCGGTCTGGCCGAACCCGTCGCGGACCGTGATCCCCCAGGCCTTGCGCACCTGCTCGATCACTTCCGGGTTGAGCGGTTCGCCCGCGGCCACGCACTCGCGCAGCGACGACACGTCGGCCGCGCCCAGGTCGGCCTGGATCAGCATCCGCCAGACCGTGGGCGGGGCGCAGAAGGTCGACACCCGGCACGAGCCGAACGCGGCCAGCAGCGAGGACGCCGAGAACCGCGCGTAGTTCAGCACCAGCACGGTCGCGCCCGCGTTCCACGGCGCGTACACGTTGCTCCAGGCGTGCTTGGCCCAGCCCGGCGAGGACAGGTTCAGGTGCACGTGGATGCCGACCCAGTACATGGTGGAAAGGTGCCCCACCGGGTAGCTGACCTGCGTGTGCGCGACCAGCTTGGGCAGCGCCGTGGTGCCGGAGGTGAAGTAGAGCAGCAGCGGGTCGCCGGCCCGCGTGACGCCCTCGGGCACGAACGAGGCCGAACCAGCGAACGCGGACGAGTACGAATGCCACCCCTCCGCATCCCCGCCGACCACGATCCGCGTCCAGTCACCGGGCACGGAACCGAACTTCGGCGCCCCGGCCAGGTCCGTGATCACGTGCCGGACCTGGCCGCGGGACACCCGGTCCACCAGGTCAGCGGGCTGCAGCAGGGTAGACGCCGGGATGATCACCGCCCCGAGCTTCATCGTGGCCAGGATGACCTCCCACAGCGGCGGCACGTTGCCGAGCATCAGCAGCACCCGGTCGCCCCGGCCCACGCCGAGGCCGCGCAGCCACCCCGCCACCTGCGACGAACGGGCGGACAGCGATCTGTACGACAGCGAGACGTCCGACCCGTCGTCGCTTAGGATCCGCAGCGCGGGCCGGTCCGGGTGCTCGGCCGCGATCACGTCGAACCAGTCGAGCGCCCAGTTGAACTCATCGAGCGATGGCCAGCCGAACGAACGACGCGCCGCGTCGTAGTCCTCGCGATGAGCCAGCAGCAGGTCACGCGCCGCCCGGAACGTGTCCGTCGAAGAAGTCATGGGCCTATCGTGGCAGCTGACCACCCTGCGCGGGAAGATCACCCCGGTGCCGCATACTGGTCCCGTGACCGACCTGACGATCGAGCTGGACCCGGCCGAGGCCGGCCTGGACAAAGACCGACTCAAGCGCATCGACGCGCACTTCGCCCGCTACACCGATGACGGCCGCCTGGCCGGCTGGCTGCTCACGATCAGCCGCCACGGCCGCCTGGCGCACGTAGCCCGGTCCGGGTCACGTGACCTCGAGGCCGGGCTGCCGGTGACCGACGACACCCTGTGGCGGATCTACTCGATGACCAAGCCGGTCACCTCGGTCGCCGCGATGATCCTGTACGAGGAGGGCGGCCTCGCGCTCACCGACCCGGTCAGCGCCTTCATCCCCGCCTTCTCCGGCGTCCGGGTCTACGACGGCGGCTCGGACCTGAAGCAGGTCACGGTCCCCGTGACCGAGCCGGTCAGGGTCTGGCACCTGCTCACCCACACCGCCGGGCTCACCTACGGCTTCCACCGGGTGCACCCGGTCGATGCGCTGTACCGGGCGGCCGGGTTCGAGTGGGGCACGCCGGCCGGGATGGACCTGGCCCAGGCCTGCGACGTCTGGGCCGGCTTCCCGTTGCTGTTCCAGCCGGGGACGGAATGGAACTACTCGGTCGCCACCGACGTCCTCGGCCGCGTCATCGAGGTAGCCTCAGGCCAGCGCCTCGACGAATTCCTTGAGGACAGGATCCTGCGCCCGCTCGGCATGACCGACACCGCCTTCGGCGCCGCCCCGGAGGCCCATCCGCGGCTGGCCGCCCTCTACCGGCCGAACTCACGCAACACGGTCACCCGGCTCGACGACCTGGGCCGGGCCGCCCTGAAGCAACCGCGCATGCTCAGCGGGGGCGGCGGCTTGGTGTCCACGGCGGCCGACTACAACCGGTTCCTCCAGATGCTGCTGCACACGGACGTGAGCCCGGCCGGCGAGCTCGACGGCACCAGGCTGCTCGGCCCGCGCACGGTCGGCTACATGGCCCGCAACCACCTGCCCGGCGGCTTGGACCTGGAGAGCTTCGGCCGCCCGCTCTACGCCGAGTCCCCGTTCCGCGGGGTCGGCTTCGGCCTCGGCCTCGCCGTCGTCCTCGACCCGGTACCCGGCAAGGTGACCGGCTCCGCGGGCGAGCTCTCCTGGGGCGGGGCCGCGAGCACCACGTTCTGGATCGACCCGGCCGAGGGCCTGACCGTCTCGTTCTTCACCCAGCTGCTCCCGTCCAGCACCCACCCGATCCGACCGCAGCTGCACCAGCTCGTCTACCAGGCCCTCACCGGCTGATCCTGCACATCATCTCCACCCGCGCCACACCGGCCATCCGCACCGGCGGCGAAGTATCGGCCCATGGCACACATTGTCGTGATGGGCGGGGGACTGAGCGGCCTGACCGCCGCCCTCAGCTAGCCGACCCCTCGCCGTCCGCCTAGCCGCGCCGGCGCCCGCCCCCGGCGCAGCGTACGCAGGTGGCTGCGGCCGGGCGAGCCGCCAGCCGTTCGGCCCCGATGGGCTGCCCGCACCGGTCGCACACCCCGTACCGCCCCTCCGCCAGCCGCCGCAGCGCGGCGTCGGCCGCCGCGACCTGCTCCCGCGCCGCCTCGAGCAGCGCGGCGGCGTGCTGCCGCTCGAACGCGAGCGTCGCGCCCTCCGGGTCGTGCTCGTCGTCGGTCCCGGCCGCGCTGGCCGCCTCGGCCAGCCCGGCGAACTCCCGCTCCAGGCCGGCCACCAGGTCCCGCGCCCGCTCCCGCTCGGCCAGCAGCGCCTCCCGCGCGGTCGCCATGCCCCGACCTTAACGGGCCGGCATCCATGCCCTATGAGCGGAGGCCAGCCCTTCCTTCAGGTGGCCTTCATGTTGCCTCGGTAACCTCGGCCTGCATGAACGAGAAGAGCCAGCCGGTTCATAGCTGAGCCAGAGGGTTCGTGCAGGGATCTACGAGTACGTGACCGCAGGATGAGTGACATGAGCAGCGCACGCCGAGACAACGGGATCCGCGAGGCCCAGGCGGCCAGGGAGCGCGGCCGGGCCAAGGTCCGGTCCACGACGACCGCGGTCACCATGGCCAGCGTGGTGACGGCCGGCGCGCTGGCCCTGGCCCTGCCCGGCTCCACGCACACGACCAGTGCGTCCAGCAGCTCCGGCTCCACCTCGGCCGGCTCGTCGGGCTCCTCGGCCAGCTCGGGTTCAGCCAGCTCGGGCTCCACCAGCTCGGGCTCCACCAGCTCCGGCTCCAGCGGATCCAGTTCCACCGGATCCAGCTCCACCGGTTCAGGTTCAACTGGCTCCAGCTCTACGAACTCCGGCTCGAGCTCCGGCGGCTTCAGCTCCGGTTCCTCGCCGATCTCGAGCTCCGGCGGCAGCCAGGCCACCTCCGGCGGCTCGTAATGCCGGACACCGCCACGGACACCGCGACGGACGCTGACCCGGACACCGCCACGGAGGCCGGCGCGTCGGCGAGCTGGCGGGCGCTCGGCACGCTGGTCCAGCTGGTGGTGACCGATCCGGGCGCGCTGCCCGAGGCCCGCCGCGTGCTCGAGCACGACCTCGCCGAGGTGGACGCGGCCTGCAGCCGGTTCCGCCCCGACTCCGAGCTCCGCGCCCTCAAGGGCGGGCCCCGCACAACCATCAGCCCGCTCCTGGCCGAGGCGGTCGCGGTGGCGCTGCGGGCCGCCTGGCTGACCGAAGGCGATGTGGACCCGACGGTAGGTGCCGCCATGTCAGCGGTAGGATACGACCGTGATTTCGAACAAATGAAGCCTAACGGCCCGGCACTCAGCCTCACCGTCCGCTCCGTGCCCGGCTGGCGTGAGGTGGACCTGGACGGCCGGTCGCTGACCATGCCGGCCGGGGTGCAGCTCGACCTGGGCGCGACCGCGAAGGCGTGGGCCGCGGACCGGTCCGCGGCCCGGATCGCCGCGAGAACCGGCAGCGGCGTGCTGGTCAGCCTGGGCGGCGACATCGCGGTGGCGGGCGCCGCCCCGGACGGCGGCTGGCGGATCCGGGTGCAGGACGTGACCGGCGTGCCCGGCGATCCGCCGGCCGGCCCGTATGCGCTGATCGCCATCCGCGACGGCGGGCTGGCCACCTCGAGCACCGCCGCGCGCCGCTGGCGGCGGGGCGGCGACGTCCTGCACCACATCCTCGACCCCCGCACCGGCCTGCCCGCCGAACCCGTCTGGCGCACCGTCTCGGTCACCGCCGGGAGCTGCGCCGACGCCAACGCGGCCAGCACGGCCGCGGTGATCCGCGGCCGCCGGGCGCTGGGCTGGCTGGCGCACCTGGGCCTGCCGGCCCGGCTGGTCGACGCGACCGGCGTGGTGTTCACCGTGGCCGGCTGGCCGGATAACTCAGAGCCGCAAAAATCAGAGGCAGCGCAGAACTAACCCTCAGGCTCCGCCGACCGCGGTGGCCGAGCATGGATGACGTGACCAACGAAGTGAACGAGGAACGGGCCTGATGAACACCGCGTTCTGGTACGCCAGCCGCGCGACCGGAATCGTCGCGCTGCTGCTGCTCACCGCCGTCCTGGTGCTAGGCATCGCCGTGAACCGGCAGGGCCGGCTGCCCGGCCTGCCCCGGTTCGCAGTGACCGACCTGCACCGGAACCTGTCCCTGCTGTCGGTGGCGTTCGTCGCCGTGCACGTGCTGACCGCGGTGCTCGATACCTACGTGCACATCCCGCTGGCCTCCGCGGTCATCCCGTTCGCCTCGGGCTACGAGCGGTTCTGGCTCGGGCTGGGCGCGGTCTCGCTGGACATCATGCTCGCGATGATCGTGACCAGCCTGCTCCGCGGCCGCCTGAACCGCGTCCTGTGGCGGGCCGTCCACCTGCTCGCCTACGCCAGCTGGCCGGTCGCGTTCGCGCACAGCATCGGCTCCAGCAAGGACCTGCAGCAGGGCTGGATGCTAGTCGCGGCCGCCGGCTGCGCGATGATCGTCGCGGCGGCGGTAGTCTGGCGGCTGGCTCACGCCGCCCGGCAGGTGCCCAGGGCCGGACGGGTCGCCGCGCTCTTCTCTCAGGTGACGCGATGAGCGCCGTGATAGACGAATCGGCACCAGGCGGGGCAGCCCGGCAGGCTGCCGGGCTGCCCCGCCTGCTGCCGGCAGCCCCGGAGGACCTGCACGCCCACCTGGCCCGGTACGGCCCGGTGCCGTACCGCGGGCACGCGAACCTGCTCATCGCCGACGTGGAGGCGTCCGGCCTGACCGGCCGGGGCGGCGCGGCCTTCCCGGTGCACCGGAAGCTGGCCGTGGTGGCCCGGGCGAGCGCGCGCCAGGCCCGCAAGGTGGTCG
>Ga0335083_10004639_pt1 | contig 17473 bp, 22 predicted proteins | sample Lox_Sample_42_FD_206716 | JGI IMG/M metagenome (GOLD analysis project Ga0335083, IMG submission 206716) | Soil microbial communities from Loxahatchee National Wildlife Refuge, Florida, United States - Lox_Sample_4.2 | ecosystem: Environmental > Terrestrial > Soil > Wetlands | place: USA... | reverse complement strand
AACAACTGGCCGCCGGACGGCCGCTGGTACGGCAACACGCCGGTGCCGATTGCCGACGTCTCCGGCGCCGAGGCGGAAGAACTCATCCCCAAGATCGAGGCGGTGGCGAGGAACTACGCCTATGCCGGCGCCGGCGATTACCGCATCTTTCCGGGGCCGAACAGCAACTCGTTCACCGCCGCCGTGCTGCGCGCGGTGCCCGAGCTCGGCGTGGCGCTGCCGCCGAACGCCGTCGGCCGCGATTTCCGCGACGGCGTCTATGCCGGATTGACCGACAGCCGCACCGGCGTCGAGGTCAATCTGAACGGTTATGCCGGCATCAAGATCGGCTGGGTCGAAGGCGTCGAGGTCAACCTGCTCGGGCTCGTCGCCGGCCTCGATGTGCAGCATCCGGCGTTGAAGCTGCCGGGCTATGGCCGCATCGGCTTGCCCGCGCCGGTTGCGACCGCCGAGGCGCGCTAGCCGGCAGGCAACCGAGCGCCCGTGCGTTCAGGCGATGCTCGCGCCGCGCTCCTTGAGCAGCGCGCGCAAGACCGAGCGGTGGCATCGCTCTTCGCGCTCGCAATAACAGCCCAGCGAGAAATTCGTGCTCGCGGAGAGAGCCGACAGCACATCGAGGGTCCGGCTTTCGGCCGGCCTACTCATTTGCTTGCGGAACTTGCGGACAAACGCGTTCCATTCCGATTGAGACCGGCTCGATTTTGCCTCTGCCATCAGTTGCGGCGTAGGAGAGAGCGCCGGGTACCAGACGTCGTACCAATTGTTCCTGGCGTAGCGGTCCTTCCTCACACCGCGCGGCGGCCGGCGAACCGTGCCGATGCGCAGGCCTTCGTCGGGCCGTCGCGGCATGCCGAGCTGGACGATGGAGATCGCCACAACGCTAACCTTTGGCCAGTCTGACAAAGATCATGATCTGGGTGACAATGAGCAGGGGCACGACACAGGTGAGGACGATCCAGAACGCGCCGATAGCGAAATTATACGCCGGAAGCGTGAGCGCGCCATAGATGGCGTTCAGGAGATCGACGCTCGCCAGGATACTGAACAGCCACGTGACGGCCTTGGCCATCTTGCTGCCTGACAACCACAGCCACATTGCAATGAGCGCCAAGGGCGCGACCACGGCATCGCCATAGGCCAGCATTGCGGCAAAAGCCGTCTTGGTGATCGGCTCGCCGACCACTCCTGGAACGAGAACCAGGAGCCCCAAATGCCGGAAACCATGCGGGACCAGGAGCAAGGCGTCGCCCTTACCCGACGGCTGATTTTTCAGGCCATCCCACCAGAAAAATCGTGCCAGCAGTCCGTACACAAGCAGGCTGAGCGCAAACCCGCCCAGAAAAATGATCGCGTTGTTCATCGCTATTGCCCAGAAAAGATCAAACGAATTTGGTGAGGTCGGTGCCGCCCGGTCGCGCGGGCATCAGGCCTTGTGTTTCGAGCCAAGGATTTCGACGGGCTCGATCGAGGGCGGCGCCGAGAACAATTCCGGCGCCTTGGCCATCAGCGCCTGCCCGATCGGGCCATTGAGGTGCTTCTGGCGCCCGTTCTCATCGTCGAACGTGTCGAACACGCCGAACGTGCTCGGCGAGAGCCTGAGCGCGTACCAGCTGATCGTGGTCGGTTCTTTCCTGGCCATGTCGAGGGCCGTTTCGAGAAACTTGGCGACCGCCTCTTCCTTGCCAGGCTTGGCTTCGAAGCGGGCGAAAAATGCGAGCTTCACCATTTCGGTTCTCCCAACGCTGCATCGCAGTCGGAGCGATGCACGGGAAACAGCTAGCGGCAGCGCCGGTTTCGAACCATTGTCAAGAACGCCATCTTTGATATCAATTGCGCCATGAAGATCGGCGTGCTCGTTCTCAACGGCGTCTTCGATACCGGCCTCGCCGCGGTGCTCGACGCCTTTTCGACGGCGAACGATCTCGCGGCCGCCCAAGGGCTCACATCCATAACGTTCAATGTCACTGTCCTCGGGCTGCGCCACCGCGTGCGCAGCAATCAGGGCTTCACAATTCCCGTTTCGCCCGCCTCCGATCATGCGTTGCCGGACTGGGTGGTCGTCCCGGCGATCGGCGACCGGACGCCGGAGCCGCTGGCCGCAGCGCTCGCAACGCCCGAAGTTCGCAGCGCGGCCCAGCTCGTGCGGCAGTGGGCCGACGCCGGCGCGCAGGTCGCAGCCGCATGCATCGGCACCTTCATCGCCGCCGAATCCGGCGTGCTCGACGGCGAGAGCGCGACGACGACATGGTGGCTGGCGCCGTTTTTCCGCCAGCGCTATCCGCGCGTCCGGCTCGATGACCGGCGCATGCTGGTCCGCTCCGGCCGCGTGCTGACCTCGGGCGCCGCGCTCAGCCACATGGATATGGCGCTGTGGCTCGTCCGCCAGGCGAGTCCATCGCTCGCGGAGACGACGGCGCGTTACCTGATCGTGGACTCACGCCCAAGCCAATCGGCCTACGCCATGAGCGATCATCTCGCCCACGCCGATCCGCTGGTGCAGCGCTTCGAGCGCTGGGCCCGCGGCCATCTCGTCGAGGGGTTCTCGCTTGACGAAGCGGCCCACGCCATTGGCGCGAGCAAGCGGACGCTGGCGCGCCGCCTCAATGACGTGCTCGGCAAAAGCCCGCTCTCGTATTTCCAGGATCTGCGCGTCGAACGCGCCGTGCATCTGCTGCGGACCTCCAGCGACGATGTGGAGAAAATCGCCGCGGCGGTCGGCTACGCGGACGGCGTGACGCTCCGCAACCTGCTGCGACGCAAGCTCGGCCGCGGCGTGCGCGAAATTCGCTCGGAGCGAGCGGCCGGCAGCAGCCCGGACGGCTGATCGTGCCTTAAGGGGCGATCACTAGATACTGCCAGTCGCCGGGGAAATTCTTTCTGCCGAATGGATTTCAGACCGGCAAGGATGGTGCCGGCTCCATCGGCTTCGCCGGTCGCGACCGCCGAGGCGCGCTAGGCGCCCACCGCCGCGGGCGCCCACAATTTCGGCCCGGCGCGCAGATACTGTCGCGGCCGCGCCACCTCTGCTGCCAGCGCCTTCGCCGCATGCCAGCCCCAATGCGGATCGTCGAGGAAGGCGCGCGCGAGCGAGACGAGGTCGGCCTGGCCTTTTGCCACGACCTCCTCGGCCTGATCCGGCCTGACGATCATGCCGACGGTACGCGTGGCAATGCCGGCTTCCCTCTTCACCCGCGCCGCAATCGGCACGTTGTAGCCGGGTTCGGTCGGCGTACGAATGTCGGCGAGCGCGCCACCCGACGAGATACAGACAAAATCGAGGCCCTCGGCCTTCAAAGCCCTGGCGATCGCCACCGCATCGTCCGGCGTCAGCCCGCCCTCGCGCCAGTCACTGCCGGTGATGCGCGCGCCGAGCGGCAGGTGTTTCGGCACCACGCCGCGCACCGCGCGGGTAACCGCGAGCGGAAAGCGCATGCGGTTCTCGAAGCTGCCGCCGTATCGGTCGGTGCGTTTGTTGGAGAGCGGCGACATGAAGCCGTGCAGCAGATAGCCGTGCGCCATGTGCAGCTCGATCTCGTCGAAACCGATGCGCAGCGCGCGCTCGGCGGCGGAGACGAAAGCCCCGCGCACGCGATCGAGATCGGCTTCGGTCGCCTCGCGCGGCACGTGCCATCCCTCGCCCCAGGGCAGCGGCGAGGCAGCAAACGTGGGCCACGGATCCTGGCCGGGCTCGAGCGCCTTGGCGCCTTCCCACGGCCGTTGCGAGGAGGCCTTGCGGCCGGCATGGGCGATCTGGATGCCGAACCTGGCGGTGCCGGCGCGCCGGCATTGCGCGATGACGCGCTGCAACGCCAGTTCGTTGTCGTCGGAGTAAAGCCCCATGCAGCCGTGGGTGATGCGGCCCTGCCGCTCGACATGAGTGGCTTCGACGACGACCAGCGCGGCGCCGGAATTGGCGAGCATGCCAAGATGCATCATGTGCCAATCGTTGGCGCAGCCGTCGTCGGCGGAATACTGGCACATCGGCGCAACGACAATGCGATTGGCGAGCTCGAGGCCGGCCAGCTTATAGGGCGAGAACAAGGCACTGGTCATTGGGGGAACTCTGGCGGGTTACTTCTGCTGAATGGCTTTCAGATAGGCAATGATGGCACCGACCTCGTCGGCGTCAAAACTGAATTCCGGCATATCAGGGTGGCCGGACATGATGCCCTCGCCCAGGGCTTCTTCCAGCGACTCGATCGGATAGCGGGTGCCAAGGTTGCGGAACGCAGGCGCAGCCCTGTCCGCCGAGTCGCCGCTGCGGCCGACCGCGTGACACGACCCGCAATTTTTCGTGAGCAAGGCTTCGCCGAGCTTGAGGTTCTCGGCCGCGCCGGCGGGTACAAATGCCAACATCGTCACGGCCACGACCGCGCCGAGAAGTTGCCGAACATTCCTCATGCGGCGGGACGAATGTCGTCCTTGTCGCCGCGGCGCGGCCGTGCGAGCTCGGCCCAGAACCGCACCGCCTTGATCACGTCGAGCATGCGCAAGGCCATGGCTTCCTCGGTGTAATAATGCTTCCAGCGGCCGCTGCGATAGAGCGCGACATAGTAGTCGAGCCGGCGTTGCGCCAGATCGAGCCATTGGCGTGTAATATTGTCGAAGGGAGGCTGCGCTGACGGCATGAAGGGCCCGTGGCATCAGTCCGGACCGCCAGCCTTTTGGAGCAAACGAGGTGGACGACCGGCAATTGCACAAAGACGCCACCGTACCTGTGGATAACCTTGGCGGTGTAAGCTGATTCGCCAATGAATTAAAGGGGCTAGACCAGAACGCTACAGCCGCAAGTGCAGCTTGTAGGCGAGCTCGCCGACGATGCCGCGCCGGAACAGAAGCACGCAGGCGACGAAAATAACGCCCTGGATGACCAGCACCCACTCGCCGACAAACGCGAGCTTGTATTGCATCAGCAGGATCACAAATGAGCCGACGATCGGGCCGAAGATGGTGCCGAGCCCGCCGACCAGCGTCATCAACACAACCTCGCCCGACATCGGCCAGTTGACGTCGGTGAGCGAGGCTATCTGCAACAGGATCGCCTTGGTCGAGCCGGCAACGCCGGCCAGCGTCGCCGAGAGCACGAAGGCCATGAGCTTGTAGCGATCCGTCTTGTAGCCGAGCGAGATCGCGCGCGTTTCATTTTCGCGGATCGCCTTGAGCACCTCGCCGAACGGCGAGTGAATGATCCGGTAGATGAGCAGCATGCCGGCGAGAAAGATGATCGCCACGAGCATGTACATTGTCGTTTCGTTGCGCAGATCGAACAGGCCGAACAGCGTTCCGCGTGGCACCGCCTGGATGCCGTCCTCGCCGCCGGTAAATTTCATGCGCACCGCGACGAAATACATCATCTGCGCCAGAGCAAGGGTAATCATCGCGAAATAGATGCCCTGGCGGCGGATGGCGAGCGATCCGGCGACGAGCCCGAACAGCGCCGCCACCGCCGTGCCAGAGAGAATGGCAAGCTCCGGCGGCAGGCCCCAGACCTTGGCGGCGTGCGCCGAGATATAGCTGGCCCAGCCGAAATAGAGCGCGTGGCCAAACGACAGCAAGCCGACATAGCCGATCAGCAGATTGAACGCGCAGGCGAATAACGCAAAGCAGAGCGCCTGCATCAGAAACAGCGGGTAGATGAAAAACGGCCCCAGCACGATGGCGGCGACCAGAACGCCGAAGGCGATCGTCTCGGAGTTCCGGCGCCACGGAGAAGCCTTTGCGGCGGGCTCGACCACGCGCTCCATCAGGCTCTCCGCCCGAACAGGCCGGCCGGCCGCACCAGGAGCACGATCGCCATGATGACGAAGATCACCGTGTTCGACGCCTCCGGGAAAAACACCTTGGTCAGTCCCTCGATCACGCCGAGGCCGAAACCGGTGACGATGGCGCCGAGGATCGAGCCCATGCCGCCGATCACGACCACGGCAAAGACGACTATGATCAGCTCCGAGCCCATGTTTGGCGAGACATTATAGATCGGCGCCGCCATCACCCCGGCAAAGGCGGCAATCGCAACGCCAAACCCGTAGGTCAGCGTGATCATGCGCGGGACGTTGATGCCGAAGGCACGCACCAGGGTCGGGTTCTCGGTTGCCGCGCGCAGGTAGGCGCCGATGCGCGTGCGCTCGATGAGAAACCAGGTGCCGAGGCAAACGGTGAGCGAGGCCACGATCACCCAGGCGCGATAGTTGGGAAGAAACATGAAGCCGAGATTGCGCCCGCCCTGCAGCGAATCCGGCAACGTGTAGGGCAGACCCGCGGTGCCGAAATAGTGGCGGCTCACGCCTTCGATGATAAGCGCGAGACCGAAGGTCAGCAACAGGCCGTAGAGGTGATCGAGCTTGTAGAGCCATTGCAGAAAAAAGCGCTCGATGGCGATACCGAGCAGTCCGACCACGATGGGCGCAATGATCAGCGACGGCCAATAACCGAGCCCGGTGACCTGCAACAGCAGATAAGCCGTCAGCGCCCCAAGCATGTATTGGGCGCCATGCGAGAAATTGATGATGTTGAGCATGCCGAAGATCACGGCGAGCCCCAGGCTCAACAGCGCGTAGAACGAGCCGTTGATCAGCCCGATCAAAAGCTGGCCGAATAGCGCGCCCGAGGGAACGCCGAAGATGGTGAACATCGCGTTGCTCCGCTTTGAGGGGCGGGCCTGAGGGCCCGCCCCTTTGACCGGATCAGACGATCAGCCGTTCGCCAGCGGACAGCCGCCGTCCTTGAGCGGACGGAAGGCCTCGTCGGCCGGGATCGTGGCGCGGACATTGTAGAGGTCGCCCGGATACTTCGACTCCTCCGGCTTCTTGACCTCGAACAGATAGGCCGGGTGCAGGGCGCGGCCGTCGACGCGGATCGAGCCCTTGCCGAACACCGGATCGTCGGTCGGCATCGCCTTCATCTTGGCGACGACGGCCTTGCCGTCGGCGGCGCTGCCGAGCGCGGCAACCGCCTTGAGATAGTGCATCGTGCCCGCATAGACGCCGGCCATGTTCATGCTCGGCAATTTGCCGGGCGCGTTGCGCTCCTTGTCCCAGCGCTTGGTCCAGGCGCGGGTGCCGTCATTGAGATCCCAATAGAAGGTCTCGGTGAACATCAGACCCTGCGCGGTCTTCAGGCCGAGCGCGGCGACGTCGGGAGCGAACACCAGCAGGCCGGCAAATTTCTGCCCGCCGGCGATGATGCCGAATTCGGCGCCCTGCTTGATGGCGTTGATGGTGTCACCGCCGGCGTTGGCGAGACCGATGATCTTCGCCTTCGACTGCTGCGCCTGCAGCAGGAACGAGGAGAAGTCGCTGGTATTGATCGGGTGAGCGACCTCACCGACCACCGTGCCGCCATTCGCCTTCACCACCGCCGACGTGTCACGCGCCAGCGCGTGACCGAAGGCATAGTCCGAGGTGAGGAAGAACCAGGTATCGCCGCCGTTTTTCACAATCGCCTTGCCCGTGCCGTTCGCCAGCATCCAGGTGTCGTACGTCATGTGCACGGTCGTCGGCTGGCATTTCGGCCCGGTCAGATCCGAGCTTGCCGGCCCGGACGCCACGAACACCTTGTTTTTCTGGGCAATAACCGGGGCGATCGCGAGCGCAACGCCGGAATTCGGCACATCCGCGATCATGTCGACGTGGTCGACGTCGATCCACTGGTTGACGGTCTGGACACCGATGTCCGCCTTGTTCTGATGATCGGCGCTGACGACCTCGACCTTGACGTTCGGGTGGTCCTTCATGAAATCGGCTGCCGCCATTTTCGCGGCAACAACCGAGCCAGGACCGGTATCGTCGGCATAGAGGCTCGCCATGTCGGTGAGCACGCCGACCTTTACGTTGATCTGCTGGGCGCTGGCCGTGCCGCAGACGAGAGTTGCGGCGAGCGCCGCGAGTCCAAGAAATTTCCTCATAGTTTGCCTCCTTACTTGCGTTATGATTGGTTTTAGACGCCGAGATAATCGTGCAGCTTCTCCACATTCGCATCCAGTTCGTCGGTCGTGAACTGGTCGATGATACGCCCATGTTCCATGACGTAATAGCGGTCCGCAACGGTCGAGGCGAAGCGGAAATTCTGCTCGACCAGCAGAATCGTGAAGCCCTGCTCTTTCAGGGCGCGGATGGTCCTGCCGATGTGCTGAATAATGACGGGCGCCAGCCCCTCGGTCGGCTCGTCGAGCAACAATAGCCTTGCGCCGGTGCGCAGGATACGCGCGATCGCCAGCATTTGTTGCTCGCCGCCGGAAAGCTTTGTGCCCTGGTTCGACCCGAGCCGCTCTTTCAAGTTCGGAAACATGTCGAAGATTTGATGGAGCGAAAGACCGCCGGGTCGCACCATTGGCGGCAACAGCAGGTTTTCCTGCACGCCGAGGCTGGCGAAGATGCCGCGCTCCTCCGGGCAGAAGGCGATGCCCGCGCGCGCGATGCGGTCGGATGTACGCGCGATCAACTCGTTGCCCTCGAACGTCACCGACCCGGTGCGCTGAGGGACGATGCCCATGATCGACTTGAGCGTCGTGGTTTTTCCGGCGCCGTTGCGCCCGAGCAGCGTGACCACTTCGCCTTCGCGCACATCAAAGGTCACCCCATGGAGGATGTGCGACTCGCCGTACCAGGCCTGCAGGTCCTTGATCGCCAGCAGCGGCGCCCGCGCCTCAAGCACGGCCCACTCCCATATAGGCCTCGCGCACCTCGGGATTGGTGGACACGGTGTTGTAATCGCCTTCGGCAAGCACTCGCCCGCGCGTGAGCACCGTGATGGTGTCGGAAATATCGGCGACGACCGACAAATTATGCTCGACCATGAGAACGGTCCGGTTCGCGGCCACGCGCTTGATCAATTGCGCAATGCGATCGATGTCCTCGTGCCCCATGCCGGCCGTCGGTTCGTCGAGCAGCAGCATTTCCGGATCGAGCGCGAGCGTCGTGGCGATCTCGAGCGCGCGCTTGCGGCCATAGGCCAATTCGACGGCCGGCCAATCGGTGAAGGCCGAGAGGCCGACGTCGGTGATAAGTTCCATCGCCTGCTCGTTGAATTCGTCGAGCACGGAGGACGAGTGCCAGAAATCGAACGAGGCGCCGCGCTTGCGCTGCAAGGCGATGCGCACGTTCTCCAGCACGCTCATGTGCGGGAAAATCGCCGAGATCTGAAACGAGCGGACCAAGCCGAGCCGCGCCACGTCGGCCGGCTCCAGTCCCGTGATGTCCCTGCCCTTGAACAGGATGCGGCCGCGCGTCGGACTCAGGAACTTGGTCAGCAGGTTGAAGCAAGTGGTCTTGCCGGCGCCGTTCGGCCCGATGAGGGCATGGATGTTCCCGCGCTTGACGCACAGGCTGACGCCATTCACCGCGATGAATCCGGCGAATTCCTTCGTGAGATCCTCGGTTTCGAGGATCATTTCAGTATTCATGACGCAACGACCCCTCACCCCGTATTGTCGATGCCTTTTCACGTAGCGGCAAGGGCTATGAGACGCGACCCCTTGCGCAATGACCCACTTTGGCAGCCTTTTCACCGCTGCAGCAGCCGTTGGGGCATTTATTGGGCCACGGCGGCATCCGCCTCGCGCTTGGCGAGATTGGCCAGAACCTCGGCGCCGCGATTGGCCGCCGGCAGGCCGCGGAACAGGAAGCACAGGCTCACCACCGCCTGCAGCTCCTCGAAACTGGCGCCGGCCCGGCGCGCGGCAATGGCGTGCAGTTGCGCGGCGTCGCTCATGTCCATCAGCAGCATGCCGAACAGCATGAGCTGGGCGGTCTTGGTGTTGAAGCACCGCGGATACATCGCGTGCTCGCGCATCTGCTCCTGCATGTCGAGCAGCTTGGGATCGAGCGCGCCGGTCACTGCCAGGCGTGCCTCGATGCGTGGCGGCACGAAGCCGATCAACTCACGGTAGATCGCGCCACGCTCTTCCGCCGAAGCCACCGTGTCGGCATAAGCGCCAATGCGTTCGCGCACCGCTTTCGCGTCGATCCGGGGCGGCAAGGCCATCAGACTGATCCTCGGGGATTAGAAGAACACCGGAAATTCCGGCGGCTCGCCGACGTTCTCGGCCGATACGTTGGGCGTGGCGTACTGGATGAAGCTGCGGGGAAGCGAAGCACCCCAATAGGTGCCGGTGCCGCGCTCCTGTTCGTCCCAGGTGACCGGCTCCCAGTCGGGCGCCACCACCAGGAAACTGCCGGTGTAGATTTCCACGCGGTTGCCACCCGGCTCGTAGGTGTAGAGATAGAAGCCTTGCGAGTTGTTGTGCTTGGACGGACCGGCTTCGAGGAAGATGCCGTTCTCGGACAGGATATCGGCGGCGCGCAGCACATCGTCGCGATTGTCGACCCAGAGCGAGAAATGATGCAGGCGCCCGTGCGCGCCCATCACGTCGACCACATAGGCGAGCTGATGATGAATGGCGGTCGGGCTCATCCATGAGCCGATTTCGGTCTTGCCGTGGTCGTAGCGCACCTGTTCGCGCAACTGGAAGCCGAGAATGTCCTGTGCGAATTTGCGGTTGGCCTCGACGTCCTTGGCCAGCAGCGCCAGATGATCGACGCGGCGCACGCAAACGCCGCGGCCGGTATATTTCTGCGGCAGATTCTTCAGCGTCGAATGCAGATTCTTCGGCGCGACGAACTTCTGCTCCTCGTAATAGATCTCCATGCGATGGCCGTCGGGATCGTGGAAACGATAGGAACGGCCGCGGCCGAAATCGCCATTGCTCCAGCCTAGCCCCAAGCCTGCTGCTTCGATGGCCTTGGCGCGGCGCTCCAGCGCCTGCGGGCTTACGGTACGCCAGGAGACGCAGCCGACGCCGGGATCTCCGGAGGCGGTGAGCTTGAGGGTCGAGGTGGCGTAGTCGCCATAGCCGCGCAGATAGACCGACTCTTCCGTCTCGTGCACGGGCTCCATGCCCAGCAGGTCCCGGAAATACCAGAGGCTCTTGTCCGGCACCGGCGTGAACAGCTCGACGCTGCCCAGATGCGCGATATCGTGGATCGGTTCTACCTGCGCCGCCATGGCGACCCTCCCGGCGTTCCACGCCTTGCGGCGCGAAATCCCTAGCGGGCGCAGCTTTGGCGGGTTGTTCCGGCGGCGCTTTGATCTAGCGCAAACGCCCACGGACGCGTCTCAGGATTTATATTTCCTGGCCAGCGCGTCGGCGGCATTGCGCAGCAGGCCGAGATCGGCGCCGACGGCGACAAACTGGTAGCCCCAGCCGATATAGCGGCGGATTTCCTCATCAATGCCGGTGAGAATACCCGCCGGCTTGCCGATCGCCTTCAGCTTGCGGCCGGCATCCTCGATCGCCTTCTGCACCTCGGGAGCCTGCGGATTGCCGAGATGTCCGAGCGAGGCGGCAAGATCGGAGGGGCCGATGAACACGCCGTCCACGCCTTCGACCTTGGCGATGGCCTCGAGCTGTTCCAGCGCCGAGCGCGTTTCCACCTGCACCAGCACGCAGATCTCGTCATTGGCCTTGGTCAGATAGTTCGGCACCCGGCCATAGCGGCTGGCGCGGCCGACGACGGTGACGCCGCGGATGCCCTGCGGCGGATAACGCGTGGCGGCAACCGCGCGCTTGGCCTCCTCCGGCGTCTGCACATAGGGAAACAGCAGCGCTTGCGCGCCGATATCAAGGATGCGCTTGACCAGCACGGCATCGTTCCAGGCCGGGCGCACGATCGGCGTCGCGGTGCCGCGCTGCACCGCCTGCAATTGCGACAGCAGATCGGGGATTTCATTGGGCGAATGCTCGGTGTCGAGCAGCAGCCAGTCGAAGCCGGACTCGGAAATGATCTCCGCGGCGATGTTGTTGCACAGACTCGACCACAGGCCGATCTGCAGTTTGCCGTCGCGAAGCGCCTGCTTGAAGGCGTTGCGTTGAAATTCGACCATGGGGTGATCCTCAAACGAACTGAATGGCGAGCCCACCGAGCGGGCCGAAATCGGCGTGCAGCGTGTCGCCCTTCTGCGCGAAGACGACGCGGGTGAAGGAACCGGCGAGCACCAGATGCCCGGGCTCGAGCGCGGTGCCGACACCGCCGAGCTTGTTGGCGAGCCAGGCAACGCCAAGCGCCGGATGGCCGAGCACGCCGGCGGCAAGTCCGGTCTCCTCGATTTCGGAATTGCGGTACATGATGCCGCCGACCCAGCGCAGGTCGACATCCAGGGGCCCGACCGGGCGGCCGCCAAGCGCGATGCCGGCGGCAGCGCCGTTGTCGGCGACGGTGTCATAAATTTTTCGCTGGTCCTGGATGCGGGCATCGACGATTTCGATGGCCGGGATGACGTATTCGGTGGCGCGCAGCACTTCGGCGAGGCCGATGCCGGGACCGAGCAGGCGCTTGCCCATGACGAAGCAGAGCTCGACCTCGACGCGCGGCTTGCAGTAATCGGCGTGCTTGACCTTGGCGCCATCGGCGATCATCTGGTCGTCGAGGATGAAACCGAAGTCCGGCTCATCGATCATCGAGGAGCGCTGCATCGCCTTGGAGGTCAGGCCGACCTTGTGGCCGATCAGCTTCGCCCCCGCCGCCATCTTGCGGTTCGCGACTTCGGTGGAGATCGCGTAGGAATCTTCGATGGTGATGGCCGGGAACGTGGTCGTGAGCTGCACCGCCTGTTTTTTCGTCCGGTGCGCCTCCATCAGGATGTCGGCGGCCTTGGCGCGTTCGGCGGTTGATAGCATCGTCTCCCCCGGCTTTTCTTAATGCCGATCCTGTAACCCGTCCGGCAGCAAAATCAAACCTGTTGTCAGCCTTTCACATGGCGCAAAGCATGCGAGACGCGCGGGAATAATGCTATGATAAAATTCGCATGAGTTTCGATACCATCATCCGCGGCGGCACCATCGCCACCGCCTCCGACACGTTTTCCTGCGACGTCGGCATCAGCAAGGGCAGGATAGCGGCGCTCGGCGACAATCTCGGGGCGGCAGCCGAGATTGTCGACGCCGCCGGCCTTCTGGTGCTGCCCGGCGGCATCGACAGCCACGTGCACATCGCGCAGCCCTCGGGTCCGGGCATCGTCATGGCCGACGATTTCGCCTCGGCAACGCGCTCGGCCGCCTTCGGCGGCAACACCATGGTGCTGCCCTTCGCCATGCAGCAGAAGGGTGAGAGCCTGCGCCAGGTGGTGAAGGACTATCACGCCAAGGCCGACGGCCAGTGCTATGTCGACGTCTCTTTCCATCTCATCATCGCCGACGCCAGCGATCCCGTGCTCGGCCAGGAGCTGCCGGCGCTGGTCAATGACGGCTACACCTCGTTCAAGGTGTTCATGACCTACGAGGGCCTCGCCCTCTCCGACATGGAAATGCTCAAGGTGATGAGCGTCGCACGCGAGACCGGCGCGCTGGTCATGGTGCATGCGGAAAATTACGACGCCATCCGCTTCCTTACCGACAGGCTCGAGCAGGCCGGCAAGACGCAAACGAAATATCACGGCGCCTCGCGCCCCATCGCGGTCGAGCGTGAAGCGACGCATCGGGCGATCTCACTCGCCGAGATCGTCGACGTGCCGATCATGATCGTGCACGTGTCGAACCGCGAGGCGATGGAAGAGATCGCCCGCGCCAGGCGCCGCGGCCTGAAGATCTACGGCGAAACCTGCCCGCAATATCTGGTGCTGACCGAGAAGGACATGGACGGCCTCAACATGGAAGGCGCCAAATATGTCTGCTCGCCGCCGCCGCGCGACGAGGCGAGCCAACAGGCGTGCTGGGAAGGATTGCAGCAGGGCATCTTCTCGCTGTTCTCCTCCGACCACTGTCCGTTCCGTTACGACCACCCGCACGGAAAACTGGCACCAAAAGGCCGCACCAGCTTCCGCTGGGTGCCGAACGGCATTCCCGGCGTGGAGACGCGGCTGCCGATTCTGTTTTCGGAAGGGGTCGGCAAAGGTCGCATCAGCCTGAACGAGTTCGTTGCGCTCACCGCCACCAACCACGCCAGGACCTACGGGCTCTATCCGAAGAAAGGCACCATCGCGGTGGGCTCGGACGCCGACATCGCGCTGTGGGACGCCAGGCGCGAGGTAACGATTTCGCAAAGCCTGATGCACGGCGGCACCGACTACACGCCCTACGAGGGCATCAAGGTGACCGGCTGGCCGGTCGCCACCATGCTGCGCGGGAAGTTCGTGGTGCGCGACGGCAAGCTCGAAGGCCGAGCCGGCGACGGCGCCTACGTGCCACGCGAAAAATCGCCGCTGGCGACGCCGCGCGGGGCAAACTGACATGCTGCCCAATTCGAACCGCCAGGTGCTGCTGAAGTCACGGCCCGCGGGCATTCCACAGGCGGAGAATTTCGAGATTGTCGAAGCGCCGACGCCGCAGATCGCCGACCGGCAGTTTCTGGTGCGCAACGAATTCCTTTCGGTCGAGCCGGCGATGCGCGGCTGGGTCAGCGCGGTGGCCAACTACTCGCAGCCGGTCGGCATCGGCGAGGTGATGCGCTCCTTTGCCGCCGGCACGGTGCTGGCGTCGAAGCATCCAGGCTTTGCCGAAGGCGACAAGGTCATGGGCATGCTCGGTTGGCAGCAATACGCGGTGTCGGACGGCACGAACGTGACGCGCAAGGTGAAGGAAGCCGACCTGCCCCTGTCGCTCTCGTTGGGCGTGCTCGGCCTGAACGGCATCACCGCCTATTTCGGCCTCATCGATCTGGGCGAGCCGAAACCGGGCGACACCGTCGTGGTCTCGACCGCAGCCGGCGCCGTCGGCTCGGCCGTCGGGCAGATCGCCAGGCTTTCCGGGTGCCGCACCGTCGGCATCACCGGCGGACCGGTCAAAAGTAAATTGTGCCGCGACGAATTCGGCTACGACGCGGTGATCGACTACAAGACCGGCGACGTGGCCAAGGCGCTCAAGGAAGCCTGCCCGCGCGGCGTCGATGTCTATTTCGACAATACCGCGGGCGCCATTAGCGACGCGGTCTATGCGCAGCTCGCGCTCGGCGCCCGCGTCGTCGTCTGCGGCACCGCCTCGATCGCAAGCTGGGACCCGTGGCCGCAAGGGCCGCGCATCGAGCGCCATATTTTGGTGAAACGGGTTCGCGTGAGCGGCTTGCTGATCTTCGACTACGCTCACCGCTACGAGGAAGCGATCGCGCGGCTTGCCGACTGGGTGCGCGCCGGCAAGCTCACCTATCGCGAGGAGATCAGCGACGGCATCGAGCATTGCCCCGGCGCGATCGCCGAACTTTATCGCGGCGAGAATTTGGGCAAGAAGCTGATCAGGCTTGCTTCTTAGCGCGGCGCGCGGCCTTGTTGCGACGGGCTTCCAGCTTGCCGTTGATGAAACCGAGCACGCGGATGGCGGGAGGCCGCATCGGCGGCACGTCGACCGCGAGCGTGGCGAGGCCGACCGGCAGCATCCACACGCCCAGCACCGGCAGGAAGCTGAAGCAGCCGCCGATGGTCAGTGCAACGCCCGCCGGAACCCGCACCCAGCGCTTCGACCCGCGCGGGATGTCGACCGTCCACTGCACCCAGCCGGGGAGCTGCTGCTGCAGACGGTCGAGCTCGAATTCGAGTTCCGACTTGCGGCTCATGGCTGGTTAGATGGCCAGCCCGCCGCCGCGTTTCAAGCCGCCGTCAATGCGTCAGCGTATTGGCGACCTTGAAGCTTGCTTCGGTCTTCTTGGTGATCTCGTCGAGCGAGACGCCCGGCGCCAGCTCGATCAGCGTCATGCCACCGTGTTTCTTGTCGATGTTGAACACGCCCAAATCAGTGATCACCATATCGACCACGCCGGTGCCGGTGAGCGGCAGGTTGCATTGATGCAGGAGCTTTGCCTCCTCCTTGCCGTCCTTCGACTTGGCGACATGCTCCATGATCACCACGACCTTTTTCACGCCGGCGACGAGATCCATGGCGCCGCCCATGCCCTTGACCATCTTGCCGGGGATCATCCAGTTGGCGAGGTCGCCGTTTTCGGCGACCTGCATGGCGCCGAGCAGCGCGATATCGATATGGCCGCCGCGGATCATGGCGAATGAATCGGCCGAGGAGAAATAGCTGGTGGTGGGAATTTCGGTGACCGTCTGCTTGCCGGCATTGATGAGGTCGGGGTCTTCCTCGCCCTCGTAAGGGAATGGGCCGAAGCCGAGCATGCCGTTCTCGCTTTGCAGCTGCACGCTCATGCCGTCGGGAATGTAGTTCGACACCAGCGTCGGAATGCCGATGCCGAGATTGACGTAGAAGCCGTCGCGCAATTCCTTGGCGGCGCGCTCCGCCATCTGATCGCGGCTCCAGGGCATTGTTAAACCTCCTCGCCGGTACCGGCCGGTGCTTGACGCTTGCGTACGGTGCGCACCTCGATACGCTTTTCCGCATCGGGCACATGCACGATGCGGTGCACGAACACGCCGGGCGTGATGATGGCGTCGGGATTGAGCTCGCCCGGCTTCACCAGATGCTCGACTTCGGCCACCGTGATCTTGCCGGCGGTCGCCATCGGCGGGTTAAAATTGCGCGCGGTCTTGCGGTAGACCAGATTGCCTTCGGTGTCGCCCATCCAGGCATGCACCAGCGACAGATCGGGCACAATGCCGCGCTCCATGATGTAGCGCTCGCCGTCGAAGGTGCGCTCTTCCTTGCCCTTGGCGATCTCGGTGCCGACGCCGGTCTTGGTGAAGAAGGCGGGGATGCCGGCGCCGCCGGCGCGCAGGCGCTCGGCCATGGTGCCTTGCGGGTTGAACTCGATCTCCAGTTCGCCGGCGAGGAATTGCTGGGCGAACAATTTGTTCTCGCCCACGTAGGAGGCGATCATCTTCTTGATCTGCCGTGTCTCCAGCAGCAGGCCGAGGCCGGCGCCGTCGATGCCGGCGTTATTGGAGACGCAGGTCAGGTTCTTGACGCCGCTATCGCGCAGCGCGCGGATCAGCGTTTCCGGCATGCCGCACAGTCCGAAGCCGCCGGCCGCGATCAGCATGCCGTCCTTGAGAATGCCTTCCAGCGCCGCTTTTGCGTTGGGATAAACTTTTTTCATGCAACTCCACCCACTTTCCCGACCCACGCAGATTTACATGGTCTCCACGCCTGGCGAAAGGGCGGGAGCACTGCGCGCGGTCAGGTCTATTGCTGCTTGGTCGCCGGCGGTGTGACGTCGGTGGCGGGATTGGCCGGCCTGGCCGGCGCGGCCGGCGGCGTGATGTCGGTGATAGGATTGGCGGGCTTGGCCGGCGCGACGGGAGCGGCGGGAGCGGCCGGGGCGGGCGCAGCCGTGGTCGCCGTCGTCTTTGGCGTCACGCTGGTCGGCAGCGGCAGCCCATGCGGGTAATAGGTCCAGAAGATGAAAGCCGCGGCAAACAGCAGCGCCGACAGCAAAGCGCCATAGCCGCGATGATGGAAGGTCAACAGGTCGCCGATGAGGCTGGTGAGAAAGACAAAGACCGCCAGAAGCGCGACATAAAGCCAGTTCACACTGGCCCAATCGATGGGGATCGAATTCATGGCCTGCGGCCTCCCGGATGCCTCGTCGCCGGC
>Ga0335083_10004638_pt1 | contig 17474 bp, 18 predicted proteins | sample Lox_Sample_42_FD_206716 | JGI IMG/M metagenome (GOLD analysis project Ga0335083, IMG submission 206716) | Soil microbial communities from Loxahatchee National Wildlife Refuge, Florida, United States - Lox_Sample_4.2 | ecosystem: Environmental > Terrestrial > Soil > Wetlands | place: USA... | reverse complement strand
CAAGCGGGGTGCGGCGCGCGTTGTGGCGCTTTCCGCGCTCGTGTATGCGGCTGGCCTGGCGCTGATGCCGTTGGCGACCACGCCGCTGATGCTGGATTTCAGCGCAGGACTGCTGCTCGGACTCGGTCTCAGCGGCGTCAGCTTCGGCGTGATCCTTGGCGTGATCGCACGCGCGTTCCCGCTCGAGCGGCGCAGCCTGGCGCTAGGGATCGCTTCCGCCGGGGGTTCGTTCGGCCAGTTTCTGATGCTGCCCTTCGGGCAGCTCCTCATCTCGAGCTTCGGCTGGAAGCTCGCGCTCACGGCGTTGGGGGGAACAGTCCTGGCGTGTGTCCCGCTCGCGGCCGCCATGGTCGAGCGCGGCCGGGTCACGAGCGCACCGCACGCGGGACATCAGTCGCTCGCCGCGGCGCTCGGCGAAGCGGGAGGACATGCCGGCTTCTGGTATCTGACGGCCGGCTTCTTCGTGTGCGGGTTCCAGGTCGCGTTCATCCAGGTGCATCTGCCCGCATACCTTCTCGACCTGAAGCTCCCACCGGCGGTGGGCGCCGCTGCACTGGCGCTGATCGGCCTGTTCAATGTCGCCGGCTCCTTCGCCGCGGGTTACCTCGGGGGGCGTCATAGCAAGAAGTATCTGTTGTCTTCGATCTACTTGCTGCGCGCAGCGATCATCGCGGTGTTCCTTTGGCTGCCCGTGACCCCGCTGTCCGTTTACCTGTTCGCAGGAGGGATCGGGTTCCTTTGGCTCGGGACCGTTCCGCTCACCAACGGCCTGGTGGGCCAGATCTTCGGCGTGCGCTTCCTCTCCACCTTGTTCGGCATCGTGTTCCTCAGTCATCAGATCGGCAGTTTCATCGGCGTCTGGCTGGGCGGCTACTTGTTCGACCACACAGGCTCTTACACGCCGGTGTGGCTGTGTGCCATCGCACTGGGCGTGCTGGCCGCGATTCTCAACCTCCCCATCGATGAACGGCCGTTGACTCGCGTAAGCGGCCAGGCGGCGGCGTGATCTCCGCGGGGTGGCGCAGCGCCGTGTGGTGGGTTGCCATCGCGGTGCTATGCGCGTTGCTCGCGTTCTGGGCGTTCCGCAGCTATCTGAACCCGGGCGCCCTAATCGATTTCGCAAACTCCCGCCTGTGCTGACCCCTGGCCGTCCGGGCGCCGGACGATTGTGCGCTTCGCCGTTCTGACGAGACGCCCAAGCGCTCGGCTGGCCTCTTCGGGGAGCGTAGCCCCGACCCGAAATCCTTCAGTTTCTTCGAACAGTCGACTCGAAAACTTCCGCTAGGAAACGCCCGCAACGACTCCTATATTGAGTTGAGTCGTTCACATTGACTGGCCAACTTGAGACGGGAGGCACCGCTGTCATGATCGCCCTGCGCAGAGCCGAGGACCGAGGACACGCCAACCATGGCTGGCTCGATAGCTATCACACGTTTTCGTTCGCCGGCTATTACGATCCGGACGAGATGGGGTATGGCAGCCTGCGCGTGATCAACGAGGACCGGGTGGCGCCCGGAATGGGCTTCGGGACGCATCCGCATCGCGACATGGAGATCATCAGCTATGTGTTGGACGGCGCGCTCCAGCACCGGGACAGTATGGGAACGGGCTCGGTGATCCGACCGGGCGATGTGCAGCGTATGACGGCGGGGACCGGGGTGCTCCACAGCGAATTCAACGCCTCGTCCCGTGATCCGGTGCATTTCCTCCAGATCTGGATCGAGCCCGACCGGGTCGGAATCGCGCCGGGCTACGAGCAGAAGAACTTTCCGGCCGAGGAAAAGCGCGCGCAACTGCGTCTCATCGCTTCTCCTGACGGGGCGGATGGCTCGGTGCGGGTCCATCAAGATGCGAAGCTGTACGCCGCGCTGCTCGAGGGTGATCAACACGTGACGTACGCGCTGCCCGAGGGTCGCAAAGCATACCTCCACGTGGTACGCGGGCAAGTGCAGCTCAACGGACAGGTGCTTCGCACCGGCGACGGCGCGAAGATCGAGGGCGAGCGCGAGCTGCAGCTCTCGGATGGAAACGACAGCGAAGTGCTGTTGTTCGACATGGCGTAGCGCTTGCGCTCGCCTCAATGTCATGGCGTAGCGCTCGCGTCAGTGTCACGGCGTAGCGCTTGCGCTCGTTGAAACGCTCCCGGGTGTGAATCCCCGGTTCGGCTCTGGATTGGGTGCATGAGCGGATACCTGCTCAACGGTCGCTGGCATACCGGCTGGTACGACACGAGCCACAGCGGCGGCGAGTTCCAGCGCAGCGAATCGCAGTTTCGGCGTTGGCTGACAGCGGACGGCTCGAGCGGCTTACGGGCGGAGCCGGGCCGCTACCATCTGTACGTCTCACTCGCCTGTCCGTGGGCCCATCGCACGCTGATCCTGCGCAGGCTCAAGGCCTTGGAGGACGTCGTCGGCGTATCTGTCGTGGACCCCGTGATGCACGACAACGGCTGGGAGTTCAGCAACGGTCCCGGATGCGTTCCCGACAGCGTCAACGGATTCCGCTACCTCCACCAGCTTTACACGGCGGCGGCTGCGAATTACAGCGGCCGTGTCACCGTACCCGTGCTGTGGGACAAGAAGAGCGCGACCATCGTCAACAACGAATCGGCCGAGATCCTCCGCATGTTCAACTCGGCCTTCGATGCGTATGCCGCGGTCAAGACGGACTATTATCCGCGCCCACTGCGCGCTCAGATCGATGAGGTCAATGAGTTCATCTATCGCGACGTCAACAACGGGGTATACCGCTGCGGGTTCGCCGGCTCACAAGCCGCGTACGAGCGCGCGTTCGACGCTCTGTTCGCGGCGCTGGATTGGATCGAGCGGCGCCTCGAGCGCGCGCCTTATCTCGTGGGCGAAGCCATCACCGAAGCGGACTGGCGCCTGTTCACCACGCTGGTGCGCTTCGACGCCGTGTACTATCTGCACTTCAAGTGCAACCTGCGCCGGGTCGCTGATTACCCCCGGCTGTCACGCTATGTGCGCGAGCTCTACCGCGTCCCGGGTGTCGCTGCTACGGTAGACATGGACCACATCAAGCGGCACTACTACATGAGCCACCGGCATCTGAACCCTTCCGGCATCGTGCCCAAGGGTCCGGTGCTGGAGTTCGAGCAGAGCTGACTTCGCAGATCCACAACAACTCTGACCAGGAGGAGCTATGGCTACCAAGGTGCAGGTCGTCTTCTACAGCATGTACGGGCATCTGTACAAAATGGCCGAGGCCGTCGCGGCCGGTGCCCGCGAGGTGCAGGGCGCCGAGGTGTCGTTGTATCAAGTGCCCGAGCTGGTACCCGACGACGTGCTCGCGAAGAGCGGGGCGAAGGCGGCGCGCCAGGCGTTCGCCCATGTCCCGGTGATCCAGGTCGACCAGCTCGCGGAGGCCGACGCGATCGTGTTCGGCGCGCCCACGCGCTTCGGGAACATGGCTGCGCAGATGCGCAACTTCCTCGACCAGACCGGCGGCTTGTGGATGAAGGGCGCGCTGGTGGGAAAAGTCGGCAGCGTATTCACCAGCACCGCGACTCAGCACGGCGGGCAGGAGACCACCATCACGAGCTTCCACAGCACCCTGCTGCACCTCGGGTTCATCATCGTCGGGGTTCCCTACTCGGAGCAAAGGCTGCTGAACATGAACGAGATCACCGGCGGCAGCCCGTACGGCGCCAGCACGCTGACCGGCGGAGACGGTTCACGGCAGCCGAGCGAGAACGAGCTCGCCATCGCGCGCTTTCAGGGCCGTCATGTCGCGAGCATCGCCGCGCAGCTCAAGCGAGGCGCCGTGAGCTGAGAGCTCCGGAGCCGAAGTCGGAGATCGATTGCGAGGGAGGAAGAGCATCGTGAAGCTTCCAGGACCCGATCACCCCATCACCATCGACCGCAATCCTCGGCGCGTTCGTGTCGTCTTCAACGGGCACGTTGTGGCGGATACGACCAATGCGCTCACGCTGAAGGAGTCGACGCTCGCGCCGGTCCAATACATCCCGCGCGCCGATGCCCGCATGGAGTTCTTTCAGCGCAGCAGCCATGCGAGCCATTGCCCATACAAGGGCGACGCGGCGTACTTCAGCCTGCGTGTGGGCGATCGGGTCTCCGCAAACGCGGTGTGGACCTATGAGCACCCGTACCCCGCGATGGTCCAGATCGCCGGCCGCCTCGCCTTTTACCGCGAACGCGTCGACGCTGTAGAAGAGAGTGATGCAGGGCCTGAATCGTCCTGACCGACGTTCGACCGCGAACAACCACGCAACCGGGAACGATCGAAGCCTGTATACGGCCAACCTTCAGCGTCCGACGCTGCCGTCGTACTTGCAAGCGGGCGAAGCGATTGACTGCGGCAACGCGATCCGTTCCGACGGCGTGCATCATTGCGCGGCCAGTCGGATGGAGCGCAGTGTAACCGTCGCCACGGGTGCCTTTGCCCGAGCCGGGCAGGCTGACAGCCGACGTTCAAACCTGGTCTTCTCCGAAGAAGGCCAGTAGCTGCTCGACCACCCACTGCGGACGCTCTTCCGGTATCCAATGACCGCAGTTCTCGACCACTCCGCCGCGCACGTCGGTTGCGACGCGCCGCCACGATTCGATGGCTGACATGCCCCGTCCGCGACCGTGCGCTCCGCCGAAGCACAGCACCGGCATCTGCAGCTCCCCCTGCGCGATGAACCCCTCGTTATCGACCACGTCCTGGCGCATGGCCCGATAGAAATTGAAGCCGGCGCGCATCGCTCCTGGCTGGCGATAGGCGCGCAAGTATTCGCGCTGAGCTTCCTCCGAGATGGCGTCAGGCCGCGCGCCCCAGGTGCGGTAGAAGAAGCCTAGGTAAACCTCTTCCCGGTCCGCGGTCAGCGCCTCGGGAAGATCGGCTTCCCAGTGAAGGCCGTGGTGCCAGCGATTGTTGAAGAAGATCGGCGTCCCGTCTCCAGGGACCGGCACGTCGAAGATCGCGACGCGGCGAACGGCTTCGCGATGCTGCGCGGCCAAGGCGAAGGCAGTCGGCCCGCCCCAATCGTGGCCGACCACGAATAGCCGCTGCTCGTGCAGGACATCGTGTGCCAGGCGCCAGATGTCCTCTGCGAGAGTTTTCTTGTCGTAACCGTCCGCGGGCCGCGACGAGTCACCGAGCCCACGAAGATCTGGCGCAATGACCTTGTAGCGCGCTGCTAAGCCCGGGATGACATCTCGCCACATGTACCACGTCTGCGGCCAGCCGTGCAACAGGACGACCGCGGGCCCTTGACCCGCCGTGACGTAGTGCAAGGTCACATCGCCGAGATCGGCGTGGGCATGCTGGAGCGATTGGGGCAGAGGCATTGTTCGAATGTACGCGGTCGCCTACCTCGTGAACACATGGTACTCCGGAAGTTCAGGCGCCACGAACCGCTCCGTGTCTTTCCATCTGTGTGGCCATCGGTGAGCGGTGGGAGATCCCACCGCGGAGGCTGCCCTGGCCGCGCTAACCGCGGTAGCGCAGCGCATCGACCAGCAGCGCAAACGCCGGTGAAGCCTGACGGCGGCTCGGGTAGTAGAGGTGATAGCCCGAGTATGGCAGGCACCAGTCCTCGAGCACGCGCTTGAGGCGACCCTGGGAAAGATAGGGCTGCGCAAGGTCCTCGGGCACGTAGGCCAAGCCGAATCCCGCCAGCGCAGCGTGGAGCATCTGGAACGTGCCGTTGAGGACGAGCTGGCCGTCCACTCGCACCCGCAGTTCCCGGCCGCCTTTTTCGAACTCCCAGGCGTACAACCCGCCATGAGTCGGCAGCCGCAGATTGATGCAGTTATGGCCGGTCAAGTCCTGCGGCTTCCTCGGCGGTGATCGCTCCGCGAAATAGGACGGGGCGCCGACGACGGCGATCCGCATGTCGGGTCCGATGCGGACCGCGATCATGTCCTTCGCCACCTGCTCTCCGGACCGCACGCCAGCGTCATAACGCTGGGCGGCGATATCGCTCAGGCCGTAGTCGATGACGACCTCGACCTTGATGTCCGGATATTCCGGCAGGAATTGCGCGAGTTTCGGCAACAGGATCGTGTCCGCCGCGTAGTCCGTGGCCGTGATCCGGACGGTGCCGGCGGGCCTCTCGCGGAGCTCGCTTAGGGCCTCGAGCTCGGCTTCGATCTCCTCGAAGCGCGGGCCCACCCTCTGGAGCAGACGCTCACCCGCCTCGGTGGGCGAAACGCTCCGCGTCGTTCGGGTGAGCAGCCGGAGGCCCAGTCTCGCCTCGAGCCCTCGAATGGTGTGACTCAACGCCGATTGCGACACTCCGAGCTTTGCGGCCGCCTTGGTGAAGCTGCGCTCCCGAGCCACCGCGAGAAAGGCGAGAAGGTCGTTGGCGATTTCGCGCTGCATTGATGAAGATGCCTCATAGGTCCATGCGGATTCTACCGTCTAATCATCCGACACCGCCGCTGCTAGAGTGTCACCGTCAGCAATCGCGGGACCAGCGAGCGCTGCGATCAGGCAAGGAGCCACTGGCGATCGTGGCCGCGGTATTCATGGCGTACCTCGTCATCGGTCTGGCGATGCCGGTGCTCCCGCTTCATGCGCAGCAGGGCCTGGGCCTTGGCACCTTCACAGTGGGGCGTCTGATCTTCGGTCGCTCGCCCGACAGAACTGGCGGTGCTTTGTGCCGCGGCCGTCGCAGTGTAGTTCTTGTCCGCGCATGCCCTCACCGTATGATTTTCTTGGATCCCGAGGTTCCTGGACGTTGAGCGCGATGAAGTGCACGGCCGGGATGAAAGGAGCCCGAAATGAAACCCGTGGCTGCGACGCTCGTGCTGTGTCTAATTGGTGTTTCGGCAACCCTCCGAGGAGAGCAGATGAAGGCTGAGCCAGGATCGAAAGCAACGCTGACGCTTGACGACGTTCGGATGGTTGCCCCCGCTCTCGAGAAGTACACGCGAGGTCTTGTTCTCGGCGAAATATGGAAACGCCCTGGTCTTTCGCCGCGGGACCGCAGCATCGTTACGCTCGCCGTCCTGATTACGCGCAATCAGACGATCGACATGCCGTACTACTTGCGGCTCGCGCTGGATAATGGGCTCAAGCCGCGTGAGATTTCCGAGATGATCACTCATCTCGCGTTCTACTCCGGGTGGGAGAACGCGGTGGCGGCGGTCGCCGCGGCCAAAGACGTGTTCGCGCAGCGTGGCATCCAGGCCGATGAGCTGTCGGCCGCGTCACCTAAGCTGCTTCCGCTCAACGAGGCGGCTGAGGCGCAACGCGCGTCGAGGAACGAACAGCAGTTCGGCGCCGTGGCGCCCGGAGTCCTTCAGTACACGACCGACGTGCTGTTCCGCGACCTGTGGCTGCGTCCGGATCTCGCCCCTCGAGATCGTAGCCTAGTGACTGTCAGCGCCTTGGTGGCGTCGGGTCAGGTCGCGCAGATGCCCTACCACCTCAACCGGGCGATGGATAACGGGCTGACGCAGGCGGAAGCCTCCGAAGTATTCACGCAGCTCGCCTTCTACACGGGCTGGCCAAACGTCTTCTCGGCGTTGCCCGTAGCGAAGGAGGTCTTCGAGAAGCGCCGTTGACGTATTCATGCAGCTCACTCGATCGGGAGAAGTCAAGGAGTCAACCAATGGAACTTAGACGCAACGGCTCGCAGCCCTCCGCGCGAGGGCAAGAGGAATATTTCACCGGTACGGTACGGATCGATCGGCTGTTCAAGGCGCCGGGACCGGCACGCGCGAGCGGCTCGTATGTCACGTTTGAGCCCTGCTCGCGCAGCAATTGGCACACGCATCCGCTCGGTCAGACTCTCATCGTGACGGCGGGGTGCGGTTACGTGCAGAGCTGGGGTGGCCCGATCAGGGTGATCCGGCCCGGCGATGTGGTCTGGTGTCCACCAGGAGAAAAACATTGGCATGGCGCCGCGCCGACTACCGCGATGACGCACATCGCCATCCAGGAAGAGCTGAACGGGAAAGTCGTCGACTGGATGGAGAAGGTCAGCGACGAACAGTATAGCGGCCCGCGTGAAGACTGACGTACAAGCCGTTCCCGAATCCAACGTAGAGTTCGTTCGAGAAGCAAGGAGATCCCCATGCGAGGAACCGTCCTGTACGCGCCGGGCGATGTGCGCTTCGAGGCGCGCGACGACCCGAAGATCCTCAAGCCGACCGATGCGATCATCAGGATCGCGGCCACGTGCGTATGCGGGTCGGACTTGTGGCCCTACCGGGGCGCCAACCCGGTGACGCAGCCGACGCCCATGGGCCATGAGTATTGCGGCATGGTCGAACAAGTCGGCAGCGCGGTCGGCTCGGTCAAGCCCGGGCAGTTCGTCATCGGTTCGTTCTTCGCGTCCGATAACACCTGTCCCAACTGCCGGGCCGGGTACCAGTCGGGCTGCCAGCACGCCGAGTTCGTCGGGGGTGCGCAGGCCCCCATCCTGCGCGTGCCACTTGCGGACGGCACGCTGGTGACCACCCCGGATGCTCCTCCTGACGACCTGATCCCGAACCTGTTGGCACTCTCCGATGTCATGGGCACCGGCTGGTTCGCTGCCGAAGCCGCCAATGTGAAGCCCGGCAGGACCGTCGCGGTTGTAGGTGACGGCGCGGTCGGCCTGCTCGGTATTCTCTCTGCCAAGCTGATGGGTGCCGAGCGCATCATCGCGATGAGCCGTCACGAGTCGCGGCAGAAGCTCGCCCGCGAGTTCGGCGCAACCGACATCGTGACCGAGCGCGGTGACGAGGGCGTGGCCCGCATCAAGGAGCTCACCGGCGGAATCGGCGCTGACTCGGTACTGGAGTGCGTCGGCACCCAGGAATCGATGCTGCAGGCGATCCGTTCCACCCGCCAAGGCGGCTACGTGGGTTACGTAGGCGTCCCGCATGGGGTCGAGCTCGACGGCCAGCAACTGTTCTACGCGCACGTGCACCTGCATGGCGGCCCCGCGCCGGTGCGCCGGTTCCTGCCCGAGCTGATCGAGCTGGTCTTCAACCGGACGATCAACCCGGGCAAGGTCTTCGATCTGACGTTGCCCCTCGACCGAGTGGCGGAGGGCTACCGCGCAATGGACGAGCGCCGTGCGATCAAGACGCTCCTGCGCCCGTAAGGTGCAGCGCGCATCGATGGATGTCGTTGCCACCTGACTGTGCCGGCCGGTGTCGGGACCGAATTTCAAGAAGGATCCGCAATGACCGGATGGGCGAAGGACGAGCTGCGCAGGATCGTCGAGGCCGACGACCTGCACATCGCACCGTTCCGCGACGACGGCGTGACGTACGGTACCCCGACGTGGATCTGGTCGGTTGCGGTGGACGAAGCGCTCTACGTGCGCGCGTACAATGGGCAGAAGTCTCGTTGGTACCAGGCTGCCGTACGGCAGAGAGCGGGGCGGATCATCGCGGCGGGCACGACGAAGGAGGTCACCTTCGAGGCGCTCGAGGGCCCGGGCGACGAGCGCATCGACGACGCCTACCGGACGAAGTACCGTGCCAGCCCGTACCTCGCCTCGATGATCAGCGCACGTGCCCGCTCGGCGACCGTGAAGATCATGCCGCGCGAGGCGAATGCCTGATCGCCGATCAACCCCGGAACGGAAGGATGGGACCATGCCTCATGTCAGCGTCAAGCTCTATCCCGGCAGGTCAGAACAACAGAAGACCCGGCTTGCCGAGCAAATCGTGAAGGACGTTGTCGCTGTGATGAAGTGCGGAGAGGAATCGGTTTCGGTGGCAATCGAGGAAGTCAAACCACAGGATTGGGCGGAGAAGGTCTACAAACCCGAGATCCTCGCCAAGTGGGAGAAGCTGTACAAGCAGCCAGGGTACAACCCACTCGAATGACACGAGCCGGACAGGTTGTATGAGAAGGAACTGCGATTGACACTGTCCTGGGAGAGCACCATGCGAGTCGGCATTCTCGGTTCGGGGTTGATGGGGGGGAAGCTCGGGACGATCCCGGCGCGAGCCGGACACGAGGTGGTATTCAGTTATGCGCGCAATGAGGAGAAGCTCAAACGGCTCGCGCGCGACGCGGGGGGAAAAGCGCGGCACGGCACGCCGCATGAGGCCGCGCAGGAGGCGGAGGCACTATTGCTTGCCGTGCATTGGTCGCGAATAGACGATGTGCTGAAACAGGCAGGCGAGCTCTCAGGGAAGCCGGTCGTAAGCTGCTCGCTTCCGATGAATGACGGCAACACGGAACTCGTCGTAGCGCACAGCTCCTCGGGTGCGGAGGAGCTCGCAAAGAGGATTCCAATGGCTCGGGTCGTCTCGGCCTTCAACACGGTACCGAGCGAAGTGCTGCTCGGCGTCTTCGAGGCCCGGCGCAAGGCCAACAGGCCCAGCCTCGTCTACTGCGGAGATGACTCGGGCAGCAAACGCGTCGCCGCCGGACTGATCCGCGATGCAGGGTTCGAACCCGTGGACGCCGGACCCCTGCGCATCGCCCGGTACAGCGAGCCGTTCGCGCTGCTCGTTGCCCAGCTCGCGTACAAGGGAAAAGGCGGCCCGGAGCTCGCATACCGGTTCGAGCGGTTTGGTTGAGCGAAGAGACGAGGTGACGAGATGTCGGAGTTCGCCGGATGGGATAGCTTCTACGTGATCGTCGGTTCGGCGGCGGGCGCCCTGATCGGATTGCAGTTCGTCGTCATGACGCTGATCGCCGAGAGGCCGCCACTGCGTGCAGCGGAGGCCGGCGCCGCATTCGCCACGCCGACCATCGTTCATTTCGGCGCCGCGTTGCTTCTGTCAGCGCTCTTACGCGCTCCATGGCAAGCGGTCATGCCGGCCGCAGTTGCTTGGGGTTTCACGGGCCTCAGTGGAGCAGGGTATGTCGGCGTCGTGGCTCGGCGCATGCGAGTGCAAACGACCTACCAGCCGGAGTTCGAAGACTGGTTGTTTCATGCCCTGCTGCCGTTGGTGGCGTACGCGATGCTTGCGATCTCCGCATTCGCGGCTCCCTCGCACCTGTCGGAGGCCTTGTTCGGCGTTGGCGCCGCGGCGCTCCTGCTGCTTTTCATCGGCATTCACAACGCCTGGGACGCGGTCGCCTACCATGTGCTGGTCAACAAGCCGAATGCAAAGGACTGAGCACCGCTTAGAGAACGCAGCGGTTCGGTCTCACACAGCGGCATGCAATGCGATGGTCTGGCACGCGTCCGGCATCCAAGTATCCGCAGCGAACCCCGCCGTCATGATAGGCAGACGCCCGGCCCAGCCTCGAGTGCTCCGGGCGGGTGATCTCGCCAGAGCGGGAAGGCGAACGGCCGCTGGTGGGCAAGGGCTCCAGTCGGCCTATGGCTGAAACTGGCCGACGGGCACGGTCGAGGTCAGGAACGTTTCGATGCAGCCCGTCGGATGAGGTCTGGGCTGCTATACCCGCAAGCGGCAACGCTCGGGATGCATGCGGATGCCGGCCCCGGGGCCTCAGGATGCCCCCGCCTTGTTCGTGAACGAAGAGGCACTCGGTTCGCGTACGCTACCGCAGGGAACCTGCCGCCTCCGCCTTCTGCTCCTCGACTCGCTTCATCGCCCCTCGCTCTCGAAAAACGCGCTCGGTGGCCGCCCGAGGGCGCGCTTGAACATCGCGGAGAAGGCGCTCGCGCTTTCGTAGCCCAGCGCCGCGGCAACCTGCGCCAACGGCGTGCCTCCCGAAACCATCGCCGCGGCATGCGCCAGGCGCACGCGTTGACGCCATTGCCCAAACGTCATGCCCAGCTCCTGCCGGAACAAACGAGCGAGCGTGCGGGGGCTCGCGCCGACACGGGTCGCCCATTCCTCCAGGTTCGAGCCGGCGCCGGGGTCGTCAAGCATGGCGTCGCACAGCGAGCGCAGCCGGCGGTCGAAGGGCAGCGGGAGATCGAGCGAGAGAGTCGGTGCCCGGCGGATCTCCTCGAGCAGCAGCCGCGAGAGCAGCTCGTAGCGCAGCGCTTGGGTTCTCGTATCCGCCGTGGCAAGCGCCTCGATGAGTTCGCGCATGAGGCTCGACACATCGATGACCTCGCAGGTATCGATCGCGCGGGGTGCGACGCTGGCATCGATGTACACCGTACGCAAAGCAACCTCGCCGATCAGGTGCACTTCGTGCTCCACGCACGGTGGCACCCACACGGCACGCGTCGGCGGAACGATCCAACTCGTCTCTCCGGCGCGAAGCCGCACCGCGCCGCGCAGCGTGCAGGCGAGCTGCGCCCAGTCGTGTGCATGCGTCGGCACGTGCTCGTTGGCGGGCAGTGTCCGCACGTTCACCCGTACCGGGTGTTTGCCCGTGGGGGCGATCCGAGGCAGCGGGTCGATGCGCAGGCTTGGCATGATTTCGACAGGAAACGTCCTATTATCGTAATCCAGACAGGCCGGGAGGCGCTAGCATACGCTTCCCTGATTGTTGGGCAATGCATGCATGTTTTCCCTTCTGAAGAATCCGGCCACCCGCGCTGACGCACAGGTCATCGGGGTCGTGGGTATCGCGCACGCGACCTCGCACTTCTTCCACCTCGTGCTGCCGCCGCTTTTCCCGTGGCTGATGCACGACTTCGGGCTCAACTTCACGCAGGTCGGCGCACTGATGACGGTATTTTTCGTCGTCTCGGGCATCGGGCAGGGGCTGTCCGGCTTCGTCGTCGACCGCATCGGTCCGCGCCGCGTGCTGTTGTTCGGCGTCAGCTTCCTGGCGCTCTCCGGGTTCACGCTGGCGACTGCGGGGAGCTACTGGATGCTGGCACTGTCGGCCGCGTTCGCCGGGCTCGGCAACAGCGTGTTCCACCCCGTGGACTTCACCATTCTCAATCGCAAGGTCTCGCACGAGCGGCTGGGCTATGCATTCGCGGTGCATGGGCTGTCGGGCAATCTGGGTTGGGCGGTTGCGCCCGTGACGATGGCGACGATCGCCGGGCTGTTCGACTGGCACCTCGCGGGCTGGGTTGCGGGGCTGGCGGCGAGCGGCGTGTTGGCGCTGCTGATTTCGAAGCGGCGGTTGCTGGACGTGCAGATGAGCGCGGCGACCCATGAGCACACGACGCAGATCCGGCATCGAGCGCACACCTTCGCCTTCCTGCAGTCCCCCGCCGTTTGGATGTGCTTCGCGTTCTTCTTCGTCACCACGCTCGGCATCGGCGCGCTGCAGAGCTTCGGGCCGGCTGCGTTGGGCAAGCTCTACGATCTGTCGCGGGCGGCGGCGGCATCGTCTCTGACGGCTTATCTGCTGGGGGGAGCCGCCGGCACGCTCGCAGGCGGGTTCTTGGCCGCTCGCGGCGGACCGCATGAGCGCGTGATCATGGGCGCGCTAACAGTCTCGGCAATGTGCGCCTTGGCGATGTCGCTCGCTGTCACGCCGGGCTGGAGCGTGTTCGCGCTGATGGCTGTATTCGGCTTCGGCGTCGGACTGGCCGGTCCTTCGCGCGACCTGCTGGTGCGCCAGGCGGCCACAGCCGGATTCGGCAGGGACGCCTACGGGCGCGTCTACGGCTTCGTCTACTCTGGTCTCGATCTCGGCTTCTCCGTCGCCCCGTTCATCTTCGGCCCCTTGATGGATCATGGCCATCTCGTGGCTGTGCTCGTCGGGGTCGGCCTGCTGCAAGTCCTCGCGATCTTCACGGCGATGAACGTCGGCATCCGCGCACGGCTTAGCCGGGGCGTCGCGGCGAGCGCGGGCTGACCACCGATCCCTTCGCCTTCGAAAGCGCGCTGCTAGGCAGCGACGCGCCTCGTCGCATCCGACCGCGGCTCCTCGCACCACTCTAGTCCTGGCCAGCATCTGTCGCAGAACGCGCTTGGCATGCGTCGCGAGGAGGTGGCCGTTCGCGCTAAGCGAGCGTGGTTGCACATGGACCGGATCGCGGATATGCTCCTCGAGTCCAGGTGCCTGAACGCCATTCCGGCGGACAGGATAATCGGGAAGCAGGTGCGCGCTACCATCAGCGGCGAGGTGGCGCAAGTCCTGCACTGCCCCCGCAGCGGTAGGTGGGTGCGGGTGTGTCTTCCATGCCACTGTGACCAAGCTCACGGGAAGGCGACACGCCTCCAGCCCCACGAGTCCGAAGACCGGCCTGGATCATGTGCGGAAACGCCGCGGGTGGCGGTGGCCCAGGACGAACCTCGACTCGGCCCGGCAGTCCCCCGGCGTTCCTCCATGCGACTAGACCGCGTATGCGGCGGGCATGCGCAATCGCAGGGAGCCGGTCACCTTGAGAAACCTTGCCGCGCTGGTGCTGGCTGCGTTGGCCGCAGCCCGTGCGCTCGCGGACGAGCCCGAAGGTGCGAAAGTCGAGCCGGTGGTCGTCACGGCCACCCGCACTCCGGAGCCTCTGTCGAGCGTCATCCAACCCATCGAGCTCATTACCGACCGCCAGATCGACCAGGCCGGGCAGGACACGCTCACCGACCTGCTGCAGCAGCAGGCCAATGTGGAGGTCGCGACCACCGGGGGCTACGGTCAGCCCAGCTCCATCTTCCTGCGCGGCTCGAACAGCAGCCACACCCTGGTGCTGATCGACGGCGTTCGTGTCAACAACGCCGCCGGCGGCGCCGCTCCGTTCGAGAACCTGCCCACACCGCAGTTCGCGCGCGTCGAGCTGGTCCCTGGCCCGTTCAGCGGGCTGTACGGCTCCGATGCGCTGGGCGGTGTGATCCAGATGTTCACCCACCGCTGGCCCGACGCTTCCAGCCTGACCGGTGCCGCCGGCTACGGCACCTATGACACAAGCAACGTCTACGGGGGTGTATCCGCCGGAACCCAAGACACTGGCTTCTCCGTGAACGCCGGCTACTTTCAGAGTCAGGGCTTCTCGGCCACCAATGCCTCTGCGCCGTCGGATACCTTCAATCCCGATAACGACGGTTATCGCAACACGAACGCCGCCGGCAGCCTGGTTCATCGGTTCGCGCCCGACCAGGAGTTGGGGCTCACCGCCTTCTACAGCCAGGGTCACACGCAGTTCGACAGCGGGCCCACCACGAATGACACCAACGATCAGACGATCGGCGTGTATTCGATCTACAGCCGCAACCAGCTGACGTCTTGGTGGAACAGCCTGCTGCGCCTGGGTCTGAGTCAGGACGATTCCAATGTCCAGGGAGCGTTCCCCGGTCAACTGACCTCCACCCAGACGCAAGCGACCTGGCAGAACGATTTCGCCACTGCGGCGGGCACCGTCATCGGCGGCCTCGAATATCTGCGGCAGAACGTGGGCGGAACCACGGCGTTCGCCGTAGATCAGCGCGAGATCTATTCGGTGTTCGCCGGCTACTCGGGACAGATCGGCCGCCACACCCTGTACGGGAGCATACGCAGCGACGACAACAGTCAGTTCGGAGATCACATCACCGGAGCGCTGGGGTACGCCTTCGCGCTCACGCCGGAGGTGAGGCTGCGCGCCAGCGCGGGTAACGCCTTCCACGCTCCCACTTTCGACGACCTCTACTTTCCCGACTTCGGCAATCCCAACCTGCAGCCCGAGAAGGGCACGAGCTGGGAGGTGGGCGCCGACTACCGGACCGGTTCGCACCGGCTCAGCGCCACGTTCTTCGACAACCACATCACGGAGCTCATCGTGTTCGACGCCGCCACTAACGAGCCGCAAAACCTGGCCGCGGCAACCATCCAGGGGCTCGAGCTCGCCTATGACGGCGTGCTGCGCGGCTTCGAGTTGCGCGCCCGCTTCACGCTGCAGGACCCCGTCGACGATGCAACGGGAGACCAGCTACCGCGCCGGGCGAGGATGTTCGGCAACGCGGGCGTCGCACGTAACGTCGGGCCATTCAACGTGGGTGCGGAGGTGGTTGGCGCCAGCTACCGCTACGACTCGATCGACCAAGCCCCGGGCAGCCGCCTGGGTGGTTACGCCCTCCTCAACCTGCTCGCCTCGTACCGGATCAGCCGGGACTGGCGGGTGGATCTGCGCTGGAACAACGTGTTCAACAAGAGCTACGAACTGGCGCAGGGCTACAACACGCCCGGCAGCAATTTTTTCCTGTGGGTCAAGTACGAGCTGCCCCCTGGCGGTGCAAGGGCGCAGTGAGCTGTCCTCGGTCGCGCTCGCGTGACGGCTCACACCTGCCGCTGCGACGGCCGAAAGAGGGCCTCGCCACGCGCTCCGTAAGTCTATTGTAAGACTCCGAGCAGCGCTCCTATCCGGGCAGCCGCGGTGGAGGCAGCTGTCTGCTCATGGCATCGAAGTTGCGGTGTCCGATCGGCGCGAAAACGCCGGCCGGCAGGCGTCGATACAAGGATGAGCCGCCGGCCTCGCAGCGTTCGATGTCGATCGCCGAAGCGCGACGCATCGAACCGGCGATCCCGAGCCCGCAACCACAGGAGAGTTCCCCGTGCAGCGCATTGCCATCCCGATCCTGATGTCTGCCTGGATGCTCCTGGGCGCGTCATCCGCACACGCCCAGGAACCACAACCACCGAACCTGGCGACCCCCCCGCGACTGAGCCTCGCCGATGGCCAGGTGTCCTTCTGGAGACCGGGCGGACAAGATTGGGCGCCGGCGCATGCCAACACACCGCTCGCCGCCGGCGACTCCATCTATACCGGTCCCGGCGCCAACGCGGAGATCCAGGTGGGCGATCGCGCGTATGTGCGCATCGGCGAGTCGACCCAGCTGCAGTTGAGTAGCATCGAGCCCGACTTCGTGCAGTTCAAGGTCACGGCGGGCGAAGCATCTTTGGATCTGCGGCAACTCGCGCCAGGCCATACGTTCGAGGTGGATACGCCGAACGCGGCCTACACCATCGAGCACCTCGGCTACTACCGCGTCAACGTCAACGAACAGTCGGCGGCGCTCATCACGCGGCGCGGGGGGAGCGCGATGCTCACGCCCTCCAACGGATCGGCGATGCGGGTGAACGCCTCGGAAGAAGTGCTCGCGTCGGGCACGGACACGCCCCGGGTCGAGTCCTACGCGGCGCCCGAGCTGGATAGCTGGGACCGGTGGAACTACAACCGCACCGACCATCTGATGGACTCGATGAGCGTGCGCTATGTGTCTCCCGAGGTCTACGGGGCGGCCGATCTCGATCACAGTGGAACTTGGCGCACCGTGCCCGAGTATGGCGCCGTCTGGGTTCCCGATGGGGTCGCGCCAGGCTGGGCGCCTTACAGCGCCGGGCACTGGATTTCCGATCCCGTTTACGGCTGGACCTGGGTAGACGATGCGCCTTGGGGCTGGGCGCCGTACCACTATGGCCGCTGGGTATACGTGAGCGGTTATTGGGCGTGGGCTCCTGGCCCGGCCGTCGCCCATCCGATGTATGCACCGGCGCTCGTCGCCTGGCTCGGTGGCGTGCATGTCACCGTGGGGGTAGGCGTAGGCTGGGTGGCATTGGGCTGGGGTGAGCCGGTCGTGCCCTGGTGGGGTCCCCGCGAATATGCCGGCGTACCTTCCTGGAGAGGTTGGGGCGGGCCGCGCGTGGTGAATCGCACCGTCGTCAACACGACCACGGTCAATGTCACCAACATCAACGTACAGAACATCACCTACGCCAACACGCAAGTGCATAACGCCGTGATCGCCACCAGC
>Ga0335083_10004637_pt1 | contig 17477 bp, 19 predicted proteins | sample Lox_Sample_42_FD_206716 | JGI IMG/M metagenome (GOLD analysis project Ga0335083, IMG submission 206716) | Soil microbial communities from Loxahatchee National Wildlife Refuge, Florida, United States - Lox_Sample_4.2 | ecosystem: Environmental > Terrestrial > Soil > Wetlands | place: USA... | reverse complement strand
TCTGGCGAGCATGCCCAGGTAGTTGTCGTAGGAGTGGTTCTCCATCATCAGCACGACGATGTGCCTGATCTGCGGCAGCAGGTCGGTGCCTTCGGGCAGCTCGGGCCGCGGCCGGTCGCCGGCCTCAGGAGCCGCCATCCCGCGCCGCCCCGCGATCCGCGCCGACCGCGCCCGGCGCCGCCTGATCTCGCCCTTCTCCAGCCTCTCCCACATGCCCGCGCGCCTCCTATGGCCGGTCACCACGCGAACACTGAGCTTTCCCCCGTCCGCCCCCGCAAACGGCCCAGCCGCTCAGTCGAGGGCGCGCCGCCATTCAGCTTGGTGGCGGTCGATGTAGTCGGCGGCGGCGGTCCAGTGGGCGAAGTGGCCCTCGGCGTGCAGCCGGGCCCAGGGCTGCGTGCCGGTCCGGGCGCCGTGACCGAGCAGGTCGGCCATGCCCCGGGTGTGCGCGCCGATCAGCGGCGGCAGCTCTTCCCGCTGCGCCAGGCTCAGCTCGTACCCGTCCGCCAGAGCCCGCAGTCGGGGCCCGTCAAAGACCGGGTCGCCGCCGTCTTCCAGCGGCACGAAGCCCTTGGCCGCGTAGGCCAGGTCCCACAGCCGCGAGCCGGGGCCCGCCCCGTCCCAGTCGATGAACACCCACCGGTCCGCGCCGAGGACGAGGTTCCACGGCGCCAGGTCGTGATGACACACCAGGTCCCGCCGGTCCGGCGGGATGGCCACGTTCCAGCGCGCCCCAGGCGGTGGCGAGAAGTCCGCGCTGGCATCGTGCAGATCCCTGATCAGCCGCCCGACACGATAAAGGCCAGCGGAATCGAGCGGCGGCGCCTCCATCGCCAGCGTCCCGGGAACGTACTCGAGCACCTGCCGACCCCGTTCGTCCCGGCCCAGCGCCCGCGGCGCCCCGCCGAACCCGCGCCCCTCCAGGTGCGTGAGCAGGCTCTCGACACAGGGCGTCCAGAACCCGGCCGGCTTACGCACGGTGTCACCGATGCGGACCACCCCGTCCGCCACGTTCCCGCCCGCCAGCGCCTGCTCCGGCGCGTCCTCCGCGCCCCCGCCCGCCGGTCCGTGCTCCACGACACGATCTTGCCGTCCCCGCCCCCCGGTTGACATGCAGCTAAATGGCTGCCTATTATTCATGCAACCGAACGGCTGCATATTTCCCGAGGAGCCAGCATGGACGAGGTGTTCCGGGCGCTCGCCGACCCGAGCCGCCGCGGCCTGCTGGACCGCCTGAACCAGCGGAACGGGCAGAGCCTGCGTGAGCTGTGCGCCGGACTGGACATGACCAGGCAGTCGGTGACCAAGCACCTGGCCGTCCTGGCGGAGGCCAACCTCGTCGCCGTCGTCTGGCGCGGCCGGGAGAAGCTGCACTACCTCAACGCCGCGCCGATCGGCGAGATCGCCGAACGCTGGATCAGCCACTACGACCGGCAGCGCGTCAGCGCCCTGTCGGACCTGAAGAAGGCCCTGGAGGAGACCCCGATGAACAAGCCGGAATTCGTCTACACCACCTACATCAGCACCACCCCCGAGCGGCTGTGGCAGGCCCTGACCGAGCCCGCCTTCACCCGCCAGTACTGGGACGGCCTGAGCTTCGAATCCGACTGGCGGGCCGGCTCGGAGATGACGGTGCACCTCAAGGACGGGGTCGCCATCGCCGACCCAGCCCAGGTCGTGCTGGAGGCGGACCCGTACCGGCGGCTGTCCTACACCTGGCACACCTTTACCCCGGAGTGGGCCGCCTCCTACGGGCTCAGCGACGAGTACCTGGCCAAGGTGGCGGCCGAGCGGCGCTCGAAGGTGACCTTCGACATCGAGCCGGCCGGCGACCAGGTCAAGCTGACCGTGGTCCACGACGGCTTCGACCCCGGCAGCACCGTGCTCGGTGGCATATCGGCAGGCTGGCCGAAGCTCCTGTCCGACCTCAAGACCCTGCTCGAAAAGGCGGGCCTCGGGGTGGGGGACAAGCTGCCGGTCGGCTAGCCCGGCCTGCCACAATGTCCCGATGGAACCGACCCTGGTGATCGTCAGCGGCCCGCCAGGGTCGGGCAAGACCACGCTGGCCCACCGGCTCGCGGCCGCGATCGGCTGCCCGGCCGTCTGCCGCGACGAGATCAAGGAGGGCCTGGCCCACGCCACCCCCGGCTTCACCGCCGCCCCCGGCGACGAACTCACCCAGCGCACCTTGCCTGTCTTCTTCGGCATGCTGAACCTGCTGGTCCGCTCCGGCGTGACCACCGTGGCCGAGGCGGCGTTCGCCGATCACGTCTGGCGGCCCCGGCTCGAGCCGCTGCGCGGCCTGGCCCGGATCCGCGTCGTGCACTGCACGGCCAGCGCGGAGGTCGCCCTGGCCCGGATTGCCCGCCGGGAGCGGGACAATCCGCTGCGCCGCGTGCACGCCGGGCCGCGCGACCCCACCGAGCAGGAAGCGCTGCACCGCGCGTACCAGCCAGTACGCATCGAGGCGCCCGCGCTCGAGGTCAACACCGAGGACGGGTACGACCCCCCGTTCGTTAAGATCCTTTCTTTTATTGAAAAAGGCATATAACGAACGGGGTCGATGTCACGCCCCGCTACCGCCTACCGCTCTTCCGGATCGGGACCCCGCGCCGCGCGGCCGCCGTCCACCGGGATGACCGCCCCGGTGATGAAGCTGGCCTGGCCGGACAGCAGGTAGGCCACCGCGTCGGCCACCTCGGTGGTGCGCCCCACCCGGCCGAGCGGGTGCAAGCCGGCCATCTCCCGCTCGGTCCGCGCGGCCGCGTCGGGCTCCTGCCCGGCCACCAGGGAACGGTACCGTTCGGTATCGATCGAGCCCAGCGCGACCGCGTTGACCCTGATCCGGTCGGCCCCGTAGTCGACGGCGGCGGCGCGGGTCAGCCCCTCGACGGCCGCCTTGGCGGTGGCGTAGGGCAGCGCGCCCCGCACCGCCCGCTGGGCCTGGTGGCTCGACACGTTCACGATGGCCCCGCCCCGGCCCGCGGCCAGGAACCGGCGGATCGCGACCGCGCACCCGGTCACCACCGGCGCCAGGTTGGCCGCGATCAGCTCCATGACCTGGCCCGGGCGGGCGGTGTGCAGCGCCGCGTCGCGGAACACCGCCGCGTTGTTGACCCAGCCCGCCAGCGGCGCCGCGGCCTCGGCCAGGTCGGCGGCGGCCTCGGCCGTCCGCGCGTCCGCGGCGCTGCCGGTCACCCCGCTCAGCCGGACCGCGGCGGGGTGCGCGGGTATCCAGCGCAGGGCCGCTCCGTCCAGCTCGATGACGACCACCGAGCCGCCGTTGGCGACCAGCCGCTCCGCGATGGCGCGGCCGACCCCGCGGCCGCCGCCAGTGATCACGTAAGAGCCCTCCATGCCGCCCCGGTACCCGCGCGAAGGCCCGTTAACTCCCGATCTTCCCCGGGCGTTGCGGCTGCTACGTTCGGCCCATGCGGATCGCTCACCTCAGTGACCTCCACCTGGCCAGGGGACCCCTGGCCGCCCCGCCCGCGGCCGCCCTGGCCGACGCGCTCGCCCGCGCACTGGCGCTCGAGCCGCGGCCTGACTGCCTGGTCATCACCGGCGACCTGGCCGACACCGGGCACCCGGACGAGTACGCCGCGCTGCGGGACATCCTGCGCAAGTGCCCGGTGCCCGTGCACCTCCTGCCGGGCAACCACGACGACCCGGGCGCCCTCATCGCCAGGTTCGGCGACACGCCGTTCCTCGGCAACGGCGTGTCGCCCTCCTACACGGTGGAGTACCCCGAGGCCACCCTGGTGGTCGCCAGCAGCTGGGTGGAGGGCAGCCCGGCCGGGCTGCTGGGCCCGGATCAGCTCGGCTGGATCGACCGGGCCCTGGGCGCGCGGCCGGCCGTGGCCGCCTTCGTCTGCCTGCACCACCCGCCGGTGCCGGTCGGGATCCCGTTCCTCGACGGCATGATCCTGGACGACGCCGCGGCCCTGGCCGACGTCCTCCGCGGGCACCCGCACGTGGTCAGGGTCCTCGCCGGGCACGTGCACCGGGACGCGTCCGCGCTGTTCGCCGGGACCCTGATGACCACCGCGCCCAGCACGTTCCGGCAGGCCGCCCTGCGCATGCACGACGCCGCGCCGCCCGGCTACGTGGCCGAGCCGGCCGGCTTCCTGCTGCACGTGCTGGACGGGGGCACCTGCGTGACCCACTCGGTCACGGCCAGCCACACCGCCGCCGTCCGCGCCTTCTTATCCCGGCTTATCACGGCTAGAAGTCCTGGCTGCCCACGTCGACCGCGCCGCTGGCGACCAGGGCGGCCAGCGCCTCGTGCAGCGCCTCGAGCGTGCTGTACCTGGGCGCGTAGCCGAGCACCTGCCGGGCCCGGTCGATGCTCGCGGCGATGCTGCGGGCGGTGTGCTCCCTGGTGATCTGCGCCTGCTCGGCCCCGGCCACCCGTTCGTACCCGGGCCAGTCGGTGAACTCGAGCACCGGCTCGCGGCCGAACCAGGCCGCCACCCCCGCCGCCAGCCCGCGCAGCGTCATGGCCTGTTCGGAGACCACGTGGAAGCTGGCCCCGATCGCGGCCGGCCGGGTCATCGCCCGCTCGAAGGCCTGCGCCACGTCGTCGGCGTGCACGTGGTGCAGCACGCCGAGCCCCAGGTCGGGCAGCGCGAGCGGCTTGCCGGTGGCCAGCTGCGTCCAGACCTCGGGGTCCAGGTTCCCGGCCGGGTTGATGACCGGCCAGCCGGGGCCGCTGATGTGCCCCGGGTGCAGGATGACCGCGGGCACGCCGCCCGCCAGCGTCTCCCGGTGCAGCAGGGCCTCGATCTCCGCCTTGCCGGTGCCGTACTCGCCGTAGGCGGTCCGCGGCTCGTCCTCGGTGACCGGCACCCGCAGCGCGGGGCCGTGCACCCAGATGGTGCCGCAGTGGATCAGCAGCGGCCGGGACGGCCGCAGCGCCTCGGTGAGCTGCCGCGCCGAATCGGCGGTGAAGCAGATCAGGTCCATGACCACGTCCGGACGCAGGTCCGCGATCCGGCCGCCGAACGCACCCGAAGCGTCCTCCGCGTCCCGGTCCACGCTCACCCGGCTGGCCGACGCCCACTGCGCGCTCGGGTGGTACGGCTCGCGTTCCCCCCGGCTCATCGCGATCACCTCGTGGCCCGCCCGGACCAGCCGGGGGATCAGGTAGCTGCCGATGTGCCCGGTGGCTCCGATGACGACGACGCGGCTCATACCGCGATCTTAGTGGCGCCCGACTTAGCAGCCCGGCTTAGCAGCCCGGCTTAGTAGCGGCCGACGGCGGGGAAGCTGGTCTCGTGCGCGGCCATGGCCTGCCGGGCGAGGATGGCGCGCAGCTCGTGCGTGGTCCCGGGCGGATAGCGGTCCAGGATCGACTCGAAGTCACCGCGGGCGGCCGACCCGGCATAGCCGGCCAGCTCGCGTTGGAGTTCCGTACGCCGACGACGGGCTGCCTTCCGGCTGGCGGCCTGGGCGCGGGCGACGAGTATGCGTGCAGCCAGGTTCATGGTGACTCCTCAGCTACGGCCGGTCGCCTTCAGGATAGCTCCGGGCCGTCCCAGCTCAGGCCGCTCGTTTGACGCAGTTTGGGCCGTCACGCGGGCGGATGGTCAGCCGCCGAGAGCCCGCGCGAGCAGGGCGCGGCGGCTGCGGGTCGCGGTCTTGGCGAACACCGACTTCAGGTGATCCTGGACGGTGTTCGGCGAGACGAACATCTGCCGCGCCACCTCCCGGGTATCGGCCCCGGCCACCAGGTGACCGAGCAGTTCGGTCTCGCGCCGGCTCAGCCCGCAGGCCCGGGCGAACACCGCTACCCGGTCGCCAGGCGCGGCGGGCTCGATGCTGACGGCGATGTCGCTGGCCCCGCCGCCGGGAGGCCCGGGCGGGCCGGTGTCCATCCGGGCCGCGCGGAGCGTCAGCCACCGGCCGCCGGCCAGGTGCACGCGGGCCATCGGCGGGTGGCCGTCCGCCCCGGCCTCGGTGGCGAGCAACTGCGCGGCGACGTTGTAGGCGCCCGCCGGGACGGGCGCCAGGCCCTCCTCCGGCGGGACCAGTACCCGCAGGTAGCGCTGCGTCTGCGGGGTCTGCGCCCGCACCGTGAGGTCCGCGGACAGCAGCAGCACGACCGGGCCCGCGGGCGGCGGGTCACCGGCGGCGTCCGCTGCCGCGGCTCCGGTGCCCTCCTGGGTGAACGTCCCGGCCACCCCCTGCCGCAGCGCCGCGGTGACCGGCCCGGCGATCCCGGCGAGGAACCCGAGGTCCTCGTCGCTGAACGGCGGCGCCCCGGCGCGCCACAGGTCAAGGAAGCCCCAGCAGCCGAACCGGTCCTGGTACACCGCCGAGGCGATGTCCGTGACCTGGTACTCCCGGAGCAGTTCCCGCCACATCAGGCTGCCGGACAGGTCGCCGCCCGTCGCCTGGGCCAGCGACACGACCGCGCCGGGCAGGGCGGTCCACCGGTTGACGGCGGTCAGGTACTTCAGCCGGATCAGCTGCGGCAGCCGTGGCAGGCAGGGGACGTCAGCCAGCGGGGAGGACCACGCGGTCGGCCCGGCCGCGCCGGTCACGCTCGGCGGCCTGATCGAGACCTGCGCCCGGGTCGCCGGCGCCAGCGTCGAGGTCGTCCCGGTCCCGCCCGGGACCGCGCCCGCCAGGTACCCGCTGGTCCGGCCGCAGTGGTCCACCCAGCAGCGCGACCCGGCCCGGGCCCGGGCCGCGGGCCTGCCCGCCACGCCGCTGGAGACGACGATCGCCGACGTCCTGGCCTGGGACCGCGACCGCGGCGAGCCCCCGCTCGACACCCGCGGCTTCCCTCCCGACCAGGAGCAGGCGATCCTGTCCCGCTACTGATCCGGGTCCCGGCTCAAAACCGTTAGGTTCCCGGTCTGCTCGCGGCCGAGAATGAACCGTGGCCTCACCGGATGACCTGATCCGCCTGGAGGGCGGCGGCCGGACGGCGGTCTACCGCCGCGGTGACGTGGTGATCCGCGAGACCGGGCCGTGGACGCCGGCCGTGCACGCGCTGCTGCGTCACCTGGAGCAGGCCGGCTTCGCCGCCGCGCCGCGGCTGGTGGGACCGGGTCTCGACGCCCGCGGCCGGGAACTGCTGACGTTCATCGACGGGGAGTTCACCCAGCCGGGCCCGTGGAGCCTGGACGGCGCCGCCGCGCTCGGCCGCCTGCTCCGGGACCTGCACCGGGCCACCGCGACGTTCCGTCCGCCGCCCGGCGCGGTGTGGTTCCCCTGGCACGGCCGCGGCCTCGGCGGCCCGGACACGGTCATCGGCCACTGCGACGTGGCCCCGTGGAACGTCGTGGCCCGTGACGGCCTGCCGGTCGCCCTGATCGACTGGGAGACCGCCGGTCCTGTCGACCCGCTGGTCGAGCTGGCCCAGCTGAGCTGGCTCAACGCCAAGCTGCACGACGACACCGTGGCCCAGATCGAGCAGCTGCCCCCGGCGGCCGACCGGGCCCGCCAGCTGGCCGCCATCGTCGACGGCTACGGCCTGACCGCGGCGCAGCGGCGCGGCTTCGTGTCGCGGATGATCGAGTTCGCCGTCTGCGATGCCGCCGGGGAAGCCGACGACGCCGCCGTCACGCCCGAGACGACGGCGCACCCCGTCGCGCTGTGGGCGATGGCCTGGCGCGCCCGCTCCGCGGCCTGGATGATCCGCCACCGCCGCCTCCTGGACACCGCCCTCACGGCCTGACCGGTCGCGGGTCGGTCATCTGCCGGTAGAGCGGGAACGCCACCGGGACGAGGGTCACCAGGAGGTAGACCCCGCCGAAGACGGCGGTCGCCGCGGCCAGGCCGAGGGAGCCGGTCAGCACGCCGGCGGCCAGGGCCCCGAACGGCGTGGCCGCCAGGGCCGTGGCCGTCATCGTCCCGACCGCCCGGCCGCGCATGTGCTCGGGCGCGAGCTGGTAGGTGATGCTGCTCGTGATCGGGCCGATGGGGCCGCACGCGAGTCCCTCGACGGCCATGACCGCGATCAGCGGTGCCGGGCTGCCGGTCAGGGCGGCCACGGCGAATCGCGGCGCGCCCACCACGAGGAAGCCGATCGTGAACACGGGCCAGCCAGGTCAAGTGGCGCACGCGAACAGGCAGGGTCCTGGCACCGGTGCATGATGGCACGGCCGGTGACCTGCGTGCACATGGTTTTCCGGCCGGATCCCCGGCTGCGCGCCCCCGGATTACCCGGTGGCGGCGGCCCGCCTGACAAGGCCTGAATCGTGGCACGATAGGGGTGGTCCCATCGGCATGGGGGTGGCCGGCAGCTGGAGGTTGCCATGACGGTGTACGTGAACAAGCTGGGACGCCAGTTGTGGATCTTCATGGGCGGCCGGACCGCTCCGCCGCCCCCGCTCTTCTCGCTGTCCGCTGACAGCGAGGATGAGCTGCATGCCTTCGCCGAGAAGCTCGGCATCCGCCGGAACCCTGCTACCCCGGTTACGCCGGCCGGGTTCATGCAGGAGCCGTCTGCCTTGCATTACACCCTGACCCAGGCGGAGCGCGATCGCGCCGTGGCACTCGGGGCCCAGCCCATCTCGGCCCGTCAGGCGGGCAAGCTGGAACGGCAGCGGGCGGTCATGCGCGGAGAGCGCCTGCCCTGACGCCGGGGGAGTGGGACGATGTCGGCATGGACGACCCGCGCATCGAACCTCCGCTGGAAGCTGACGAGCGGACCACGCTGACCGCGTTCCTGGACTTCAACCGGGACACCCTGGCCGTCAAGTGCGCGGGCCTGACCGATGATCAGCTACGCGAGCGCCTGGACGGCGTGACCGGCTCCTAAGCCGTCCCGCGGGCCGCCGGCGGCGGCCCGCGGGACGGCACCCGCCGAACGTTACTTCTCGACGTAGAACAGGCGCTTGTTGACGAACTCGTCGATGCCGAGGGGGCCTAGCTCGCGGCCGAAGCCGGAGCGCTTGGTGCCGCCGAAGGGCAGGTCCGCGCCCTCGCCCGCCGGAGTGTTGACGTTGGCCATGCCGACCTCGAGTTGCTCGGCGACGTTGACCGCCCGCTCCTCGTCGGCCGACCAGACCGCGCCGCCGAGGCCGAAGTCCACCACGTTGGCGAGCTTGACCGCCTCGTCGTCGCTGCTGACCTTGTAGACCACGGCGACCGGGCCGAACAGCTCCTCGCGGTAGGCCCGCATCTCCGGGGTCACGCCGGTGAGCACGGCCGGGGCGAAGTACGCGCCCTTGCCGTCGTCGAGCGTGCCGCCGACGTGCAGCGTCGCGCCCTTGGTGACCGCGTCCTGCACCTGGGCCAGGAGGTTCTCCGCTGCCTTGCGGGAGACCATGGGGCTGTAGGCCTCGTCGGAGTCGTCGCCCGCCGGGCGCGGCGTCATCGCGGTGGCCCGCCTGACCAGGGCGGCCACGAAGTCGTCGTAGACGTCGTCCATGACGATCATCCGCTTGTTGGAGTTGCAGGCCTGGCCGACGTTCTCCATCCGGGTGGCCCACGCGGTCTCCGCTGCCGCCTCGACGTCGGGGGTGTCGAGGATGATGTACGGGTCGGATCCGCCCAGCTCGAGGACGACCTTCTTCAGGTTCCGGCCGGCCGTCTCGGCGACCGCGGTGCCGGCCCGCTCGGAGCCGGTCAGTGACACGCCGCGCAGCTGCGGGTCGGCGATCATCGCAGCGACCTGCTCGTGGGTGGCGAAGAGGTTGCTGTACACGCCGTCAGGAACGCCCGCGTCCTTCATGATCTGCGCGATCGCCAGGGCGGAGGTCGGGCAGTTTTCCGCGTGCTTGAGTATGACGGTGTTGCCGACGATCAGGTTCGGCGCGGCGAACCTGGCCACCTGGTAGTACGGGTAGTTCCACGGCATCACGCCGAGGATGGGGCCGACGGGCCGGTACTCGACGCGCGCGGTGTCATGGCCGGGCAGTGCCTTGTCGGCGAGGAGGCCGGGGCCGTTGTCGGCGTAGTAGTTGAAGATGTCGGTGCAGAACTCGGCCTCGCCGACGGCCTGCGCGGGTCGCTTGCCCATCTCCTTGGTGATCAGCGCGGCCAGGTCGGCGGCGCGTTCGGTGAACAGCTCGGCGACCCGCTTCACGATCGCGGCGCGCTCGGCGACCGGGCGCTGCCGCCACGCCGTGAACGCTTCGGTCGCGGCGGCGAGCGCCGTCGCTACCTCCGCGTCGGTGGCGAAGGGGAAGCTCTCGGCCACCTCGCCGGTCGCGGGGTCGGTTACCTGATAGGGCGGGGTCTGCGTCATTGCCTGCTCCCGGGTGTCACTGCGGTAAGGGTCCAGTGAGACAACGCTACGGGAGGGAGGTACCCAGCCCAAGACCCATCCCCCTTCCCGGCCTGCCACCGGTCCGCCGGTGAGCGGACGCTACGGTGATGACGGAGGTTAGCCTGATGTCCACAGTTACCACCGAAGCCAGCCGCCCGCGCCGGGACCAGGCGCGCGCCGGCGCCGACGTCGTCGTCATCGGCGCCGGGTTCGCGGGACTCATCGCCGCGCGCGAACTGGGTCACGCGGGGCTCGACGTGCTCGTCCTCGAGGCCCGCGACCGGGTCGGCGGGCGTACCTGGACCGACCGCAGGCTCGGCCACGACCTGGAGCTCGGCGGCACCTGGGTGCACTGGGTGCAGCCGCATACCTGGGCCGAGATGACCAGGTACGGGCGGGAGATCACGTGGAGCCCGCCGGTCGAGGAAGCGTACTGGCTCGGTGCGGGCGACGCTCCGCGCGCGGGCACCCTGGATGAGTTCATGGCGCTCATCGCCGACGGGCAGCAGGCGATCGTGGACGACGTCCGCGCCGCCATCCCGCGCGGCATCGACCCGGCGGCCGGCGAGATCGGCAGGCTGGACGAGCTCAGCATCCAGGACCGGTTCGACGCGCTCGGGCTTGACGACGAGTCCCGCAGCGCGAACGAGGCGGTGTGGACCGGGCACGTCAACGCCCGGCTCGACCAGGTCGGCCTGTCGAGCGCCCTGCGCTGGACGGCCGCGGGGGGCGGGTACTGGCAGCTCATGCACGAGGCATCCGCCACCTACCGGGTCGTCGGCGGCATGAGCGGGTTCACCCAGGCGATCGCGGCGGACGTGGCGGGCGAGCTCCGGCTGGGCGTCACCGTGCGGCGGGTCGCGCAGACGGCGGACGGCGCGGTCGTGACCTGCGCCGACGGCACCGAGGTGCGCGCCCGCCGGGTGATCTCGACGCTGCCGGTCAACGCGATCGCGGGCATCGCGTGGGAGCCGGGGCTGCCTGGCGCCTGGCGGCGGGCCAACGCCGAGACCGTCGCGTCGCAAGGCGTGAAGGTCTGGGTGAAGGCACGCGGCCAGGTACCGCGGTTCTTCGCGTACGGGAGCCAGCGGCATCCGATCTCGGTGCTGAAGACCGAGTTCACGGACGACGACGCGACGGTCCTCGTCGGGTTCGGCCCCGACCACACCCAGCTCGACGTGACGAACGTCGCCGACGTGCAAGCCGCGGTCGACGCGCTGCGTCCCGGTCTCGAGGTCACCGAGGTGGCCGCGCACGACTGGATGAAGGACCCGCTGTCCCTGACGACCTGGATGACACACCGGCCCGGCCAGCTGACCCGCGACCTAGCGGGGCTGCAGCAGCCGGCGGGCGTCGTGCACTTCGCCTCGAGCGACAACGCGAACCTGTGGGGCGGCTTCGTCGACGGTGCGATAGAAAGCGGCCTGCGCGCGGCCCGGCGCGTCGCTGCCGAGCTCACGACATGAAGGTCACCCCGCCGGCGCGGGCTACAGGTACGGGAACACCGCCGGGAACCCCCAGTAGGGCGTCGTGCCGCCGTGCGGCGCGAACCACCGATGTCCTGGCCACTGAGCTCTCCCCTCGGCTCGAGCTGCCTTCACCGACGCGGTTCCAGAGGTCTTATGCCCCTTTCCGGCAGCTCTCGCACCTCCAGCACCCCGCGCCGCATCGCCACCATCGACGCAGGGCATTGGCCCGAGGCCCGCTCGTCCATCAGTATTAGGTGGCGAACTCCTGCGGCGAAGGGAATCTCCGGTGTACCCAGGCACGCACGCCCGTGAACGCGCTGATCAGGCCGCGTTCATCATGGCCTCGACCGGCGAGAGCGTCTCGTACGCCGAGTACGAGGCCCGCACCAACCGGCTGGCCCACCTGCTGCGTGACCGGGGGCTCGGCCGCCTGGATCACTACGCCATTTTCATGGAGAACAATGACCGGTACCTGGAGGCCTGCGGTGCGGGGGAGCGGGCCGGGCTGTACTACACGTGCGTCAACTCCTTCCTGACCGCGCCGGAGCTGGCCTACATCCTCAACAACAGCAGCTCCAAGCTCCTGATAACCTCCCGGGCGGGCCGGGAGGTGGCCCTGGCGGCGGCGCGCGACTGCCCGGGCCTGACGTCCGGCCTGATCGTGGACGGCACCGGGGACGACGGGATCTTCGCCGACTTCGAGGCAGCGACCCGCGCCTTCCCTGACACGCCGATAGCCGACGAAAGCCTGGGGACGCCGATGCTCTACTCCTCGGGCACGACCGGCCGGCCCAAGGGCATCATGCGGCCCCTGGACGACATCCCGCCCGGTGACCAGCTGCCGGTGTTCAGCTTCCTGTCCCGGCTGTGGCGGTACCGGGACGGGCTGACCTACCTGTCGCCGGCCCCGCTGTACCACTCGGCGCCACAGGCCGCGGTCAACCTGGCCATCCGCCACGGCGGCACCGTGGTCATCATGGAGAAATTCGATCCCGAGCAGTACCTGCGCCTGGTCGAACGCTACCGGGTGACGCACAGCCAGCTCGTCCCGACGATGTTCAGCCGGATGCTGAAGCTGCCCGAACCGGTGCGCGGCCAGTACGACCTGTCCTCGCTCGAGACCGCCGTCCACGCCGCCGCTCCCTGCCCGGTGCCAGTCAAGCAGCAGATCATCGAGTGGTGGGGGCCGATCCTGCTGGAGTACTACGCCTCGACCGAGGCCGTCGGCTTCTCGGCCTGCGACAGCGCCGAATGGCTCGCCCACCCCGGCACCGTCGGCAAGGTGGTGCTCGGCGAGCTGCACATCCTGGACGAGTCCTTCCAGCCGGTCCCGCCGGGCACGCCCGGCCTGCTGTGGTTCAAGCCGGGGTCCCCGTTCCGCTACTACGACGACGTGGAGAAGACGGCCGAGTCGACCTCGCCCGACGGGTCGATGGTCACCGTCGGCGACGTCGGCTACCTCGACGACGACGGCTACCTGTACCTCACCGACCGCGCCACCTTCATGATCATCTCCGGCGGCGTCAACATCTACCCCCAGGAGTGCGAGAACCTCCTCATCACCCACCCCAAGGTCGCCGACGCCGCGGTCTTCGGCGTCCCCAACGAAGACCTCGGCGAGGAAGTCAAGGCCGTCGTCCAGCTCATGCCCGGCACCGACCCCGGACCGGACACCGCCGCCGAGCTGATCGCCTTCTGCCGCGAGCACCTCGCCCACCTCAAGTGCCCCCGGACGATCGACTTCACGGACCAGCTCCCCCGGCTCCCGACCGGCAAGCTCTACAAGAAGCCCCTCCGCGACACCTACTGGGGCCAGTCCCGCAGCCGCATCGTGTGACGCGGGCTTTCAGGAAACAAGCTGTTCCACGGTGGCACCGACGGCTTCGTACGTCCGGGCGGCTCGCTGGTCGAGGCTCAGCAGGGTGGCCTGGTGCTCGGCTGCGGTGAACGCGATCAGAGCGTCGTAGGCCGGGCCGCCCAGGATCTGTCCGGCAGCTATGGTGGCCAGGAGTTCCTGGTAGCCGGTTTCCGACAGGGTAAGGAATGGCTCGGTGAACCGTTCGGCGATGAAGGTATGCACGATCGACGGGTTCGCGCGGTGCGGCGGGGGAAGCCGGGTCAGCACCGAGTAGGACTCGATCGCAGCGTGGGCGATCAGGCGTGGCCGACTGGTCATGGCCTTGCTCGCGATGGCGTGATGCTCATGCCAGGTGGCGAAGGCCGCGATGACCACGCTGGAGTCGACGGCTTTCACCGGCGGATGCGCTCTAGCGTGTCTCGCACCATGTCGGTTGTCAGCACCGGCATGTCGGCGTCGGCGACGGCGGCCACGCCGTCGCCCTCATCTACCAGTCGCATCGGCGTCGCTGCGGGGACGATCTCCAGATGCCCGTCTTGCTCGATGATCTCCAGTGGCTGACCCGCCGTCAGCCCGAGCGCATCTCGGAGTACCTTGGGAATGACAACACGTCCGGCAGAATCAATGGCAGTCTTCATACCATAAAAATACCATTGCATGATGGTCGCACTCTGGCGCCGTTTCAGTCCCGGCGGAACTCGAGCAGCCGCCAGGGCGGTGGTTGTCCAGGTGGCGCCCCGAGTGGAACCTCCCTGGTGAAGGTGTATCCGGCCGGCTCGATGAGCCCGCGGTGCTCTTCCACCGTGCGCTCCCGGCCGCCGACCAGGACCATCATGAGGAGGTCCATCACCGGACCGATCGCCTGCTCGGGCACCGGCGGAAGAACGAATTCGACCACCACGAGTGAGCCGCCAGGGCGCGCTGCCCGGGCGCAGTTCGCGACGATGCGGCGGACATTCTCGTCGTCCCAGTTGTGCACGACATGGCCGAGCACATGCAGGTCACCGTCCGGGACCTCGACCAGGAAGTTCCCCGGGACAAGCTCCGTGCGATCCGCGACCCCCGCGGAGGCCAGGAAGGCAGGGGCCACGGCCAGCGATTCCGGTCGGTCGAACAGCACGCCCGCGGCTTCGGGCGCCGCCGCCAGGAACCAGGCCAGCACGGTCCCGCGGTTCCCGCCCACGTCCACGATGCGCCGGGCCGGCGGCGGACGGTAGCCGGCCGCCGTCATGGCCGCCAGCAAGCGTGAGGTGACATAGCCCATGGCACGGGAGAACTTGACGGTGTCGGCGGGATGGCTGCCGAAGTAGTCCCACATCCCGCCCGGAGCCGCCGGGTCGACCCGCCGCCCGCTGCGGACGTGCTCGGCCAGTCCGCTCAGGGCGTCCCTGGTCGGTGCCAGCCAGAAGCCGACCATGTCGGCCACGGAACCGGGGCCGGCTCCGATCCGGCGCCCCAGTTCGGTCAGCGTGAACCTGCCATCGGCATCAACAGCCGCCAGCCCCGCCGCGACCCCCGCCCGCAGGAGTCGGCCCGTGGCATCGGGATCCGCCGCGGCCGCGGCGGCGACTTCCTCCCCGGTAAACGCCTTATCGCCCAGCAGCCCGGGAATGCCCAGCTCAACCATTGCCACCGCGATCGGCGCGTTCAGCAGGCTGACTTGGAACAATTCGAGGACCTGCCGTTCCGTCGCGTCGTCATGATCCTGGGCCAGGTAGTCATATATCGATGATTCCGGCATGATCCCACCTAATCACAAAACGCGAATTCGTTTCCGGCGCGGACAGCCCTTAATTCGCGTAGAGCTGGTCCAGGCCGACGAGACGGATGTCGTGGCGTTGACTGGCTTGCAGCTCACGGTCGAAGCCCGCACCGGAGTAGCAGGTGAGCACGGTGTCCCGGGTGTCGAATCCCCTGACCGCGAGCAGGTCCCGGGCACGGCTCAGGCGTTCGACGTGGCCGAGACTCATGACCCGGTCCCACTTCACCTCGCCGAGGGAAAGGACCCTGCGCGGGCGTCCGTGCTCGGCCGGAGCGAGCACCGCGACGTCGATCTCGATCTGGGTCCTGCTGGCCGGATCCGGGACTACTCCGGAGCCCACCTCGCCAGGCGGGACGCCGAAAACCGCGGGGTCGGCCGCGATCGCATAGTCACGGCTGATCGCTTCGAAATGCGGCCCCGTTACCTGCGACAGGAAGCGTGCGCGGGCCCCGGGCCAGACAGCTGGGCCACCACCGAGTTCGAGGCGTGCCCATTCCCGGCTCATGATGGCCTGATAGAAGGTGATAAGCGGCTCGGCGATGCGGTATTTTGCCCGTCCTGACCGGAACAGGTCGGGCTCCTTGACCAGCAGCCGGGAATCCTCCAGGACACGGAGAGGGTGCGCTACCTCGTTGGATTTCCGGCCGATATAGCTGGCGATCCCGCCGGAGGTGTTGTTTCCCTCGGCGACGGCGGCGAGCACCGAATGATAAAGCGACGGGTCGCGGATCTCGGCTTCCTCGGCGAGAAGGTACCGGGCTTCCCTGAACAGCGGGGTCTGCGGGTTCAGCACCGTCCGGATCACCCACGCGTCGAAGTCGGCGAGGTCCGCGGGGGTGTCTTCGCGCAGGAGTTCCCGCCGGTAGGCGGGAGTCCCGCCCACCACTGAATGCACGAGCGCGGCCAGCTTGGGGTCGGTAATCTCCCAGAACCGGGCCGCGTCCCGGTACCCGAAGGGATGGACAGCCAGCTCGAGGGACGCCCGCCCCCGTAGCGGCGCCGGACCGGAGAGCAGCCCGCCCATTACTGACATCGCCGATCCGCAAAGCAGGAGCCGCACGCGGCTCGTCGATCCGCTGCCCCCGGGACCGAGTTCCCGCTGGATGATCGACGGCAGGCCAGGTGATGCCTTGACCAGGTAAGGGAACTCATCGATGATCACCGGGACAACGCGATCCCCCGCGAGCCGGAACAGGTAGGGGATGGCGTCAAGCCAGTCCCGGAACGGCCGGACCGGCGACCCGCTGAAGCGGATGAGTTCGTCGGCGAACAGCCGTAGCGAAACCGCCTCGGTCAGCTCTAGAGCCGGGAAGTAGATTCCGCCCAGAGCAGTGGCCAGCGCCTGGAGGAGATAACTCTTGCCTTGCCGGCGTCGCCCGCTCACCACGCCCAGCGTGGCGCCGGGGCGGGTATCAAGGGCGAATCCCACGAGCCCTGCCCATTCGGCGTCCCGGTCGAACAGGTGAGACGGCTTAGGCGCCGCCTGACCCGGTGAAGCAGTCATGATCGAAGTATACTTGACCGAAGTGTACTTCGATAAAAGAGAGAGATTAGAACGAACGCCTGTGCGAGCAGCCCCGCGGAGCTCCGTGGGCCAGTGATGTCAGAACGTGACCGCGTGCCAGGTCAGCCCGCCGTTGTCCGTCAGCAGCAACTGTCCGAGCCGGTCGCCGTAGTCCGGTGCCCGTGGATGACCACGCCGTCACGGGCGGAGGTGAACCCCAGGTCGTTCCAGCCCTGGCCGCCGTCGGGGTAGATGGCCGTCCGCCAGGTCTTGCCGTTGCCGGCGGAGTAGTACAGCAAGCTCGATGCGCTGGCGGTGGCGATGGTCAGGTGCCCGGGGGCCGCGGCGGCGATCACGCCGTCGTCGCCGGGGCTGCCCGGGTGGCCCGCCAGCTTCCAGGTCGCGCCGAGATCGCCGCTCACGTAGACGGTCTTACCGGTGTGGCTGACATAGCCCTGGCCGGCGCACAGCAGGGCCAGCCCGCGCGGAGCCTCCACCGCGACCGAAGTGACCACCGGGAACGAGCGGCCGGCCGGCCGGCACGGCGTCGGGTGCCTGGTGACGGTCAGGCCGCCATCGGTACTGACCAGGACAGCCGAGCCGTCCACGACCGCGGCGGCCCCGGCTTGGGTGGCAATGCCCCCGGTACCGAAACTCGA
>Ga0335083_10004635_pt1 | contig 17478 bp, 18 predicted proteins | sample Lox_Sample_42_FD_206716 | JGI IMG/M metagenome (GOLD analysis project Ga0335083, IMG submission 206716) | Soil microbial communities from Loxahatchee National Wildlife Refuge, Florida, United States - Lox_Sample_4.2 | ecosystem: Environmental > Terrestrial > Soil > Wetlands | place: USA... | reverse complement strand
CTGGGCGAGCGTCCTCTCGCCCGACGCGGCTCGACTGTGACGCTTGTTAGGACTCGCGGTAGACGATGCGACCGCGGCTCAGGTCGTACGCCGAGAGCTGGATCTTGACCCGATCGCCGGGGTTGATCCGAATGCGATACCGGCGCATCCGACCGGACGTGTAGCCGAGCGTCTCGTGCCCGTTGTCGAGGACGACTCGATGCTGGCCGCTCCGGAACGACTCGACCACGGCACCCTCGAGCTCGATCTTCTCTTCCTTCTCCGCCATAACCCTCCGATGACCCTGTGCTAGGAAAAAGCCCCGTCTGCGCGGGGCTTTTCGAGTAGCGGGGGCAGGATTTGAACCTGCGACCTCCGGGTTATGAGCCCGGCGAGCTACCTGACTGCTCCACCCCGCGTCGCGGCACCGATTGTAGCACCGTCGTTACCGTTGTACCGATGTGGGACTGGGCGATCTGGGCCGCATTCGTCGGCGCCTCGGTGATGGGCATCGCGGCCCTCGTGCTGCTCGCGCTGCGCACGCGCGACGCCTGGCGGGAGTTCGAAAACACTCGGCGAGGCCTCGTCGACGGTCTCGACGGATTCGCAGCCAAGGCCGAGACGACGGCAGACAGGATCGAAGCGGCCGGCGACGAGACCGCCGAGCTCCAGGAGAGCCTCGGGCGCCTCCGGGTGTCGCTCGCGCGCCTCGCAGTCCTCCGCGCGGCTATGGACGAGGCCGATGACACATTCAGGCGTTTCACGGCAGTTCTCCCTCGCAAGTGATCGTCGCGGCGATCGACCTCGGCACGAACACGACGCGCCTGCTCGTCGGTCGGGTCGAGGACGGCCGCGTCGAAGAGCAGCACCGCGAGACCCGGATCACGCGGCTGGGCGAAGGCGTCGACGCCCGCGGCCGCCTCCTGCCGGTTCCGATCGCGCGCGTCCGCAACGTCCTCTCCGACTACCGCCGCACCGCAGAGTCACTCGGCGCCGAGCGGACGCTGCTCGTCGCGACGAGCGCCGTCCGCGACGCCGAGAACGGGGAGGCGTTCCTCGGCGAGATCGAGTGGAGCTACGGGTTCGTCACGCAGCTCCTTGCGGGTGAGGAAGAGGCGGAGCTGACCCGCCGCGGCGTCGGCGACCTCGGAGCCGAGTCGCTGCTCGTCGACATCGGCGGCGGATCGACGGAGCTCATCCTCGACGGCTTCAACACGAGCCTGTCGATGGGCTCCGGCCGCTTCACCGAACGCCACGGCGAGGACGTCGCCGCTCTCGAGGCCGCGGCCCGCGAGGTGTTGCCGGAACTCGAGCCTCGGGACGCCGTCGGCGTCGCGGCGACGATCACGAGCCTTGCCGCGCTCGACCTGGGCCTCGAGGAGTACGACCGCGCACGCGTGCACGGGCACGTCCTCACGCGCGAAGGCGCTCGAGCACAACTCGAGCGGCTCGCCGAGCTGCCGCTGGAACAACGGCGGAACGTGCCGGCGCTCGACCCGGAGCGGGCGCCGGTGATCGTCGCCGGTGCCGCCATCCTGGTGGCGATCCTCGATGCGTACGAGCTCGACGCGATCCGCGTCAGCGAGCGCGACCTGCTCGACGGCGCGGCACTCGCAGCCGCAGAGCTGCCGGAGCCGGAAGAGGGCGCGGCGCCTCCCGGCGCCTACACCTGCTGCTAGAGAACCAGCGACCCGGGCTCAGGCTCGCCTTCGGGCGGCTCGTCCTCGGCGAGGCGGCGCTGCACGACGGCGCGCGACAGGACGCCGACCAGCCTGCCGTCCTCCTCGACGACGGGCACGCGTTCGAGGTCGTGCTCTTCGAGGAAGCGGAACGCGCCGTCGAGCTCGAGGCCGGCATCGAGAGTGAAGTTCGGCGGCTCGGCGATCTCGCGCAAGATCACCGCGCGCGGCTCGCGGCCGGCCGCGACCACTTCGCGCACGAGCGTTTTCCGCGTCACCACGCCGACGAGGCTTCCGCCGTCCTCCGTGACGAAGATCGCCCGGATCTCGTCGCTCTCGGCAAAACAGCGCCCCGCCTCCTGCGCGCTCGCGCCGCCGGCGAGCGTCGTCGGCTCGGGCACCATCGCATCGCGGACGGTTTCTGCGGACATCGTGCTCATTGTCGCTGCTAGGGGTAGATGCCGCGGGCCTCGAGGGCGGCGGCGACCTCGCGGATCGCCGCGACCATCGCAGCCTGGCGCAGCGTGACGCCCTTGTCCTCGGCCACGGAGTAGACGCGGTCGAGCGCATCGCCCATCATGTCGGCCAGCTTGCGCCGGATCTCGTCGCGGTCCCAGAACAGCCGGCCGAGATCCTGCACCCACTCGAAGTACGAGACCGTGACGCCGCCGGCGTTCGTGAGGATGTCGGGCACGACCGGAATGCCGCGCTCGCCGAGGATCTCGTCGGCCTCGATCGTCGTCGGCCCGTTCGCGCCCTCGATCACGAGCGAGGCATGCACGCGGTCCGCGTTCGCGCTCGTCAGCTGGTCCTCGCGGGCGGCGAGGACGAGAACGTCGCAAGGGAGCTCGAGAAGCTGCTCGTTGGAGATGCGCTCGCAACGGTCGTAGCCGGCGAGCGAGCCGTGCTCGGCGACGTAGGCGTGTAGGGCCGGGACGTCGAGACCGGCCTCGGCGTAGACGCCGCCCGAGAGATCCGAGACGGCGACGACGCGCGCGCCGCGCTCGTGGAGCTCCGACGCAGCGACGCCGCCGACGTTCCCGAAGCCCTGCACCACGCACGAGCGTCCCGCAAGCTCGTAACCGAGCCGCCGCGCAGCCTGCTCAGCGACCATGACGACGCCGGCACCGGTCGCCTCACGCCGGAAGACCGAGCCGCCGATCGAGATCGGCTTGCCGGTGACGACCTCGGGCACCGCGTAGCCCGTCTGCATCGAGTACGTGTCCATCATCCAGGCCATCGTCTGCTCGTTCGTCGCCATGTCCGGCGCGGGGATGTCGGTTTGCGGGCCGATTTCGCGGATCAGCTCGGAGGTGAAGCGGCGTGTGAGCTTCTCCAGCTCGCGCGGCGAGAGCGCGTGGACGTCGCAGCGGATCCCGCCCTTCGCGCCCCCGTACGGAAGCCGCAACAGCGCGCACTTCCACGTCATCCAGGTCGCGAGGGCGGCACACTCGCCGAGCGAGACCTCCGGGTCGTAGCGCATGCCGCCTTTCGTCGGCCCGAGCACGGTCGAGTGCTGGACGCGGTAGCCCGGATAGATCTCCACGGAGCCGTCGTCCCGGCGGAGCGGCACGCTGACGATGACCGCGCGCTCGGGGAAGGAGAGACGCTCGGCCACCATGGCCGAGACGCCGGCATAGGGAAGCGCCTGCTCGTACTGCGCGCGAGCCATGCGGAACAGCGGCGTGTCCCACTCGAGGACCGGCTCCGCCTGCGACGCATCCAGCTCGGACACGGGCCGGAGTGTACGGTCGGGCGTGGGTGGGCGGCTCCGCCTTGGGGCCACCCCGCGCCTCCACCCACCTTCGAGCCTAGTGCGAAAGGGTGCGCGTGTCCCCGACGGAATCGTCGCGAGAGACCGCCGCCTCGACGGCGTCTGCAGCGCCGGCCGAAAGCATGCTCCGCCCCTCCATCTCGGCCGGCACGGGCTCGCCGAGGAGCTCGAGCAGCGTCGGCGCGACGTCATGCAACGCACGCTCAGGCCCCGGTCCCGGCGGAACGCCGTCCGCGACGAGCACGTACAGGCCCTCGTGCGCGTGGTTCGCGTCGTCCGGCCCCGTGTCGTTCTCGAACACGTGCACCGTCCCGGTGCCCACCTGGCCGACGCTCCGCCAGTAGAGATCGCCGAAGTAGACGAGGAGGTCCGGCGCGATCCCGCGCGCCTCGGCGTAGAGCTCCTCCGGCCGGTGGGCCACGGTGCCGATCGGCTGCCCCTGGTCGTCGCCGAGCGCCTCGAGCCGCTCCTTCAAGTCGCTCCGCACGCGCTCGTACTCGTCCGGGGAGACGATCCCCTCCGGCTCGCGCCCCTCGACGTTGAGGAAGAGGCGGCAGTAGTAGCCGCCTTCGCCCCACGCGACGGTGCGCGACCAGTCGATCAGGTCGGGCGTCAGGCGGGTCGGCCCGCTCGGCTCTTCGCGCAGCACGAGATATCCCTCGCGACGAAGCCACTCGTTGATGCAGATGCCGCCGTCCATCCGCTTCGCGCCGTGGTCCGAGACGACGAGCACCGCCGTCTCGTCGTCCGCGAACCGCAGCAGGCGCGCGATCTTCGCGTCGAGCCTCCGGTAGTACTCGAGCATCGCGTGCTCGTAGGGATTGCCCGGCTCGAACAGACGGTGCTCCGGGTCGGTGAAGCGCCAGAACCCGTGATGGATGCGGTCGGTGCCCATCTCGACCATGAAGAACATGTCCCACGGTCGCGTCTCGAGCAGGTGCTCGGCCAGACGGAACCGCTTGTCGGTCATCTCCTCGATCTGGTCGAGCAGCCTGTCCTTCTCCTCGGAACGGAAGTTCTCGACGTCGACGAGATAGCGGCCGACGACCTGCTCGATCTCGTCCTTCAGCTCGGGCGGATACGTGTAGCGGCTCGTCCGGGTGTCGGGCGTGAGGAAGCAGGAGACCATCTCTCCCTTCACTCGGCTCGGGGGATACGTCTGCGGCACGCCGAGGACGATCACGTCGCGCTGCCTTGCCGAGAGGATGTCCCAGACGCGCGGCACCCGCACCGCTCGGGAGTCGGCGAAGACGAGCTGGTCGTACGAGTGATCCTTCCGGTTGCGAAAGCCGTAGAAGCCGAGGGAGCCCGGGCTGCGAGACGACGTCATCACCGACCACGCGGGCACCGTGATCGGCGGGTCGCAGGAGCGCAGGACGCCGAACGAGCCCCGCTCGGTGAGCGAGCGGATGGTCGGCAGCTCGGGCAGCCAGCGGTCGAAGACGAACTGCGGAGCCGCGCAGTCGAGCCCGATCACGAGGACGCGCTTGGCCATTCGGCAAGGCTAGTCGCGGGGCAGCCCGAGGCGTTCCGCTGCCAGGCCCGCGAGCTCCCCGGCGGAGAGGCAGATCCCGTCCCGCTCGCGGACCGCGTCGATCAGCTCGAAGTAGAGCCTGTCCCAGCCGTGTGCGCTCGGCCCGTCGAACCGCTCGGGATGCCAGAGGATCGAGAACGCGCCGCCGTGCTCGGCAGCGCGGTCGAGCAGCTCGAGCACGCGGGGCTTCGCCTCGGCCGCGGAGAGCCCGGCGTAGCGCTCCTCGGCGAGCGTCGCGTCCATCACTGCGAGCGGGACCTCGACGAGGTCGGCGGGGCGGTCGCGGGCGAAGTCCCACGGACGGAACGGATGTGCGATGCCCGCCCGGAAGCCGAGGGCGTCGGGGAAGCCGAGCGACGTGTCGTAGCGGAAGCCGACTCCGGCGAGCGGCGCGAGGTTGCGGTGCGGGTCGACGCGGAGGTAGTGGTAGCGGTGCCCGATCAGCGGGCCGTCGAGCTGCGCCAGGAGCGCCCGTTCGCGCGCGAGCCGCTCGGGATCCTCCGCGGCGAGATAGCTGCCGTGGAGCCCGACCTCCGCGCCGGTCTCGAGCAGCGTCTGGACGAGACGCGGCCTGAGCCGGTCGTACGCCTCGGGCGCGGCGCCGTCGGCCCGGTGCCCGTGCCCGGCCATGAGAAAGAAGGTCGAACGGGCATCGCGCGCGCGCTCCTGGGCGGCGATCTCCGCGAAGCGCCAGTTGGGATCGGTGCCGCGGAGCTTGTGGAGCGGCACCCGGGCAAGTCCACGCGCCTCGTGCAGTGCCGGCCCGGCCCGACGGCCGAGGGCATGGCCCTTCAGCCGCGCCGCGGCGCCGAGCACACCGATCCGCGTCCAGCGCCACGGGACGTCCACGTCGTGTGTGAGCGCGACCGCAAACCGCGCCCCCCGGTAGCGCGGCGGCTCGACGCCGAGCTCCCGGCGCAGCCGCTCGAGCGGCGGGTCGAGCGGGTCGAGACACGAGGAGGACGCGAGGAAACGTCCGTGACGATCGAGCTCCGCCCCCCGCTCCTCGACCCGTGCCAGGTGAAAGAAGCCCGCCGCGAGCTCGTCTCCCTGCGGCAACTCGCCGCACTCGATCGCCTCCCACGCCTCCGGCCGGTAGGGCACGTCCTCGCCGAGGCGCAGGCCGACGGCCCCCACCATGTCGAGCACCCAGCGTGCCCGCTGCTCGACAGAAGCGGGGATCGCCACGGCGCGAGTGTAGTGCCGAGAGCGGATTGGCCCTCCAGGGAGCGGGCTACCATCGGCCCCGTGAGCCTGCGAGCGCCAACCAGGCCGAAGGACAGTCGGGAAGGAGAAGCCGACAAGCCGCGGTCCCTCGCCTCCCAACTCCTGGAGCTGAGCCGCCACTCCGTGATCTACGGCGTCGGGGGGCTCATGTCGCGGTTCCTTGCGGTCTTCATGCTCCCGATCTACACGAGCTACGTCTCCGCGGGCGACTACGGCCGGATCGAGCTCCTCATGTCCGCGATGGCCGTGGCGGTCGTGGTGATCCGGGGCGGCGCCAACTTCGGCTTCATTCGCTTCTACTTCCTGGAGAAGGACCCGGAATACCACCGTCGGCTCATCCGCACGGTCTTCTGGGCCCAGATGGCCTACTCCACGTTGGCGCTGGTCTTCTGTGTCGTGTTCGCACCCCAGCTCGCCGGGCTCCTCGGCGTGAACTGGGTCCCGCACCAGCACCTCCAGGGAAGCGGCGCGAGCCTCGTCGTCGCCACCGGTGTCCTCCTGTGGGTGAACGTCAACTACGCGCAGATGACGAACCTGTTCCGGGCGGAGCGGCGGTCGGTCGCCTTCTCCATCGCGACGCTCGTGAACATCGCCGTCACCGTCCCGCTCACCGTGATCCTCGTCGTCGTCTACCACCAGGGCCCACTCGGGATCATCGTCGGCAACCTCAGCGGCACCCTGATCGTCTTCGTCGCGCTGCTCGCCTACCGTCGGGAGCAGCTCGGCCTCCAGTTCGACCACAGGCTCCTGCGGACGATGAACTCGTTCGGATTCCCCCTCATGGGGGCCGCGCTCGCTATGTGGGTAATGAATTTCGGCGACCGCTTCATGATTCGAAAGCTCCTGCACGGCCATTACGCGATCACCCAGGTCGGTCAGTACTCGCTCGCCAACAAGATCAGCCAGGGGATGGTGCTCCTCTTCACCGCCTTCCAAATCGCTTGGCCGGCGTTCGCGTACTCGATCGAGGACGAGAGCGCGGCGAAGCGTGCGTATTCCTACGTCCTCACCTACCTCATGTTCATCGCCGCCTGGGCGGCTATCGGCCTGAGCCTGTTCGCGCCGTGGATCGTGCACTTCCTCGGGCGCAAGCCGGGCTTCTGGCCCGCCGCGAATGCGGTGCCGGCACTCGCGTACTCCAGCGTCTTCGTCGCCGGCTTCATCGTCGTGACGATCGCCACGGGCCGTGCGCGGCGGACCCAGTTCAACTGGATCGCGGCCACGGCCGCGGCGCTCCTTAACTTCGGGCTGAACCTCTGGCTGATCCCCGCGTACGGGATGCTCGGAGCCGCCTACGCGACCCTCGCCGCGTGCATCCTCTTGATGGTCGTGCGGACGTGGAACGCCCAGAGTGTCTACCGGGTGGAGTACCAGTGGCGGCGGGTCGTCGTCATCCTTCTCGGCGCAGGCCTCCTGACCGTGATCGGTGAGGCGTTCCCGCACTCGCTCGCGATCGCATTCGCCCTGACGGCCGCATACCCGCTCGTGCTGGCCCCGCTCGGGTTCTACCTGCCGGCCGAGCGAAAACGCCTGCGGCGACTCCTTCCGGCCCATAACTAGACTCGCCCGAATGTCTAGGAGAGGCACGGCCGCGCTCGTCGAGGTCGCATGGGCGAGCGGCCCCGCTGCGATCCGCTCGCTCGGGCGGCCGTTCCGGCGTGGCTGAGCCGCTCCGCATCCTCGGCGTCGGCGACGCGAAGTCACGCCACTTTGCGCGCTGGGCGACGCGGCTGGCCGAACGAGGACACGACGTTCACATCGCGTCGGGCCGGGTCAATCCGCGCGAGGGCGAGCTCGACGGCCTCCACGTGCACCAGTTCCAGGATCTCGACCGGCTACTGCGCGTGCCCCTCGCCCGGCGATACAGGATGGCCCCTGCCCTCGCGGGGCTCGCCCGCCGCGTGCAGCCCGACGTCGTCCACTCCCACTACCTCCTCCCCTACGGCTACTGGACTGCGCGGGCCGGCTTGGAGCCGCTCGTCGTCAGCCCGTGGGGGAAGGACGCGATCGTCGACGCCTGGCAGTCGCCCGAGGCGGAGAAGCGCGCCCGCGTGGCGATCGCCCCCGAGCGCGCCCGCGCGTACGTCGTCAACTCGCAGGCGCTCGAGGACGCGGCCGTCCGACTCGGCGCCGCTCGCGAGAAGTTCCACCGAATCTTCTGGCACGCGCGCATCGACGCGTACTCGCCCGACCGCGCCGACCGCGGCCGCTGGCGCGCGCTGGCGTGGCCCGACGACGCGGTCGTCTGCCTCTCCCTGCGCAACTTCCGCCCCTACTCGAACCTCGAGACCGTCCTACGGGCTTTCGCAAGAGCGAGAGAGGAGGTGCAAGAGCTCCGGCTCTTCTCGAGCGCGGGTGGTGGCTGGACCCGCTCCGAGTTCGACCGGCTCGCGGCGGACCTCGGGATCGAGCCGTACATGGCGGTGCAGGACGTACCCGCAACCGAGCTGCCCTCGGTGACCGCGTCCGCCGACTTCGCGGTGACACTCGCCGACGTCGACTCCTCCCCCGCCTCGCTTCTGGAGACCATGGCGAGCGGAGTCCCGCTCGTCGTCGGGATCGCGCCGTCGCTGGACGAGTGGATCCAGGAGGGCGAGGGCGGCGAGCTCGTGGAGCGGCACGACGTGGCCGCGGTCGCGGCCGCCATGGTGCGCCTCGCGCGCGACCCCGAGCTGCGCCGCCGCTACGGCGACCGGAACGTGCGCGAGGTGCACGCGCGCTTCGGTGACCCGACGGCCCAGCTCGAGGAGGTCTACGGCGAGGTGCTCGGCCGGTGAGGGTTCTCGCCCTTGCGTTCGACGGCGCCGACTACGACCTCGTCCGGCGGCTGATCGGAGAGGGCCGCTTGCCCACGATCTCCCGCCTCGCGCGCGAGGGGACGTTCGGGCCGCTCCGCTCGACGATCCCAGCCTTCACGCCCACGGCCTGGTCGTCCTTCTTGACCGGGCTCAACCCCGGCGGCCACGGCATCTTCAACTTCACGACGAATCCGAACCGCGGGACGCAGAAGTTCGAGAGTGCTGCGAGCAGGGCCGGGACTCCGCTTTGGCGACTGCTTGGCACGGCCGGGATCCGCTCGGCCTACATCGGCATCCCGTTCACATATCCGGCGGAGCCGCTCGACGGGATCGTCGTCACCGGCTACGGAGGCCCGGAGCGGCCGCAGATCCTGCCTGCGAGCGCCGAGCAGCGAATCTTCGCGGAGTACCCCGATCTCGTCACCGCCCACCACCCGATGGCGGAGCGCTGGTGGGAGGACTTTCCCGCGTACACAGGCCGTCTGCTCGAGCACGCCGAGCAGATGGCCGGCGTATGCAAGCTCGTCTTCGAGCTCGAGCCCGACCTCGGCCTCCTCTGCGTCGACTTCATGAGCACCGACCACGTCGGCCACCTCGGCTACGCGCGTTTCGACCCGGAGCATCCTGCTCACGCCGCGACCGGCTCGGGCGACGAGCTCCTGCGGGTCTACGAGCGCGTCGACGCGCTCTGCGGCGAGCTGATCGACGCCGCCGCGGCTCAGTACGGCGAGGAGCCGACCGTCCTCCTCTTCTCCGACCACGGCATGAAGCCGATCTACTGGATGTTCCACCTCGACCGTTGGCTCGAGGAGCGCGGCCACCTCCGCTTCCGCAAGCGCTCGCTGCAGCCGTGGCGGCGCGGACGACTCGACTATCTCGCCCGTGTCGACCAGAAGCTCGTGCGCACGCTGCCGTGGTACGGGCGCGCGCTCGACCTGCTTCCCTTCCTGCCGCGGCCGGCCGCCGACCGGCTGTTCGCCGACATCGACTTCGGCACGACGCGCGCCTACGGCTTCGCTTCGCAGGGGCAGCTCTACCTCGGCGAACTGACCGGCGCGCGCCACGACCCGAAGTACATCGACGCGCTCGCAGCCGAGCTTGCCGAGGTCCCGCACCCGCAGACGGGCGAGCCGGCCTTCCAGGTGCTCCGGAAGGAGGAGCTCTTCACGGGGCGGTTCGTCGACAAAGCGCCGGAGCTCATGCTCATCCCGTACGACGAGCGCATCAACGTCGATCCGTCCCGCCGCCGCTGGACAGAGGCCTTCGAGCGGCACGAGCGGCTCGATCCCGAGGTCTCGTACGGCTATTCGGGCCACCACGGCCTCACGGGCATCCTCGCGGCGACCGGGCCGGGGATCCAGCCCGCCGACCTGCCCGCGGGCGCGGAGATCCTGCAATTGCCCGCGACGATCCTCCGGCTGCTCGGCGTCGCGACGACAGGCCTCGACGGTGCTCCACTCGCCGGGATTCTCGAGACAGAGGCACCGGCAACGGGCATCGCGGCTGCGACCGTCCCGCACGAGGCGAGCGAGGAGCCGGTCTACAGCGAGGCCGAGGAGCGGCAGATGATCGAGCGGCTCCGCGACCTCGGCTACGAGTAGCCGTGACCGCCTCGTTGCCGCGCCGCCTGGTCCGCGCCGCCCGAGCGCGTCTGCGCCGAACTCGCAACCGGTGCCTGCACGCACTCGAGGTGCGCCTCGGACGGCGCTGGGCCGACGAGCCGCTCCCGTACCCGCCGATCTTCGTGGTCGGCGCTCCGCGATCGGGCAGCACCCTTCTCTACCAGCTGCTCACCGATCGCTTCGACGTCGGCTACCTCGCCAACGGCCACGCACGCCGGCCCGGCGCGCCCAGCCTCGTCGAGCGCCGCCGCGGGCTGGTGCGGGAACGGCGGGCCGAGCTGGGCGACTACCGCTCGTCGTTCGGTGGTACCACGGGCGACCTCGGGCCCAGCGAGTGCGGCCCCTTCTGGTACCGGTTCTTTCCGCGGCGGCCGCACCACGTCTCCGCGGACGCCTTCCCGGCCGCCTCCCGCCGCGAGCTCCGTGCAGCAGCCGGAGCGTTCGTCGAGGCCTGCGGCAGACCGGTCGTCTACAAGAATCTCTACAGCACCGCGCGTATGGATGCCCTCGCCGCCGCGTTGCCGGAGGCACTCTTCATCGCCATCCACCGCGATCTCGCCGCCAACGCGCGCTCGCTTCTGGCCGCTCGGCTGCGCGTCGCCGGCGCGTACGACGCATGGTGGAGCGTCGAGCCGCCCGGAATCGAACGCCTTCGGCAATTGCCGGCTCACGAGCAGGTCGTCGAGCAGGTTCGTGCGCTGGACGCGCTCGTCGCACGAGTCGAGGCGTCGATCGGCCACGAGCGGGTTCTCCACCTCGCCTACGAGGACCTCTGCGCCGACCCGCGGGCCGAGCTCGAGCGCATCGCGGCGTTCGCAGCCCGGCACGGCTGCGAGCTCGGCGAGCGCGGCGAGGTGCCCGCGAGCTTCCGCCAGCGGGGCGGCGGCAGCACGCTGCCGCCCGGGCTCGAGAAGGCGCTCCTCGGGTACGTGGAGAGGCTCCATCACGTCAGCGCCGACGGTGTCGACGCATGAGCGAGTCGGATGCCCCGTACGACGCCTTCGTTGCCGCCTCTCCGCAGGGCACGTTGTTCTGCCGCTCGTGGTGGCTCGACGCCGTGGCAGGCCCCGGAGGCTGGCGCCACGCCGATGTCCGTGACGGAGACGGACGCCTGGTCGCCACCTGGCCGGCGGCGGTTCGCCGCACCCGTTACGGGGACGTGCTCACGGGCGCGCCGCTCACGCCGTATCTCGGCCCCCTCCTGAGCGCAGGCGACGGCCGGCAACGCCGCTCACGAGAGGTCGACCAGCTCGAGCGCCTCGTGGACGCACTGGGACCATACGCGCACGTCGACGCGCGCTGCAGTCCTCGCCTGGACTACTGGGCGCCGCTCGCCTGGCACGGGTTCTCCCAGACGAGCCACTACACCTGGCGGCTCGAGGACGTCTCGGACGAGGAGGCCACGTTCGCCCGTCTGCGAGACTCGGCGCGACGGCAAGTGTCGAAGGCGCGGCGCCTGGGCCTCGTCACCGAGCCCGGTTCCGTGGACGATCTCGTCGCGCTGCAGCGACTGACCTTCGAGCGTCAGGAAGCGACAGGCGCCGGACCTCCGGAGGCAATCGTGCGCCGAATCGCCGCAGCCGTCCGGGACAACGACGCCGGAGAGATCCTGATCGCCCGCGACGACGCCGGACGGACGCACTCCGCGGCGATGTTCGTGCACGACGAGCACACCACCTGGTACCTCCTCGGTGGCAGCGAGACCGAGCTTCGCGCGAGCGGGAGCGCCTCGCTGTTGATGTGGGAGGGGATTCGGACAGCCGGCGTCCGCTGCACTGCGTTCGACTTCGAGGGCTCGATGCTCCGCCACGTCGAGCGCTTCGTGCGGAACTTCGGGGGGGAGCCCGTCCCCTACTCGATCGTGCGGCACACCCCCTCGACGGCCTGGCGCTGGCGAGTAGCCGGTGGCCGACTCGGCCGCGGCGCGCTCCGACAGACGTAGCGCAGCGGTGGGTCGAGCCCGGAACGCCACGACCTCGGCTCCGAAGAGTGCCGCCCGCCGAGGCGGCTACGCTTCCGCGGGCATGCCGAGCTGCAAGTGGGCAAAGCGCTGGGGTCCGAGCACTCGTAGATCCAGCCCGGGATCGGACGGCCGCTCGCGGCGTCGGCGCACGACACGGGCTGCGGCTGCCTCTAGGCTGCGGCCGTGAAGCCGCTCGCCTATGTCGTCTTCCAGCTCGTCGTGCTCGGCTGGGCGTTCTTCACCCACATTCGGCGAGACCCGTCGACGGGCTACCGGCTCCTCTGGGTCGGCGCTCTCGGCGGCGTCATCGGGCTCGACGTCTGGTATTTCGCGAACTACGCGTACCCCGCGGGCTTCAGCTTCTGACCTCGTCCGTGCGCTCGGCCCGGATCCCGTCGCGGGCGAGCCGGAGGCCCACCAGACCGACGAAGACCGCGAAGACGAGACGCAGCGTCGACGCCGGTAGCGCGAGGGCGAGCAACGCGCCGAGCACGCTGCCCGCCGCCCCCACGGTGCCGAAACGGAGTGCGAGGCCGAGGTCGCCGACCCCGCGGCGGCGCAGCGCGAGGCTACCCGCGACGGCCGTCGGCAGGATCACGAGCAGCGACGTCGCCTCGGCGGAGTGCTGCGAGAAGCCGACCGCAAGGGTGAGGAACGGGACGATGAGCGTCCCGCCGCCGACCCCGAGCAGCCCGGAAGCCACGCCGACCACGACCCCGAACGCGACGAGCACGACGTAGAGCGTCGGGCCGGTCATCCGCGGACTCCGAGCAAGACGGCGACGCCGACGAGGAAGACGCCGAAGACGACCTTGAGGAGCCGCTCGTCGATCCGCGCGAGCCATCCCGCACCGATGCGCGCGCCGACGATCGAGCCGGCCGCGAGCCCGATCGCGGTTCCGTACCGCACCTCGCCGGCGACGCCGTAGGTGGCGATGCCGGCGATGCTGATCGGGATGATCGCCCCGAGCGAGATCGCGTGCGCGTCGCGCTGCGGGTACGCCGCCCACAGCACGAGCAGCGGCACCATGACGATCCCGCCCCCCACGCCGAGGAGCCCCGAGAGGAGGCCGCCGCCGAGCCCGATCGCGAGCAGCTTCGGATCGAGCGCGAGCGAGTGCAGGCGTGCGCGCATGGCGCGGCACACTATCGTTGGGCGATGAGCTTCACGACGCGGCCGGAGCTACGAGGGACCTTCGGCATGGTGGCGTCGACGCACTGGCTCGCGTCGGCGGCGGGCATGACCGTGCTCGAGCGGGGCGGCAACGCGTTCGACGCGGCCGTCGCGACCGGGTTCACGCTGCAGATCGTCGAGCCGCACCTGAACGGGCCCGGCGGCGACCTCCCCGCGCTCCTCTGGCCGGCGGGACGCGAGCGTCCGCTCGTGCTCTGCGCGCAAGGCCCGGCGCCTCGAGCCGCGACGATCGAGCGCTACCGCGACGAGCTCGGGCTCGAGCTCGTCCCCGGCACCGGACCGCTCGCCGCGGTCGTGCCCGGCGCGTTCGGCGGCTGGATCGCGATGCTGCGCGAGCACGGGACGCTGCCCCTCCGCGACGTGCTCCGCTTCGCGATCGGCTACGCCGAGGACGGCTATCCGGCGGTCGCCTCGATCGGCGACGCGATCCGCAGGATCGAACAGCTCTGCCGCGACGACTGGACGACGTCGGCGGAGGTCTACCTCCCCGTCCCGGCGGCGGGCACGCTGCACCGGAACCGCACGCTGGCCGCCACGTACCGGCGCATTCTCGAGGAGGCCGAAGCCGCCTCGGCAGACAGGGACGAGCAGCTCGAGGCGGCCTACGCGTGCTGGTACCGCGGCTTCGTGGCGGAGGAGTTCGTCCGCTTCCAGGAGCGCGAGTGGCTCGACAGCTCGGGAGAGCGCCACGCCGGCCTGCTCACCGAAGAGGACCTCCTTGACTGGGCGCCGACCTGGGAGGAGCCGCTCTCGGTCCACTACCACGGCTACGACGTGTTCAAGGCCGGCCCGTGGAGCCAGGCGCCCGTCTTCCTCCAGCAGCTCCGCCTGCTCGAGGGGTTCGACCTCGCCTCCATCGACCACGCGAGCGCTGAGTGGGTCCACATCGTCACCGAGTGCGCGAAGCTCGCGTTCGCCGACAGGGAGGCCTGGTACGGCGACCCGGACTTCGTCGAGGTACCGCTGGCCGGCCTCCTCTCGCGGGAGTACGCGGAGGAGCGGCGTGAACTGGTCGACGGCCAGGCCTCGGGGGAGCTCCGCCCCGGGTCCCCCGGCGACCGCGAGCCCCGCTTGCCACGGCCCGTGCAGGGGGCGCCGGTCGCGCCGGGGGTGGGCGAGCCGACCAGGCTGCAAGCAGCGCCGGCAAAGCCGCCGCCGCACGGCCGGCAGACCGGGGCCGCCTTCGGCGTCCCGAGGGGCGACACGGTTCACCTCGACGTGGTCGACCGCGACGGGAACATGGTCTCGGCCACGCCGAGCGGCGGCTGGCTCTGGGGCGCCCCCGTCATCCCGTCGCTCGGCTTCTGCCTCGGCACGCGCGCGCAGATGTTCTGGCTCGAGGAGGGATTGCCGAACTCGCTCGAGCCCGGCAAGCGTCCGCGAACGACGCTCTCGCCGACGCTCGCCGCACGCGGCGGGGAGTCATGCCTCGCCCTCGGCACGCCGGGAGGCGACCAGCAGGACCAGTGGACGCTCCACGTCTTCCTCGCCCACGTGCATCACGGACTCGACCTGCAGGAGGCAATCGACGCGCCGAACCACCACACCGAGGCGTTTCCGTCGAGCTTCTACCCTCGCGAGACGCGCCCACGGCACGTCGCGGTCGAGGAACGCGCCGGCGAGGAGACGATCGAGGGGCTCCGCCGCAGCGGGCACGAGGTCGAGGTCTCCGGCGCCTGGACGCTCGGGCGCGTCACCGCCGTCGGCCGTGAGCAGGACGGGATCCTGAAAGCGGGCGCGAACCCGCGTGGCAAGCAGGGGTACGCGGCGGGCCGCTGACGCTGGACAGAGCGGCCCACGGGGGCGGGCAAACAGCCTGCGCCCGAGATAGCCACCGTTGGCGAGGCTCCCGCCCCCGCTCTACCTGTGGGCCGCTCCAGGTACATCGGGCGCAGCGACGCCCGAGAGCACCCTCGGTCGGGACTGCCTTACGACGCCGAGCCCGGACTTGTGGAGGTCGCGACCGAAAGCCACTCGACTCTGGTCGGCTGTGTCGTCACGCCCGCCGCCTCCAGAGCCGGCCTGAGCCGTTCGCCGGCGAATCGCTCCTGAGCGTCCTTCGACTCCCAGACCTCGAACACCACGAGGCCGCCGGGCTTCTCGGCGCCGGTGTGATGGATCAGGCCCTCGGGCCAGCCCCCACCGCTCTCGGGATCGATCCCAAGCTTCTCGTTCACGGCGTCGTAGTCGTCACGAGTGACGCCGTCGAACTCCCAGATGATGGCCTCGGCCATTTCGCCTCCAGAGGTTGTGGATCGCGACTAGACACCCTCTTACGAGCGCGTCATCCTCTTACGAGCGCGTCATCGTGTCAACCCGCGTCGCGGCTGACGACTCCGCCGGCCGGTCGGCCGCCTGCCCCGCCGCGAGCTTCGCGCTCATCTTGATCGCCTTGACGGCGCCGGTCGCACCGGCCTCGAGAGCGAAGCCGACCACGAGGAGGATGACGCCGAGCGCGAAGAGGGCGTTGGAGCCGAGCAGCAGGATCCCGATCCGCCCGATCACGTAGGCGGGCGTGCAGACGAGCGCGCCGAGGGTTCCGCCGATGGCCGCGGCCGCCAACTTGTCCCGCCGGGAGCCGACCGGTTTGACCCCGACGATTCGGGCCGGGACGGTGACGTAGGTGAGCATCATCACGCCGATCACGATCCCGAGCGAGAGGGCGAACCAGGGGTGTCCCCACCGCGGGACGACGATCACCGACACGCCGAGGGCGAAGCCGACCACGACTCCGATCCCGAGGACGACGCCGAGGTGGCGCCGCGCCAGCGCAAACGCGGGCCGGATCTTCGGCCGGCCGGGTTGCGAGATAGCGAGCCCGAAGACCGCGTTGAGGTAGAAGCAGGCAGCCGTCACCGCGGCGATCCCGACCACGAGCAGGAGCTCGACGCCGCCGTACCAGGTGTGGAACTTCTTGCCCCTGAGCGTATGGGCCTTGAGGTCGAGCAGTGCGAGCCAGATCCACATCGCGGGCAGCACCTGGATCAGCGTCAGCCGCCAGTTGAAGAACAGCGTCCTCAGCCCCTGGAAGAGCATCACGAACGCGCCGACCGCGAAGACGAGGGGAGCGAAGATGCGGCGCGACCGGCTCAGAGCGAGGACGGCCTCTTCGACCGCGGCTTCGTCGTTCTTCCGGATCGCCTCCAGGAGCGCCCGCCTCTGCCTCGCGGCCATCTCGCGGCGCGACTCGGGCTGCTCGGCAGCGCTCATGCGCTCGGCGCGCGGCTCTTCTCTGCCGAACGCCACGCGAGCCAGACCGGAGAGAACACGGCACAGACGAGCGACAGCGTCACCATGACGAAGAGGTAGCCGACGATGCTCAGGACGATGCCCAGCGAGGCGAACGCCTTCCCATTCGTCGTCAGCGCGGGCGCGAGGAAGAGCGGCGAGAACGCGGAGGTGCCGCCGAGGACGAGCGTCGCCAGGAGGGCGCCGGGGAGCAGCTTGCGCAGGCCGATCCTCCGGTGAAGCAGGAAGTGGGGTACGGCCAGCCAGAACGCCAGCGAGCCGAGGATCCAGGCGGGGACGAGCACGAGCCAGCGGCCGGTGTCCCCGAGCTCTGCCTGCCCGACGAGGGCCAGCGCCCATGCGGCTGCGAAGACGAAGAAGAAGATCGCGTAGAGCGCCTGATCGGCGGCCGACGCCACCCTGATCCCCCACGCCCGTGCGTAGACGTCCTGGTAGAGCTGCCCGATCCCGATCCCCCAG
>Ga0335083_10004634_pt1 | contig 17479 bp, 18 predicted proteins | sample Lox_Sample_42_FD_206716 | JGI IMG/M metagenome (GOLD analysis project Ga0335083, IMG submission 206716) | Soil microbial communities from Loxahatchee National Wildlife Refuge, Florida, United States - Lox_Sample_4.2 | ecosystem: Environmental > Terrestrial > Soil > Wetlands | place: USA... | reverse complement strand
CCCTGGACCCGCACGTCCCGACCAAGCAGGTGACCGACTTCATCGATGAGATGAACGCGGTTCAGGCTGACTACCAGCTGATCGTCTACGGCGGCGCGATGCACGGCTTCACCCATGACGTTGGCCCCCAGGGGCCGGGAGTTGCCTATCACGCCGTCTCCGATAAACGCTCGTTCCTAGCCATCGAGACGTTTCTGAGCGACGTCTTTGGCATGGAGGACATGACACACACAGCCGTGCCACGAGCGTGACGTGATGCGATGGCTATCGCCAACATCTTTCAGCCGGCTGGCATCGCGCAACGTCGCCATAGTCTCCTCCGGCGATGCCTTGATCTCGACTCTACGTTGCACGTTCGCCATCTCGGTCTCCTCGCTCGCTCGCTTGCGTCGCTATGCCTCCGCGGACGCGGCGCGGTGAGTATGCCGGGTGCGTGCTCGGCTTCCTCGGGGTGAGCGGGTCCGGCCTGCGGCCTGCGGCTTCCAGCCGCAGGACACACAGCTGGTCGGGCGGGTCCACTCGCTACTCGTGCGGGCGGCAATGCAACCCTTGTCCTCGTTCCGTTCCCGCTCAGGCGACCATCGCGGTCGCGTAATCCGCCCACCCGGCCGCGTGCCAGTAGGCGTTCGCGACGTTGACCAACCCGACGCCGCGTTGCGCGCACGCCGCAAAGTCGCCGCGCTCGTAGGCCAGGACTGCGGCGAGCAGCCGGCCCTCAGGCCCGCGGTGATCGGTGATCGCGGTGGCAAGCCGATCGTCGAGGCAGAGGTCCGCGATGAGCTCGTGCATGGGGCGACCGAGCAGGGCGTCGAGAACCGAGAATAGCCCGGCGCTGAACGCCCGCTCGGGGACGGTATCGGGGCACTCACGCGCCAGCAGCTCGCACAGGTGGGCCCGGTGCACTGCGGTGTTCAGCAGTTGCTGGGGCTGGTCGGTCATGTTCGACAGCGCGAACAGCATGATCCACCGACTCACCGCGGACGCACCGAGCCGCATGAGCGCTTGGCGGATGGAACCCACCGGGGTTCGGCCGCCGTAGAACGCGGAGTTCGCGAGCCGGACGAATCGATAGCTCAGCCCGGGATCCTCGCAGATGTGACGCTCGAGGTCCTCGAGGCTTGCCCCCGCTGCGCCGTGAGTGAGCGACACGAGCGCGCCCAGCCGATGCGTTGGCGCCACGACTTCGCGGACCGACCGCAACGCGGCAAAGTATTGTCCCTGATAGGCGTCGAACTCCAGGGCGCGCGTCGTCTCGTATTGCTCGGGGGTCTCGACCCGCTCGGCGATCAGGCGCAGACCGCGGCTCCGAAGCCCCGCCAGGAGATCGTTCACTCCCTCGCCGCCACCGGCGACCGTTCGAGAGTCGAGTTTCACAGCGCTGGCGAGTTTCCATAGGGCTTCGCCGGTGCCGTGCGGGATGATCCCGACGATCGCGATCTGAAAGCCGGCCTTGGTGACATAGTGCAGAGCGCGCAGCAGGGCCTCGTCCACGGGGGACGTTGCAGCCAGCTCGAGCACCACTCGTTCCGGGGGTAGGGGAAGCTGACCGACGTGGTGCAGGAACTGTGGCGTGACCTCGATGTATGCCGGGCGGTCACCAACCAGTTTCTTGAGTCCGATCTCGGCCATAGCGCCAACCATCACGCTCGCGATCGAGCTCTCCGGAGCGGCGAGCTGCCCCGACGCGGTGAGCGGCCGGTACCGCAGCGCGTAGCCGACGACCGATTCACGACGATCCAATATCGGCTGGCGCGCGAGCACGATCGAATCGATCGTGTGTCCAGGCTGCCTGTCGTTGCCGGCGAGCTCGTGTGGCATTGAGAATCCGGAATCGGCCAATGGAAGGCCGTCCTTGAGCATCGGTGCCAGTCGTGCGCGCATTTCCGATCGCTGGCGTCACGAGGACCGCCGGGAGAGACGCCCCGGTGACCGCAGATCGCCTCACGCTTGAAATCGGTTCCAACGATGTGTCCACTCGCCTTGCACGCATCTTCCGCAGTCACGGTCCCCCTTGGCGCGGCGAGACGCTGCACACCCGCGAGGGCGAATCGCGAACAGCCCGACGCGGATCTTCCGGTCCACCGGTACCGCTCGCGTCACTGCGGGGAGCGGGCTGCGCTCTCTCGTGCGTCAGCGTTGAGCTGGCGCGTCGGGTTGATGGCCGGACACGATGTGGGTTAAGGTTCACATCCGTTATTGGGGGGCGTGGCCGCCAAAGGATCGGGGTGATTAGGGTGGCGGGCGCATGGGTTCGTTGACTGATTTCGGCGCTGATGTGATCGTCGTGGGCGCCGGCTCAGCGGGGTGCGCGTTGACCCGCCGGCTCGTCGACCGTGACGTCGCGGTCCTGCTCCTTGAGGCGGGCGGGCCTGACGAGAACCCGGCCATCCACGACCCGGCGCGGGTGCACGAGCTGTGGCTGTCCTCCGAGGACTGGGCCTAGTACACGCTCCCACAGGAGCGCGCGGCTGGCCGCAAGCTCCACCTCCCCCGCGGGCGGGTCGTGGGCGGTTCGAGCTGCCTCAATGGCATGGTTCACGTTCGCGGCGCCCGGTCGGACTACGGCGAGTGGGTCGGGCTCGGCGCCGAAGGGTGGGGGTGGGACGACGTTCTCCCCATCTTTGTGCGGATGGAGGACTTCGACGGCGGTGTGTCCGAGCTGCACGGCGTCGGGGGCGCCACGTCGATCATCAGTCGCTACGCCCTGGCGCCGGTCCACGAAGCGATCATCGCGGCCTCGCGGGAGGTCGGGATCGCGCGCAACGAGGATTACAACTCCGGTTACCTGGATGGCGTGGCGCAGGTGCAGCTCACGATCCGTGACGGCGTGCGTGACAGCGCCGCCGCTGCCTATCTGCGGCCCGTGATCGACGCGCCCAACCTACGGGTGGTCACTCGGGCGACTGCGCGCGGGCTGGTGTTTGAGGGTAGCCGTTGCGTGGGGGTCGAGTGGGAGCACTCCGGCCGCCCGTACACCGCGCGTGCGGGGTCCGAGGTGGTGATCAGCGCGGGCGCAATCGCGTCGCCGAAGCTGCTCCTGCTGTCGGGTATTGGGCCCGCGCCGGAGCTCGCCGAACACGGCATCCGTGTCGTCCTCGACCTGCCGGGCGTGGGTCGCAACCTCCACGACCACCTGCTGTCGCCGTCGATCCATGCGGCCGAGCGGACGATCGATCCGCCAGCTCCCGGCCTGCCGTCGATCCAGACGCATCTGTGGTGGCGTAGCCGCTCGAACCTGCCAGGACCCGATACGCAGCCGGTGCACTTCAGCGTTCCGCTCTACGAGCCATGGATGGAAGGCCCGCCGAACGGCTTCACCCTGTTGGGTGGGATGGTCCGCCCCCAGAGCCGCGGGTCGATCCAGCTCAGCGGCCCTGACCTGGAAGACCCACTGCTGATCGATCTCAACGTCTTCGAGGTTCCCGCTGACCTGGAGAGCCTGGAGGCCTCGCTCACCCAGGTGCGTGAGATCGCGGCCGCGCCGGCGCTGCGCGACGAGTGGGGCGCTCGCGAGCTCTATCCCGGGCGCGATGTGCGCACGCCCGCGCAGGTGCGGGACTATGTGCGCCGCACCGCGATCACCTACCACCACCAGGTCGGGACCTGCCGGATGGGGGTCGACCCCGACGCCGTCGTCGACCCGCGCCTGCGCGTGCACGGGATCGAAGGGTTGCGGGTGGCCGATGCATCGGTCATGCCGGTCGTCACATCCGGCAACACCAACGCCCCAACCCTCATGATCGGCGAGCGCGCCGCCGACTTCATCACCGGCGGATCTCAGAGCGCGGTACCCTCCTCGCTCGCCGCTCCCCCCGCCCCGCCGGACTACCTCCCCGCATAGCTGGAGCCGAGTGCTCTGCATTGGTGGCGGCCTCGCGGGCTGTGTGCGGCGGTCGTCCCTTACAGGAGGCGATGGCCCCCAAGACGTCGCATTTGTGGAGGGTCACGATCCGAACCATCGGGCGCGGCGCGTAGCGCCGAACTCGGCCTTCTCGACGGCGTACTCGCGCGAGGGGTCATGGCGTTCCGCCGCCGGGGATTCGCCACGAAGGAAGTTGACCTCGACCTTACTGACCAGCCCGTCGCCGAACTCGGCGTAGCAGACTCCCGACCCCTCGTACGGCGCGGGCGGGTCCTTACCGGAGATCTCCGCCATGATGTCTTCGGCGACGACCCGCGCCGCCGCCTCGGCGAAGATCCCCGCCTTCGCGACGGTCCGTGGGCCGGTACAGACGTCGCCGACGGCGTACACATGGGGGAATGCGGTGCGAAGGTTTGCTTGGTCGACCGGCACCCAGCCCTTGACCGCCAAGCCCGAGGCCGCCAGCGGCTCGGGCGCGCGGTGTACCGGGATTCCCACGAACAGGTCATACGGGAGCGTTTCACCTGTGGCCAGCCGCGCGGTGTGCGCGGTCGGGTCGATGCTAGTGACGAGCTGCTCTGGAAGCTCCTGGATCCTGCGCGAGGCCAGCCCGTCGCGGAACATCTGCGAGACCGGACCGGTCACGGGCACAGGGCGCTGCATCGGGAACGTCGTCGCCATCTCCACAGCACCGCGGATTCCCCGTTGCGTGAAGTGCTCATGCAGGAGGAACGACCCCTCGAACGGCGCCGGCGGACACTTGAACGGTTGCCCAAGCACCGACACGAGAACGCGCCCGCCTTCGAAATCGGCGAGCGCATCGCGCAGGCGCTCTGCCCCGGCGAAAGAGTAGTACTCGAAGCCGTCCTCGTCGAACCCGGGTGTGGCCGCTAGGTCGTAGTCCGCACCCATCGCCACGACCAGGAAGTCGGCGTCGTGGGTGCCAGCATCGGTTTGCACCCGCCGCGCCACCGGGTCGATGCTGACCACCGTCTCCCGGCGGAACTCGACACCGTCTTTGGCAATGTCGCGGTACGGCAGCAGGACGTCGTCGGCCGACTGGCGCCCGAGCATCACCTCGAGCTTGGAGAAACCGAAAAAGAACGAGTCGTTGCGGTCGAGCAACGTGACGTCGACCGCGTCAGCGGCGGTTTCCGAGAGGCGCGTCGCCAGTTCAAGCCCCCCGAAGCCCGCGCCCAGAATCAGGACGTGTCGCTTCATGCGGCGATCCTACTCGGCGCTCGACGGTTCAACCGACGCGCGATTAGGGATCACGTCAAACCTAGACGATTCGGCCGACTGCGTTCCGTCTCGGCCCCCTGCCGCCGCACACGATTGCGTTGGTGACCATGGTCGCAGCGGAAGCGATCGCCACCGCTGGTCCGCTCTCAGCTGAATGCGCCCACGCCCGCTCAGGGAACTCTAAACGCATCGACGTCTGCTGATTTCACTAAGGTCCAAGCAGGGATACTCACCTCGGCTGATCGCGACCATAGTGGAGATCCAAGGTGCGGCGGCTCGGTGCAGCTCCCGGAACCCACAAGCACCCGACCGTTGCTAGACGGCGTTGAAGCCATATCACGACATCACTGACCCGGCCCTCGCCAAAGCGCTCGCGCACCCGCTGCGGACGCGGATTCTTGCCGCGCTCGAGGGTCAGACAGCGAGTCCTAGCGAGCTGGCCAGCAAGCTCGACGCTCCCCTCGGCGTCGTTAGCTACCACGTGCGCCGCCTCGAAGCCCTCGGTTTTCTGAAGCTAGTCAAGAGGGTGCCGAGGCGCGGGGCGGTCGAGCATTACTACAGCGCGATCGGACGCCCGCGCATCACCAACGCCGCCTGGGGCAAGCTGCCAGCGATCGTCAAGCATGCTTCGATCAAGGCGGCGGTGGATCAGGTCGGCGCCTACGTCGCCGCCGGTGCCGCCGAAGGCGGATTCAACGCTGCCGACGCCCACATCACCCGAAGCCCGGTCACCGTGGACGACACGGGGTGGCACGCGCTTGCGCGCGAGCTCGACAACTTGCTCGCGCGGATCGCCAAGATCGAGTCAGCCAGCAAGGCCCGTCTCGCGCGCTCGAATCACGCTGACGAGCAGGAGGCGACTATGGTCCTGATGCTCTTCCACTCGCCCTCCGAGGTGCCGCAGGAAGCCGCGCCGAGCCACCACCAACCAAGGCCCAGCACGGCCGGCCGGCGCCGACGCACGGCGATGGGCGAGTCGGCCTGAAGGATCGCTCCGCGTCACTTGACCCGGCAATTCGCTGTGCGATATGGTCAGCGAACCCTGATTAGTGGGGTAGCTCTGCGCGGGCGCAGTTCCATAGGCGCCCAGTGCACGGTTTCGATCCGGCGCCGTCGCACGGGGGCGTGTGGCGGCAACCACCATGGTGGTCGACACTGTGTCTGGGCGCCTGCTGATCCGCGACCCCACCAGAGAAGCTCGGGATGGCCGCCCGAGCCGCCTCCATCAGGGCGGACGCGCGCGTCGCGGCGATTACACCGGCTCCCGTCAGCGTTACTAGCGGCACCTGAGGGTCGGCAATCAGCTCTCGAGCTCGTCCAGTTCGTGGTTGCGGCCTATCACTTCCACGCCGCAGCGGCGTTCGATTTCGATTGGGACACGCACATCGTCGACAGCTTCCACGAGGACAGGACGCGCACGGTCGTGCGGTCGTTCACCGACGGGCTGCAACACGGCTGGATCGGCCGGCAATTGCCGCGTCTGTTCCGCGAGCACGGCCTGACCGACGTGAAGCCCTAACCGCCAACGGCCAGGAATGTGGCGGGTCACCGACTTTCTGCTCGCCGCTGTCCCACCTTCGAGCGAGCTCGCGCGCTCCTTGCGGGTGACGAGCGCGGGAAGGATGATTGTCCGGTGACCGCGGGGAGTTCGGCGATTGCCGCGGTGCAGGAGTCGCTGCTGGAGCGTTCTGGCCAGCTGGAGGCGCTGGATGGGGTCTGGGCGTCTGTTGCGGGGGGGTGGGCGGGCGGTTGGTGTTCGTCCGCGGCGAGGCGGCAGCGGGGAAGAGCATGCTGGTGCGACGGTTCTGCGAGCGGCGGGAGCGCGTGCTGTGGGGCGCATGCGATGAGCTGTTCGCGCCGCCGGCGCTCGGCCCGTTTGTGGACATTGCACGTATCGTGGGCGGCGGGCTGCAGGCCCGCGTCGCCAACGGCGGGGGTCCGTATGAGGTGTTGGAGGCGCTCCGGCAAGAGCTTGAGCGTGGGAGGGTGCCGGTCTTGGTGATCGAGGACGTCCATTGGGCCGACGAGGCGACCCTGGACGTGCTGCGGCTTCTCGGCCGGCGTATCGAGGGCATTCGGGCGCTTGTGATCGCGACGTATCGCGACGATGAACTGGGCCGCGAGCATCCGCTGCGCGTCGTTGTTGGAGCGCTTGCTACGGCACCCGGGGTTGCGCGCGTGAACGTGCTCCCGTTATCGCCGGAGGCCGTCGCTGAGCTGGCTGCGCCGCATAGCGTCGATGCTGACGAGTTGTATCGCGTGACGGGCGGCAACCCGTTCTTCGTCGTCGAGACGCTCGCAGCGGGCTCCGTCGAGATACCGGGCACGGTGCGCGATGCCGTGCTCGCCCGCGTCGCGTGCCTTGGCGGCGGAGCCCGCGCACTACTCGAACCACTCGCGGTGACGCGACCCGGCACCGACGTGTCGCTGCTCGAGGCGATCGCTGGCGACGCGATCGACCACCTCGAAGAGTGCCTCGGCTCAGGCGTCGTCGTGCCGACGGGCGCGGGCGTCGGTTTCCGGCACGAGCTCGAGCGGATGGTGATCGAGCAGTCGCTCGCCCCCCATCAGCGCAGAGCGCTGCACTCTCGCGAACTAGCGGCGCTCCAATAGGGGCAGATTTCCCGATTTCCGTGGCGCCTGAGTTTGCCGATGCAGTTAGGAGTCGTGCCAGCCGCGCACGAGCACAGCGAATGGGCGTTGGGCAGATCTACACACGTCGCCGGGCGCCTGCACAAATGTCCGGCCCGAGCGCCGCGAGAGCCCGTCGTGCGGTCATGGAGCGCCTCCGGCTCGCCGCCCTCGTGAACGGCACGCCCTTCATTATCTCGCCCTGGCCCCCGACGTCTGCGGGCTCCGGCACGATAAGTCGCCTCCCGCAAGCTACACTCCGGTTTCCGTGCCGGGCTTGAGCTCGGCGAAGTAGTGCCAGCGTTCGTAGTTGTTGCTCATGCACCTCCCGCGTTTCGCAGCACACGATCTCCCCGGGAGGGAATGCAATGGCTACAGGAACCGTGAAGTGGTTCAACGACGACAAGGGCTACGGGTTCATCACGCCTGATGACTCGAGCAAGGATCTATTCGTTCACCACAGCGCGATCCAGGGGAGCGGCTTCAAGTCGCTCGCCGAGGGTGCCAAGGTGAGCTACGACGCCGAGCAGGGCCCCAAGGGCCCGGCTGCGGCGAACGTCCAGCTGATCTGAGCGGTCACGGTTGTGGCGCTGCGGCCGTGCGCTGCAGCGCCGCGCCGTCGCCACGCGCCGGCCGCCACGCGGAGTGCACCGGCCCGTGCGCGGCCGCATCCGGCAACTAAAGAAGCCCAACGATCCGAGGACGGCGAGCATGGCCTCACGAGGCAAGAAGAAGACGACCTTTGCAAAGCTCGCTCGCGAGAGCAGGCTCCGCGAGCGTCGACTCGACAAGCAGGCCAAGAAGGACGCGCGCAAGCGTCCGGCCGAGATCGAACCGCCAACGACCGCGGCTGATGTCGCCCCCGGCGTGGCGGCGGATGTCGCGCGCGTAGCTCAGTAGTCGCCGTCGTGAACGGCATCCAAGTCCGCATCACGACGGCGGTCTGCCCACGGCTCGGGGATACTGGATGCCGTGAGACGGTATCTGACGCGCTCGTAGGGGACGATTACGCATCCCGGCGTTGCGTCCCGGTTACCACAGACTGCGCTCGAGCGCCTCGCTGACGCCCGGCAGTGCCCGCAGCGCATTGGCCGCGGCCTCGAGCGTCGACTGCCCCGGGGCAGCCGTATACGTGAGCGTTTCGTCGCGCCGAGACCCGTCGGGATCGTCGATCTGCACGACCAGGCTGACCGTTTGATCGCGAGAGCGTTGCTGGGCGGCGAGATATCGCGCAACTGCGCGTAGCGTTCGCCCGGTCACGATCACCGCGACGGTCCTGGTCCCAAGGTCGCCGTAACCGCCGACCGGGAGCGACTCGTCCGAGAGGACCGTTGCTTCGGCACCGAGACTTTCGGCCAGCTCCTGCGCATCCGATCGCTGAATGCGGCGTAGTCGAAGGACGAGCCGCTCATCGATCATCGATGACTGCCCATCATGGTCGGCCGGCTGGCGATGATGCGTCCGCCTCCGGGCCTGCGCCGTCGACGGTGTCGAGCGCACGCCACAGCGCTCGCATCGTCGGAGCGAGATGCGCGAGCTCGTCCAGGTGAGTTTCGGACAGCCGATCGAGCTTTTCGACCCCGGCCGAGGTGAGGGTAATGCGCACCACGCTCTTGTTGTCGGGGTCCCGGTTCCGCTTGACCAGTCCGTCCGCGACCGCGCGGTCGATCAGACCGACAGCGCTGTGGTGACGTAGGACCAGGTAATCGGCTATTTCGCCGACGGTAGGCCCGGAAGCGTTTGGGTGACCCCGGATCGCGAGCAAGAGCTGGTGCTTGGCCGGTGTCAGCCCGGCGGCCTTAGCCTGCTCCTCGCTCCATCGCAGAAAGCGCCGTAATCCGGTGCGGAGCTGAAGCAGCCGACTGAAGTCCGCTTTGTCGAGCGTCATGTCGCGGCACGATATCGGTTGGACCAGCAGAGCCTTATAGCCGATCAACCGACGCCGTGCGCGCGTTGCCTCCACAACGGGGTGGGCGTGGATCGGCTCGTCGTAGGGTGCGTCGGCGACCCATACCGCGCGACAGACGGCCGACTACCTCGATGAGGCGGCCGTCATGTTGTTGACGGACTGGTCTCCACGCCTTCGCTGAAACGGCGGCGGATGTGCTTCTCCAGGTCCTCGTCGCCGAGGGCTTCCTGGCCCTGGCTGAACCGCCCGCGGTGCAACCCGGCTTCCGGCGGTGCAATCGACTGCTGGCCGTCGCTGAACCGACCCAGGCGCAGCTCGTCCGGATCGCGCGGGTAGCTGGCCTGGCCGAGAGCAAACCGTGACCGCGGGATCTCGGGCTGGAACGGCCGCTGGGCGGTGGTGTGTGCGTGAGCACTCATGTGTTCCTCCTCCTGCGAGAGGCGAGCGCAATGTGACCCGGTCAGTCGGATACACAACGGACTGGGTCGAGCCACAAATATCGTTACGCGATATCGTAGCACGATCACATTCGTGGTTCGTGCGTCGCGTGGTTCGGACCTCGCCCGCAGATCCCTCAGCGCGGGCGGGTGCTTTCCCCAATCTCTTCGCCCCCGGAGGGAAGTTGGGCCAATTCGGGCACGAGATCGGCGGGACGCCGGCCGGACAGCACGTCGACCACCGCCGCGATTCCGCGGGTCCGGAGCTCGAGCACGGCGGCGTCGGAATACCAAGCCGAGTGCGGTGTGACCAGCACCCGAGGGTGGCGCAGAAGTCGATCATCCGACGCCGGCGGCTCATCGACCAGCACGTCGAGCGCCGCGGCGGCCAGCGCGCCGCGATCGAGTGCGTCGGCCAGCGCCACCTCGTCGATCAGGGCGCCGCGGGCCACGTTGATCAGGTAGGCCGTCGGCTTCAGCAGCGACAGGCGCCGTCGGTCGAGCATGTGATCCTCGCGGCCGGTGCGAGAGGCGTTGACGCTCACCACGTCGGCGGATCGCAACAGGTCCTCCAGCGCCATTGGCTCGGCGCCATGACGGCGGACTTCGAGATCGGTCACGTGCGGGTCGTGGGCGCGTACGGCGAAGCCGAACGCGGCGGCCCGGCGCGCGACCGCCTGACCGATCCGGCCGAACCCGATGATTCCCCAGGTCGAGTCGCGGCTCCGGCGCACCGAACCGGTGTCGACGCGTGCCCAGGCGCCGCCGCGCGCCTGTTCGGACAGCGACTCGATCCGCCGCGCCAGGTTGAGCGCGAGCGCGAGGGTGTGGTCGGCAACCTCATCGGTGCAGTAGCCGGCGACGTTGGTCACGGCGATGCCAATCTCACGTGCCGCGTCGAGATCGATGCCGTCGTAACCGGTGCCGAACTCTGAGACCACTTGTAGGCCTGGGTAGCGGCGCATATCGTCACCGGTGACACGCGAGCCGGCAGTTAGCAGTGCGACCACTGACATCGCGTCCGAATCACGCAGTTCCGGCATGGGTACGACGGCGACGTTCAGCGGCGCGAGCGCGGCCCGCTCGAGCGCGAAGTCGTCATCCCATTCGAGGTCGATCGCGATCGCAAGCGCGTTGTGGCCGGGCGCGGTCACGTTGTCAGGGGACGATCGCCACTCACGAGCGGTGCGTCGGGACCGTCGATGTTCGTCAGGGACGTCGCCAGCACCAGCATGACCCTCGCCCGAGCCGCGCCGCTGGGCAGCACTCCGGTGAGCGACCGGAGCCCGAGCTTGCCCGAGACCGGGCCGACAGTCCGGCGAGCGAGGACCTGGCCCCGAGCGGACAGCAACGACACGACGACGGACGCCTCGCTATGGGCATCGCCGCCCAACCACGCCGAGGCCGCATAACGCGTCCCGGTCGGTTGGAGTCGTCCGTCCGTCCGGCGCACCGATGCGGTCTGTATCAGCTCTGCCGTGCCGCCGGCGCCGCCCGCAAACAGCTGCCCGACACGATCGCGCTCGGCGTCCCGGGCGGCGGCAAACCGCGGCGTCCCGTACCGGATCACGGTCGGAAGACCCCTCGCGATGGTCCAGCCCGGGATCGTCACCGCGACCCATCCTTGCGCCGAGGACGCGCCAGCCTCCGCGCCCGAGTTGAGCAGCAGGTTCGCGCCTGTGGGTGCGGCCCACGCCGGACCACCGCGAGTCGCAACGACCACTACGACCGCGAATGAGGCGAGTAGCGCGAGACGACGAAGCCGCATAAGCTGAATCACGGTTCAGCTTATGCCGTCGAGATGGCGCCGATCAAGGGCGCCGCCCTCGCGACAATCACCGGTTCACACCAAGGGTGCAGTCGAGCTGGCGCGCGGTCAGGCCGGTCCGGCCGTCGGCGGGCGCGTCGCCCGCCTGATCGGGAACCGGCGCCAGCTTGATCCTAGCCCGCCCCTGTTCCAGGAGATCGTCCGGTTCCAACGCACGGGCGCCCGTAGTAAGTGACTTGGATCGTGAAATCGGTGTTGTGCGTGAATGTGTCGTCGTTCGCGAGGAGCATCGAGCCGCCGATCGCGATCTGACCGCTGCACGGTACCGCCGGACCGGTGCTGGTGATGCTCGTGATCGTACGGCGCAGGTGGTCCGAGCCGTTGGGCCTTGCGGCGTGGTGCTTGTGATTGCGCCGATGTAATCGATCCCGGTGTTCGTCCGGGATTGCCGGGCGACGATCGCCCAGCGAGGGCGTGTCGCAAAGCCATGCTCGACACCACCTGTTCGCATCGGCGCTGTGCCTGGGGTGGTCTAAGCGCCACTAGTGAACCTGCGTTGCGCGGAGGTGAGCGAGCACGGCCAGTACCCGGCGGTGGCCGTTCTGGCTGTCCGGGATGTTGAGCTTCGTGAGGACGTTGCGGATGTGGGTCTCGACGGTTCGCTCGCTCACGACCAGGCGCTCCGCGATGCCGGCATTGGTCAGACCTTCTGCCATCAATTCGAGCACCTCGCGCTCGCGGTCGGACAGGTCCGCCAGCAGCCCGGCGTGGCGGCCCTGCCCGAGCAGACGCCCGACGACCTGCGGATCGAGCGCCGAGCCACCGTGGGCGACGCGCTCCGCGGCATCGAGAAACTCGTCGACGGCGAGCACGCGGTCCTTGAGGAGGTAGCCGAAGCCGCCGAGCGTCACGAGCTCGATCGCGTGGCTGGTTTCGATGTGCTGGGACAGCACCAGCACCCCCACCCGAGGATGGCTGCGCTTGATCTCGTAGGCGGCGCGCGCCCCCTCGTCGGTAAACGTCGGCGGCATCCTGATGTCGACGACAACGAGGTCGGGGCGATGTCCCGCGACCGTCGCCACCAGATCACGGGCATCTCCACGGGAGGCGGCCACCTCGTGTCCGCCGTCGGCGAACAGCCGCGCCAGTCCCTCGCGCAGCAGCACCTGGTCTTCGGCGATCACGACCCGCAAGGCAGCTCCGCGGTCAGGATCGTGCCTGTGTCAGGCGCACTCTCGACGCGCAGACTGCCGCCATGCGCCGCGACCCGGTCGTGTAGTCCGCGCAAACCGCCACCGAGCTTGTCGACCGCGCCGCCGACGCCGTCGTCGGTGACCCGGACGATCAGGTGACCGTTGCTCCGCTGGGCGCTCAGCACAACGCCGGTCGCATTGGAGTGCTTGATCGCGTTGGTCAGGCCCTCGCAAGCGACGAAGTACGCCGCCGCCTCCAGGCCAACGCTGAATCGCTCCGGCGTTGTGTGCACCTGCACTGGCAGCGGCGCCCGCACGGCCAGCTCGCGCAGCGCCGGGTCCAGGCCCGCGTCCAGCTGCGCCGGCGGAAGTCCGTGCGCCAGCTCGCGCAGCTGGTCGATCGCGAGCGCCACCTCGGTCACGGCCTGCTCGAGCGTCTCGTCCGCATGCGCCGGCTGTCCGGCGCCGAGCTCGTGCTGGGCGTGGCGCAGCCGCAACCCGATCGAGACCAGCCGTTGCTGCGCCCCGTCGTGGAGGTCGCGCTCGATCCGCCTCCGCTCGGCGTTCCCGGCTGCAACGATCCGCGCGCGTGACGCCTGCACCTCCGCGAGCTGGCGTCGCAGCTCAACGCGCAGCCGCGCGATCTCAACCGCGAGCCCTCCAGCCTCGACGAGGGTCACCAGCGGATCGGGACGCTGCGAGCCGGTCGGGCGGTGCAGCACCATCGCCACCGGGGCGCCGGCACGCAGCACCGGCGTCCGCACGCGAGCATCCCCCGGGTCATCGTTGACCGGCATGCCCGCCGTGTCGACGTACACCTCGCTCGCGGGCAGAAAGAAGCGCAGCTCGAGCTCCGGGTCCGACAGCAGCCCACGCAGCAGCGGCTCGATCTCCTCCGGCGCAGACTGTCCGGAGCGCAGCCGCTCCAGAAACTCCGACACGCGCTGGGTCGCCTCGTAACGCGCGCGACTGAAGCGGCGGTCGACGAGGTCCTGAAGGGCCGCACGCAACGGCCGAAACGCGACCGCAACCACGAGCGTCGCACCGGCGGTGACCCAGCGAGAGTCGCTACCCAGGGCAGTTCCCAGTCCTACCGCCGTCACCGCCCACGCTCCCGCCAACAGGACCGTCAGTGCTCCGTAGACCGCTGTCCGCTCGATCGCGACTTCGACCTCATAGAGCCGGTATCGCGTGACCGCGACCCCGACGGCAACCACGAACACGCTCAGCAGCAGCCCAACCATCCCGATCCGCACAGAAAGCCCGCCGTGCGGCCACGGGAACCAGGTCAGCAGGACGAGCGTCGCCGCGGCACCCACGACAGCGCCGACCGCGAGCACCAGCTTGAGCTGCTGGCGAACCTCACCCCGCGAGCGGCGCCAGCGCAGCGCCAGCGACGCCGCACCGAGACCGATCCCCACGACCGCCAGCACCCAGCCGAGCATCTCAGCCGCGATCGTCGATCCCCTGATCCCATCGATATGGACCGGGTTGGACAATGACGCGAACGGTGCTGAGAGTGAGCCCGGCTCCAGCAAGCTCGGCACCGACAGCAACACCGCCGCCACCCAGCACACCACGGCCGCCGGCCGCCAGCACGGCGATACCAGCCGACCGTTTGGGAACAGCATCAGCGAGAGCCCGATCAGCGCAGCTGACGGCTGCGAGACCGGATTGCTCAGCCACGCGACCGTGGCCATCCCGGGAACGCCGCCGGGCCGGCTGAGCCCATAGGCGCCGTACTGGTAGCCGAGCAAGCCGATCGCGACCAGGAGACCGATCAGCAAGAACAGCCGCCCGACGGCATTGTCCGAGACTCGCACGGCGATGATCGCTCCGCTGCTCGCGAACGCAACCGACATGGCCGCGAACGACACACCTCCGAAGCCGGAGAACACATCATCCGTGAGCGCACGGTCCCAACTCATCGCCAGCAACACAACACTGCCGATCGCTGTCGCAACGGTGATCGCCCAAACCAGCGCCGCCCCGTACCGCGCGCGGTAGGTCATTTACCTGCCATTGTCCTCCAGCGGCGTGGCGGGAGCAACCGCGCCAGCGCGGACGCTCGGCTAAGTGCCAGCACTGACCGCCAAGCAGCGCTGACGCCGTCACAGATCCCGCGCCGGCCCGGATTTCAAGCAGGCCGCGCGGCCATAGCTTGCTTCCCCATGAACAACACACTCACCACATACAACCGGCGCGGAGGCACTCTCGTGATCGCCGGCGCAGTGCTCACGATCGGCGGCGCCGTGCTCTCAGCAGTCGTCAACGGATCCAGTTCCGTGCCGGACGACCTGGTCCGCTACCCGTTCTCCCACGACGCTTTCGCGCCGTTCACCGTGTTCGCCGCCGTGTGCCACCTCCTGATGCTCGCCGGGATCATCTACCTCGCGCGCGGGGGACTGGCGGGTGACAGCCGGACCGGCAGGATCGGCCTTGGCTGCGTCATCGCCGGCCTCGGGCTGCTCTTCGTGTGCGAATGGGCGCAACTGCCGTTCGCAGATCAGCACACCTCAAACACGGGTCCGTCGATCGTCGACGGCGGATTCGGCCTGGCCACACTGCTCCTCGCCGGCGGCATGATCGCGGTAGGCGTCGCAACCCTGCGCCGGCCGAGCCTCGTCGCGTGGCGCCGGTACGCGCCGCTGATCTGCGGGCTACTTTCCCTGGTCGTGATTCCGATCCAGTTCACGTCGGCCCTTTGGGTCGGGATCACCGTGTTCTGTTCCGGCTATGTGCTGCTGGGCGTGTCGGTGATCAGCGACGGTGCCCGCCACGCGGACCACGCGATCCAGATTGCATGAAACCGGTACGTCGGCCGGCCGCTCACGTTCGCGGCCGGCTGCCGGCCGACAACTGTCTGACGACCGCTCCTCGGCTTGTCGTACTCAGCTCACGCGTTCGGGCCAGGGCAGCGGGAAAAGCTCACGGTAGGGGCGGGCCTCCTCGACCACGCGAGCGACCGAAGATCGGGTCAGTACCCGCTCGAAGTAGGCGGCCAGCGCGGGGTACGCGTCCCGGTCAAGCGGATGGACGACGTCGGCGTAATGCAGGGCGGGCGCCGCGCCGCAGTCGGCCAGCGTGAAGACGTCGCCGGCCGGCCAGCCATCTTGATTCGAAGGCCTTCTCGGGCCAGCTCGCCATGCTCCTGGTACTCGGCGAGGTCGAAACCGGTCGCATGCGGCGACGACATGTCGATGCGCACCCGGTCCATCCGCTCGCCTGCGGCCCGCGAGCGCTGTATCAGATGAAGGCTCTCGAGCGTGTTGACCGCGCCGGCGATCGCGCTCCGGCTCGCCAGCAGCGCGTCGGCTAACCCGACGCGCGCCGCTCCCACGTCTGAAAGGCCATCAGTCGTAGGACTGGGTCTCCTGCTCATGAGCGGTGAGCACCATGGGGTGCGCCGGTGGGCCCGACAGGATCGTCTCGCGGTCCACCTCGAGATCCGGCCCGACGTGAACGAGCTCGCCTGGCTGGATCTCTTCCCACCCCGGTTCATCGCTAATTCGTTCGCTGGCGATGACTACCAGCGGCATCACGACTGCGTCTTCGGAGTGCAACTTCAACGTGCCCGCGGCGTCGGCTTCGTCAAGTGGTGCCGCGCCGCTCGGGCCGCCCGGCCGGCGGCGGTGCAGGTGCAGTGGATTGTGCTCGGGGTAGCGCAACGCCCAGATATGACCGATGTCGCCGAGAACGAAGTTGAGGCTGTAGAGCTCGTACTCAGCAACGACGTGGCGCACGGCGGCGACGATCCCCGCGCGGACGTTACCCCCAGCCTCGCGTATGGCCAGCGTGATCAGCGCGAACAAACGCTCGGAGTCGGTGTCGCCCATCACCATCGCTCGGTTAGAGCCCAACCTCGCCTCGATCCGATCGAGGTCTCCGACAACTCCGTTATGGGCGAACAGCCGGCCGTCCTGGGTGAACGGGTGGGTGTTCACGAGAGACACGCGGCCGGTGCTGGCGTATCGCAGGTGAACCAGGATCTCGCTCGCGTCCAGCCGCCGAGCCACATGCCGGTAAGCCGGATCCTCGGATGCCTGGACCGGATTCCGAATCAGGATCATTCCCCGCCTTGCCGTCAACGCCGCGAGCCCGTAGCCGTCCGCATTGCGTTCGCTCTGGCGCGCGATCGAGGTCGGCGCGTCGAGCAGCCAGAACTCGGCGCCGACGTCTCGTTCGCCCGCGTGCAGCGCAAACAGCCGACACATGAGGCCGAGTCTACGCAGGGCCCAAAGCCGTCCCGACCTCACCGGCGCGACCGCCGCCGTCGACGGTTCGCGTCGATCCGGGACAGCTTCGAGGGGGCGCGGGCCCTGGCCGGAGCTCCTCCGAGACAAGCTCCAAGGGAAGTGGTTCGTGTTTCTGGCGGGGAATCACGGCCACCACTTCGTCACTCGCGACGCTGGGACGAACCGGAACCGCGGGTGCTGC
>Ga0335083_10004632_pt1 | contig 17482 bp, 13 predicted proteins | sample Lox_Sample_42_FD_206716 | JGI IMG/M metagenome (GOLD analysis project Ga0335083, IMG submission 206716) | Soil microbial communities from Loxahatchee National Wildlife Refuge, Florida, United States - Lox_Sample_4.2 | ecosystem: Environmental > Terrestrial > Soil > Wetlands | place: USA... | reverse complement strand
GCATCCACCCATTCGCGGAAGCTCTTGTGCGCGACGCCGATCAGCGCCTGCACGGCGGTTGTGACCGGCCGCTCCTCCTCGAGCAGGCGGTTGAAGATCTTCTCGACATCGTGGGCGTACTCGCCGAGCTCGGTGAGGCCCACCATGCGGCCGCTGCCCTTCAACGTGTGGAAGCCGCGTCGCACCGTGCGCAGGGCCTCGCGATCGCCGGGGTTCTCGAGAAGCGTCTTGTGGTTGGCGGCAACCCCTTCCAGCACTTCCGCCGCTTCGAACAGATAGATCTCGAGGAGCTCACGATCGAATTGCGTCGCGTCGGTAGCCAGCAGCCGCTGCGTCTCCTCGGAGATCTCGGGTGCGGGCGCCGACGTGTCGGCGATGGCGTCCACCGCCGCAGCGAGGCGGGCGGCGTTGCCCGCCTCGAATTCCTGGAGGATCGCCTCGGCCTGCGCGGCGAGATCGGCATCGCCGATGAGGTCGGCGTCATCCTTCAGGCTGACGAGCTTCTTCTTGAGCGCCTCGCGGGCGGCCGCGTCGCTCGGTTGGCGATGCACCTCGTCGACGAGCTGCGGCAGCGCGGCGCGAAGCTCTTCGACGGCAGCCTCCACCGAGTCGCGCTCCGGCTCGACCGGCGCGGGGGCTTCGCCCAGGCGCTTCGCGATGAGCGGCGCGATGAGGCGGTCGCGATCCGGCCGCTGCTGCTCGACCGCTTCGATGTAAAAGCCGAGCCCCGACAGCGACTCGGCGAGCAGCTCCAGATCTTCGTTGCCGACGGGTGCCTGCGGGTCGGCGTACTGCGCGATCTGCTGCTCGCACAAATCGAGCAGGCGGTCGGCGTCGGAGAGGCCGAGGATGCGCAGCGCGCCGCGGATCTGCGTGCTGTCCTTGGCGAGCGTGGCAAGGTCGGCGCGCTTCGTGTTGTCGCGGAAGAAGGCGTCGAGCACCTGCTCCATGTGGCGCAGGTTGACCTGGATCTCGCGGCCCACCTGCGCGAGCAGCACGCGCTCCTGTGCGCGCTTGCTCATCTCGTCGAGCATCGGCGCGCCCGGCGTCGCGGGGGCGCGTCCCTGGCGGGCGGCGTCCAGCCGCGCGAGCATCGCATCGACCTGCTTCGGGAAATCCGCCGACAGGTTCGAATAGTTTTCGAACGCGCTCTCCGCAAGCAGGAGCGCCGTGGCGTACTCCATCGCGACCGGCTCCGGGACGCCCGACGCCGGCATCTTCTCCAGGCGCTCCACCAGCGCCGCGGTAAGCTTCATCAAGGCGCCGTTGTGGATGTCGGCGGCCTTCGCGTGCACGGAGGCGAGCGTCTGCTTGAGCTTGCCCAGATTCTCGGCGCGGCCCGACGCCGCCTTGAGCCAGGCGTCCTTGGCGCCCGCGAGCTGGTCGCGCGCCTCGCGCAGGATCGGCTGCAGGCGCACGACATCGGCGGACAGGACCTCGGCCGAGGGGATGAGGCCCGAGAGCTTGAACGCGCGCTGCACGGCCTGCACCTGCGGGCCCACCGGCGCGCAGATCGCGACGAAGTAGAGCACCTCGCGGCGCAGGCGGTCGGCGACCTTGGCGCTGCCCTCGGCGACACGCCGTATCTGCAGGTCGATGCGCGCGCAGAGCTGCTTCACGCCGAACCCGGCGTCGAGCCCGCGCTCCACCAAGCCCTCGAACATCGCGCCTACGGTCCACCAGAACGCGCGCAGGCTTCCCTGCGAGGTAATGTCCTCGATCCCCGCGATCGCGTCCCGCATCGTGATGGCGCCGGCCTCGTCGCCGCGCAGCCACGCGAGGAGGCCGCGCTGGTAGAGGCGGCGCTGCTTGACGAGGTACGACGGCATGCGGTTGGGCGGGATCACCTCGCGCTGCGTCAGGCGCGGCGCGCGAGGACTCAGGTCGGGATAGAAAAGGTCGGTCGGCGCGGCCGCCTTCACGCCGCGTGCCGCCTGCATGGCTTCGTACTCGGGGTAGAGCTTGAGCGGCACCGGCGCGGCGCCGTTGACGAGCTCGTCGAGGAAGATCTTGAGCTTGCGGCAAGCGCGATCGACGACGTCGCAGGCGGCCGCGGCCTGGTCGGGATTGAGCTCCTCGAGACGCGCGAGTTGACGCTCGAGCTCGTCCGTGAACGCGACGACGGCGTCGAGGCCGACCATCTGGATCGCGCCCGCCGCCTGGTGGACGTGCATGCGGGCGTGCTTGAGCGTCGTGCCGTCGGAAGGATTGGCCCGGAACTGCGCGAGCGAGTCGAGCCCCCGCGTCAGCGCCTGGTCGATTTCCCCCTGCACCCACGACAGCGGGCCGAGGTCGAAGTCGGTGGTATCAGGCATCAGGTATCAGGCATCAGGTGTCAGAACGGTCAAGTCACAGCAGGAATCGGGCCACCGTTCTGATCCCAGATACCCGATCCCTGCCCTGCTAAACCTTGAAGCCTGCAACCGACGAGCGCAATTCCGCGGCGAGCTTCGTGAGCTGGCCGATGGACACGTTGGTCTGCTTGGTGCCCTCCGTCGTCTCCTCGGTGATCTTGAGGATGCCCTGCATGCCGCGCGTCACGTCGGTGACCGACGTCGACTGCATCTGCGTCTGCGCCGAGATGCGCGAGATGAGGTCGGCGAGATCGCGCGACACCTTCTGGATCTCGGTCAGCGCCTGTCCCGCGGCATCGGAGAGCTTGGTTCCTTCCACCACGCCGACCGTCGACTTCTCCATGGCCGCCACCGCGTCCTGGGTGTCGGCCTGAATCGTCTTGACGATCGCCTCGATCTGCTTCGTCGCCTCGCCCGAGCGCTCGGCGAGGCGCTGCACTTCCTCCGCCACGACCGTGAAGCCGCGCCCCGCTTCGCCGGCCGACGCGGCCTGGATCGCGGCGTTGAGGGCGAGCACGTTGGTCTGCTCGGTGATGTCGGAGATGAGCTCGACGATCTCGCCGATTTCCATCGAAGATTCGCCGAGGCGCTTGATGCGCTTCGACGTGTCCTGGATCTGCGTGCGGATCTCGTTCATGCCGGCGATCTGGTTCTGCACCACCTGGCCGCCCTTCTCGGCGGCCGCCAGCGACTGCTGTGCGACGCGCGCCGACTGGTTGGCGGTCTGCGACACCTCGTTGATCGACTGCGCCATCTGCAGCACGGAGGCGGAGGCCTGCTGGATCTCGCGGTTCTGCCGCTGTGAAGCCTCGTAGAGGCGATTCGAGATCGCCTGCGTCTCCTGCGTGGCCTTGGTCACCTGGTCGGTCGCCGAGTTGATGCCGCGAACCAGCGTGCGCAATTCCTCGATGGTGAAGTTGATGGAGTCGGCGATGGCGCCGGTCACGTCCTCCGTCACCGACGCCTGCACCGTGAGATCGCCATCGGCCAGGTTGCCCATCTCGTTGAGCAGCCGGAGAATGGCCTCCTGGTTGCGCTTGTTCTCGCCTTCGCTTTCGAGTGCCCGGACGCGCGCGTCGTCGAGGAACACCTTGCCGAGCAGCACCAGCATGACGAGCGCCAGCACCGCGAAGACGATGGCGATCACCACCGTCCACTTGCGGAACGGGTTGTTCTCGTAGTTGTCTGCAAGCTTGGTCGTGTCGAGGAGCAGCGGCTCGGCGTCGGTATTGATGCTGCGCGCCGCCTGCTTGGCGACGACGAGCTTCGGCATGTTGGCGAGGATGGCGTTGGTGCCGGCCTCGTACGTGGTGAACCGCTTCGTGAGGTCGGTGAGCGTCAACCGCGCCTCGTCGCTGCGCACGGGAGAAAGGCGCAGCGTGTCGCTGCCCTTCAGCAGCCCGCCCAGGATGTCGCGGAACGTGCCGCTGTCCTTGCCGAGCAGGAAGGCGACCTCGGGGTCGATCTCGTCGGAGGAGGCGAGCGCGTTGGCGTTCTTGGCGATGCGCTGCGACAGCACCGCGAGCTGGTTCGCGTACTCGATCTCCCGCAGGCTGCCGCCGCCCTGCGCGATCTGCGAGCTCGCCTGCTGCGCGAGGTCCAGCAGGGTGTTGTTGCCCGTGTTGAGCGCGTCGAGGCCTTTGGCGAGCGAGGTGAGGCTCGTCTCGTTCTCGAGGAGGCGCCCGGCCGCGGCGTCCACGCGCTCCCAGCGCGTCTTGACCTCGGACAGGAGCTTGAGCGTGGCCTCGTCCTGCGCGGCGTCGAGGCTCACGCCGCGCGAACTGCCGCCGCTCACGAGCGCGTCGAGGTCCGTCTTGAAGCGTTCGCGGCTATCCTTCACCGCGGCGAACGCGCCGGCCTGGCCCTGCGCCGCGAGCGCGCTGCCGCGGGCGAGTCGCTGCGACAGCATTTGCATTTCGGTCGCGGTCGCCGATGCCGCCGCGCCCTGGGCCGACTGCCGGTTGTCGAGGTACACCATCAGCGCCGCGAACAGAAGGAACACGACCATCAGCGCGCCGAGCGTCTGGAATTGCTTGACCACCGGCAGGTTGCCGATGAAGGGCAGCTTCCTCGGCATCTGCATGCTCGCCGTGGCGGTGCGCAGCTGCTCCATGATCGACACCGACGCGAGCGGGTCGTAGCCCGTCTGCACGCCCTGAACCATCTTGACCTGCGTGGTCGGCATGTCGAGCTCGACGTCGCCGAGCGATTTGACCTTCTCGCCGCCGAAGAGCTTCCCGAATTTGAGCGCCATTTAGCTTCTCTCCCTTGACGCGATCGCCGCGCCCCCTTTCAAAGTCCGACCTGCAGGAACGCGGGATCCTTGGCGAGGACCGCGAGGTCGATCTCCTGCCAGGCGTTGCCGTCGCCGTCCATCCAGCGCTGCGCATACCATGCGGGCACGTCGAGCGGCGGCGCCGCGGGTGCGAGCTCCGCGACGTTGCGCAGGCCCAGCACGCGCGTGACCACGAGGCCCGCGTTCATGTCGCCGGCACGCGGCCCGAACAGGACGAGCCGCTGCTGGTGCTCGCCCGGCGGCGTGTCGCGCCCCAGGTAGCGCGCGAAGTCGATCACGCTGTAGAGGTTGCCGCGGATGTTCGCCACGCCGAGGTACCACGGTTTCGTGAGCGGGACGGGCACCACGTCCGGCATCGTCACCACCTCGCCGGCGTCGGCCAGCCGCATGAGCCAGCGGTCGCCGCCGCACGACAGGCCGAGCCGCGACGACTCCACCTGCGCGGCCGTCTTGGTCGCGAGTCGGGAGGCGAGCTCCTGCTGGAACGTGCGAAGGTCGAGCTTGGCGGCGCGGGCCATGGTCGTTTGTTCAGCCGATCGCGGAAATCTTCTCGAGGAGCTCGTCGCGGTTGACGGGCTTGACGATGTAGTCGCGCGCACCCTGCCGCATGCCCCAGATCTTGTCGGTCTCCTGGCTCTTCGACGTGCACAGGATGATCGGGATCGCGCGCGTGTCCGGATCGCGGCTGATGGCGCGCGTGGCCTGGAAGCCGTTGAGGCCGGGCATCACCACGTCCATGAGTATCAGGTCGGGCTTGAGCGACTTCGCCTTCTGGATGGCGTCCTCGCCGTTGTCGCTCGCGACCACTTCGTACCCGGACTTCGTAAGCATGTCGTTCAGCACGTGACGCTCGGTCGGCGAGTCGTCGACGATCAGTATTTTCTTTATGGACATTTTCCCGCCCTGTCTCTTCGCCCCCGCGACGACGCTCGCCGCGGACGGCGCGCGCATTTCATCGAGGCTGCGGCGTTCGCTCGCCTCGCCTCTTGGTATGGTGGTCATTGCTCGTGCCTATGACGGTCGGACCCCGTGCGCATGCGGCTCATGCGGCGGCGCGGTTGACGTGCGCGGCCACGGCCTTGAGGAGGCTCTCCTTGGTGAACGGCTTCGTGAGGTACTGGTCGGAGCCGACCATGCGACCGCGCGCGCGGTCGAACAGGCCGTCCTTCGACGACAGCATGATCACGGGCGTGCGCTGGAATTTCGCGTTCTTCTTGATGAGGGCGCAGGTCTGGTAGCCGTCGAGCCTCGGCATCATGATGTCGACGAACACGAGGTCCGGCTGGTGATCGGCGATCTTCGCGAGCGCGTCGAAGCCGTCTTCGGCGAGGATGACGGTACACCCCGCCTGCAGCAGGAAGATCTCCGCGCTGCGGCGTATCGTGTTCGAATCGTCGATCACCATTACCTTGACGCCCTGCAACGGGATCTGGTCTGCCACTTGGTGCTCCCTGCCACCGGCAACAGTAGCGACGCGCCATGCGGCGCCCGCACTTGTCGTGTTCAAGTCTGCCACGGTCCAAGCGAACTGCCTAGAGCATAAAGCTTGCCGGAATTGGCCTGCCGGGCCAAAAACGCGCAAAAAGCAACACTCCGGCAATTTTTCTCCGCCGCAAGTGCCGCGGGGCGGCAGTCAATGCCGCGGGCGGTCCCGCCCGGAACCTCAGCGACCGAGGAACATGCGATACGCGGGATTGCCGGATTCGTCGACGTACGTGTACCCGAGCTTGTCGAGAAAACGTTTGAAATCGGCCTTCGCCGACGGCGGAACCTGCATTCCGACCAGGACGCGTCCGTAATCGGCGCCGTGGTTGCGGTAGTGGAAGAGGCTGATGTTCCAGCCTGCGCTCATGCTGTCGAGGAAGCGCATCAGTGCACCGGGACGCTCTGGGAACTCGAAGCGGTACAGGATCTCGTTCTCCGCCGCGGGCGCGTGCCCGCCGACCAAGTGGCGCACGTGCAGCTTCGCCATCTCGTTGTCGGACAGGTCGTAGGCCTCGATGCGATGCTTGTGGAACGCCGCCAGGAGCTCCGCGGTCGTCTTGCGCCCGGCGACCTCCACGCCTACGAAGAGGTGCGCGACCTTGGGGTCCGCGTAGCGGTAGTTGAACTCGGTAATGCTGCGGCTGCCGAGAAGGCCGCAGAACTCGCGGAAGCTGCCGGGCCGCTCCGGAATCGTCACGGCGAAGATCGCCTCGCGCGCTTCGCCGAGCTCGGCCCGCTCGGCGACGAAGCGCAGGCGGTCGAAGTTCATGTTGGCGCCGCCCGCGATCGCGACGAACGTGCGGTCCCGCGCGCGATGGCGCTCGCACCACGCCTTGACGCCGGCGATCGCGAGGGCGCCGGCGGGCTCGAGGATCGAGCGCGTGTCCTCGAACACGTCCTTGATCGCGGCGCAGGTGGCGTCGGTGTCGACCGTGATGAGCTCGTCGACGCACTCGCGCACGAGGCGGAACGTCTCGCGCCCGACCTGCTTCACGGCGACACCGTCGGCGAACAGGCCCACGTGCGGCAGCACCACACGGCGCCCGGCCGCGACCGAGCGCGTCATGGCGTCGGAGTCGACCGGCTGCACGCCGATCACCATGACGGCCGGACGCACGCGCTTGACGTAGGCGGCGATGCCCGAGATGAGGCCTCCGCCGCCGATCGCGACGAAGACCGCGTCGAGCGGGCCCTGGCACTGGCGGAGGATCTCCATGCCGATCGTGCCCTGGCCTGCGATCACGTCCGGATCGTCGTACGGGTGCACGAAGGTCGCTCCGCTCGTCTTCTGCAGGCGCTGCGCTTCGGCGTAGGCATCCGAATACGAATCGCCGTGCAGGACGACGGCCGCGCCGCGGGCCTCGACGGCCGCTATCTTGATGTGAGGCGTGGTGACCGGCATCACGATCGTGGCCTGGCAGCCCAGGCGCTGCGCGGCGAGTGCCACGCCCTGCGCGTGGTTGCCCGCCGACGCCGCGATGACGCCCTTGGCGCGCTCGCCCTGCGTGAGGTGCGCCATCTTGTTGTACGCGCCGCGCAGCTTGAACGAGAAGACGCACTGCTGGTCCTCGCGCTTGAGCAGCACGCGGTTGCCCAGGCGGCGCGACAGCGTGACCGCCTCGTCCAGCGGCGACTCGATCGCCACGTCGTACACCTTGGCGGTGAGGATCTTCTGCAGGTAGTCGATTGCCATCGGGGCGAGGTTAGCAGGTGAGCGCGCCTCCGTGGCGTCAGGCGTTAAACCGTGCGTATTTCTGCTACGCTTCGCGCGGCTTCCCGGCGAACCCATGTTCAACGTGCTCGCGCGCCCCTTCCAGACGTCGTCGCGCCCAGAGACGCTCGCCGTCGTCGACCTGGGCTCGAACAGCTTCCGGCTCGAGATCGGACGCGTCGAGGGCGACCAGATCTTCCGCCTCGACACCTGGCGCGAGACGATCCGCTTCGGCGCCGGCATCGACGAGAAGGGCAACCTCACGCTCGCCGCGCGCAAGTCGGCGCTGGCCTGTCTCGCGCGCTTTCGCGAGCGCCTGTCCGGCCTGCACCCGTCCGCGGTCCGGGCGGTGGCGACCAACACGTTCCGTGTCGCGCGCAACGCGCCCACCTTCCTGCCGCAGGCGGAAGGCGCGCTCGGCTTTCCGATCGACATCATCGGCGGCCACGAGGAGGCGCGGCTCATCTACCTCGGCGTCGCGCACGTGCTGCCGGCCAGCAGCGAGCCGCGCCTCGTGATCGACATCGGCGGGGGTTCGACCGAGTTCATCATCGGCCGCGGCATGACGCCCGAGCGCCTCGAGTCGCTCAAGCTCGGCTGCGTCAGCATCTCGCAGCGCTTCTTTCCCGACGGCGAGCTGCGCGCCGAGGCGTTTCGCGCTGCCGAGACCGACGCGCGCGCGCACATCGAGGCGATCGCCAGCGAATTCGGCCCCGAGCACTGGCGCGAGGCGTTCGCGTCGTCGGGCACCGCGCTCGCGCTCGCCGCGATCCTCGAGGAGAACGGGCTGTCGGCGGGCGGCATCACGCCCGACGGCCTTGCGCGCCTGCGCAAGCGCATGATCGGCGCCGGGCGCATCTCGCGGCTTGCGCTCGAGGGCATCAAGCCCGAGCGCGCGCCCGTGCTCGCCGGCGGCTTCGCGATCATGGCCGCCGCGATGTCCGAGCTCGCCGTCCAGCGCATCAACCCCGTCGGCGGCGCGCTGCGCCTCGGCGTGCTCTACGATCTGCTCGGCCGCACGATCAAGCGCGACGCACGCGCGGTCACCGTCGAGAGCATCTCCGAGCGCTATCATGTGGACCGGCCGCACGCGCGGCGCGTCGCGCAGATGGCCAAAGCGCTGTATCTCGCGGCATCGCCTTCACCCGACCCCGGGGCCGCCCAGCACGTCGAATGGGCCGCGCTCCTGCACGAGGTCGGGTTCTCCGTCTCGCACATCGGCTTCCACAAGCACAGCGCCTACATCCTCGAGAACGCGGACATGCCCGGGTTTTCGGCGCAGGACCAGCGCCATCTCGCGATGCTGGTGCTGGGCTGCCGCGGCGGCCTGTCCAAGATGGAGCACCTGCTCGAAGATCACGACCTCGCCGCCCAGGTGCTCGCGCTGCGGCTCGCCGTGCTCTTCCATCACGCCCGAAAGGCCATCGACGCGCCGCACATCACGCTCGAAGTGGGCAAGCAGATACGCTTCACGATCGCCAAGCGCTGGCTGAAGGCGCACCCGCTCACCGAGCGGCTGATCGAGGTCGAGCGCGAGGAGTGGGAGCAGCTCGGGCAAAGGTGGCGTTAGCGCTTCACAAAAGCAAAGACGCCGAGGGCGCTTCTCTCCTCGGCGTCTCCACCAGAAGTTTTCACAGAAAATCGGGCGACTGAACCGCCTTCAGCACGACCGCCGCGCCGTCCTCCTTCGCGCGATTGGAAAGCCACCACACCGCGCCCTTGCGCACGGACCAGTAGGCTTCCTCGCCGGAGAGCAGGAACGAGGCGACCATCCCGAGCGTGGGCTGGTGCCCGACGATCAGCACGGGCTCGCGCGACTCGGGCCAGTTGGCGGCGGCGAGCACCGCCGTCACCGTGGCGCCCGGCGCGAGCTCGGGCACCGTCTTGAACTTGCGCTTGAGCGCCTGCGCCGTCTGCTGCGCGCGGTCGGCCGGCGAGGCGAGGATGCGGCACGTGTCCGGCAAGTGGGCGTCGAGCCAGCCCGACATGCGCTCGGCCTGCTTCATGCCCTTGCTCGTGAGGCGCCGCCCGAGGTCGGGCTCGCCCGGTTCCGCTTCGCAATGCCGCCAGAGGATGAGATCCATAGTCCCTTTACGACTGCTCGTCGTGCGCCATCATGCGCGCGAGAAGCTCGGTCTGAGCCGAGCGCCGCTTGCCGCCCCGCCGCGGCTTCACCTTCGTCCACCGGCCGTCGGCGTCGAGCTCCCAGGCGTCGTGGTTGTCCGCAAGATAGGCCTTCAACCCCTCGTCGACGACGCGCTTGCGCAGGGTCGGATCGCGCACCGGGAACGCGACCTCGACCCGGCGGAACATGTTGCGCCCCATCCAGTCGGCCGAGGAGAGCCACACGTCCGGCGTCCCGTCGTTCTCGAAATACCAAACGCGATGATGCTCGAGGAAGCGGCCCAGGATCGATCGCACGCGGATGTTCTCCGAGACACCCGGCACGCCGGGACGCAGCGAGCACGCGCCGCGCACGATCAGGTCGATCGAGACGCCCGCCACCGACGCGCCATACAGCGCGCGTATCACGCCCTCTTCGACCAGCGCGTTCATCTTGGCGATGATGCGCGCGGGCTTGCCGTCGCGGGCGTTGCGGGTCTCGCGCCGGATCAATTCGAGGACGCGCCGGTGCATCGTGAACGGCGCCAGCAGCAGGCGCTTCATCCGGCTTGCGCGCGCGAGGCTCGTGATGTGCAGGAACACCTCGTTGACGTCGGAGCAGATCGCGGCATCCGCCGTCAGGAGGCCGAAGTCGGTGTAGAGCGCCGTCGTGCGCGGATGATAGTTGCCGGTTCCGAGGTGCGCGTACGGCACGAGCCGCATCTTGCCCTTGCGGTCGCGCTCGCGGCGGATGACGAGCGCGAGCTTGGCGTGCGTCTTCAGGCCGAACACGCCGTAGACGACCTGCGCGCCGGCGCGCTCCAGGCGCTCGGCCCAGTTGATGTTGGCTTCCTCGTCAAAGCGCGCCATGAGCTCGACCACGACCGTGACTTCCTTGCCGCGGCGCGCGGCCTCGATCAGCGCCTCCATGAGCACGGAGTTGACGCCGGTGCGGTACACGGTCTGCTTGATCGCGACCACGTCCTCGTCGTCGGCCGCGCTGCGGATGAACTCGACGACGGGCTCGAACGATTGATACGGGTGGTGGAGCAGGATGTCGTTGCCGCGGATCGCCGACAGGATGTCGGTGTCGTCGTCGAGGCGGGACGGCAGGCCCGGCACGAACGGCTCGTACTTCAGCGCGTCGATGTCGACCTGGTCGATGAGCGAGGCGAGCCGCGCGATGTTCACAGGGCCATCGCAACGATAGAGGTCGGCCTCCGTGAGCGAGAACTGGCCGAGCAGGAACTGTGCGAGTGGCGCCGGGCACTCGGAAGCCACTTCGAGCCGCACCGCCGAGCCGAATTGCCGCTGCGGCAGCTCGCCCTGAAGCGCCTGGCGCAGGTTCTTCACCTCTTCCTCGTCGAGCCACAGATCGGCGTCGCGCGTGACACGGAACTGCGAGTACGCCACGACCTTGCGGCCGGGAAACATCTCGTGCAGGTGCGCGTGCAGCACCGACGACAGCATCACGAACGAATTCGCAGCGCCGGTCACCGCTTCGGGAATCTTGATGATGCGCGGCAGGACGCGCGGCGCCTTCACGATGGCGATCCCGGAGTCGCGCCCGAAGGCGTCCGCTCCGGAGAGCTCGACGACGAAGTTCAGGCTCTTGTTGACGACCTGCGGGAACGGGTGCGCGGGGTCGAGGCCGATCGGCGTGAGCAGCGGGCGCACTTCCTGCGCGAAGAAGCGCGCCGCCCACTCACGTTCCTTGCGCGTGAACTCGGTGCGGCGGACGAGGCGCACGCCGGCGTCGGCGAGCGCGGGCAGCACCTGCTGGTTCAGCACGCGGTACTGCTGCGCAATGAGCGCGCGCGCCTCCTCGCCCATGCGGATCGAGACGTCGCGCAGCTCCTGGAGCGTCGTCCCCGGCGGCGGCACCTTCGCCCGCAGCTGCTCCTTTACGCCCGCCATGCGGATCTCGAAGTACTCGTCGAGATTGCTGCCGACGATGCACAGGAAGCGCAGCCGCTCGAGCAGCGGAACGCCCGGGCCCTCCGCCAGCGCGAGCACGCGGCGGTTGAAGTCGAGCAGCGACAGCTCGCGGTTGATCGGCGCGGCGGCGGGCGCAGACACGACGGCATGGGCAATCTCGGCGGCCGGCAAGCGGCCCCCGGGAACGAAGGAAACCTTGGTCTGGGAGTCCATCAATGTCGCAACGGCCCGTTACATCCTCGTGACAGATCCTATGCCGCGGCGAGCCACAGGCATCGCCCGTGCGACTCGCGGTCGAGCTGGGCGAGATAGTCCGCGTGCGCGGCGAGCTCCTCGGCCGTCGGCAGGATGACGAGTAGCGCCGCCCGCGTCGCCGACAGGCCCGGCGCGGCGATCGACGCGATTGCCGGCGCCGTCCCGATGTCGATCGTAAGCGACTCCTGGCCGCGCGTCATCGCGAGGTATACCTCAGCCAGGAGCTGCGCGTCGAGGAGCGCGCCGTGCAGCGTGCGGTGCGCGTTCGACACGCCGAAGCGCTCGCACAGCGCATCGAGATTGTTGCGCTTCCCCGGGTAGGCGTCGCGCGCCATGGCGAGCGTGTCGATCACGCCGGCGGCCAGCGCCTCGCAGCGAGGCGCGCCTTCCTTCGCGAGCTCGTAGTCGAGAAAAGCGACGTCGAACGGCGCGTTGTGGATGATCCATTCCGCGCCGCGCAGGAAGTCGAGCATCTCGTCCACACGGTCGCGGAAGCGCGGCCGCCCCTTCAGGTCCTCCCACGTCTTGCCGTGCACCTCGGTGGCGCCGAAGTCGATGTCGCGCTCGGGGTCGAAATGCAGGTGGAGCGTGCGCCCGGTGGGCCGGCGGTCGACGAGCTCGAGCGCGGCGAATTCGATGATGCGGTGTCCGGCTTTGGGATCGAGTCCGGTGGTTTCGGTGTCGATGATGAGCTGGCGCATTCAGGGATCAGTGGTCAGGGATCGGGGATCAGAAGCGCCGATGTTGCCAGTGGCGACGCATGAAAGCGCCGATGTGAGGTTGGGTCTTGCAAGTACAAAACGCCCGCTCCGTTGCTGCCGTTCTCATTTTCGTTCAACGCATGCCGTACCGGCGCTTAACGCGCCGCCACCCGCAGACTCTGACGCTACTGACAACTGACAACTGAAGCCTAGCGCCGGTATTTTTGAATGGTGGACTGAATCTCCTCTATCGCGTGCTCGATCTCGTCGTCGGTGAGGTCGCGCTGCGTGCCCGTGCGGTCGGTGAGCGTGAGCGTGCGATCGATCTGCGTCTCGAAGTCGCCGATGCCCATGGTCTCGGTGATCGTCGTGGTCTGCTCGTCGGTGAGCGTCTCCGGCCCCCAGCGCACGATGATGGCGGACAGGTTGTCGCCGTCGGGGCCGCCGCGCTTCTCGCCTTCGCGCATCATCTGCGGCGCCGTGGTGAGGATCGGCGTGGACGTGAGCCAGGTGGCGATCTCGCGCTGGTCGAACACGCTCCACAGGCCGTCGGTGCACAGCACGATGATGTCGCCGTTGCGAAGCGGCGTGCGGCGCGACAGGTCGATCACAGGGTCGACGAGGCCGCCCAGGCAGCTGAAGATCTTGTTGCGGTCCGGATGCTGCACGATCTCGTCCGCGCCGATGATGCCCTGGTCGACGAGGTACTGCACCTTCGAATGATCCTTGGTCGAGCCGATGAGGCCGCCCTGGCGGAACAGGTACAGGCGCGAATCGCCGACATGGCCCCAGTAGGCGTGGCCCGCCTGCACCAGGCACGCGACGCAGGTGGTGCGCGGCGTCTCGAGCATCGAGAACTGGTTCGCGTAGGAGCCCAGCGCCGAATGCGCGCGCACCATCGTGTCCTGCAGGAACTTGAGCGGATTCTTGAGGACCGGCTTCGCCTCCTGCTGGAAACGCTCGATGAAAAGCCGAACCGCGATCTGCGCGGCGATCTCGCCGCCCGCATGACCGCCCATGCCGTCGGCGACGACGAGGAGAAGCGCATCGCGGCTGAAGGTGTAGGCGATGCGGTCCTGGTTGACCTTGCGCTGGCCTTTGCGCGACTCCTGGAAGATCGTGAAGCGCATACCGCCAAGTGTACGTCAGGCTGCGAGTCTTTGAGTTGGCAAGCCTGCCCAGTCGTCTGCGTCGATGCGTGCTGCGGGGCCACGGCTGCGTACGAGCGCGCGGCGCCGCGTCCTTCGGGCCATGCCTCGACCTGCGGTCTCGGCCGCCTTGCTCACTAGGCGCCGATTTCCGAGAAGAGCATCTTCTTGAGGCTGCCGAAGAACGAGACCTTTCGCTTGGTCTGAGGTATGTCGCGGATCGCTTTCTGCAGCGCAAACACGCTCTGCGGCCGTTCGAGCGGGTCGAGGCGAAGGCACCAGTCGATGACCTCGAGGATGTTGTCGGAGTACTGGCCCGCCCAGATCTTCTTCGCCGACACCAGATGATCTTCCGACAGGCGGGCATCCGCCGCCTGAGGGGCGAACGCGGCGAGGCAGGCGAACATGGAAGCGCCCACGCCGTAGACATCGGTCCACGGACCCAGGCGGTCGGGTTCGCGGTACTGCTCGGGGGCAGCGAAGCCGGGGGTGTACATCGGCGCGAGCTTGGGCCGCGCGCTAGTGAGCGTCTGCCGCGCGGCGCCGAAGTCGAGCAGCACGGGGCTGCCGTCGGTGCGCAGGTAGATGTTGGCGGGCTTGATGTCCAAGTGCAGGAGCTTGTGCGTGTGCACTTCCCGCAGGCCGTTCAGGAGATGCATGAAAACGTGCCGCACGAGCCGCTCGGACATCTGGTCCTGCCGCATCTGGATCTGCTGCTGCAGCGTGCGCCCGCGCTCGTAGCGCATGACCATGTACACCGTCTCGTTGGCGCGGAAGAAGTTGAGCACGCGCACGACGTTGGGGTGGTTGATCTTGGCGAGCGCGCGGCCTTCTTCGAAGAAGCACTTCATTCCGTAGCGGAACGAGGTGAGATTCTCCGCCGAGCTCGCGCGCACGATATCCCCCTCCGTGCGCAGCACCAGGGACGAGGGCAGGTATTCCTTGATGGCGACCGGGCCGCCCTCCTCGTCGAAGGCGCGGTAGACGATCGAAAAGCCGCCGCGGCTGATCTGCCGGTCGATCCGGTAATTGAGGAGCTGATAGCCGCCGGCGAGGGCTTGGTTGGTGACGGGCATTGAGCTTTTTGGGATCCTGGCCGGGTGGGAATGGATGGAGAGCCGGCCCTTTCGTGCTTGACGCCCGCAAATCGCATGCCAGCGACGAATTCCCCGGCTTGCGCGGCCGCCGGATAACGCATACATTCTCGGCAACCCGGCGGGCAAAGTAAAGGAAACGCGATCTCGACGCGACTCAAATCGCCTCGGGCGCGCGGAAAACCCGCCAAAACATGAAGTCGCCACCCCAGAGCGGCGTTTCCTTCGAGCTTCCGATGATTCTCAGCATGACCGGCTTTGCGGCCGCGGCCGCGGATTTGCCGGGCGTTTCGCTATCGGTCGAGCTCCGCTCGGTCAACCACCGCTATCTCGACCTCACCGTGCGGCTCCCCGACGAGCTCCGCACGATCGAGCCGGCGATCCGGGAGGCGGTTTCGGCGGCGCTGCGCCGCGGCAAGGTCGAATGCCGGATAGCCCTCAACCGGACCCAGCAGGCGGCGGTGGGCCTGGCCATCGACGAGGCCCAGGTCCGCCACCTTGCCGCAGCCGCGGCAGAGGTGACGCGTTCCGTTCCGGGCGCCGCACCGCTTTCCGTGAACGAGATCCTGCGCTGGCCCGGGGTTCTCACCGAGCCCACCGTGCCCCCTTCGGAACTTGCGCAGCGAGCGCTCGCGCTCGTCGACGGCGCCTTGGCGGAGCTCGCCGCGGCGCGCGCCCGGGAGGGAGCGAAGACCGCGCAGGTCCTGGAAGCGAGTTGCGCCGGCATCGAGGCGCAGGTGGCGCGCGTCGCGCCGCGTGTCCCGGCCATCCATGCCGCCTACAACGAAAAGCTCGGAGCCCGGCTGCGCGAAGCCGGCCTCGATCCGAACGAGGATCGCCTCAAGCAGGAGCTCGCGCTGTTCGCGACGAAGGTCGACGTCGCCGAGGAGCTCTCGCGCCTCACCGCGCACGTGAGCGAAGTGCGGCGGGTGCTGAAAGCCGGCGGCAGCGCCGGCAAGCGGCTCGACTTCCTCGCCCAGGAGCTGCATCGCGAGGCCAACACGCTCGGGTCGAAATCTGTCGACGCCGAGGTCTCGCAGGCGGCGCTCGAGCTCAAGGTGCTGATCGAGCAGATGCGCGAGCAGGTTCAAAACGTCGAATAGCTGCGCCTTGCATTACTCGATCGTGATCTTCCCCGCCTGGATGACGTTCTTCCAGCGGGCGTACTCGGCCGCCTGGAACGCCGCGAACTCCGTCGGCGAGCTGGCCACCACCTCGAAGCCCAGCGCGACGAGGTTCGCCTTCACCTGGGGGTCGCTGAGGGTGGCGACGATCGCAGCGTAGAGCTTCGCGCGCACGTCCGGGGGCAGCCCCTTCGGTCCCACCACGCCCTGCCACGAATAGACATTGGTGTTCGGCACGCCCGACTCGTCGAGCGTCGGAACGTCCGGCAAGACCGGCGAACGCGTTCGGCTCGTGATGGCCAGCGCGCGCAGCTTGCCGCTTTTGACGTGCTGCACGACGGCGTTGATGTTTTGGAACGACGCATCGACCTGCCCGCCCAGTAGATCGGTCATGGCCGGCCCGCCCCCCTTGTAAGGAACGTGCAGCCCGGAGGTCTTGGTCTGCTGCCAGAAGAGCTCGGCGGTGAGATGGTCGCTGGAGCCCGCGCCCGAGGACGCGAACGTCATCTTCCCCGGATTCCTGCGCTGGAACTCGATCACGTCCGCCACGCTCTTGTGCGGCGAGGATGCGGGCACGACGAGCACGTTCGGCGCCTGCACGGCATTCGTGATCGCGTCGAAATCCGTGAGCGGGTCGTAAGGCAGCCCCTTCATGAGGTGCGGCGTGATCACCAGCGGGCCGAGCGAGGTCACGAGCAGCGTGTAGCCATCGGCGGGCGCGCGCTTGACCTGCGCGGCCCCGATCGTGCCGGTGGCTCCGGGCCGGTTCTCGACGACGAAGGGCTTGCCGAGCCTGTCGGTCAGTCCGGTCGAAAGGGTGCGCGCTATCGCGTCGCTCGATCCGCCGGGCGGAAACGGGACCACCAGCGTGACCGACCTTTCCGGCCAGCCCTCGCCGTGCGCAGCCGAGACGAGCATCGCCAGCGGCAGCAGGAATAGGCCTGGGAGTTTCTTCATGCGCGTGAGTCCCGGTTTTTCGAGCCAGGGGATTCTACTGGTTTGTCGACGGTGCGGCGCGGCTTGCGCGGGAAACCGATAACACATAACTTGCGGCGGATAGGACCCCTCCCCCTCGTCTCGATCTTTCCGTGACCCAACCCACCGTCATCGCGACCAAGGCGCCGCCGGCCTCCGGTTGCCTGTTCGTGATCGCGGCGCCGTCCGGCGGCGGCAAGACGAGCCTCGTCAAGGCGCTGCTCGAGCGCGAGCCAGGGATGCGGCTGTCCGTTTCCTATACGACGAGGCCGCCACGGCCGGGCGAGCAGGACGGTGT